>Ga0315338_1004554_pt1 | contig 10804 bp, 11 predicted proteins | sample ASW8metaG_FD_204518 | JGI IMG/M metagenome (GOLD analysis project Ga0315338, IMG submission 204518) | Ammonia-oxidizing marine archaeal communities from Monterey Bay, California, United States - ASW #8 | ecosystem: Environmental > Aquatic > Marine > Coastal | place: USA: California | collected...
GATGCTGAGCTAGGTTTGGATGATGATTTTTTTGATTTTGGATCTGAAACAGAAATAAATATTGAAGATTATTGGTTTACATCAACAAAAATTAAACAAATTGAGAAAGTCCATAATTATCTAGAGAGTTTGCCTGAAATTGGCAAGGTTTTGTCTTTAACATCATTGATAAGTGTTGCTCAAGATCTAAATGAAGGTAAAGAATTTGATCCATTTGAATTAAATGTTATTTATAAAAAGCTTCCCGATAAATTAAAAACAAATGTTGTTGATCCTTATATATCAATAGAAAATAATGAAGCTAGAATTAATTTAAGAGTTCTTGATTCCTCAAAAGATTTAAGAAGAAAGGAATTAATCGAAAGAATAAGTAGCGATTTCAAAAATAAATTAGGATTAACCGAAGATCAGTTTCAAGTTACAGGTGTTCTGGTTTTATATAACAACATGCTGCAAAGTCTTTTTGATTCCCAAATAAAGACACTTGCGTTTGTAATGTTAGGCATAGCAATTATGTTTATTATTTTATTTCGATCGATAACATTATCTGTTATTGGTATTATCCCAAATTTTATTGCTGCAATATCTATTTTAGGAATTATGGGTTTACTTAAACTACCTCTTGATATGATGACAATTACAATTGCTTCTATAACAATTGGAATTGCTGTAGATAATAGTATTCATTATATTTATCGTTTTAGAGAAGAGTTTAAAAAAATTAATAATTACGAAGAAACAATTGATAGATGTCATATGAGTGTTGGTAGGGCAATTTTCAATACTTCGGTCACTATTATATTTGGATTTTCTATTTTAGTTTTATCCAATTTTATTCCAACAATTTATTTTGGTTTATTTACCGGGTTAGCAATGTTGATTGCTATGTTAGCTGTTTTAACTCTTTTACCGAAATTAATATTAATAATTAAACCCTTTAAATAATTTTAATGCCGATTTTTGATTTTATTTTTCTTTCTTTAACAATTTTTTCATCTTTTTTAGGTTTATCAAGAGGATTTATAAAAGAATTTTTATCTTTAACTAAATGGCTATTATCCTTGTATGTCGCTTTAATGTCTTTTGAAAAAACAAAAATCATATTATCTAGTTTTCTAAAAGATTCAGAAATTCTTGATTTGATAGCTGCTACAAGTACTTTTTTATTAACTTTTTTAATCCTAACTCTCATATTTAATTTTTTATCTAAATTTTTATCTTTAAAAGGCATTGGTTTTATTGATAAATTTTTAGGTTTTTTATTTGGTTCTCTTAGAATGATATTAATATTTTCTTTATTATTCATTATCTACACAAATGTTTTTTATAATCAGAAACAACCAGCATGGTTTAATGATTCTTATTCAATTGAATACATAGATAAACTGTCAGTTTACTTAAAGAAAAAATTTTTAGAATTTAATTTAAACAATGATATCATTACTTGAAACTTGAGAAATATCATACAAATTATATTATAGCTCTATAAAATAAATTTATGTGCGGAATCTTTGGTATATTCGATCATAATGATGCAGCTACAATAACTGCTCTTGGACTACACTCGCTTCAACATAGAGGTCAAGAAGCGTGCGGTATAGTAACGCATAATGAAAATAATTTTTATTTAGAAAAAAGACTAGGTTTGGTAGGTGATAGTTTTACAAAAAAAGATGTTATAAAGAAATTGCCAGGTAAACATGCTATTGGTCATAATAGATATTCAACATCAGGAAAAACTTTTTTAAGAAATGTACAACCTTTTTTTGCTGATTTATCTAGTGGTGGAATTTCTATTGCGCATAATGGAAATTTAACAAATAGTTTATCATTAAGGCATAAATTGGTAGATAAAGGTGCGATTTTTCAAAGCACTTCTGATACAGAAATAATAATTCAACTAATTGCTAGATCTAAAAGAACAATTTTTATAAATAAATTAATTGATGCGCTATTTCAAATTCAAGGTGGTTATTCTTTAACCGTAATGACTGGTAAAAAATTAATAGGAGTTCGAGATCCATTTGGAATAAGGCCATTGGTTCTAGGTGAATTAGATGGATCGCCAATATTAACCTCTGAGACATGTTCTTTAGATATAATTGGTGCAAAATTTATAAGAGAAATAGAGAATGGTGAAATAGTAATAATTACAGATAATGGAATCAAAAGTATAAAGCCTTTTCCTGACGTAAAATGTAGACCTGATATTTTTGAATATATTTATTTTTCTAGACCTGATAGTGAGCTTGGAGGAAAAAGTATATATGATTGTAGAAAAAAATTTGGTATTGAGCTTGCAAAAGAATCTAAAACTCAAGCTGATATTGTTACAGCGGTTCCAGATTCTGGAATGCCTGCTGCAATAGGTTTTGCCGAACAATCTAAAATACCTTTTGAATTAGGGTTAATAAGAAATCATTATGTTGGGAGAACTTTTATAGAACCAGCTCAGCAAGTTAGGCAGTTCGGGGTAAGATTAAAACACAATGCTAACCATAGTTGTATTAAGGGTAAAAAAATTATTCTTATTGATGATTCAATAGTAAGAGGTACAACATGTTTAAAAATAATACAAATGCTAAATAATGCAGGTGCAAAAGAAATTCATATGAAAGTTGCAAGCCCTCCTATAACACATCCTGATTGCTATGGTGTGGATACCCCAAAACAAGATGAATTATTAGCTGCTAATAAAAAAGATGTTAAGGAAATGGCAAAATTTATTGGTGTTAAAACATTAAGCTTTTTATCTGTTGAAGGATTATATAAGGCAATGGGTTGTAAAAAAAGAAACCAAAAAATCCCTCAATTTACAGATCATTGTTTTACTGGAGATTACCCTATTGTTCCAATCGACAAAACTTTAGATAAATCAAAATACGATCAATTATCATTCCTAAGTAACGTTAATATTTAAAAAAAAAAATTACTTTTTTTTTTCTTGGTATGGATTTTTAGTAGCTAAAAATTTTAAAAAAACTGGGATATTATCTATTTTATAATTTAGCTTAAGCTTTTTTTCTAAAAAACGTTTGTAAGAAGATTTTATTTTATTAGGATGATTTGAAAATATTTTAAATGTTGGGGGGTTTGTATCTGTTTGAACTATATATTTGAATTTTATTTCTCTTCCATTAATTCTTATTGGTGGATTAATTTTAATAATATCTCTAAGCCATTTATTTAAATTTGAAGTTGACATTCTTCTTTGAAACAATTCTTCTATTTCAACAGAAAATTTAAAAATTTTTACAAATTTTTCATCTCTTATCGCTGAAATAAATAAAAGTTTTTTTCCACCAAATTGAGGTATAGAATTTTTTATTAATTTTTCTAATTCTTTTTTTTTATTCTTCTTATTTTCAATTAAATCCCATTTATTAAAAATAATTATTAGTCCTTTACCAACTTTAAGTGTATGTGATGCTACTTTCTTATGTATTTTATCTAATTTATCAATTGAAGAATCTAAAATTAAAATAATTATTTCTGAAAATCTTGTAGCTTTTACCAAAAGATTAAAATTAAAATCTTTTTTTTTATATACTCCAGCTGTATCTAAAAAAATAAATTCCCTTTTATTCCAAATTAATTTTTTTTCTATAATACTTTTTGTTGTTCCAGGATATTCACTGGTTTGTAATTCGTTGGAGTTTAGTAATCTATTAATTAATGTAGACTTACCAACATTTGGATTTCCAATGAAACAAAGTTTAATTCTTTTTTTTAACATTCCTCTATTTATATGCTAATAAATTTCCTTTTGAAGTTAGAAAAAAAACAGTTTTATTTGATACTATTGCTGGGTTTTCAACAGAAGATTTAACATTAATTGCACCAAGAAATTTGCCAGTGTAAGGAGATATGGAAGCAATTAAACCATGAGAACCTGAAACAATTAACATATGACCTGCTAATAAAGGACCAGACCATGTAATTAATTTACCTTTTTCTTCAAAATCAATATAATCTTTTAATTTGCTAACCCAAACAATTTTTCCTTGATCGGATGTAAGACAAATTAATTCGTTATCTTTTGATAAAACATATATAAACTTAGAAACAACCCATGGCGTTTGTATCCCTCCTATGTTTGACTCCCATAATCTTTTACCATTATTTAAATTCATCGCAACCATTCTTCCATTGTGGCTTATTACATAAACAACATCATTTTGAATAACAGCATTCCCTCGTATATCTGATATATTTTCTAAAGATTTTTTTTGAACTAATGTACTTAAATTATCATTCCAAATAACCATGCCATTAGATAAATTAATAGCATAAATTTCACCCGATGAATAAGTAACTACAACTATACCTTTTGATACTACTGGTGTAGAGGAGCCCATAAAAGTAGATATTTCTTCTAATCCTTCATGCGTCCATGTTAATTCACCGCTTGTTAAACTATATGCATATAATCTATTATCTTTAGCAAGAACTAAAAAGAAATTTCCTGAAATTATAGGCGCAGCCCTTATTGGGGCAGTGATTTTACTACTCCAAATAATTTTTCCATTGCTTTTATCAAGTGCAAAAATATATCCGGATCCAGTAGTTACTGCTAATAAATCCTTATTTACAGCTAAACCTCCGCTAATTATACCCTTGTTATCATCAATTTTTTTTTTTAATTTTTTTCTCCATTTTTTTTTTCCATTATTTTTATTAATTGCAGTAATAGTAAGCTCGGTATCAAGTGTATATATTTTTTCTTGATCAATTACTGGTTGTGAAGATATAGGTTTTTTTTTATTTTGTCCTTTTCCTATAGAAGTTTTCCAGAATAATTCAATTTTTTTACCTACAAAAGGATGGAGTACTTTATGAGCTTCATTGTTTGTTAATTGATTCCAAGTATTATTTACTATCGGTTTAGGTAAAGAAACTTTTAAACCTCTTAAACTTAAATCTGGTTTGGCAACAGTTTCCACAAAAAAAGTGCCACGATCTTTATTTTTTTTATCATCTTTAAAGAATGAGCAACTATTTAACAAGAAAATAAAAAAATATAAAGCTATAGAAAAATAATTAATTTTTTTCATTTGTTTTTTTTATCATTTCAAATATAGTTCTGGCTCTTTCTCGAATATATTTGCTCGAATCTTCACTGTTAATTATTGCGTTAAGTGATTGTAACGCTCTTTCTGAATCATTTTTTTTTAGATAATATGATGATAATAATTCATGTGCAAGATATTTCCAGTTTGAAGAAGGTTTCGAAAGATTAATAATCTCATTAATGTTATTTATATTTTCAATATTTGAATTAATTTCATTATTAAACTTTTGCAATTTAATTAGACCGTAAAATAAACTATTTTTTTTTACTTTTAGATCATTTAAATCTAAAGATATTTTTTTTTTGTTAACTAATTCGATTAAATATAAAAATGATAAATCACTATAGCCAGTTGTTTGTGAAAGATTAATATTTTTTAAAATTTTTTTTGCATTTTGATAATCGTCTTGATCGATATATTGTATTGCTTGAAAAAATAATTCACTTTGTTCTTCTATTTTCTTCTCTTTGTTATATTTAAAGAAATTTATTAATGTAACAAGAATTAATAAAACCGTTATTGATATAAAAAAATATTTTTTATATCTATTCCACGCTCTTTTATAATTATCTTGTCTAACCTCTTCATCAACTTCTTTTATAAGGTTTTGATCATCACTCATTTTATTTCCATTTAATAGAACATCCCATACTAGATTTTTGTTCTTCAGGGCCCTTTCCTGTTTTAATTATTTGATAGAATGCATTCAATAATTCTTTATTCTTCAAAATTTCACCAGAAATTCCAGCATTATCAAGCCTACCTCTATATTGAAGCTCTAAATTTTTATTATATCCAAAAAAGTCAGGGGTACATACTGCTCCGTATGCTTTTGCAATTTCTTGCGTTGAATCGTATAAATAAGGAAATGTAAAATTATTCTTTTTAGAAAATTGTTTCATGTTTTCAAAAGAATCTTCTGGATATTTTTCAGTATCATTAGACATAATAGCAAAACATGCTACACCTTTTTTTTGTAAAACTATAACATCAGTAACTAATCTATCAATGATTCCTTTAACGTAAGGGCAATGATTACATATAAACATTACTAATATCCCATTCTCTCCTTTTATCTCATCTAAATTATAAATTTTTTCATCAATTCCTTTCAAACTAAATGAAATTGCTTTAGTCCCAAATTGACATATTGGAGTAACTTCTGGCATAATTATAATATAATAATAAAAAAATTAATTTATTAATATATGTCAAAAATTTATCATTTTTCTAAATATATTAAAGAAAAAGAAAGAGTCAGATTCTCGAAAAATGATCTTAATTCAATAATTAGTATTTATAGTAAAAATGTATCAAGTGGAATTTGGAAGGATTATTCTATAAATTTTGAAAGAAATTACGCTGAATTTTCAATTTATAAACACACAAACACATCGCCTGAATTCTCAATTGTTAAAGATAAAAAAAAAATTTTTTTTATTTATTCAAGGTCACAAGAGTTAAAAAAGTCAAAATATATTAAAGATGTGTTAGATATATTAAAAAAAGTTGAGAGTAAAAAAATTTTTCAAATCATTTAATAAATGCTAGTTTTTTTTTCCCGCTCAAGAAGTTGCTTTTTCTTTTTAACTCCACCCTCTACAGAATAACCTCCTAAGCAACCATCCGCTCTAATTACTCGATGACATGGAATAGTTATTGGGTAAGGATTACTAGCGCATGCATTTGCTACTGCCCTTGCTGCTTTTGAGTTTCCTAGAATTATTGCAATTTCTTTGTAAGTTTTAGTTTTGCCACTGGGAATTTTCTTTAATTCATTCCATACTTTGATTTGAAATTTTGTTCCTTTTAATTTCATAATTTTTATTTTTACTCCCATTCAATAGTGCCAGGTGGTTTACTTGTATAATCGTATACAACTCTATTAACACCTTTAACTTCATTCACAATTTTAGTACTTATTCGGGCTAAATCCTCTGAATTAAAATAATATGGTTCTGCAGTCATACCGTCAACTGATGTCACAGCTCTTAAAGCACAGGTATATTCGTAAGATCTTTGATCTCCCATAACTCCGATTGTTTTAACTGGAAGTAAAACTGTAAAAGCTTGCCATATTTTATCGTACAATTTATTTTTTTTTAATTGTTCAATAAAAATTTGGTCTGCATCTTGTAAAATCTTAATTTTTTCTTTAGTTATATTTCCAGGTATCCTTACAGCTAATCCTGGACCTGGAAATGGATGTCTTTTTAAAATAGATTCATGTACATTTAGTTTTTTACCTAAAATTCTCACTTCATCTTTAAAAAGTTCCTTTAAAGGCTCAATTAATTTAAAATTTAATTTTTTCGGCAACCCTCCAACATTATGATGAGACTTTATTTTTGCAGACGGTGCGCCTCTTACAGATTTAGATTCTATTACATCAGGATACAATGTTCCTTGTGCTAAATATTTAATAGATTTGTATTTTTTTGACTCTTTAGTGAAAATATCTATAAATAATTTTCCAATTATTTTTCTTTTCCTCTCTGGGTCAATAACATTCTTTAATTTATTAATAAATAAATTTTCAGCATTAATTCTTTTAAAATTATTTCCTAATTTTTTCTTAAAAATTCTTTCTATTTCATTACCTTCGTCTTTCCTTAATAATCCAGTATCCACAAAAATGCATTTTAATTGTTTGCCAATACTTTTATGTAATAATGCCGCAGTTACAGATGAATCAACTCCCCCTGATAATGCACAAATTACACTGTGATTTTTAACTTCTTCTTTTATTTTTACTAAAGAAATTTTTATAAAATCTGATATTTTCCAATTTGATTTACATGAAGAAATTTTTCTAGCGAAATTTTCTAATATTTTTTCACCATTTAAAGTATGAATAACTTCAGGATGAAATTGTAAACCATAAATTTTTTTATCTTCATCAGCAATTGCTGCAAATTTAGCATTAGATGTCGAAGCAATGACAGAAAATGATTTTGGTAGTTTGCTTATTTTGTCACCATGACTCATCCACACTTGGTATTCGCTATTTTTTTTATATATTCCTTCGAAAATTTTTGATTTACTTTTAATTTTTATAAATGCTTTTCCAAATTCCCTTTTTTTTGAATTTACAACATTACCTCCCAAATGTTTACAAATTAATTGATGGCCATAACAAATCCCAAGAATTGGAATATTTAAAGAATAAATTAAATTATTAGGTTTTAATGGTTTCTTTAAAGTAGTAGAAGCTGGACCCCCTGATAATATTAATCCTTTCGGAGAGAAATTCTCTATTTTATTTTTTGATATATTGTAAGGATGTATTTCACAATATATATTTTTTTTCCTTATTCTTCTAGCTATTAATTGTGTAACCTGTGAACCGAAATCGAGTATTAAAATTTTATCCATTAATAGAAATTTAGTTTGTACCCTCTGGCTTATAATTTGGACTTTCCTTTGTAATCGTTACATCATGCACATGACTTTCTTTAAGACCAGAGCTAGTAATTTTAATAAACTCACAATTAGTTTTCATTTTTTTTATATTTTCATTACCTGTATATCCCATTGATGATCGTAAACCTCCAATTAATTGGTTTAAAACTATACTAACTGGTCCTTTATATGGGACTTGCCCTTCAACGCCTTCAGGTATCAATTTTTTAATATCAATATTGGTATCTTGAAAATATCTTTCAGCAGAACCTTTTAACATTGCAGAAATAGATCCCATCCCTCTATATGATTTATAAGATCTGCCTTGATATAAATAAACTTCTCCTGGCGATTCATCTGTTCCAGCTAATAATGAACCAATCATAATAGTATCGGCTCCTGCTGCAACTGCCTTAGCTATGTCTCCCGAATATTTAATTCCTCCATCTGCTATAAGTGGAATATTTGATTTTTTTGCAATCTCTGATACTTCTAGTATAGCTGATAACTGTGGCACACCTACGCCTGCAACCATTCTTGTTGTGCAAATTGATCCTGGACCTATACCAATTTTAATTGCATCAGCGCCAACATCGATTAATGCTTTAGCTCCTTCTTTTGTTGCAATATTTCCTGCAATTACTTGAGTATAATTAGATTTCTTTTTTATTTTTTTTACAGTATCTATAACATTTGTAGAATGTCCATGAGCTGTATCTAAGATTAAAACATCTGTATCTACTTCTATTAATCCTTCAGCTCTTTCAATGCCTTTATCTCCAGCATCAACTGCTGCTGCTACGCGAAGACGTCCTTTTGTATCTTTACAAGCATTAGGATATTTTCGTGCTTTTTCAATATCTTTAACAGTAATTAATCCTACACATTTATAATCTTTATCAACAACAATTAATTTCTCAATTCTAAATTTATGTAATATTTCTTTTGCTTTTCTCATATCCACGTTTTCCCTTACTGTTTGTAAGTTCTTTTTTGTCATAAGATCTTCAACTTTAATTTCAGAGTTAGAAAAAAATCTGACATCTCTATTAGTAAGAATTCCAACTAATTTATTATTTTTTTCAACAACAGGAATTCCTGATATTTTATTTTTTAACATTAGATCTAAAGCATCTTTTAATTTTTTATCTTTTGAGATAGTTACTGGATTAACAACTATTCCTGATTCAAATTTCTTTACTTTTCTGACTTCATCCATTTGTTCTTCAATTTTCATATTTTTATGAATTGATCCAATACCTCCAGATTGGGCCATGGCAATAGCCATCTGAGATTCAGTAACTGTATCCATAGCTGCTGAGACAATTGGAATTTCTAAGTTTATAGATTTAGTCAGTAATGTCTTGGTATTTACATTTTTCGGCAAGATAGAAGACGATGCTGGCTTTAATAATACATCGTCAAAGGTAAGAGAGTCGTATATTTTTCTACCCATATACAATAATAAGGATTACTGATTAAAGGTTCAAGTTTTTTTTTTTATTTTAGAAATTTTGCAATTATATACATCTCTTTTGATTCAGATTTACTTGACTTAGGTTTATATAAATTAAATTGTAAAAATTTTTTTTTAATTAAATTACATATTCTTTCTGTTTCTTTTCCATCAAAAATTTTAATAACTAATATACCTCCTTTATTTAACAAAGTTTTTGCAATTTCAAAAGATCTCTCACATAATTCTACATTTTTAATATGATCAACAAACTTATTGCCAATTGTAGATGGCGCAGCATCAGAAACAATAATGTCTATTCCATCAGAAAAATATTTTTTTAATAGTAGAATAAAGCCATCATCGTAAATATCTTTTTTTATATTTAAAACATTATCAATTGGTTGAAAATCTTTTAAATCAACAGAAAGAATTTTGTTTCTTTTTTCACTAGAAAAAACTTTTTGTGATAATATCTGGGACCAACCACCGGGGGATGCGCCTATATCAAGAGCATTTTGCCCTTTTTTTAATATTCTAAACTTTTTATTAATTTCCAATAATTTAAAAGCAGAACGTGATCTATAGCCTAATTTTTTTGCTTTATTAAAAAAAACATCTTTCAATCTACGTTGGTGCCATCTGCTTTTTATTTTTTTTTTAAATTTCATAATAAAAAAAAAACCTCGCAAACAAATTACGAGGTTTTTTGTAAAAAGTATAAAAGAATTCTTATTTTGCTATTACGACAGATTTTGTTTCAGTATAAGCATCTAGTATTTCAGAACCCATTTCTCTACCCCATCCAGATTGTTTATAACCTCCAAATGGAAGAGCTGCGTCAAAAATATTATAAGTATTTACCCAAACAGTT
>Ga0315338_1004555_pt1 | contig 10800 bp, 15 predicted proteins | sample ASW8metaG_FD_204518 | JGI IMG/M metagenome (GOLD analysis project Ga0315338, IMG submission 204518) | Ammonia-oxidizing marine archaeal communities from Monterey Bay, California, United States - ASW #8 | ecosystem: Environmental > Aquatic > Marine > Coastal | place: USA: California | collected...
TGCGCTCAACCCGAGCAACCCGAGACCGCTCGCGATCACATTGCGCACCGCGAGGGCCAGCCCGAGGCGAGCCGCCGTGAGGCCTTCGTCTTCCGAGACGACGCGATGTCGATCCCCGTCCTGCAGGTACGGGTTCCATAGGCCCGCGACTTCGCGCAGGTAGTAGGCGACGTGATGGGGCTCGCGGCTCTCCGCAGCCCGTCGGATGACCTCGGGAAACGTCGTGAGCTTCTTCACGAGTTCGATCTCTTCCTCGAGCACCAACCGGCCGGCATCGAAGCCGTCCGCTTTCGGAATCGGAACGCCGCTCTCCAGCGCCTTGCGCTCGATTCCATGTGTTCGAGCATGCGCGTACTGAACGTAGAAGGCCGGGTTCTTTCGCCAGTTCTTGTCCTTGGCGAGGTCGAGGTCGAAGTCCAGATGGCCGTCGGGCTTGCGTTCGATCATGAAGAATCGAAAGACGTCCCGACCGACATCGTCGACCAGTTCGTCGACCGTCACGAACGTCGCCTTCCGGGTCGACTGTTTGACGCGCTCGCCGCCGCTCGTGATCGTGACGAACTGATGCATCACGAGTTCTACGCGCGCCGGGTCTACGCCGAGTACGGCCGTGGCTTCGCGAACGAAGGGAAATTGCTCGATGTGGTCGGCGCCCTGCACGTCGATCACGAGGTCGAATCCGCGGCGAAACTTCTCGCGGTGGTAGGCGATGTCCGGCATCAGGTAGGTCGGCTCGCCGCTGCTCTTGATGACGACGCGGTCACGATCCAGGCCGCGGTCGGTCGCCTTGAACCAGACGGCACCATCGGCCTCGTAGATCAGTCCAGCTTCTCGCAGATCACCCAGCGTCTCTTCGAGCTTGCCGTCGTCGTAGAGGCTGCGCTCGTTGAAGAACACGTCGAAGTCGATCCCGATCCGCGAGAGCGTGCCCGTGATGTCCTCGAAGATGACCCTCTGGGCCTCTTCACGAAACCGACCCTCGCCCGGCTCGTCGACCAGTCCTTCGCCGTCGCTCTTCCGGAGCTCGTCCGCGATGTCCGCGATGTAGTCGCCCTGATACCCGTCCGACGGGAACGCGACGGGCAGACCATCGACCGCTTCGACCCAGGCCGACTCCGGATTGGCGAGTGCCTCGGCGGACGGCGGAGCGGCGAGGCCCAGCCCTTCGAGATAGCGGGCCTTCACGGAATCGCCGAGGACGCGCATCTGGCGTCCACCGTCGTTGAAGTAGTACTCGCGGGTGACGTCCCAGCCGGTCGCATCGAGCAGGCGAGCGATGCAGTCGCCGAGAACGGCCTGGCGACCATGTCCGGTCGAGAGCGGTCCGGTCGGGTTCGCCGAGACGAACTCGACCTGCACCCTGCCCTTCGTGCCCTCGCTGCCCTTCGTGCTCTCGCTGGAGCCGTCGCGAGGCGACTGTCCATAGTTTGCACCCGCCCGGATCACGTCGTGCAGGATCCCCTGCCAGCCCGAGTCGACGAGTTTGATGTTCAGGAAGCCGGGACCCGCGATGTCGAGCTGACTGACGAGCCCGCCCGCGTCACCGAGTCGAGCCTTCAGGTCCTCTGCGATCTCGCGCGGCTTTCGTCGCAGACGTTTGGCCAGGAGCATCGCGGCATTACAGGAGAAGTCGCCGTGGTCCTTCTGTCGAGGGACCTCGATCGCGAAATCCGGCAACGCCTCCGCATCTCCTGCCGCGTCCAGCAGTTCGCGCAGGGCGGTTTCGACCTTTGCCCGGATCTCTTCCTTCACTTCGTCTCCCGATCCGAACCCACGGCCGGAAGCAGATCCCACAGGCGCGACTGCCCGTCCTCGGAGTCTGCCAACTCGGCCCTGCCTCGCGTCGACGATCGCGTGAATCGAACGACGACTTCGCCCGGCAGGGCCACGTCGAGTTCCTCGCGAATCGCCCGATCGAGAGCAGCGGGCTCAGCCTCGAGCATCTCGATCTCGCGTCGCATGGCATCGTTCTCGTGCCGGAGGCGAGCCACGCGTGCCGACGACTCCGAGAGGTCTTCCCGAAGCTCGCCCCAGATGCCGACTCCACTCTCGTCATCCATCAATGCAGAAACGGCGAGGATGGCGATCACGCACATCCCCAGCCCAAGCGTCCTCACCCAGTTTCCCCCCAAGCGAATTGGGTGTGTCCACACCCAGTCCGCCCCCCTGTGTGATTTGTGGGTCGGCCCCGTCAGGATACCGAACTCGACTCAACCGGGCCCGTTCGCGCGCTTCTCAGGGAAGCTCCGCGGACCTGGCCCCGCGTTCCGACCCGAGAACCAGGTCGCGAATTCGACTCACGTACTCCGGCGCATCCCACTCTCGCGGCCCGACATAGCGCTCGACGACATGACCTTCACGATCGACGAGCAGCGATTCGGGCACGCCCATCGTCTGGTACGCAGCGTAGACCGACTGATCGAGGTCGAGCACGATCGGGAACGAGAGTCGGTAGCGCTCCTGGAACGCCTTCACGTCCGACTCCTTCTCGTCGATCGCGACGGCCACGAGTTCGAAGCCCTCTCCCGACAGCGCCTCGTAGAGCCGCTCCATAGCCGGCATCTCGCGCTCGCAGGGCTCGCACCAGGTCGCCCAGAAGTTGATCAGGACGACGCGGCCAGCCAGCGACGAGAGAGCGATGGAATCCGACCGCGCGCCCTCCTCGGAGACGGAGAGCATCGGCAGGTCGAAGGGCGGAGCATCGGCGCCGCGCACGACCGGAGTCGACCCGGTATCGCCCAGCAGGATGGCTGCGACCCCCACAACGACGATCGCCGCACCGAGCAGCAAGCTCGGCACGGCGGATCGTTTCGTTTCGTCGTTCGTCGGCTCGACGCTCAGGCGCTCGCTCCCTGGTCGTCCTCGCGATCGACCAGCTCGATGATCGACATCGCAGCCGCATCTCCGGGCCTACGGCCCAGCTTGATCACGCGGGTGTAGCCGCCCGGTCGCTCGCGATAACGATCTGCCAGTTTGTCGAAGAGCTTGGAAGTCACTTCCTTGCTTCGAATCGTTTCCAGCGCCTGCCGTCGCGCATGCAACGTTCCACGCTTGCCAAGCGTAATCATACGCTCGGCCACGCCGCGCAGTTCCTTCGCCTTGGCGTCCGTGGTGCGAATCTGCTCGTGCTCGAGCAGCGACGTCACCATGTTGCGAAACAGTGCCTTCCGATGGGCGACGGAGCGCCCCAGTTTTCGACCGGTCTTTCGGTGATTCATCTCAGGCCTCGCGCTGCTCCCGCATCCGCTCGAGATCCTTGCGTGCGGGCAGGTTGTCGATCGTCATACCCAGGCTGAGACCGAGACTCGAGAGCGTCTCCTTGATCTCGTTCAGGGACTTTCGACCGAAGTTCTTGGTCTTGAGCATCTCTGCCTCGGTCTTCTGCACGAGCTCGCCGATGAAGCGAATGTTCGCGTTCTGCAGGCAGTTCGCGGAGCGAACCGAGAGCTCCAGTTCGTCGACCGACTTGAAGAGGTTGGGGTTGAGCGGCTCGGGCTCGTCCACGTGCAGCGCCGGTGCCTCGGCCTGCTCCTCGAAGTTGATGAAGATCGTGAGCTGTTCCTTCAGGATCTTCGCGGCGAACGCGACAGCATCCGCGGGTAGGATCGCGCCATCGGTCCACAGCTCGATGTTCAATCGATCGAAGTCCGTCTCGCGACCGACGCGGGCGGGCGTGACCGTGTAGTTCACGCGGCGAATCGGCGAGAAGACCGAGTCGATCGGAATCGTGCCGATCGGCATCTCTTCCGTCTTGTTCTTGTCCGCCAGGACGTAGCCCTTACCGAGATCGACGGTCACTTCCATCTCGAAATCGGAATCCGGACCCAGCGTGCAGATCTTGTGCTCGGGGTTCATGATCTCGACCGTCTGATCGGCGGAGACGAGGTCTCCCGCCGTGACGATGCCCTCGCCGTTCTTCTTGACCCGGATCAGCTTCGGACCTTCGCTGTTCATGCGAACACGAACGTCCTTCAGGTTCAGGACGACGGTCGCGACGTCTTCCATGACACCCGGGATCGTCGAGAACTCGTGAAGCACGCCCTCGATGCGAATGTTCGTGATCGCGGCACCCTGTAGCGAGGAGAGCAGCACACGGCGCAGCGCGTTTCCGAGCGTTGTACCGAAGCCGCGCTCCAGCGGTTCACAATAGAAGCGGCCATAGGTCGAGGTGAGCGAGTCTTCCTCGACGTCGAGTCGACGCGGCCGGATCAGCTCTCGCCAGTTGCGTGCAATGACTTCATCTTGCATCGGAACTCCCTTTCGTCTGGATTCGACGACATTCCGTTCGATTCAAAAAAATTCTGCCGCGACGCCCCAACCCGATCCTTCGAGCCAGAGCGAACGCGCGATCTCTGTCCTTAGCGCGAGTAGAGCTCGACGATCAGCTGTTCGTCGATCGGCAGCGTGATGTCCTCTCGCTGCGGCATCGCCTTGATCGTGCCCTTCATCTCGTCCTTCTCGATCTCCAGCCACTGCGGGACCGCACGACCTTCCATCGTCTCGAGGGCACCGCTGATTCGCGCCACCTTCTTCGAACGATCGACCACACCGATCTCCCAGCCGGGATTGACCAGCATGCTCGGCGTGTGGGCCTTCTTGCCGTTCACCGTGAAATGACCGTGCTTGACGAGCTGCCGAGCTTCGGCGCGGGACGTCACATAGCCGAGTCGGAAGATGACATTGTCGAGGCGTCGCTCGAGAAGCATCAGCAGGTTCTCACCCGCCCGGCCGCTCATGCGCGTGGCTCGATCGAACGTGCTCCGGAACTGCTTCTCGAGCAGCCCGTACATCCGCTTCACCTTCTGCTTCTCGCGAAGCTGTACACCGTAGTCAGAAAAGCGGACGCGCCCCTGGCCGTGCTGGCCGGGCGGATAGGCCCGGCGCTCGATGGCGCACTTCTCTGTAAAGCATCGATCGCCCTTGAGGAAGAGCTTCGTGCCCTCCCGGCGACAGAGTCGACAAACGGATCCCGTATAACGTGCCATAGGATTCTCTCTGCTCTCGAACTACACGCGTCGCCGCTTGGGCGGGCGGCAACCGTTGTGGGGAATGGGCGTAACGTCGCGGATCATCGTGATCTTCATGCCAGCGGCTTGAAGCGCGCGCAGCGCGGACTCGCGTCCACCGCCCGGACCCTTCACATAGACGCCGAGGGATCGGACGCCATGCTCCTGAGCCTTCTTTGCGCATTCTTCCGCGGCAATCTGGGCAGCGAAGGGTGTCGACTTCTTCGACCCCTTGAAGCCCTGCTGACCGCAGCTCGACCAGGCGACGGCGTTCCCGCCGACATCCGTGATCGTAATGACCGTGTTGTTGAAGGTCGAGTGGATATGAGCAATACCCGACTGGATATTCTTCTTGACCTTCTTCTTCGTCTTCTTGGCAACCATATGGATTTATCGCATCACTTCTTCGGCGCGAGCTTCTTGCCAGCGATCGTCTTCGCCGGGCCCTTCCGCGTACGCGCGTTCGTATGGGTTCTCTGTCCTCGGACCGGCAGACCACGTCGGTGGCGAAGCCCCCGGTAGCAACCGATGTCCATCAACATCTTGATGTTCTGGTTCACCTCGCGCCGTAGGTCACCTTCGACCTTGTAGTCGCGCTCGATGATCTCGCGGAGCTTGATCACTTCCGACTCCGAGAGGTGTTCGGTGCGGGATCCCGCATCGATCGACGCCTTCTCACAAATCTCGAGTGCCTTGACTCGCCCGACGCCATAGATGTACGTCAGCGAGATTTCGATCCGCTTGTTTCGCGGTAGGTCGACGCCTGCAATTCGCGCCATGAAAAAGCCTCCAAATTCCGATCGTGCGGGGGACTAACCCTGCCGCTGCTTATGCTTCGGGTTGTCGCAGATCACCCGGACGATGCCCCGTCGACGAATGATTCGGCACTTCTCACACATTTTCCGAACCGATGCTCGAACCTTCATGTTGTTCTCTCTAATGTGAACCGGCGATCCTAGTGAGGACCTCCGGACCATTCTCCGTGATGAGCACCGTGTGCTCGAAATGTGCGGACAACGAACCGTCCTCGGTCACTGCCGTCCACTCGTCTTTCAAAACCCGAACCTTCTCGCTCCCGGCGTTCACCATCGGTTCGATCGCGAAGACCATGCCCGCTCGAAGTCTCGGTCCGCGACCGGGACGCCCGTAGTTGGGCACCTGTGGCGGCTCGTGCATTTCTCGTCCGATGCCGTGTCCCACGAACTGTCGAACGACTCCGTATCCTTCCTTCTCCGCGCGTACCTGAACCGCATGTCCGATATCCGAGAGACGATCTCCCGGCACCATCTTCTCGATGCCCTTGTTCAGTGCGTCGCGCGCCGTATCGATCAATCGCTTCGCTTCGGGGTCGATCTCTCCCACCGGGATCGTCACGGCGCTGTCGCCATGCCAACCTCCGGATTCGACGCCGAAGTCGAGGCTGATGATGTCACCTTCTCGGAGTTCGCGGGGCCCGGGTATTCCGTGCACGATTTCTTCGTTCACCGATGCACAGAGAACCGCAGGATAGGGCGCTACCCCCCCGGGAGCATAGCCCAAAAAGGGAGAATTCAAGCCCCTCTTTTCCAGGGACTTCGCCGCGATCTCGTCCAGCTCTCCAGTGGTCGTGCCCGGCTGGGCCCGCTCCCGGATTTCGAGCAGGATCTCGGCCGTGAATTGCCCGATTTCCCGCATCTGTTCGATCTCGCGCCGGCTCTTGATTGCGATCCGTTCGCCGAAGCTCACCTGTCGACTCCTGTTCCTTCTCCTACTTCCCCTCGAGTTCCCCCGAGTCAGCCGAGCGCCTCTCGAATGCGCTCCTGCACGTCTTCCACACTACCCATACCCGAGACGACCTTCAGGACGCCTCGGCCTTCATAGAACTCGACCAGCGGTGCGGTCTCGGCGTCGTAGACGCGCATTCGCTCCCGAATGGTCTCTTCGTTGTCGTCTGCCCTGCCCTCGATCTCGGCACGCTTCAGCAGGCGCTGCACGACGGCCTCGGTGTCCACGCTGAGTGCGAGGCAGACGTCGAGCTTGCAGTCGAGCTTCGTGAGCAATCGTTCGAGCGCGTCGGCCTGGGCCAGCGTCCGCGGAAAACCGTCGAGCAGGAAACCGCGCTTCGCGTCGTCCTCGGACAAGCGTTCCTCCGCGATCCCGATCACGATCTCGTCGCTCACGAGCTCGCCCGAGTCCATGATCGCCTTGGCCTTCAGCCCAACGGGCGTGCCGGCCTTTACGGCCGCACGCAGCATGTCGCCCGTCGAGACGTGCGGAATGCCGAGCGCCTCGACGATCGCCGTTGCCTGCGTTCCCTTGCCGGCGCCGGGCGGTCCCAGCAATACGATTCGCGTCGCGCTCATCGTCCCAACCTTCCGCGTACGCGCCCTGTCGTACCGAAGCCTTCGTACTTTCGAGACACGAGATGCGCTTCGATCTGTCCCATCGTGTCGAGTGCGACGCTCACCACGATCAACAGAGCCGTCCCTCCGAAGTAGAAGGGCACACCCATCCGCTGCGAGAGCACGACGGGCAACACGCAGATTCCTGCGACGTAGACCGCGCCGACGAGCGTGAGACGAGACAGGACCGCATCGATGTACTCGGCGGTCTTTCGACCCGGACGCACACCCGGGATGTAGCCACCCGAGCGCTTGATGTTCTCGGACACGTCATCGGGGTTGATGATGATCGACGTATAGAAGAAGCAGAAGAAGATGATCAGAGCCACGTAGACGCCGTTGTAGATCAGGTCCCCGGGATTCATCCATTCGTCGATGAAACGCTGGATCGTCGGATTGTCGCTGTATTGCCGGATCGTCAGCGGAAACATCAGCAGCGAAGAGGCGAAGATCGGAGGGATCACGCCGGCGCTGTTCACGCGCAGCGGAAAATAGCTCATGCCCGAAGCGGCCGAGGAACCGCCGCCACGCCGCGCATGCTGGATCGGAATCCGCCGCTGGCCGCGTTCGACGTAGACCACGAAGCCGATCGCACCGATCACGATCGCGCCGAGGAAGAGAACCTCGAGGATGCTGAACTGATCCGTCCGCACCAGGTCGATCACGTTCGAGAGGCCGGAGGGGAGTCCCACGATGATGCCCGAGAAGATGATCAGCGAAATGCCGTTGCCGATGCCCCGCTCGGTCACCTGCTCGCCCAGCCACATGATGAAGGCCGTACCCGAAGTGAGCGTGATCATCGTCGTCATCCGGAAGGCCCAGCCGGGATTCAGGACTGCGCCCGTGCCGAACTGTCCACTCTCGAGTGCCATCGCCATCAGGAAGCTCTGGAAGAGTGCGAGCGCGATCGTGGCGTAGCGTGTCCACTGCGTGATTCGCTTCTGGCCCTCGCTGCCTTCTTTCTTGAGGCGCTCGCGCGCGGGAATCACGACCGTCAACAGTTGGAAAATGATCGACGCGCTGATGTAGGGCATGATGCCGAGCGCGAAGATCGACAGCGACTCCATGGCGCCACCGGAGAACACATTCAACAGACCGAACATCGTTCCCGACATGTCGGCGAAGAACTGACGGATGACATTGCCGTTGATCCCAGGGGTCACGACGATGCATCCAACGCGATAAACCGCCAGCATGGCGGCGGTGAAGAGGATGCGCTTCCGCAGCTCTTCGATTCGCGTGATGTTCTGCAGCGCGGTCAGCACCTAGGCGTTCTCCACACTGCCGCCAGCGGCTTCGATCTTGGTACGCGCTGCGTCACTGATCTTGTGAACCGTAAGCTTCAGTCCCTTGGGCGCATCACCCTCGGCAAGGACCTTCACCGGCTTGCCCGAACCGCGAATGAGGCCGCGCTCCGCGAGCGCCTTGGCGTCGACGGTCGCACCCTCGCCGAAGACCGCGAGATCTCCGACGTTCACGATCTCGTTCTCGACCCGAAAGCGGTTCTTGAAGCCCTTCTTCGGAACGCGCTGATAGAGGGGCATCTGCCCGCCTTCGAACCACGGCTTGATCTTCTTGCCGGAGCGCGTTCCCTGACCCTTGACGCCGGTCCCGCAGGTCTTGCCCTTGCCCGAGCCCGGACCGCGACCGACGCGCTTTCGACGATGACGCGCACCCGGGCGCGGCGAAAGTGTTTCCAACATCGTTCTAGCTCTCCAACACCACGACGAGGTGGTTCACCTTGCCGATCATTCCTCGAACCGCGGGCGTGTCTTCCAGCTCCACGACCTGTCGGATCCGACGCAAGCCGAGGCCACGCATGGTCGCTCGCTGACGCTCGTTGTATCCGATCACGCTCTTTACCTGCTGGACCTTGACGGTCTTCTTCTCAGCCATCACCTGCTCCGTCCGAGTTCCGCGAGGCGCGCTTCCGGATCTCGAAGTTCGCTCAGCCCGGCCATCACGGCGTTCACGACGTTGCGCGGCGTATTCGTGCCCAGCGTCTTCGTCAGGATGTCGCTCACGCCGGCGGACTCCACGACCGCTCGGACCGGACCGCCCGCGATCACGCCCGTACCGGGCGAAGCCGGCAGCATCAGAACGCGCCCTGCGCCGGAGATGCCGATCACGTCGTGAGGCAGCGTCCGTCCGTCGATCAGCGGAATCTGGATCAGCGACTTACGCGCCTTCTCCACACCCTTTCGAATCGCTTCGGGGACCTCGCCGGCCTTGCCGAGCCCGACTCCGACGACGCCCTGGCCATCGCCGACGACGACGAGCGCGGAGAAGCTGAAGCGACGACCGCCCTTCACCACCTTCGAGACGCGGTTGATGTGAATGACCCGATCGTTGAGCTCGTAGTCATTGGGATTCAACATCGAAGATTGAATTACAGATGCCATGTCAGAACTGAAGCCCCGCCTCGCGTGCTCCTTCTGCGACAGCCTTCACCCGGCCGTGGAAGAGGAACCCGTTTCGATTGAAGACCACCTCGTTGATGCTCTTGTCCTTCGCGATCTTCGCGATTGCCTCGCCGACCTTCTTGGCCGCCTCGACGTTCCCGGTCACGCCACCACCCACGACCGAACTGTCGCGAGTGGAAGCGGAAGCGAGAGTCTTGCCCGTCTCGTTCTCGACGAGCTGTGCGTACGTATGCTTCGAGCTGCGGAACACGGTCAGCACGACTCGCTCACTTCGGTCGAGCGACGTCCGCGTCCTTGCCTTCCGCGCCAGCCACATTCGGCGCTTCGTGTTCTCGATCTTCTTCTTCATCAGGCTCCGGCCTTTCCGACCTTGCGTCGGATGTGTTCGTCTACGTAGCGAACGCCCTTGCCCTTGTAGGGCTCCGGCGGACGCAGTGCGCGGATGTCGGCCGCGAACTGACCGACGGCCTGCTTGTCTGCACCTTCGATGGTCAGGGACGTGTTCGCCTCGACCGAGACTTTCAGGCCTTCCGGAATGGGCATGTCCACCGGATGACTGAAGCCCAGCAGCAGATTCAGGACCTTGCCCTTCACGTCTGCGCGGTATCCGACGCCCTCGATCTCGAGGCGCTTGCTGAATCCTGCGCTGACGCCGACCACCATGTTGTTCGCGAGTGCACGGGCCAGGCCGTGTTGCGCGCGCGATTCCTTGCTGTCATCGGGTCGCTCGAGGACGAGATTGCCGTCCTCGACCTTCGCCCCGATTCCTCCAGGCACGACGCATCGAAGCGTGCCCTTCGGCCCCTTCGCTTCGACCTCGCCGTTCGCGACGTTCACGGTCACGCCGTCGGGAATACCAATCGGTTGTTTGCCAATTCGGGACATTGTCTACCAGACCTCGCAGATCACTTCGCCGCCGACCTTGGCCGCTCGCGCATCGCGATCACAGAGCACACCCTTCGACGTCGACAGGACGGACATGCCGAGTCC
>Ga0315338_1004557_pt1 | contig 10795 bp, 7 predicted proteins | sample ASW8metaG_FD_204518 | JGI IMG/M metagenome (GOLD analysis project Ga0315338, IMG submission 204518) | Ammonia-oxidizing marine archaeal communities from Monterey Bay, California, United States - ASW #8 | ecosystem: Environmental > Aquatic > Marine > Coastal | place: USA: California | collected...
CCTCGAGCATCTTCAGCGCCACGAACCGGTTCAGCGTGGTGAACGCCGCTTCCCGCCGGTAGGCCTCGACCGCCGCTTTGGCGCTCAGGCCCGTCGCCCGCTTGTGGGCCACCGCGGCCACCAGCTTTTCGCGGACCACGATTTGCTGGTCCGACAGGTGGCTCCCCGGCTGCTCGCCGACCGTGCCGTCCAGCAAGATGTCGAAGGTGCCCTCGAGCTGCTGACTGAACGCCCGCTCCAGTAACGTCCGTCCCGCGTGGGTCGCGTGCTGGATCTGGTTCCGGACCGCCTTATCCACGAGCCAGGTCCATCACTGCAACAAGACCTTCTTCCCCTGTCCCAGTAACTTCTCGACCTTCTGCTTGATGGTGACGAGCGTGGCGTCTAGTTGCTCTTCTGTTTCAATCCGCTCCGAGAAGAATTCGGTGGCGTCGATGGTGACCAGTCGCGTGCCTTCAATGAGCTCCAGCATCTCCCTAACCGCGACCTTGAAAAGCTGCGGGCAAGCGTCAAGCTCCGAGCGGAGCTGCGGAATCGTGGTAGCCGGCTTGCTCTTCAGGGGCCGGTCAACACGCTCCTGCTGCTCTTCGTTGAGCTCGCCCCAGGCGTTGTGGGCATGAAGCTCGGTCAGTGCCGCGGCATAGGCGTCGGTCCTCGCCGTCAAGGCAGCGTTGCGGCGGGCCTCGTATTCAGTCCGGATGGCAGCGGCCGCTTGGTCGATAGCAGCGAGCTCACGAAAAAAGGTCTCTTTTGCCAAGAGATCGGTCAGGGTGTCGGCCCGGCCGGCGAGCCCGTCTGGCAGATCCGGCTCGGTTTCCAAGAAGGGCCACGCATCGTTGAGGACAGCCTGCGCCCAGGTGAGTGCGACAAGCGCCGGCTCCGTGAGGGCAAGTTTGAGATCAGCGCTACGTTTGATGGCAGCCTTGATCCCATTGTGTGCCGCGTTGAAAGTGGTGATGGCGTCATCGTCGGTGCCCTCGCAAATGCTACGTATCTGGTTAAGAGCCTCAGTAAGTACTTCTGTGCCTGGAAAGTCCCGGGCAACGAGGATCGTCTTAAACTTGTCAAGAGTTCTCTTCGCCTCGATTACAGCATTACGAATCTCCAGAGCGATGGCGCTTGCTTGCATCTCTGGGAGCTGCTTGCCAAAGACACTCGTGAAGGCCTCACTAGCCGCGACCCAGTCGGTTATATCGGTGCCTGAGACGTGCTTCTGGAACGAACAAGCTTTAAAGCTGTTGTTGCTGCTAAAGGCAGCTTTGGCATTAGTGGAACGGACGTTCTCGATGACCGTGCCCTGATGGGTGGCGCGGATCGTTCCCGCGCGGATGAGGCTGACGACGAAGAGTCGGACCACATCCAAGTTCCAGCCAAAAGGCTCTTTAGAGAACTTGTCAATGAGATATTTCCCGGTAGCGATTTCGCCGTAGCTGGTCTTGGTCTCTATGCAGGCCAGCACCTCTTTGAGCGAACTGGTCTCGGTGTTGATCACCGGCTGGCCGTTCTCGTCGCGGACTAAGTTGAGCTGGGTGCACCCATCACTAATGCCGTGGAGGCTCTCGCTCGTTAGCAGCGATGTCAAATCGCTGGTAGTCACCCTTACCGCACCCTCGTCGAACCGGTGGTAGACGTCTGGGAGCACCTGTTTGAGCACGTTGTTGGCCGCCTGGCCGACACCGACAGAACTGCTGGTGGCTTCAGGGCTACGGTCGTTACCACGAAAGTAGATGGTGCCGTCGAGCATGGCCTGCCCGAGCAGTCGTTTTAGGTCGCTCTGATGTTGACGCAGCCTTAACTTTTCCTGGGAGACAAGTGCTGTCTCGTCTCTAGTTCTGGCAGTGCGCTCTGTGCGGGAGATCATCTGCTTCGAGCGGTACACCTCCTGCGTGAGTAGCTCGACACGTTTAACTAGAGCGGCAACCCAGAAGATCTCCACCCCCCCTTGTTGGCTACGCTGTCGTAGCTCATCGCAGCGGGCGGTGTAGCCGTCCCCAGCCGGGACGAAAACCACATTAAAGGGGATAGCCTCCGTAACTAAGGGGCGGTCATTAAAGGTCAGGCCAGCCTTGAAATTCTTGGCGTCCCGGAGATTGTGACTTGGCGTCGGCGTCCAGAGTTCAGTGACACTTTCGGCGTGCAGGCGGTTGACGTCGCCGGAGTTCGCTGTAGTGCTGGCTCGGCGAGTTTCCCAGTCGTCCTCGGCTGGCGTTGGGATTCGGTATTGCCCATCGTGACAGAGCACCTTCTTCGAATCCACCAGCTCCTTGAGGGCCTGCTGGACGTCGGCCAGTGCGGAATCACCGTCCACAGTGCCCTGCAGCGTGCCGGCGATGTTCTCAGCGGTGCAATGGATGTGCGGGGCGTACTTAAGCAGGCAGATGGCCTTGCTTACCGGCTGCGCATAGGGATGTTCGACTTCCTGTTCGATAGAGTCGATCTTGCCACGGATCTCAGAGCGAATGTTTCCTTTGATCAAATCATAAATCTGGTCGATCTTCGCAAGGGTACCGACCGGTTGCGTTGCCAGCCCTACTTTGTCGTGGATGAGCAGCTGCTGGGCCAACTTGATAACGGTACGATTGGCGCCGCCCACGTGTTCGCTGAAGGCACCCTCAGAGCGAAGCCCCGAAATGACCTGGATCATGAGTTCGACCTGGTAGGGCAGGAGCGGGTAGAGGTCCATGAAACGGTCCACGGACAGCTCGGGATACGACTCCCTTCCCTCGGTTGACAACTTGGTGTTGGCGGTCAGTCGGCCGCTGTGGGTCGTGAACAGCTCGCGGAGTCGCTGCTCACCCGCGGCGTTCTTGCTCAGCACACGCTTGTGAGTGACCTCGGCGATGTCAGAAGGTTCAAGGTGGACCTGAATAGGGAAACGATCCTTGAGCCGAGCATACTCCACCCGTCTATCGTTGAGACCGCTGACTATTGCAGTGAGTTTCTCTTGCGAGGTTACGATAAGCCAGGACTTGCCCTTAGAGATGCGACCGAGGCTCTGCACTACGCCCTGGAGATCGAGCATCTTCTGGACGTCGCGTGTGATGAATTGGCCGATCTCGTCGATCACGAACACAAGGTTTTTGTGTTCAGAACGCCGGCTCATTAGGTCACGGCAACGCTCGGCCAGCTTGCCCGCGTTGATATCGGCCGTATTCTTTGATGCCTGCTGCCAGCTATCGGGGGTGGTGTAGGTGTTGGGTTCGAGATCGTGCATTATCCCGCTCGCCCTCACGAGTGCGAAGCCGACCTTGTTCCTGCCCTTGTCCCAGGACTCCTCGTGTTTACCTTCGTAGGCTTCCTTGAAACGCTCAAGCTTTCCTTCCTCTTCCAGGTTGATCTCCAGTTGAGCAAGGTCAAGGTCCTCCGCGTAGCCAAGGTTTTTGAGGAAGAGCCTGTACATAATCTCGATGATGCTCTGGTTTGCGTGTCTGACGCCACGTTCCGTTGAGACATCGAAGATCACCGCTTCCGTAGGAATATGTTCAGTGATCTGCTTGAGCAGCACCTGCACCTCGTCATCGGCCGTGCGTTTACCAACGAGATCAGCAACTGACTCACCCTGCACCTCTTGATTCTGCAGCGCTAGCCCCAGCAACTTGGCGAAGCTGGATTTGCCCGAGCCATAAAATCCTGAGACCCAGATACCAATATTGTCAGTGGGTTGCTTTTTGGCCTCCCAGTACTTGTGAAGGATCGTTCGGAAATTGTTGCGAATCCCGTCGGTAACGACGTACTCAGCGATCTCGTCGTAGACCCTCTCAGCGTTGACCTCGTCGACCTTGATAACCTCTTGAATCGTCCGTGAAATGTCACGTTCAAAGAGCTGCTTGATTTGGATGTTTGGCATCGTCGTGTACCTTAGAAGATCTTCGGTCGGTAGTTATGTTCAGCGCCCATCACGCCCATGAATCGAAGGCCTCCGGAACCCTCGAGGTCGCCCGGGTAGAAGAGGACCGCCGGGACGACGACCTTCCCGTGAATCTGATCGAGCAATGCGGAGATTCGATAAAGCGGAAAAAGCGCTCCCACTCGGGTAATGAAGACCACGTCGACCAAGGGATCAGGCTCCTCCGGAAGCTGTTCGGCGACCAGTGCGTCAAGGGGCTGGTCTTTAGACAGCACATTATGCACGGTGTCCGCCATGAGCGCCGTGTCGGTCTTCGCTTCCACCATCTTGATGTCGTCAGGGGTCAGGCCTTCCCGTTTCAAGGCCATCTCCACGCAGATAGCAAGCGAGACCACCGTGACGCGCTTGCCGCCTTGTTCTAAACGCGTACGCAGCATGGCGACCTCGCCACGAAGCGCGAACTCGTCGTTCGGCGGATAGTGAAAGACGGCGTAAGGCATGTCGTGATAGGCACTAAGCTCTGTGCGGGGGTCTGTCTCCCGCAAAACGGGCTCAAGCTTCTGCGTTAGTCGCTGCCGCCATTCACTCATGCGGCCATCTCCTCAACGAAGGCAGCCGCCGAGCGATACGGCAATGTGAGCTCCACCAACGAGCCAGCAACCTCGTAACGAAGTTTCTTCAACTGATGCAGACGAAAAAGCTCTCGCTCAACAGCATCTGTACTCATTAGAAAAAGCCGCCAGTCTTGGGAGTGCAACACGGCCTGGGCGTTACCGTACTCTTCGTGCATCGTATAGATAAGGTAGAGAAAGCTTTCCTCGGGAAGATGGTACGAATTGAATTCACGAACGGCCGAGCCCTTCAAAAGACCAAAGGCCGCTGCCATCCGAAAAAGATCACGACTGGCACGATCGAGTCCGTATTGGCTCAACCCTTTCCTTTCTGCTGCTCGGGAGGCTGTGACCTTTTCAACAAAGGGCACTAGGTCAGCAGTGCGCAGTAGGTATGTACCTGCTTCGTACTCATCGAAGAGCCACTCGGTAGCAAACCGATAATAGAGCTCATCCACCTGGCCGATGTGCCACAAAATGCATGGGCAAAAAATGTCCCTGTCCGCCCGCTGCACGAGTTTCACAATGGTCGAGAGCCTTGGCTCATAGCGCCAACGGCTCGAGAACGTCGCGAGCACTTCTTTGAGCCAGTCGTTGTTATCAGCCGCAGGGGTATTTAAGTTACGCGCTCGACTCAAGTTCTGATCGAAGGACATCGAAATGTCCCACTCGAGAAACACACGGCGAGTATCATCAAGCAGCGCGCCTTTGCGAATGAGCCTGGTCGATAATTTTCGCCGCCCTGATGCTCGATTTACTCGACTCAACCTAGCCATCCACCCTCGCATAAGGGATTGCCAATTTCGCGACTTGGCCTCGGGAAAATCCGGCGGCGAGCAGTATGATGGTGTCATCGTCGACGTGGCGAATACCCGGGATGGGGACGGAGCGCCCCTCCGCCGAGCGGCGCAGGCGACTGACCTGAGCCTCATGGTCTGAGCCGATCAAGCCATTGGTTCTGAGCACTGTAAGCAAGTTCTCATTTTGCGCTTGAAGCCCTGCAAAGAACTCGGCCCAGGAATCGCCGTCATCGAGCCAGCGCGCCCACTGGGCATCGAACTCATCTTCGACACGTGCGGGAAGGTTCCACAGAGTGACGCAGCCAGAAACCGTCGAAAAACGGTCAGCACTGCGCGCCCGAGCGACCTCAAATACCAACCGTGCTTGGGCAAAATTGTGAGTCTTTGGAAATCCTCGACTGATGAGTGAGCCGCCCGTGCGACCGAGTAATCCATTCGTGTTCCACCACCGAGCTCCATCCATTTCCCCGTGCCGACCCACGATTAGACGGAGTTTGAGAAGGCGACTGAGATCGAGTCCAAAGCTCATTCACTACCCTCCATTCGCGGGGCTATCAGCTTGCCTGCCAGTATGCATGCACCCATGCATCGATCTCCGTATCTTGGTCTTCGTGCCATCCATTACTATGAATTTTTAGCGAGTTCAACAGTATCACTGCCAGACCAGAACTGTCAGTCAGGATGTGATGGTTTCCTGGTATTCCCAGTGAAGGTGTCCTAATTATTTCTTGGTAAGCAGGCGGTTCAACGAGATTCGAGTGATTCACGGATACGCCGAAGCTTAATCTCCAAGCTCTGCCGAGCGTCTTCGATCTCTGACATGGGGATCATCGGTTCGGCAGTCGTGGTGTCGCGTGGTCTGCCGTAGGCGTAGGCCATTAAGGTCGTCATCACCGATGGATGAAGTTTTCCTGTTCTCGCATCGGCAAGCAACCGCGCTTGCACCTCTGGATCTTCAATAATCCCCGTCGCCCACTCACGCACTGAAAAACTGTTCTTGTTGCGAGACCCTTTCGGGCGGCCGTACGGATTACCTGATTGACCGGGTTGGAATGGCATTGTTTTCAGAATGTTGTTTGCAGTGACTGTTGGTGTGTCTCATAAAGTAATCGATTAATTCCTTCTTTGTTACCCGGGTAGCGCCTCTAGCACGGGCAGGCCTTGATCGCCATGGGGCACTTGATACTTCAGGCGTTACCGGCATCGAATTGCTTTCCCAACTTCTTCGCCAAACGAATTCGAGCACGAGCTACATGATTGGGATCGATTTCATAGCCAATTCCACGACGCTGCATTTGGGCAGCGACCAACAAAGTCGTGCCACTTCCAGCAAATGGGTCCACAACGAGGTCGCCACTGGAGGAATACAATCCCACCAGTCGTCGCGCTAGGCTAGTCGCCATCTGATACGGGTGGACTCGACTATTGCCCGTACCCGGAAGCCGCCAAAGCGGTTCAGAACAATCGGGCCACTCCTGGTCAGGTAGATCTGTTAAATCTATTTCCTCTCTAGAGTTACCGGGCCGGACAAATACCAACACTGTTTCGGTATCGCCTACTCGAAATGCTCCTACCTTGGGCGGCATATTACGCGCGTACCGCCGTGAGGCCGAATGAAAACGGCTCTGCCAATGTACGAGAGTTTGTAGTCGAAAACCGAGCTCCTCGGCCATCGTCCGATGGACACCCAAAGGTCCCAATAACAAATTGCCGTAACGAACGTCCCGGGTCATTAACACCAAGCAGCCATGCGACGACAAAACCCGTTCCATCTCTCGAAATACTGGTGCCAGTGACCAAGCGAATTGTTCCAGTTCATTTCGAACCTGCTCGACATGCTGCTGCTGCTTGATCGGCTCTCTTAACAGCGACTCGGTATCCGAAGAAAAATAAGGCGGGCTAGTGAGAATCAGGTCAGCTACTCCTGACTGCATGTCGACCATTGCAGATCCATCCCCACGAAACAACTGGCAAGTCGATGCTTCTAATTCAGGCTCAGGTGTCAACGAGACGTTTCCTTCCCTTTTCTAGGAGCCGTCGATATTTCAATTCCTCATTGGGTTCAACCATATGTAGCCATGCCAAGCGACCAGACAGCGCCGCATCATCCATCGGCCGCCCGTGCCAATGAGGCCCCTTGCCCATAGACCTTCGATGCACCGCAGCTCGCAGTCTCCGCCGCTCCAGCCTAGGTAAAGTGGCCCTCTGATTAACCACTAGCCCAGTGACAATTTGTCGCCGTCCTTTTCGAAAAATATGAATCTTTCGTTGGTCTAACTTGTAATTCAAATCACGCAACACTCTGGCTACAAATGGCAAGATGCGGTGTGTGTCTCCATGCCCGGAAAAGGTTAAGTCATCCGCATAGCGGGTATAGCGAATCTTGTAACGACGCGATACCTTCGCCAGAATGCCGTCTGCCGAAGTGAGCACAATATTGCCAATGACCGGACTGGTAGGTGCCCCAGTCGGAAGAGCTCCGTCATAACTGCAAAGATCAGCGACAAAACGTACAGCACGAGGAGACAAGCTACCGCCCGCCAACTGCCGGCACGCCTTCACAATGCTCGGATAGCGAGTATTGGAAAAGAACGACACAATATCTGCACGCACAACCATGTCTTGACGACAGTGAGGAGTGGCATTGGTGACAACAGAGTGATCGCGACGGAAACCATGTGCCGCTGGATGCAGGGGTAGGGAAGAGAAACCATTATCCAGGATACGCCGCTGTAATCGTCTAAGTGGTTTGTCGGGAACTGTAATGGTACGAGTGCCACCAGTTTTTTTAGGCAGTTCATATGTACTGTACAACTCGTCAAAGATCTTCCCCTCGCCTTGCCCTCCGCAAACACGATTGCCCCCTGAGACCGAGACCTCATAGTCGTTCCAGAACGCTCCTGTGCTCCAAGGGCGAGCTAGTGACAGTAAGTAACTAAAATCAACCAATGACACGGCCAGCGCAACCTCAAAGACCGCGGATCGCGAAACTTCATCCTTCCACGTTCGACGCACCCAAGGTATTTCTTTTACTAACCGCTGTCGAGGCACACACTTTTCAAGCTCGATGGCAACTGACGGCCAACGAAATGCGAGTCGAAGAGCTGACCTAAGTCGAAGGCGATGACAAGCTTCACGCGCAAACGTATCTGGAAACAACTCAGCCGCCTGTTCCAAGCTCCTTGGAACAGCGACGATCAGCACTTTCCGCAGACAGACCGGCACTTCCGCTGCTTGCCTGAGATAAACACGCCACGCGCGTTCTCCCGTTGGCAATTTCAATTCCAGTAGACCTTTAGGAGCGACCTTCAGGCGGTCCAATGACTGACAGACCACACGAAACTCTTCAAGTTGAATACCTTGACGGAAAGTCCGCGTAACCAATTTAAGGTTTGGGGCAGTTAATGTTTTGATGAAGATCGATAATGCCTCAGATTGTTGTGTGCCTCTAAGATTGTTTAAGGATTGGCGAAGCAGTCGCGACGATCTCTCATTATCAAAAAGCTGCTGTAGCAATGGCCTCGACAAAGACTGTACCAAACACACTCTTAACAGTTCTCTTTGATCATCTTTCGCGTCACGTCTAGAAAAAAGAACGCGCTGAAGGTTCGTGCATACATCGATGTCGACTGAAGACAATACGGGAATAACCTTGGAAACGACATGCACTGCCTTAGCCATCTGTCTTGGTGTCGCATGCGTTACATAACGTCGAGCAAGACAGCTTGGAATGACTTTTCTTTTATTCGCCGCATAGTCAAGATACCCCGTCAACGCATAAGAGATTGGTTGGTTATGACTAAGCAGATCGAACAATCGCTCACGTAACACATCACTTCTCAACTTCGTTACACATCGGTGGATCGAAGCCCAATCCAACATTACGTCTTGTCGTTTCGAAATGGCTTCAAATTCACGATTAAGAAAGAGCCAAAGGCGTCGTGTGGAGACCGGCCGAAGAATCTCTTGCCAATCCTTCGCCGGAAGCTTCCGCACAAGAATCGGTCGAACGACTCCAGGAAGACGCGTAAAGTAATCAAACCGATCAGCGGGCTCACGGACAATTACCGCCAATCCATAACGGATCTGGCCAGCGGGTAACTGCCGAATCAAAGTCCGTATATCTTTGTCTCTAAGTGAAGACGCCTTTCGGCGTAGTGATGCCCGAGAAATGGCCTCTTTCGAGTTTTCATAAATCGCATCGTTCACGCGGTCAATCAGCGCTGGAACTAACAAGCCAATTTGTAACAAGTCGGCGAGTGCCCGAACGTTCCGAAAGTCCCGACGTGCGAGTGCATTCAGGGCCCGACCGAATACCGCTTCGAAACCTTGTGATTCCGGGCGCCATGCCAAGAACAATAATATGGTCCTTCGATCCGGAGGGCGTTCAGACGCTACTAGTTCTTGCAACAACAAATACGAATCCGAGGCCACCGGAAGACCGTTAACAATCCCATCGATCCAGTCCTTATCAGTACACAATCTCTGCCGTTTGGCATTTTGCAGCAGCAAGCGATAAGCCACCCGATCCTCTGGTTCAGAAGTGGCAATCAGATCTTGAACAATTACCGACAAGGGTTGGTTCAACTGTTCCGAAAATTGCGTACAGCTATCCCAAGCAGTCGCTAAGTCCCTCCTTAAAACACGCCGAGCTCGGTCTACTTTTGGCTGAGTGAGGCCTTCTAACTTGGACCACGGGGCCGAGTGTAGGCACAGTCGGGCAAGTGCCCTCAGGTCAAAACCTATATCGCGGGAAAAGAATCGAAGCCTTTTAGTATCTTTTGGTAAACGATTCCTCACAATGGTTTCTCGTCAATAAACTAAGCGGCGAGACGGTCGAGGTTACTTTAGCTGACGTTGCGATACGCCTCCGAAGCCGACAACTTGGTGCGGCTTAAAGGAGAGCGGATTGCCGACTGTAGCCGAGCCCAGTTGTCGGCTAAGGAGGCTAAAGCCACCCGCCCAACTGGTTGCACTCCCCTGGCGAAACACCAGGTAAATCTAACGCTTGGTGACCGTCTCACCTGTCGTGAACTTAAGCTAACTGCCGAGCCAAAACAATATTTTTTTCCACCAACGCTCTGAATTCTTTGCTTCGGTGTAATGCGTCGCTGTCCTGTCTCCACAATGTCTCCATGACTGGGGTCGATTCCAGTAGACTCACGATGACGGTTGTTGACAGTGGAAACGAGCTAAGTGGATTTAGCGCAACCCGTTACGACCAGAAGTGACGCGCTATCACCGGGTTACAAGAAATAGTATGAACGGGTTCGACTCCCGCCGCCTCCACCATTTCCCCCTGTCAATACAGGGTCAATTCACCCACTCCTGCTTCGTTTTCCCTATTTCTCACCGGGCAAGGTGTGCCGAAGGGGCGACGTCGGTTAACGGAGCACCCACTGTACGCCTGCCATCAAGGTCGCGGCATTGATACCAAGGTTCGTGCCCGCGGTACCGGCGTTTGAGATGTGATGGTTACGAAATTCGATCATCAATCCCGGGCCACGTGGCGGAACGAATCGAACGCCGGCGCCATG
>Ga0315338_1004559_pt1 | contig 10794 bp, 8 predicted proteins | sample ASW8metaG_FD_204518 | JGI IMG/M metagenome (GOLD analysis project Ga0315338, IMG submission 204518) | Ammonia-oxidizing marine archaeal communities from Monterey Bay, California, United States - ASW #8 | ecosystem: Environmental > Aquatic > Marine > Coastal | place: USA: California | collected...
CCGCTCGGCGGGCGCACGAAGCTGATCAGCGGTGTCATGCAGGTGGTCGGCGAGATGTCCCACCACCCGCTGGTTCGCGAATGCCTGAAATTCGTTTCCGAGAGTAATTTTGACCCGACAACTATCGCCGAGGTGCGCCGCCACACGTCGCGCTTCATCGTCCAGACCCGCGAGCAGTACACCCTGGCGCTGCGCGAGAACCTACAGATGATGCTCAACGGCTCGATCGCGCCGCGCCAATTCGTCTCCGAGTTCTTCGAGCTCACCGAGGCCGGCAACATGCGCAACGACATCCGCAAGAAGCTGGTGCTGAGCCTGCTGTTGTCCGGGACCGTGCGGCCGAGCGTCAAGTTCTTGATGCTGGAGAACTTCGAGCGCCTGGCGAAGCCGGTGCGCGTCGCCATAATCTCCGCCGTGCTCAAGGCCGAGCCGACCCGGCACACCGAGATCATCAAGGAAGAGCTCAAATACATCGTTGCCCAGGAACTGGCCGCCCGGGACCTGAGTGCCCATGACCGGACCGAACGCGAAGTCCGACCGGCCTCGGTTAATCCCTTGCGGGGTTGACCCCGGAGCGGGGGCTTATTCTAGTCCCTGTCCGGCAAATTCAAATCGAGGATGATAAGATCGATGTCTTCCGCCGCCAGGGCCCCGAACATCTCCCTGCCGGTGGCGGCCCGGGACACCGCCAGCTCCTCGTTTTCGAGATGAAGGGCCAGGAACGTTTGGATCATGGCGTCGTCTTCGAAGACAAGAACGCGTTGGGGTGAGCACGCGGCGGGGTGTTGTCTTCGAGGGCTTTGTCCTCGACGTCGAGCGGAGACTCGGCGCGGTTTTCCCACAGCGACCGGGCCTGGGCCTCGGCGTCCTCGATGCCGTCGGTGCGGCCCATCAGGCGCAGCGCGATCGCTGCCGTGCCGGTAACGGCGGCGGTGGCGGGGGCGTCATCGTCTTCGCCCCGCCAAAGCTTGAGCAGGCGGCCCAGGTCCATGTCCTCGTCGGTCTTGATTATTTTGCCGGGCAGCATGGCCGGCCATTCCTCGTCGATGCTCTCGCCGTCGAGCAGGTTTTCGACGACCACTGGCTTAGCCGGGCGGCGTTCGGTCTCGCCACCTTCGCCCTTGAAGACGGCCATGTAGGGTTGATCCAGGAGCCGCGACGTCTGGCGGTGGATTTCGCCGTAATTGGGATGGAAGACCGATTGCAGGGAATAGGGCGCGTCGAAGGGATTGAGCATGCGGACAAAGGTGTTGATCGGCGAGCGTACGCCCAGGATCGGCTTCAGGTTGAGAATCTCGTCGAGCCGCGGCACCAGGTTGGCCAGCGGCAGGTAGGCGAAATTGCGTTGGCCCAGGTGCCGAGCCGCCTCTTCAATGGACTGGGCGACCTCGAGGCCCAGCGCTTCCAGGGCCTCGCGGGTATAGATGCGGCCCGGCGTGTGGCCCTCGGTGCCGTGCATGAAGACCTTGATGCCGTTCTGCACCAACAGCAGCGCGGACAACAAAAACCACGGCAATTGCCGTTTCTTGCCGGCGTAGGACTGCCAGTCCAGGTCGACTTCCGGCGCACCCTCGGGCTTTTTGATCTCTTCTTCCTTGACCACGCGGATGAAACCGGCGGCCTCGCCAGGGTCCTCGGTCCTGACCCGCAGCACCGCCAGGAACGCGCCTAGCTGCAATTCCCTCACCTCGCCCGAGAGGATCATGCGGGCGGCCTCGGCCATTTCGTCCTCGGTCAGGGGGCGGGACAGTTTGGGGCCCCGGGCGATGGTCCGCACAAAGCGGGAAAAGGGGTGTTCTTCGGTCATTTAAAAACCCACTAAACAGATCGTCGCCGGTATCGAGCGCGGCTGGGAGTCAGGCCGGTTTATCTTCTTCGGCGTCGTCGCCCCCGCCTTCATCGTCATCGTCACCGCCTTCGGGGTTCAACCCTGGGCGGTCCGCTCGGTGGGGTGTTCCACGGGCCCGCCGGCCTTAATCCAGGCGTCGATGCCGCCGGCCAAGTGGCAGGTGTTGACCAGCCCGGCCTCGTGCATTTCAGAATAGGCCAAGGCCGAGCGCTCGCCGTAGGCGCAATAGAGCAAAAACTCTTGGTCCGGGTTCGTCGCGATCGCCGCCAACAGGCCGCCCGGCTCGATGTTTTGGCGAAGGTGCTGATAGGGCATGTGCACCGAACCGGGGATGATGCCATCGCGGACCCGTTCGCTTTCCTCGCGCAGATCGATGAACAGGGTTTCCGAATTGCCGACCCGCTCGATGGCCCGATCGGTGGGGATGGTATGTTCCTGGATGTATGGGGCGTTGCCGGAAAACCCGATGGCCAGGTTGGCGGGCACCGCCACGTCCATCTTCGTCGGGTCGGGCAGAATGAGGCTGTCCATGATGTCGGCATATTCCTCGGCCGAGGCCACCTGCAGGCGCGGATTGAAGGCTTTCTCCTCGCCGATGGTGCTGACGGTGTCGCCCTTGTAGTCGTGGCCGGGATAGACCAGCGTCTCGTCGGGCAGCGTCAACAGCTTATTGAACAGTGAATCATAAGCGGCCCTGGGATCGCCATTCTGGAAATCGGTGCGCCCGGTGCCGCGGATCAGCAGCGTATCGCCGGTGAACACCTGGTCCTTCATGGCGAAGCAATAGGAATCGTCCGTATGGCCCGGGGTGTACATGACATCGAGCGATATATTCTCTATCTCGACCTTGTCGCCGTCGTCGACGCGCATGGAGACCATGTCGACCTTTGATTCCTTGCCCATCACGGTGACGCAGTGGGTGGCGTCCCTGAGCGCGCCGATGCCGGTGATGTGGTCGGCGTGGACATGAGTGTCAATGGCCTTGACCAGCGTCAAGTCCAACTCCTTCAGCAATTCCAGGTAACGGTCGACCTTTTCGATGACGGGGTCGATGAACAACGCTTCGCCGCCGGGACGGCCGGCCAGCAAATAGGTATAGGTGCATGAAACGCTATCGAGTAATTGGCGGAAAATCACGGGCCACCTGCATTGCCGAGGGCGACCCTAAAAAGGTAGGGACACAAGACCCGCTGTCAATGGTTAAGGTGGGGAGATAAGGCCCTGGCCGGCGGGATTACTTGGGGGCAGGGGCGGGTCTTGACCAGGTTTTGCCGGCGCAGCTGGGCCAGATGCTGGGACAGGCCCGACTGCGACAGGCCGATGATTTTCTCCAATTCGCCGACGCTCTTTTCGCCCCCGGGCAGTTGGCATATAACGAGCAGGCGGTGGGGATTGCTCATCGCCTTGAGAATCGAATTCGCCTGCTTAACGTTGCGGTTGACTGGTTCCAGGTCAAACCCCCACCCTTTAACTTGTCGGATATTCCGTATTTATGGCTTAACAACGGCCGCCCTCGATCTAAATAAAGCCCCATAATTTATCCGACCCGATTATGACGGGCCACGCACGTTTTCGTGAGCCCTCCGGGTTTCCCGGTTTTTTTGGAATTTTTATTGGAAGGGTTAGTTTTTTCCTGAGTCAAGCCGCCGGGACGGTCATTGGGCCGGCTTGAGATCCCGTGCTGCGGCCTTTTTCGCCGACCGCTTGGCTTTCATCTCGGCCTTGGCCGCCAACCGCCGGCCGCTTCCTTCCAGGGCGCCGGTGAACAAAGTCAACAACGGCGGCACGATGGCCAGGGTCAGGACCGCCGACAACGACAAGCCGCCGAGCACCACCGAGCCCAGTCCCCGGTAAAGCTCCGAACCGGGGCCCGGGAAGAACACCAGCGGCGCCATGCCGAAGACGCTGGTCAGCGTCGACATGAAAATTGGGCGGATGCGGTTGCGGGTCGCCTCCATGATCGAATCTTCGATGGCCATGCCTTCCTCGTGGATGTGCACGAGCGTCTGATGGACCAGGAGAATGGCGTTGTTGACGACGATGCCGATCAGGATGACGAAGCCCAACAGCGTCAACATGTCCAGCGGCTGGAAGGTGAACAGATTGACCAACGCCAGTCCCAGCACCCCGCCGCCAGTTGCCAGCGGCACCGACAGCATAATGATGAAGGGACAAATGAAGCTTTCGAACAGCACCGCCATCACCAGATAGACGATGACGACGGCGATCAACAGGTTAATCACCATGGCGTCCCAGGTCTGCGACAGCTTGTCCGCGGTGCCAGTGAGTAGCAGCCTGACGTCGCCGGGCAGGCCGGCGTTTCGAAGCGGCTCCATGACCTCGTCGTAAATCTTGTCCAGCGCCGTCTCCATGGCCATGGATTCGGGGGGGTGGATCTCCAGCGTCACCGTGCGAAGGCGCTCGAAATGGCGGATCTGCACAGGCCCCGACGTCACTTCCACGTCGGCCAATGAGATCAAGGGCACGATGGTGCCCGATGATGTCACCACCGGCAGTTGATCGATGCCCTGGGTCTCGGTGATCTCGTCCCTGAGGCCCCGCAGCATCAGGTCCATGCGCTTGGCGCCGACGGTGATTTCGGCGACCCGGCGGCCGTCGTTGAAGGCATCGATGGTATCGCCCAATTCGCGGGCGGTGACGCTGTTGTCGGCGAGTTTGATCCGGTTCGGGAACACCCGCACCTCCGGCGCCCCCAGTTCAAGACCTGGCTTGGGGCGGATCTGGGTGCCTTCGGCCCGGGGCAACACCCGCTCGATCCGCTGCACGGCCAAGACCGCGACGTCGAGGACGTCGTCGAGTTGCTGTCCGGAGACGTTCATTTCGATGGACCGCGAGCCGCCGATTCCGCGCCCGAATAGCGAGCGCTGAGTGATCGCGCCGAAGGTCCCGGGCTCCAAATAAACGGCGGACTTTAGGAACGGGATAAGCTCTCTGACCCGGGACGGATCCTCGGCCGCGGCGCCCAGGAATGTCCGGCCGCGCGAGGCGACGAAAAAAAAACGCTGGACCTTCGGCGGCTCGCCGGGCTTCGATTCGGGCCCCGAAACCTCCGCCAGGAGGGACAATATCTTGCTTTCGAACTGGCCGGCGATGTCGGTCGTGGTTTTCAGATTATAGCCGGGGGGCGGCAGGATATGGCCGAAAATCAGATTGCGGTTGCCGCTCGGCAGGTATTCCAGTTTCGGCATCAGGGCCGAGGTGATCACCGCACTGGTGGCGCAAATACCGCCGATGACGGCGATGGCCAGGGACCGGTTCCGGGTGATGCGGCGGGTGAATTCGAGCGCCGAGGCAACGAACCAGCGGGCCAACGGGTCGATCACCGGCAGCTTTAGGAAGGCCCCAGCCCCGGTCCGTTCGGATTGGGTCCGGGGATCGTTCAACAGCCGGTTGGAAAGCGCCGGGATGACCGTAATGGCGACAAGGAGCGACAGCAGCACGGCGACCGAAAGGGCGACAGCGATGTCACGGAACAATTGCCCGGCTTCAAGCTCCATGACCAAGATCGGGATGAACACCATCACCGTCGTCAACGACGAGACGAACACCGCCGTCCACACCTCGCGGGTGCCCCGGTAGGCGGCGACGGCCGGCGATTCGCCCTTCTCCCGGCGTCGGTAGATGTTTTCCAGCACCACGATGGCGGCATCGACCACCATGCCGACGGCAAACGCGATGCCGGCCAGCGAGATCACGTTCAACGACCGCCCCATGACGGCCATGGCGACGAAGGCGCCGATGATGGAAACCGGAATGGCGAGTGAAACAACCAGCGTCGCCCTTCCCGAACGCAGGAACAACAAAAGCATCAACGCTGCCAGGGTGCCTCCGATGAAGATGTTCTTCTGCACCAAATCAATGGCGGAATTGATATAGACGGTCTCGTCATAGACCTGGCGCAGCCGGAGCCCTTCCTCCCAAAGCGCGGTTTTGTTGAGCTCCGCCAGCGCCTTGCGGACGCCCCGCATGACTTCAATCACGTTAGCGCCGGTTTCCCGTATGGCATTGACGGCGATGGCCGGCTGGCCGTTGAAGCGGATGGTCGCCGTCGGCTCCTTTGAGGTGAACCGGACCTCGGCGATGTCGCCGACCGTGACCCGCGCCATGGCCCCCGTCGCCGGATCGCGTTCGGACCGCAAGACCACCCCGCGGACGTCGTCCAGGCGCTCGAACTCGCCCACCGTGCGGACCACGTAGCGCCGCTTGCCTTCATTCACGTCGCCGGCGGAAACCGAGGAATTGGCCTCACGCAGCACGCGTAAGACCTCCGTTACCGTCAGCCCATACCGGGCCATGCGCTCGGGGGCGACGCGGATCTCCATCTCGGTCAACGCCGCGCCGTAGACATTGACCCGGGCGATGCCGGTCACCCGCTCCAGGCGGTCCTGGATGACGTCGACGGCGAAATCGCCATAGGTATGAATGAGCCGGTCGTTACCGGGTTTACGCAGCAGCACGATCCAGGTGATCGGGTTGTCCTCGGAGCTGGCGGTGCGGATGGACGGCTCGTCGGCCTCGTCAGGGTAGCCGTCGACCCGGTCGAGCCGGTTGGAAACCAACAGCAGGGCCTCGGACATGTTGGTGCCGATGGCGAATTCCAGGGTGATCCGGGAACGCCCGTCCTGGGAATCGCTGATGATCTGCTCCAGCCCCCTAAGACCCTTCATCACTTCTTCCTGGCGGTTGGTGATTTCGCGCTCGATCTCGGCCGGGGCGGCGCCAGGCCAGACGGTTCGCAGGCTGATGACCGGTTTGCGGACGTCGGGGGTGAGTTGGATTGGAATCTTGGTCAGCGCCAAAATGCCGAACATGACGACGGCTATCACTGCCGCCATCACGGCGACGGGGCGTTTGATGGAAAGCTCGATAAGGTTCATGGCGAGTTCATGTCGGGTGCATGGCCCTGGGCGCCTAGCCGCCGGCCTTGACCGGCTTTGAGGGTTCTCTGATGCGGATGGCTTGTCCCGGCAACAGCCGTTCGTTGCCGCGCACCACCACCTTGTCGCTGGGCGCCAGGCCGGAATTGACGATGAACCGGATGCCGACGGCTTCGCCCAGGCGCACCGGCCGCATGACCGCCTTGGAGTCCTGGACCAGAAACACCAGGGTCTTTCCCTTGCGTGACAGGATCGCGTCCTTGTGGACGGTGACGACGGTGCCGTCGTTGCCGGCGGGCAACTGAAGGGTGACGCTTTGGTTGCTGGCCAGGCCGGAGATCCCGAGAGGTAATTCGGGGACGAAGCGCACGGTGCGGGTCCGTGTCTGCGGGTTTTCCACGGGCACCACGGCGCGGACCCGGGCGGCGATTTCCTGGGTGCCGTTGATGTAGGCCTTAAGCCGGGTGCCGGCCAGTAAAGCCGGGGTGCGGTTGGCGGGAACGTCGGCCTCGATCTCAAGATGGGCGTCATCGACCAGGGTGACCAGGGGGTCGCCCAGGTTAACATAGGCCCCGACCTCGATGTGGCGCTTCGAAATTACGCCTGAATAGGGGGCGCGGACGGCGGCATTGTAAAGGTTTATCCCGGTCATTTTCAGGTTGGCCCGGGCGCTATTCAGCTTCCCCTGGGCCTCGGCGGCCTGGCTGTCGGCGACGGCGACCTCCTGGCGTTTGTCGTCGAGGCGGGCTTTGGAAAAGGCGGCGGATTTGATCAGCTTTTCGATCCGCCGCAATTCCTGGCGCCGGAGCTTGGCTGTCGCTTTCCGTGTCTTGACGGCGGCGGCGTACTGTTGCACCTCGGCCTTTTGTAATTCGTGTTGCAATTTCAACATGTCGTTGACCAGCACCGCGATGACGTTGCCGGCCTTGACCCGGTCGCCGACCTCGACCCGGATTTCGCCGACGGGGCCGCTGACGCGGGCGGCGGCGACACCGGTCTGGCGGGCGACAAAGCGGCCGATGACGGGTACGGTCTGCCTCAGGGGTTCGGTGATAACGGCGTCGATGCCGACCTGAGCTGGCGGTTGGGAGGGGGTTTGGAGCTTTTTCTCCTGCGCCGGTGAGGGGGCGGAAAACGCCGCCAAAGCCACCGCCGCGGCAACGGCGGCAACGAGAATGAACCGCCAAGCCGGAACCCGGCCGAAGCCGGTTCTTGGTGATAATGCCAAGCCTAGCATTTTAGGTCTCCGATCCCTAGGGCCGGACTCTTTTCCGGGGTTTTTTTGTTTAAAACGGCCGGGAAGAAAAAACTAGACTAGACCGTCTAGTCCATTATATATTAGTCTCTTATATATTAGTCTCTCCCATGACGCAACTTTTTTGATCGATTTTTTCACCTTGGCCCGTCCGATCGGGGCGTGTCGCCGGTGCGGTCGCAAAAGGCCAAAAAAGGGCACGGATCGTTAAGACTATGGTCAAAGCTGAAGCCGCTTTGAAGGGCGCCTACGCCGAAACTCCGTCGGGAAAGCGCCCGTTGATCGTCGAGGCGGCGACTCGGGTGTTTCTGGATTTGGGCTACGGCGGCGCCTCCATGGACGCCATCGCCGCCGAGGCCGAAGTTTCCAAACAGACCGTCTACAGCCATTTCGGGGCCAAGGAGGCGTTGTTCGAGGCGATCATCGAAGACAAGTGCGACCAACTGCTGGCGCCGGTCTTCGAGGCTTTCCGGCCGGGCCAGGACCAAGCCAAGGCCCTGAACGAAGTCGCCCGGCGGTTCCTGAGCGTGATCCTGGCGCCGCCGAGCACGGCGCTGTTTCGGGTCATCATCGCCGAAAGCGTCCGTTTTCCCGAACTGGCCAACGCCTTTTACCGCGCCGGTCCCCAGACCGCCGTCGATAACCTTGCCGGATACCTGAAGGAACTGAACAAGGCCGGGGTAATTGCCACCAACGACCCGGCGGCTTCGGCACGGCAGTTTTTCGCCCTCCTCAGGGGCGATCTTTACATATGCCGGTTGCTCGATCTGGCCCCGGAACCGACCGCCGAAGAGGTCGCCACCGTGGCCGGCGAGGCGGTGTCGGCGTTTCTCGCCATCCACGCGCCGGATTGATCTCGGTTCATGACCTTGGCAAAAAACAGCGTTGGCAAGATCGGCCCCGACGGCCAATATACCTTCTTTCTGGGCTTACCGAGACCGTCAGACGAAGGAGGCGTCGTGACCACCTCAAGGCTTGAACTATCCGCCGTCATCATGCTCGGTTTCTTGTTGTTGTCGGCCACAGCGCCGGCGGGCGCCGACATGACCGGCCACGGCGGCATGGTGCGGGCCATCGACATTTCACCCGACGGCGCCCAGGTGTTGACCGGCAGCTTCGACTTCACGGCCCGGCTGTGGAATTTTGCCGAACAGACGGAAATCGGTGTGCTCGACGGCCACGCCGGCCCGGTCACCAACGTCGCCTTTTTGCCCGACGGCGCCCGGGCCCTGACAACCAGCGACGACAAGACGGCGATCCTGTGGGACCTGAAAACTCTAAAGCAACTGAAAAGGTTCATCGGCCACGGCCACAAGGTCATGGGTCTAGCGGTTTCCGCCGATGGCCGCCTGGCGGCGACCGGAAGCTGGGACAAGACGGTGCGTCTATGGGACTTGGCCCTGGGCAAGGAGACCCTGGTCATCCGCCATTCCTCGCCGATCAACGCCGTCGCCTTCGCCACTGGCGGCAAGCACGTGGTGGCCGGCGACCATGACGGCAAGATCCGCGTCTGGGACGTCGAAACGGGACGCATCCAGGGCACCCTCGAAGGCCACACAATGGGCATCACCCAGATCAGCGTGTCGCCGGACGGCACCCGGTTGCTGTCGGCCAGCATTGATGAAACGCTGCGTCTTTGGGATCTGAAAACGATGGCTGAAATCAAGGCGTTCAAGGAAAACGACGAACAGATATACGCCGCCGCCTTTTCGCCGGACGGCGAATCGGCCCTGTCGGCCGGGCGTTATGGGTATCTGGTGCAGTGGGACCTGTCGACGGGCCAAGCCTTGCGCACCATCCGCGCCCACGAGGCGATTATCTGGGCGGTCCGGTTTTCCCCCGACGGCCGGTTCGCCCTAACCGCTAGTTCCGACGAGTTGGCCCGTGTCTGGCACCTGAAAACCGGCGACCGCATCGGCATGGCGGCGGAAGGCGGCGACGAGCCGAAGCCGTGGTTGGACAGCGACCATCCCGGCGCGCTGCTGTTCAAAAAATGCGCCCGCTGCCATTCGTTGAGCGTCAACGGACGCCGACGTTCCGGTCCGCACCTGTCGGGCCTGTTCGGACGTCCCGCCGGTTCGGTCAAGGGCTACAACTATTCCGACGCGCTCACCGGCGTCGATTTCCGGTGGAACGAAAAGACCCTGTTCCAGCTTTTCGACCAGGGCCCCGACAAATACCTGCCCGGCACCAAGATGCCGGTGCAAAGGGTGCCAGACTCCGGGAAGCTGACGCAGTTCGTCGATTACCTGAAGGAAATCACTCAGGCCGCGCCCCAATAGGCCCCTTTGATGACCACGCTTCTATATACCCACCCCATCTGCATCGAACACGATCCCGGACGCGGCCATCCCGAATGCCCGGACCGGTTGCGGGCCGTGATGCAAGGGTTCGAGGACGACGATTTCAAGGCCCTGGAGCGCCACGAGGCGCCGGTCGTCGGCCTCAAGGAAATCGAACAGGTGCATGAGCCTTATTACATCGAGCAGATTTTCGAGAACATGCCCAAGGAAGGCCGCATCTACCTGGACCCCGACACCGGCATGTCGCCGGCCTCCGGAGAAGCGTCGCGCCGGGCCGCGGGGGCCGTCTGCGATGCCGTCGACCGGGTGATGAAGGGCAAGGGGAAAAATGCCTTTTGCGCCGTCCGCCCGCCCGGGCACCACGCCGAATCGTCCCGCGCCATGGGATTTTGCCTGTTCAACTCGGTCGCCGTCGGGGCGCTCCACGGACGCGCCCGGCACCGGCTGGGCCGGGTCGCGGTGGTTGATTTCGACGTCCATCACGGCAAC
>Ga0315338_1004560_pt1 | contig 10791 bp, 10 predicted proteins | sample ASW8metaG_FD_204518 | JGI IMG/M metagenome (GOLD analysis project Ga0315338, IMG submission 204518) | Ammonia-oxidizing marine archaeal communities from Monterey Bay, California, United States - ASW #8 | ecosystem: Environmental > Aquatic > Marine > Coastal | place: USA: California | collected...
CTTCCTGCTTGTGTTCATCGCGCCGAATCCTGCGTAAGCGCCGGTGCTCGCGCCGCGACGGCGCCCGGCGTCGGGCAGGTTCACCGTGCGCAAGCGCCGCGCCAACCGCTGCATCCCCGGTGAAAGCGACTGAAAGGCACCGCGCATGCAGGCGTAAAGCGTGTCGCCGCCGACATCGGGAAGTTCGCGCGCGTAGAGCACCGTCGCCAGCGCCGGTTCCGCGAGGAACATGTTGTCGGTGTGCCAGCCGCCGCCGAAGTTCAAGACATCCGCCTCGGTCTTCAATATTTCCATCACTTCCGGCTGACCGGGCAAACCGCTGACATGGGGATGAAAATGGATCGGCCCGAAGTGGCGCGCGAAGGCAAGCTGCTGTTCCGGCGTCAGGGATTGATCGTGGAAGAAAAGCACGCCGTAATGCAGAAACGCGGTGTGGATCGCGGAAACAGCGCTGTCAGAGAGGGTTTGCGAAAGGTCGACACCATGGATCGACGCGCCCAGGGTCGGCACAATCGGCTCTATTTCGAGCGCGGTCACCGGCGTCATCCTGGCGATAGCGCCTTTCGACTTGCGCGCGCGATCAGGTTGGGAACGTTACCGGGATACTGCGCGGTCCTCGGACCTGCCCCCCGGCCCACGTCACCGCATCCGGGTCGGACAGTTCGAATTCCGGAATTCGGTCGAACCAGACACGCAATGCGACATCCATTTCCATGCGCGCCAGATTGGAGCCGGCACAACGATGGATACCGAGACCGAAGGCGACGTGGCGGTTCTGTTCGCGGTCGAGCACCACTTCGTCGGCGCGGTCGAAAACTTCCGGATCGTGGTTTGCAGCCGGGAAGTTGAGGATCAGTTTGTCCCCCGGGCACATCGATGCGCCGCTCATTTCAACCGGCTCCAGTACCTTGCGCGCCATCATCACCGGGCCGTAGAAGCGCAGCATTTCCTCGATCGCTGTCGGGAACAGTTCCGGCTCGGCGGCCATACGCCGACGGTCTTCCGGATGGCCGGCAAAATGCCACATCGACGCGCCGATCGAACTCCACGTCGTGTCGATGCCGGCAACCAGCAACAGATTGCAAATCCCAATGACGGTATGGTCGCTGACGGGTTCGCCTTCGACTTCCGATCCGATCAATGTCGAGATGACGTCGTCGCCAGGTTCCTCGCGGCGCTGCGCGACCAGTTCAGCGAAAAAGTCGCGAATGACCCGGCGATATTTACTACGTAGCTCCGGATGGGTCTGTCCGAGTTCGAGGATGCCCTGGGTCCATTCAGTAAACTCGTCACCGCGCGCCGGGTCGATCCCCAGGATCGCGGCGATGACGCGCGCCGGGATCTGCTGGGCATAATCTGCTGCTGCATCGGCTTTTCCCGTGCCTTTGTCGACGATCCGGTCGATCAGGTCATGGCACAGGTTCTCGGTGAATCCGCGGTAGCTCTCCGTCGCCTTCGGCGTGAAGAACGGCAGGATCAGTTGCTTGTAGGGTTTATGCTCCGGCGGATCGGAGGTGATCGGTGGGTTTTCGGTCCCATATACCTTCGCCTCAGCGATCAGTTCTTCGCGAAGCTCGGGAGACGGCGGTACCACCGTGACCGAGCGCGAGGACAACTCCGGCACCATGCGCACCATTTCGCGCAAATCTTCATAGCGGGTTGCCATCCACGTCCCGCCCCAGCGCTTGGTATGGGCGACGGGGCAGCGCTCACGGAGTTCGTTCCACACCGGCTTCGGGTCTTTCACGTATTCCGGATCGAATATGTCGTAGTCGGTGGCCCAGTCTTCGACAGGTTTATCTTCCCAGTCCATGAAGCGACTCCTTATTCCTCGACGATCTCGATGGCAAACTCGGGGCAGTTGGCGATCGCCAACCGCGCCTTTTCTTCCTGATCCTGCGGTACATTACCGTCATTCGCCGCGCTAGCGTAGCCGTAATCGTCCAATTCGAACAGGTCCGGCGCCAGGGTCTTGCAGCGGTTATGTCCTTGGCACTTGTCGTTATCGACGCAAATTCGCATCACTCGTTCCCCATTATTTAAGCGGCTTGCCGAAAACCGGCGGCGAAGTCGGCCCACGGCGCCATCTGAGCGTCAACCGGTATCGGATCGTACAGTCCGACCCGCTCGAGGACTCCATCATACCGCTCGCGCAACAGTGCGGGCAGTTTGACGCGGGTCGCGCTGACTGCGACCTCAGCCATCAGCGCGTCGGGCACCAGGGCGTACATCGCTTCGAAATCGCCTTGCCGCATCAGTTGGCTGAGCTCTTTGCCCAACTCGTTGAAGCCGTGATATTCGAGCAGCGCCCGGTAATTCGGCGTCGAGGCATAGAACGCGACTTGCTGACGCACCGGCGCCTCCGCCTTCTGCCGTTCCGCTTCCGTGTCACCCAACACCGCGAAGACCGGGGCGAACAGAGCGAGATCGTCGACCGACTTGCCGCGCGTCTTGGCCCCCGCATCGATCGCCGGTCGCACCACGTCGCGCAGATAACCCGGCGAGTGCATCGGATGGACATGAAAACCGTCTGCTGCCTCCCCCGCCGCACGGCACATGCGCTCGTTGAGGCCGGCCAGATAGATCGGAATGTCCGGATGGTCGATCGGCCCCGGCGTGAAGAACGGGTTCATCAGAGAGAACTGGTAGAACGGCCCCTTGTGATCCGGTTTGGCGCCCGTTTGAAACGTCTTCCAGATCGCCCGCAGGCAATGGATATAGTCGGTCACCCGGGCAGCCGGGTGGTCAAAAGGCATCGAGAAGCGCCGCTCGACATGCGCACGGACCTGGGTGCCGATACCGAGATGCATGCGCCCGCCACTCGCCTTCTGGATATCCCAGGCGGTCTGTGCCATGGCGAAGGGGCTGCGCCCAAAGGCGACGGAGATGTTGGTGCCCAGCTCCAGCGTCTCTGTCGCCTGCGCCGCCGCGAGCAGCGGCAGAAACGGGTCGTGCGCCGCCTCAAACGTCCAAACCGCGTCGAACCCGGCAGCCTCCAGCCGTTGCGCGTGCGCCGGCACGTCATTTAAATCGATATCGCCAAGTTCCGCATCAAGCTTCATCGTATGAGGTCTCTTGCCTGTTGTCCGGTAACTGTATTTTGCGCAGGCGAGTACTGCGATTTCAATTTGGAATTGTCTGCTTCGGCGGCGCTATTTTAAGCCCGCCTCTATTATTACCGCGTCCTATCCGGTAACACCGGTGGAAGATCCCTTTGAAAGCAAGCCTCCATGACCCGACGCGAAGACAGTATCGAGGTTCCCTACGGGTGGGTAATCGTGTTCGTGTCGTTGGCGCTGCACAGTATCGGGCTCGGCGCGCCGAACATCCTGTTTATCGCCCTCAAGCCGATCGCCGCGGACCTGGGCGCGGCGCGCGCCGTGCCGTCCTTTGCCTATTCACTGCTGATGATCGGCACGGGGGTCGGCGGCATCGTCATGGGGCTGTGGATGGACCGGCGAGGGATTGTCTATCCGGTTCTGTTCGGCAGCACCATGATCGGGCTCGGCGCCCTGCTGGCCAGCCAGTCTGACGGCAAGTGGGGCCTGTATCTGGCGAACGGCCTGTTGATCGGTTTGTTCGGCAAGGCCGCAATTATCGCGCCGCTGGTGGCCAACGCAACCCGTTGGTTCGACCGCCGCCGCGGCCTGGCCATCGCCATTATCTCGTCCGGCCAGGGTGTCGCGGGCGCGATCTGGCCGCCGGTGCTGCGCTATTTCACCGACCTGACAGACTGGCGCGAGACCTATTTCTACTATGGAATCTTCGTGCTCGCGACGATGGTACCGCTGGCCCTGTTGCTGCGCAGCAAGCCGAGCCCAGTGGCTGCCGCGCAACCGCGCGGCGCCCCAGGCAAAAACGAGATTTTGGGCCTGTCACCGAACCTTATGCACGGGATCCTGTGCCTGGCGACCATCGGCTGCTGCGCGGGGATGGCGATGCCGATCGTGCATCTGGTCAGCCACGCGACCGACCTCGGCCTGACTAGGATCCGGGCGGCAGAACTGCTCTCCGTCCTGTTTGGCACCGCCTTCTTCAGTCGCATCGGCTTCGGCATGCTGGCGGACCGGATCGGCGGTGTACGGACAATGCTGATCGGCTCGAGTTGCCAGGCGGCAATGCTGCTGGCCTTCGCGTTCGTCGAAAGCCATACCGGCCTCTATATCTGCGCATTCCTGTTCGGACTAGGCTTCGCCGGCATCATGCCCTGCTATCCGCTGATCATCCGCACCCTGTTCCCGGTCACGGAACTTGGATGGCGGATCGGCTGGCAGTATCTTTTCGCCGCCATCGGCATGGCGGTCGGCGGCTGGCTCGGCGGCGCGGTCTTCGACGCGACCGGCAGCTACACCGGTGCATTCCTAACTGGCGTCGGATTCAACCTAATGAACCTCAGCCTGATTGCATTCATCTATGTGAGCCAGATCCGGATAAGCGGGATGCGTCAGGCTGCTTAACGCAAAAAACCTCTATCGCCCCATGGCGTAAAATTCATCATTCGGGCGTAGCGCCAAAAAATTGGCCATACGGTTGCTGAGCCCAAAAAACGCGGCGATCCCGGCAATGTCCCAAATATCCTCGTCCGAATAGCCCTGCCCGCGCAGATTATTGAAATCCGCCTCATCGATTGCACCAGCGTCGTTCGAGACCTTTAGCGCGAAGTCCAGCATGGCTCGTTGTTTCTCCGTAATATCAGCCTTGCGATAGTTGACTGCGACCTGATCCGCGATATACGGATTCTTCGTTCGAATCCGGAGGATCGCGCCGTGCGCGGCAACGCAGTACTGGCAATTGTTGTCGGCTGACACGGCAACAACGATCATCTCGCGATCCGCCGGGCTTAGACCGCCGTCTCGCTTTTCCATCAACGCATCATGCATGGCGAAAAAGGCCCGGAATTCTGCCGGCCGGTGGGCCAATGCTATGAATACGTTCGGAACGAACCCAGCCTTTTCCTGCACCGCAACCACCTTGTCCCTGATGTCATCGGGCAATTCGGCGATATCGGGCACAGGGTATCGGCTAATAGATGGAGCCATCGCAATGTCCTTCTCTGCAGTGCCAATTCGAGCGCAATTGCCACGACTACACATAACGCACAATGAGCAGGATCAATTTCGAGCTGAAGCCAGCGTATGGAGCGGTATCGCCTATTTGCTGCAGAAACCGAACCGCGACGCCAGAATGTCCAATCCGCGCCGCAAAATTTCATAGTGCCCGCGCGGGATGAAGTCCTGTAGGCAGACGACGCCGACCACCGTATCCGAACCGATCGGCCCGACAGCGCGCATCGCTTCGACGAAGCGGCGGTGGTGTTCGGCGGAGGCGACTTGGATGCCTTCGGCGCTGCCGTGCGCAGCCATCTCGCGATAGGGCGCCACGACGCGCGGTTCGCGACCAGTGCGGTTCCAGAGTTCGCGCAGGGTCAGACCGGCGTCGCGTTGTAGGACGGAGATCACGCGGTTGCGGCGGTATACATAGAGCGGGTCGTCGATTTCGATGGCGCGCAAACGGTTTATATCCCGCGTAGCTTCAGCGTCCGGCGGCACCGCCTCGACGACCATTGGGCCATGCCGCGCGCGTTCGGCCGGGCCTATATCGCTGTAGAGTGCCGGCGACGCGGTGTTCGGCTGCGCCTTACGGAATTTGCGTTTGTCGCGCTGCGGCATCTCCGTTTCCTTCAATCTTCGTGAAAATCGATCGGGTCGACGGTGTTGATCCGGCGCAAGGCGATCCCGTCCCTCTCGGCCGCCGGGTTGTCGAACCGCCGCCCGTCGAGGACGCACGCGAATGCCGCTTCGACCTCATCCGATGGCATAGCGGCAGGCGGTGCGGTCCCGAGGCATCCGGCCTTCAAGGTCAGAGATCCCGCCACGGCGCTTCCAAGCAGGGCAGGCACATGCGGTTGCCCCAACCGCTCGATTTGAATTTTTGTCCGCAGCACAGGCAGGTGCGGATCGCGGGAACGTCGGCGGCAGGACGGCCCGACTCCGCGGGCGGCCCCTTCTTGCGCGGTTTATGGCGCCTTTTCTTTCGCTCGGTCATCATCATTGTATAATAGGTTTTTTCCTATTATACAACAGGCATATTCCTATTGACTTGCTCCTATCGGCTGAGAAACAATAACAACATGGCCAAACAACGAACTACCTTGGAAGATCTCGACATCCCGCGCCGGGTAATCCTGTCCCGGCTCGACGATGCGGCGATGCAGGGCACGACTCTGAAGAGTCTTTCGCTCGCGCTGGACCGCAACGAGACCTACCTGCACCAGTTCATCTGGTATAACTCGCCGCAGAAGTTGGACGAAGACGACCGGGTCAAGCTCGCAGCGCTGCTGAAGATCGATCAGCAGACCCTGCGCGCGCCGCACCACCTCGGCAACACGCCGGACCTGCCGCCCGGTTTCGGCGCAGACGCGGCACCATCGCCAGCGCTTCCCACAACAATCAACGGTGCAATGGTCATGGAACTGGGCGTTCGTGCCTCATCCGGCGGCGGGGCGGAGGTATCCGACGAACCCGAGCTTGGCGGCTGGTCGTTCCCCGAGCTTTGGCTACGCACCGAGTTACGCGCTTCCGTCTCGGAGTTGCGCATCATCACCATCGACGGCGATTCCATGGAGGGCGTGCTACGGTCGGGCGACAAGGTAATCGTGCATGTCGGCCGCACTGAGCCCTCCCCGCCGGGCGTCTTCATCTTGTTCGATGGCATCGGGCTGGTCGCCAAGCGTCTTGAATATTTGGAGGGCTCGGATCCACCGACCGTCCGTATCAGTTCCAGCAATCCGTCCTACCCGCCTTACGAGCGCACCGTCGACGAAGTCACGGTCATCGGCCGCGTCGTGGGTCGATGGGAAAGATTATGATGGGTTAATTCATTTAGCGTTGTTGTAAATAGGTAATTTCCTATTATTATTGTTCGCCCACCTCTGGAGGGCGAACATGCCATCGCGCCTGGAACGGCTCCACGCACTAGAGATGCGCTACAACGGTCCGATCCCGATCTCGGAACGGGACAACATATTATATAGCACACCACCAGCTCGCCGATTGGCCCTGAATCGGGTACGGACGCATCGGCGGTCGACCTTACAAGCCATCGAAGCGAGCACGCGATGGCGCGCCGTCGCGGCACGAGGCGGCTATGACCACAAGAATGCCCTGGTAATTTTGCGGAACCGCACCATCTTCATTTGTAGTTTAGTACAAGCCACAAGCCAGTTAATCGCCTGGCAAACACACGCACAGTTACTCGAAAAAATGGACCTAAGAAACAAGCGCGATCCCGCGATTTATGGGAATTTGTTACCGTAGATCCTCTTCCATGCCGCCAAGGAAATGACGATGCGTCTCAAACCGCAAGCGAGCGCTAGGCAGCTTCGATAGATTTGACGCGGCGGAAAAACTACGGCCGCATCATATGGAAGCTTTGACCAGCCTCCCGTAAGGGGGCTGCCGTGTTCGCGAAATCGCACAAAAGGCCGCGCGTCTCCCGCGGGTCGACGATTTCCTCGATCCAGAAGCTCTCCGCCGAACGGAAGGGCGAACGCAGCTTGTTGAGCCGCTCTCCGATCTCTTCAAGTTTCGCCTGCGGATCCTCCGCGTCGGCGATGTCCGCGCGATAGGCGGCCTCGATTCCGCCTTCCAGCGGCAACGAACCCCAGCGGCCCGACGGCCAGGCATAACGCGTGCAGAAGCGTCCGCCATTCTTATGCGCCGCCCCGGCAACGCCGAATGCGTTGCGCACGATCATCGCGCACCATGGCATCGTCGTCTGCCAAATCGCGCTCATCGCCCGCACACCTTCCTTGATCGTGCCCAATTCCTCGGCTGCCTTGCCAATCTGGAATCCGGGGCAATCGACCAGATAGACGACCGGCAAATGAAAGGTTTCCGCCATATCGACAAACTTCTCGACCTTCCTGCAGGTATCCGCTGTCCAGCATCCGCCGTAGGAATAGGGATCACTCGCCATCAGCGCGACGGGCCAACCGTCGAGCCGGGCTAAGCCGGTGATCACGGAACGGCCGTACATGCTGCCGAACTCGAAGAACGATCCTTCATCGACGACCGCCTCAATGATCGGACGCATCTTATAGACCTTGCGGATGTCACGCGGGATCGCGTCGATTAGCCACTCGACTCGGCGATTGGGGTCATCTTTCTGCGGACCACGAGGTGGCAGCTCATAAACGGATGTCGGCAAATAGGAGAGGAACTGTTTCGCACACTCGAAAGCTTCCTCTTCGGTCGCTACCGCATGGTCGACGGCGCCCGCCTTGAGCTGGATCTTGTAGCCGCCCAACTCGTTCTTGGTTAGTTTCTGCCCCGTGCGTTCGACAATCGGCGGACCCGCAACGAACAAAGCGGAATTGTCCTTGATCATGACCGAATAGTGCGCGGCGGCGAGATGCGCGGCACCAAGACCTGCGACTGAGCCAAGGCCCAGTGCCACGCGCGGCACAGTCCCCATATTCTCGACGACGATCTCCCAGCCGGCGACGCCTGGCACATTGGCGCGCCCCGTCGTCTCAATCGTTTTCACCGAACCACCGCCGCCGGATCCTTCGACCAAACGCACCAGTGGCAGGCGCAGCTCGTTCGCCATCCGCTCGCACATTTGGTGCTTTTCCTTGATGGTTGCGTCGGCGGACCCGCCGCGTACGGTAAAATCGTCACCACCAATTACGACCGGACGGCCGTCCAGCCTGGCTCGCCCGAACACGAAATTCGACGCCGTCAGGTTTTCCAAATCGTTGCGACCGTCATATTCGGCCATGCCCGCGATCTTGCCGACTTCATGAAAAGAACCCTCGTCGGCCAGCAGGTCAATTCGCTCGCGGATCGTATAACGGCCACCATCCTTCTGACGCTGAACGCGCATGTCGCCACCCAGCTGTTCGGCGAATTGCTCCCGCCGCTTCAGTTCGTCCAGTTCCGGTTGCCATGACATCGGTCGTATCCTCTTTGAAATATCTTAGTCCGTAGGGTCAATACGCCTACGGGAGAGGAGTCTGTCGACCCCTCTCCCGCAAGCAGCGAAACGGTGCAAGAGAGCCTCCCCTCTGGATCTCACCCCATTTCCCAACCGATTCAGGCCCGAGGGCCTGAAATCAGGTGTGCCACTGGAACTCCTGCGGCTTACGACCCGCTTTCGGGTCGAGGATGATGTTGACCAGCGCCGGGCCATCGAAGGCCATGGCCTCTTCAAGCGCCGCTGGAATATCCGCCGGATCGTTGACCAACTTACCGAAGCCGCCGAACGCTTCCATCATCTTGTCGTAGCGCGCGCCGACGGTCAGGTACGGCGGGGGCGTTTTGTAGGGATCCTCATTGAGTTCCGCAATGCCGCCACCGATGCCGCCATTGTTCAAAACGACAATCTTGCACTGCAAATTGAAACGGCAAGCTGTCTCCATTTCCATGCCGGAGAACCCGATCGCCGAGTCGCCAGACACCGAAACCACCGGCCGGTCCGGATTGGCGACGCATGCCGCAACGACGAAGCCCATACCGATACCCATCGTACCGTACGTGCCGGCGTCCAGACGCTCCCGAGGCCGTTTGTTCTGAAGCTGGGTCCGTCCGATATCCATCGTGTTGGCGCCTTCGCCGACAATAATGGCGTCTTCCGGAATCCACGGCACGATGTCCTTCAGCGCGCGGTAGTAGTTCGTCGGCGTCGAATTGTCATCGAACATCGGTTGGATCATCGCCGCATTATCGGCCGCCTTCGCCGCGATGGCCTTACGCCACGGCGTGTCCGCCGGATAGAACCACTGACGATTGCCCAGCGCCTCATTGACCTGTCCCATGATCGCCTTGCCGTCGCCGACCAAGGGTATTTCCGTCGGACGATTGGTACCGATCGCCTCCGCGGAAATATCAAGCTGGATAATCTTGACGTCTTTGTTGAAGCGTGGCGGCAGACCGAAATGCAGGATCCAGTTCAACCGGGCGCCCATCAAGAAAATCACATCAGCCTTTTGCAGGGCAAGACTGCGGGCTGCGCCAACAGACAGCGGATGATCGTCATCCATGATGCCCTTACCCATCGGTGTGGCAAGAAAGGGAAGCTGGGTCTTTTCGATAAAGTCACGGACTTCGTCTTCGGCGCGCGACCAAGCCATGCCCTTACCAGTGATGACAAGGGGGTTTTCCGCCGTTTCCAACAGGTCCAAAGCCGCTTCGACATTCTCCGGCATCGCCTGCGTGCGCGGCGGTTCCGGGATCCGCGGATACTCGACGACATCCGCGTCGTCGACTTCGCCCTGAATAATGTCATCCGGCATATCGAGATAGACGGCGCCGGGGCGGCCGTAGATCGAATACCGAACGGCCTGTTCTACATAATATGGGATACGCGCGGGATCCTCGACGGCATGTGCGTACTTGCAATACGGCGCCGCCAGCTCAACTTGGCGCTCTTCCTGGAACGCGCCCATGCCGTTCTGACTAACCGCCGACGCGCCGCCAATCAAAATCATCGGCCAGCAGTTTTCTTTTGCATTGGCCAGGCCGGCAAAGGCGTGGATTACGCCAGGGCCGGAAACCGTCAGGCACGCACCCGGGCGGCCCGTCATGTAGCCGACGGCCTGCGCGGCGTAGGACGCCGCCTGTTCGTTACGCATGCCGACATATTTGATGCCGACTTCCTGCGCAGCAGCGGCGATCGGCTGTACGGGGAAACCGACGATCCCGAACATATAGTCGACGCCCTGCTTTTTGAGGTTCTGCGCCATCAACATGGCCCCTGTGACCGTACCCATCCTTATCTCCTTTTATGTTG
>Ga0315338_1004561_pt1 | contig 10791 bp, 8 predicted proteins | sample ASW8metaG_FD_204518 | JGI IMG/M metagenome (GOLD analysis project Ga0315338, IMG submission 204518) | Ammonia-oxidizing marine archaeal communities from Monterey Bay, California, United States - ASW #8 | ecosystem: Environmental > Aquatic > Marine > Coastal | place: USA: California | collected...
TCACGTGAAAAAAATACACCTTCTGCTATAGCTTGAAAATTTATAAAAAGTTTTCTAAATTTACTTGGATTAGAAACAACAAAACTTACACTTGATACTTTTTTATTATTTTCTTCGTCTTTTTTTTTATATTTTTTAAAAGAATACGATTTAAGATAAATGCCAGAAGCCAAATGCAAAATTATATTTTCATTACTAATCTTTACTTTTTTTAAGCCACCTACTTGAAATGATATTTCCTTATACTGTAGTGTTTCTAAATAAGGCTGTAAAAGACCTCCAAAATACTCAAAATTAAAACTCTTAAGTTTATTTTCATCTCCAATACCAATAAAAATAAAATTTTGCGGTTCATTATTCGTTATAGTATCTATGTGGCAAATTTGGCCTAATTTACCATTAAAATTTCTTTTTGATAAACTATTTAAGATGTTTTTTTTTATTTCTGAATTAGAAGAAATGTTATGATATTTTAAATTTTTTTTATCCTTATTGATAAAAAAAATTTTAAAGTTAGGTAAAACTTTTTTATTGATGAAATTTACAATCATAAAATACAAATTAATATAGGTCTTATGTCAATAATATCCAATTATATTTTTAAACAAATAGGATCATATTTTATATATATAACAATTTTTTTTATAAGTTTAATATGGCTTATCCTATCTTTAAAGTTTATAGAATATGTAACTACAAATGGCTTGGATTTCAAAGATTTTTTAAAAATGACTTCTTTGTTGCTACCAACTGTTATACCATCTTTAACACCTTTGACTTTAAGCTTAGCTTGTATTTTTGTTTATAACAAACTTTCAAATGATAATGAACTAATAATAATTAAATCGTCTGGATTTAGTACATTTAATATATTAAAACCAGCGCTATTACTTTCAGTTATCGTCGCCTTAATTAATTTACTTTTAAATTTATATTTTAGTCCTTTAAGCAAATCTGTATTCAAAGAGAATCAACAAAATCTCAGAGAAGATATAGCGCGTATTGCTTTTAAAGAAGGAAGTTTCTCAAATCTCTTTCAAGATATAACTATATATATTGAAAAAATAATAGATAAAAATAATTATGAATATGTTTTCGTCTATGATAATAGAAATAAAGAAGATCCTGCAACATACATATCTAAACAAGCAGAATTAGTCCAAACTGAAAATCTAAATAAAGTAATTTTAAAAGATGGTAATCGACAAATTATTGATAAAAAAAATTCACAATTAAGTATTATTAAATTTGATGAATATGAAGTTAATTTAGATCTTTTATTTAAAGATATTAATAAAGAAAGAGTTAAAGAGCCGGAAGAAATGTTTTTAAGTGAATTATGGGACACTAAGCACAAAATTAGTGGCCGATATGATCCAAGACAAATTTCAAGTATGATTATTGAAGGACATAAAAGAATAATAGACCCTATTTATTGTATAATTTTTACATTAATAAGTTTAACTTTTTTATTATCGGATAAATTAGTCTTACAACCCCCGTTAAAAAAAATATCTATTATTATATTTATAATCTTTTTAATTGAAGTTCTTTATTTGTCCTTACCTAATTTTATTATAAAAAAATTTACATTGTTGCCAATCATTTATGTTTTTCCGTTATCATTATTTTTTCTTTTAACAATTTGTAATTTAAAAAAAACTTACAAAAAATTTATAAAATGAAAATTTCATCATTTAATATTTTCGATAGAGAGTTAGAAAAATATTTTCTTAAAAAATTTATAAAAAATTTTATTTATTTTATATTTATTTCGTTACTAATAGTTTTTTTAGTTGAATTTGTAGAATTACTCAGAAGAACATCGGAAAATCCTAATATTTCATCAATATTTTATGTACTTTATTTAGCATTATTAAAAATAACAGAAAGCATAGCTTTTATAATACCGATTAGTATTTTTGTAACGACAATGATAACTTGTCGCTCTTTTAATAAATATAGAGAAATGGTTATAATTCAAAATGCAGGCCTTCATTCTTTTAGAATTTTATATCCTTTCATTGTTTTTACAATATTCATCTGTGCAATTTATTTTATTTTTTTAAATCCATTTTTCTCACATACAACTAACCTGTATCAAAAAATTGAACAAGAAGTATTTAGAGGCAAATTAAGTAAAACTTCAATTAGTAAATCTGGTATTTGGTTAAGACAAGGATCTGAAAATAATAAAATTGTAATAAGAGCAGCAAATTTTTTACCAGAAGAAAGTTTATTTAAAAATGCAACTTTTTATATTTATACAAAAAAAAATAATTTTATAGAAAGAATAGATGTGGAAAGTGCTAAACTTGGAGAAAACTTTTGGATTTTGAAAAATGTTATAATAAACAAGCCAAATAAAAAAGTAGCAAAAATAGACGAATATACTCTAAAAACAAATTTATCAATTAAAAAAATTGAGGATAGTTTCTTAGATCCTCAAAGTTTATCTATTTGGAAAATTCCAGATTTTATATCGTTACTTAAAGAGTCAGGTTTTTCAGCTACCAAACATCAAATGTATCTTTATAAAACAATGTTTTTACCTTTATATTTAATTGGATTAATACTCATAGCTGGCTCTTTTACAATTAAATTTACAAAAACTAAAGCAAGAATCTTTTTTTTAATATTAACTGGAACTGTAACTGGTTTCTTGATTCATGTACTAACAGAAACCATATACTCACTTGGGATTGCTAATAAACTACCTACATTGCTTGCATCTCTATCGCCATCTATTATAACTATTATGATAGGGGTTTTTTTTGTAATTCATTTTGAAAAAACAAATTAAAAATGAAAAAAATAATTTTATTACTATTTTTTACAATTTTTTTATTTAATAAAAATCTTTTATCACAAGATAATGCTCCTTTTATACTAAATGCAGAAAAAATAGTAAATAATCATAACGAATCAAAAGTGATAGCCACAGGAGATGTTGAAGTTATTCAAGGTAAAGAGGTACTTAGAGCTGACTATTTAGAGTTTGATAAAATAAAAAATAAAGCATATGTAAAAGGAAATGTTAGTATTTTAGATGAGGATGGAGTTGTTTATTTTGCAGATTATGCTGAAGTTGATAAAGGCTTTAAAAATGGCCTTACAAAAAATATCTCTATACTTTTTCCTGATAATTCTAAAGTAGCCGCGTCTAGTGGTAAAAGATTTAAAGGACAAATTTCTAGATTAAAAAAAGCTTTGTACTCGGCTTGTAATTGTGATGATCCAAATAAGAAACCAACTTGGCAAATTAAAGCTTCTGAAGTTGTTCATGATTCAAAAAGAAAAAAAATAAGTTATAAAAATGCTTTCCTTGAATTTTTTGGGTTTCCTGTGGCATATACACCATATTATTCACATCCAGATCCAAGTGTGAAAAGACAAAGTGGTTTTTTATTTCCAAGTTATACATCAAACTCAGAATTAGGTACAATTATTAGCACCCCTTATTACTATGCTCTTTCCCCTTATAAAGATCTTACAATAGAGCCAATGTATATCAGTAATCAAAGACCTTTAGTGTATGCTCAATACAGACAAAGATTTCAAAATGGAGAAATAAAAGTAGAAAGCAGTTTTACTAATGCAGATAGAAGAACAAGAGTTAAAACATATTCTAATAAATATAGAGGCCATCTTTTTATTGATGCAAAATTTGACCATAATGATTTTTGGAGATACGGGTTCAATGTAAAACGTACTACAGATGATACTTATTTATCAAGATATATGTTTGAAGGGGCTACCGATAGACTTCAATCAGACTTTTTTATAGAAGGATTTGATGATGAAAATTATTTCTATGCTACTGGAATAGCAACGCAAGTTCAATCAAGTTCTTATCAAAGTAATAATACGCCTCTTATTTTGCCATATATTAATTATAATTATCAGGGTAACAAAACTAAAATTGGTTTTCTTGAATTTAATGCAAACTTTTTATCTTTAACACGTCGTCAAGGTTCTGATTTAAGAAAAATTTCTTTACAACCAATTATTACATATCCATTTCAAGACAATCTTGGAAATAGATTTAAATTTCAAGCTAAAACAACTGTATCTTCATATATGTTAAGTCATGTCCAAAGAAATAATAAAAATGATTTTAAAGGAATTAAAAATAGAATACATCCTGAGTTACTTTTTGGATGGGACCTTCCTTTACAAAAGAAACAAAATAACTCAATATTTTTTTTGAAACCACAAGCTGCAATAATTTTAGCACCAAATAGAGGGGGAGATGAAGATATACCTAATGAAGATAGTGATAGTTTTGAATTTAGTGAAACTCATTTATTTAATACAAGTTTATATCCAGGAGACGATAAGTTAGAAAAATCAAACCAAAGAATAGATTATGGTTTAAACTTTTCTGTTAAATCCCAGGAAAAAAATCTTAGTTCTGATTTTTTTATAGGACAAAGCTTTAGATTTAGAAAAAATCATAATTTTGGTTCTACATCAGGGTTAGATGATCAATTATCTGATTTGATAGGAAGGATAGGATTTGGATTCGGAAAAAATCTTAATTTGTCATACAGATTTTTAATTAACAAAGATTCATTGTTTGCAACTAGAAGAGATCAATTTACTGTTTCAACAAAAATTTATAATACTGATATAACTTTAAATTATATCTATTTAGAGCCTACTACAGGAATTTCAGATGAAAGGGAAGAGTTTAATATTTCGCTTAAACATACTTTTAATGATACTTATTCTATGAGATATTCAATAAGAGAAGATTTAACATCTGATGGGGGATTACTAGGGCAAAAACTAGCATTAACATTTAATAATGAATGTTTAATTACTGAAATAGGTTTAAATAGATCATATTATCTGGATAGAGAAATTAAACCAAACGATACATTTATGATCACTTTTATTTTTAAAACGCTTGGATCTATTGCCACTGGAAGAAATATTTCTAATTAATAAATTTAGTAAATAAAAAATTAAATGAATTTGATAAAAAAAATATCTAATAAGTTTTTTTTATTAAAATTTTTTTTTACCATTATTATTTTTTCTAAATTAGTTTTAGCAAATAATACAAATGAAACTAATGTATCAATTTTAGAAAGACTCCCAACTAGTATTTTTGCAACAGTAAATAATGATCCAATATCTATATATGATTTAATACAAAGATCTAATTTATTTAGTGTTTCAGCCAAGATTCCTATTGATGAAAAATTTGAAATTAAAATTTTACCAGACTTAATATCATCTTACATAGATGAAATAATACAAATGCAAGAAATTAAAAAAGAAAATGTGTTTGTAGATAATAATCAAGTGCAAAATGCTATTTCTCTAATTGAAAAGGAAAATGGTTTTAAAAAAGGAGAATTTAAAAATTTCTTAAAAGAAAAAAAAACTGAAATATCTATTCTAGAAAAACAAATATTCGTTTCTATTGGATGGAGACATTTAATAGCAAATAAGTTTAGAACTAAAATAATAATTCAAGATTCAGAAATCGATACAATACATAATAAATTAAAATCTAATGTTGGAAAAGAAGAATTCTTTATTGAACAAATATTTATTTCATTTGAAAATAGAAAAGAAAATGAAGCGTTAAATAAAATTAATAATCTTCATGAACAAATACTTGGTGGAGGTGATTTTGTATCAATAGCGACACAATTTTCAGATAAGTTTACCGGAAAAACTGGAAAAATGGGATGGATACCAGAAGTAGATTTAGATTTAAAAATTTTAAATGAAATAAAAAATTTAGAAATTAATAAAACATCAAAACCATTAAAAGGAGAAAATGGATATTTTATAATTAGAGTTCTTAATAAAAGAATAATTGGAGAAGAAATAATTAGTCAAGTATCATTGTTTAGATTTAAGCTTATCGAAGCTAATGAAGAAACAAATTCATTAATAAATAAAATTAAAGATTGTGATGAATTAAAAAACTTTTCTAAAAAGTATGCTACCGAAGATTCTGGGTCTTTAGGAAATGTAAATTATCTTGAATTATCTGATAATTTAAGGTCAACAATAGAAAAAATGGGAAAAAATCAAATTAGTCCTCCTTTAAATTTTGGTTCTGATACATTTCAAATAATGATATGTGATATAAAAAAAATAAAACCTATTATACCTAGTAAATTTAAAATTAGTGATATTTTAATGAATAAAAAACTTGATACAATTGCCAGGCAATACATGTCAGAGCTACGAACAAAAGCAATAATAGATATTAGAATTTAAAAAAAATGAAAAAAAAAATTATTACGGGAATAACAATGGGTGAACCAGCGGGTATTTCATCAGAGATTACATTAAAAACTTGGAAAAATCATAGAAAAAATTTAGATCCTTTTATTTTTTTTGGTGATCCTTCTCATTTATTAAAAACTTGTTCAAAAATTAAATTTAAAGTTCCTATAAAAATAATTAAGGAGATTAATGAATGTTTTAAAATTTTTAATAATTATTTGCCAGTTTATAAAATAAAATTAAATCAGAATATAAAATTTGGCTTCCCATCAATAAAAAATACAGATAAAATATTAAATTCAATTGACGAGGTTGTTAGATTTGCTTTTAAAAAGAAAATATCATCCATTGTAACAAATCCTATCGAAAAAAATGTCATAAAAAAAAAAAAAAGAAATTTTAGTGGCCATACTTTCTATATTGCAAAATTATTAGATGTAAAAAAACCAATTATGCTGTTAACGTCCCCTAAAATAAGCGTTGTTCCAATAACACAACATTTATCTTTGAAAAAAGCATTAAAATCTATAAATAAAAATATAATAGTATCTACAACTAAAATAACTGATAAATATTTTAAAATATTTTTTGGAAAAAAAATTCCAAAAATTGCTATTGCTAGTTTAAATCCACACTCCGGTGAAGGAGGAATCTTTGGAAACGAAGAAAAAAAAATCATTATACCTGCAATTAAAATAATTAAAAAAAACAATATTAATGTTTTTGGTCCCTACCCTGCAGATACTATTTTTATTAAAAAATTTTCGAAAAGATTTGATGTAATTATTTGCATGTATCACGATCAAGCAACTATACCATTAAAAACTATAGATTTTGAAAATGGTGTTAATGTAACGCTAGGTTTGCCAATTATAAGAACTTCTCCCGATCATGGAACAGCGCTAGATATAGCTGGTAAAGGAATAGCATCTGAAAAAAGTTTGTATGCTTCAATTAAAATGTCTCAAAACATTGCAAAAAAAAGAAAATTGTGGATACAGTAAAACAAATTATAGATAAATTTAATCTAATTTCAAAAAAATCTCTTGGTCAAAATTTTATACTAGATGAGAATATAACTGATAAAATTGTAAGAACATCAGATGTTAAAAATCATATTGTACTTGAAATAGGCCCTGGGCCAGGTTGTTTGACTAGATCATTAATAAAAGCTGGGGTAAAAAATATTATTGCTGTAGAGAAAGACTTAAAATGTGTAAAAATTATAAATTATCAAAAAAAACTATTTTTGAATAAAGTAATTTTAATAGAAGGTGATTTCTTAAAAGATCATATCTTCAAAAAGATAGTAAGAGAATTCAAAAAGCATAAAAAAAAAATTGTAGTTTTTTCAAATCTTCCTTATAAAACCGCAATACCAATATTGGCAAAAATTTTTAAAAATAGAAATTACTTTCAAAAATTAATTTTAATGTTTCAAAAAGAACAAGCAGAAAGAATAATGGCAAAAAATAATACAAAAAGTTATGGTAGAATTTCTGTAACATCCCAGTGGTTATGTGATATTAAAAAAAAAATGCACCTATCGCCAAACTATTTTTTTCCTAAACCAAAAATAGATTCTTCGATTTTAGAATTTAAATTTAAAAAAAAAATTAAAAAAGTAGATAATGAAGACTTACTATCAGATTTAATAAAAAAATGTTTTAGTCAAAGAAGAAAAACTATTAAAAATAACTTAAAAAAAACAACAAATTTTTCAGACCAAGTATTTCTAAGCTGTGGAATTAATTCAAAAAAAAGACCGGAGGAGCTAGATTTTATAGATTTTATTAATTTATCAAATTTTTTAAGTAAACATAAAAAAGAATTATAAAGATCTTATTTTTTTAAGAATTAAATCTTTTTTTTGAATGGCAATTCTTTTAGCCTCATAAATAGCTTTAATATTTTGCTTAGTTAAACTTTTTACTGGAACAAATTTTTCATATTTTTCAGCTTCAATAATATTTTTAATTTTTTTTACAGTATCTGATAAATTTTTATTTACTAAAACATATTTATAATCTTTCCAATGACTTAACTCCATTCTATAAAATGATAGTCGTTGCTTAACTATATGATTAGGATCTTGAGCTCTTTTTTTTAATCTTTTAATTAATTCTTTTTTTGATGGAGGTAATATAAAAATACTAATAACATTTTTACCTAGTTTTTTTTTTATTTTTCTAGATCCTTGCCAATCAATATCGAATAAAACATCTTTTCCTTTATTATTAATTTTTTTAACTTTTATTAAAGATGTACCGTAATAATTATTAAATACTTTTGCCCATTCTATAAAATATTTTTTTTTCTTTAATTTCTCAAATTCTTCTTCTGAAACAAAATTATAATCTTTATTATTCTTTTCTAATGGTCTTTTTTTTCTAGTTGTATAAGAAATAGATAACTCAATATTTTTATTATTTTTTAGAAGTTCTTTTGCCAAAGTTGTTTTACCCGCGCCAGAAGGAGAGGATAAAATAATAAATAAACCTTGTTTTCTAGTTTTCATATTTCTCCATACTAAATTCTTTAAACTTCTTAACATTTTCTATATGTTTCTGATAATTTGATGAAAAATTATGACCTCCTTCACCATCTGCAACAAAATATAATAAATCTCCTTTACTAGGATTTGTAACTGCAATAATAGAATCTTTTCCTGGATTGCATATTGGCCCCTCTGGAAGACCATGAATTAAATAAGTATTAAAGCTTGATTTATGATTAAGATCATTTCTTGTTAATTCTTTTTTTTTTATTCCTAATTCATTTTCTATACCATAAATTACAGTCGGATCTGATTGTAATTTCATGTTAAGTCTTAATCTATTTAAGAAAACTTGCGCTACTCTTGATTTTTCATAATTTAGTGATGTTTCTTTCTCTATTATTGATGCAAGAATTAATACATCATTATAGTTATTAAGATCTAAATCTTTATTTCTACTTTGCCAAGCTTCTATAAGAGTTGATTTCATTCTTTTTTTCATATTATTTATGATTATATTTGAATTTGTACCGTAAACATAAAAATAAGTACTCGGAAACAATGTACCCTCTTCAACTATTTGTTTAGATCTCTCTTGATTTAAAACAATGCCCTCTGTTTTTTTTATAATATCAATAATTTCATTTGAAGTTAACCCTTCAGGAATTGTTATTTTTCTTTGAAATGCATCGCCTATTTTAATTTTTTTTATTATTTGAAAAATATTATTATTATAAAATTTGTATTCACCTGCTTTCAATACTTTTTCAGCTAAAATTAAACGAACTGTTAATTTAAAAAGAAATTTATTATTAATTATTTTTTCTTTATATAAATTTTCTGTTATATCACTTAAGGTTTGGTTGCGTTTAATAAGAAAAGTATGTGTATATTGATATTTTGTAAATACTAAATCAAAAATTAATAAAAAAATTAAAAAAAAATATAAAAAAAAAATATATATATTTTTTTTTATTGAATACATGTCCTTCATTTTTTTTAAATTGATTTAAAGATTAAAGATGCATTTGTTCCACCAAATCCAAAAGAATTTGTTAATACACAATTTACTTTTTGATCTACAGAATTTAAAGGTATTAAATCCAAACCTTCAGCCTCAGGCATAGGTGATATTAAATTTAAAGTTGGAGGTAGTTTCCCATCTTTTATTGAAAGTATGGAATATATTGATTCAACACTTCCAGATGCACCTAGTAAATGGCCTATCGAAGATTTTGTTGATGACATTTTAATTTTATCTAAATTTTTAGAAAAAACTTTTTTTATACTTTTTATTTCAATCTTATCACCTACTGGTGTTGAAGTACCATGAGCATTAATATAATTTATATCTTCAGGGTTTTTTTTTGCATCATTTAATGCAGCTAATACACATCTTTCCGCTCCATTACCATCTTCAGGAGGTGAGGTTATATGATGCGCGTCTCCACTTGACCCATAACCTATTATTTCACATAAAATATTGGCATTTCTTTTTTTTGCATGTTCATATTCTTCTAGAATTAATATACCTGCTCCATCACCCATAACAAACCCATCTCTATCTTTATCAAAAGGTCTGGAGGCATCTTTTGGATCGTTATTAAATTTTGTTGATAAAGCTCTTAGTGCACAAAAACCAGCAACACCAATTCTACAAATTGCTGCTTCTGCTCCTCCCGCGACCATTACATCTGCTTTGTTTAATTGAATTATTCTAAATGAATCGCCAATGGCATGCGCTCCTGAGGCACATGCGGTAACTGTAGAGTGATTAGGTCCTTTAAAATTATATTTAATTGAAACTTGTCCAGAAGCTAAATTTATTAGACTAGAAGGAATAAAAAAAGGACTTATTTTTCTTGCACCACTTTTTTCTAATAAAAGAGAATTATCATATATAGTTGAAAGACCGCCAATGCCAGATCCTATAATTACTCCTGATCTAGAAGCTTTATTATCATCATTTATAATCCAACCGGCGTTTTTAATTGCTTCTTCAGCTGCTATTAATGAATAAAGTATAAATTTATCCATTT
>Ga0315338_1004562_pt1 | contig 10789 bp, 5 predicted proteins | sample ASW8metaG_FD_204518 | JGI IMG/M metagenome (GOLD analysis project Ga0315338, IMG submission 204518) | Ammonia-oxidizing marine archaeal communities from Monterey Bay, California, United States - ASW #8 | ecosystem: Environmental > Aquatic > Marine > Coastal | place: USA: California | collected...
AAATGGTGCTCCTGGTAAACAGGGTCCTACGGGAGATACGGGAGGAACGGGTAATAAAGGTGACACGGGAGATACAGGAGGAACGGGTAATAAAGGTGACACGGGAGATACGGGAGGAACGGGTAATAAAGGTGACACGGGAGGTACGGGTAATAAAGGTGACACGGGTGACACTGGAGGTACGGGCCCAACGGGAGGTACGGGTAATAAAGGAGACACAGGAGGAACGGGTGATAAAGGTGACACAGGAGGAACGGGTGATAAAGGTTACACGGGAGATACGGGAGGAACGGGTCCAACGGGGAAAGCTGGTGATAAATATGCTACAACATTTACTAATTCAATTAATTTAACTTATTTAACTGTCGGAGGACCCGCCCTGACGTATACGATTGGTACGAATCTTGCATATACAGCCGGTCAGGAGGTTATATTTGGTATGGTATCATCTCCAACCATCGATAATTTTGTAGGCACGGTCCAGTCATATGACCCATCCTTAGGTATAATGAAAGTGATAATTAAAACGATCAACGGATCAGGAACTTCAAATAATTGGGAGGTGAATATAAATGGTGCTCCAGGTAAACAAGGACCTACGGGTGACACAGGAGGAACGGGTAATAAAGGTGACACAGGAGATACGGGTAATAAAGGTGACACAGGAGGAAAAGGAAACTCAGGTGACAAAGGTGACACAGGAGATACGGGACCTACTGGAGAAAAAGGTGATAAATATGCTACAACATCAACAGATTATATTGAATTGTCTAGATTAAAAATAGGAGAAATTCGAAATTTTACAGTGGAAGATTCTGGACTTGCTTACACAACCGGTCAAGAAATTATTTTTGGGCGTTCGGGAAATACTGCAGATCATTTTGTCGGTATTGTGGTATTTGATTTCAATCAAACAATACGTTTAGTAGTACAAAGGATAAATGGCACGGCCTCGGGTAGTGATTGGGAAGTCAATATCGGAGGTGCGCCCGGAATGCAAGGTCCAACTGGATATACCGGAGACAAGGGTGATAAAGGTGATCAAGGAAATCAAGGAAATCAAGGAAATCAAGGTAATGAAGGAAAAACGGGAGAAAAGGGAGATACCGGTCAAAAAGGTGAGAATGGAGATATATATGCATCCACCTACCAAGGAATAATTGATTTAGCAGCTTTAGCTGTGTCTGATATTAATACATATACGATTGATACTGGACTATCATACACGACAGGTCAAGAGGTTATATTTGGAATGGAAGGTGATTCAATTGAAAGTTTCACTGGAAGTGTGGTAACCTATTCCGCGATAGACGGTACTCTGCGTGTGCTTGTTCTAAAAATATCTGGTTCGAACATTGCGTCAAGTTGGGAAGTAAATCTCAATGGTGCGCCTGGAAAACAAGGTAATTCGGTGATTGCTATTGATATTAATGCATGTGGATATTTTGTATTTACTATGTCAGATTGTTCGACAATTACAACACCAACATCCCTTTTACAATTTATTGATACTGCATGCATATCGAACAATATATCTTCCAGTTGCCATTTTCCCGACTGCGTTCCAAATTATAAAGCATTGAATACGAGTACAAACACCACATCTACAACATGCGCTCAAAATTACAGTCGATTTGCAAACGGATCCGGAAGTCGTGTTTGTCCGGTAAATAGCACAAAAAATCCGAATACAGGCGTTCAAAATAAAGTGGTTACCTCTACTCAAACCAGTAACATTAAAAACAAATACCCAATGAAAATTGTATGCTCTAAAAACGTGGCATAAATACATGAGAACTTGTAAAACTATTACACACATTCTTGCTGTGTGTAATACTACTAAAAAATCGATCTAGGAGAAATTACTATTTTCGCCCCATTTTTTTGAATGGCACTCAAATGGAAAAAACGATGTTCACAATCCTGGTCCATTTTGCAGCGAATCGTCGATTGATTCACGGCGCGACATGTTTTTGCAATCATTTCGTTTCCTAATAACTTGACCGCGTGATCTATATGCCACTCATAGCGACAATTTTTTACCGCATCGCGACGATATATTGCAAAACCATTAAACGCAGAATGAACTGGATATAATTCATTCGGGTCCATTTTATCGATTTTATCATATAGAAATTGTCGCATTTTTCGTACAACATCGTGACCGTTTGGAAAGTTCCAGCAACTAAAATAAAATGGATCTGCAGATACCGCCCAAATATCATAATACGGTCTTCTGTAAAAAGTAAGAACATCCCATTTTCGGCTTTCCGTGGGTGGATTTGTGCGTTCTTCTTCAAAAAAGTGTTGAAGTACATCCGTGTGTATGGGTGAAGCACACACATCGTCCATATCCATCATAATAAAATAATCGAAATTTCGTGCGTCGTTGTTAATAGCCTGTAAAAGGCGATTGCGTGCATTACTTATATTTTTGACTCGCATTGGACCCACTACGTTTTCATTAACAAGAACCGACATTTTTCCAGAAAAATGTGTTTGCATTTCACGTAATACATCCAGACTCAAATCGTCACTTTGATCGAATGCTATATAAATATGATAATCGTCTAACAATGTCGTCACCTTTTCTATATTATGGAAGACATCGCGTAAAAAAGATTCGCAATTACGAACACAACCACAAATATACCCTTTTATTTCTTTCATGAGTCAGTTAATAGTTTCAGGGAAAATATTTGCGGCGAAACTCCGCTGGTGTGAATATAGGCGTCAATAATTTCCGCGCCTGTTTTATTTTGGAACTCTCAGAAGTAATATCGGGAGTAATGAGAGCAAATGTATTGGAAGTTACTGAACTGCCTAATGTCGAACCAACGCTCTTCAACAAATTTTCCAACTCCTTGTCTCGTGTACCACTCATGACAACTGCTTTCTTAAAAAGCGCATGATCTTTATCAACAATTGGTTTGGGTGAAGATGGACGTGCGTCCAATTTTCCCGCGAGTCCAATGTCTTCTAAAAATCCTAGAAATTGGGGAATATTGTCGACGAAAGTATCCGCACTTTTCGATCCCATACCTTTTACAGCGCTCAACTTTCTCTTTTTTTCCTCTAAACTCTTTTGTGAGGTCAAAATATCGGGATATTCCTCTAAAATCAATGTTGTTTTGGTTGTACTAAATCCACGACCCAACATATTAGAAGCAGCCATCAAAGAAGGCAGTGATACTTCGCGCAAACGTTTCTCAATTCCACTGTGTATTTTATCCGCCATCCTTTCTTTAAATCCGTCAATGGTTAAGAAATCGTCACGTGTCATCTTCACAATTTTGGCTATACTATCAAAACCCGCCTCCATAATACGTTTCACATTTCCTTCACTCAAACCGTCCACTTTGATACCTTGGAAAAAGCCCGTGATGTTTTTTTCTAGGACACCCACATCACTGTCTTTGTCTTCTAGTAAAACATCTACGTGACTCGCATTCCATATATATGGTTGAGCGGGCATTTTCCCCACATCGGCAGGAGTAATGATTTCTTTAATATATGGAATGACATCGCCACTTCGGATAATTTTGATGAGCGCACCAATACCAATGCGATTGGATTCGATAAACGCTCCATTAAATCCGGTCGCATATTCTATTTTTACACCACCTAAATGGACGGGTTCGATTTGAACTCGTGGTTTCAAATATCCATCTTTACTGGCTTTCCAATGGACGTCGACCACCTTTGTCTCCGCCATCTGATCGGACAACACCATCTTGAAAGCGAAGGAATGATCGGGGTTCCCTGCTTTACGAGAATAAATCTTGTCATCCGTTACAATCACACCATCGATTTCATACACGTAATTTTTACGCCAATCTTGGAGACGATCGGACAATTCCTCATTCGTGACATTTTCTACAGTCTCATTCTTCACAGTGATAAAATGATTCCGTTTTAAGAAATCCATTTGGGCGCTAGGTTCAAGATCAGGGGCGATCACTTCATAGGTAACAAAATCAATATCATGAATAATATCGTTAATTGCCAGACGATTGATAGTGCCTGCAATAAGATTGCGTGGATTGGCGAAAGTATCCTTGTATTTAGAGTTAAATACCGCCCTTTTCATGATAAATTCGCCACGCACGACCACATCGTTTATATCGGGTAGCTTCAAATAAGGAATGAAGTGGCTAATATCTTGACCGACCGACCCATCCCCGCGCGTATACAGTTTCCGTTCACCATTTTCGGTATAATACATGCCACTTACACCATCCAATTTACAGGATAAAACGTACGGACCCTTATATTTGGCTTTCCATGAAGCAAGTGCTTTTGTATCGGGTTTAATTTTATCCATAGAAGCCATTTTGTATGGCAGATCTACTTTACTTCGCTCTACAGGTGCACCAATTTTCCCAACAGTCATATTTTTAGGATATTTTTGTTTGATAAAATCCTCCAAAATGTCGTATTGATTGTCACTCAAAAGAGGTACTTCATTGGGACCCAAGTTACGATAAATTTCATTCGCCTTTTCCAACATATCGGTCAACGTTTTTTCGTGGAGTGTTTCCAAAACAGATATCCCTCCTTGTTTGAAATTGTCTAATGATTCGATGACAGAGTCTTTATTTGCATTTTCGAGAGGCGGTATACGCGGACATGATGTAGGACGAGATATTTTTGGCATGACGGGTTCTCTCTTTTTCTTAGTCTTACGAGCTGCCTTTAACTTTTTTTCCTCCTCTTTTTGTTTTACCTTTTCTTCGCGTTTTTTACGGGTTTCCATCGTTTTTCGTTGTTTTTCCAGTTTTTCTGCCTCCTTTTCCTCTTTCAATTTTGCTTTCTCCGCTTCCTTTTCCTCTTTTGCACGTTTTTTCTCTGCTTCCTTTTCTTTTTTCGCCTTGTCTTTTGCCTCTTTTTCCTTCGGATCGCGTTTCTTGCGGGTAGTTTTCTTAACGGATTTTATGATTGGTTCTTCCGCAATTTTTTCGTCAACACCTATAATTGATTCCAATGGCGGGCTTCCACGTAACGGAACCACTGCGCGCCCATCCAATCGTTCAACCGGTTCCTTGTATTCCATTTGAAGGAATCGGAAAATATCACGTTCGTTTTTAAATACATGGTTTACCTTCTCCCCCTTCTTTTTCCCATCCATCACATATAAACCGTGTTCGTTTAGAGAATATCCTTTACTCAGAGCGCGTCCGCGCATAACGGTATTAAATATCTTGGAACCGGTGAAATACAAAACCGCAAACGGATATTCTTCGGGACTCGTATAAAGAAAATCCACACGACGTGCATGTTTTTCATCGGGTAATTTGGCAATTACCAAACTTTTGGTAGGACCACGTGATAAAACTTCCACAATCACTCCCTCTTTCAACAATAAATCCATGAAGTCTTTAAACACCGTACTGTTTTGAGAAGTGATAATGACATCAATATCCCCCGACGTTTTGTTTCCGCGACGATAACTACCGACTATTTCATACCGGCTATCGGATTCTTTGACTTTGTCAAAAGCACGTTCAAAAACACGACTATATGTATCTATTTCTCTTCTTGGAATACGTTGCAAAATATCTTCATAATATTGAAGACCTGTTTTCTGAATCGAGTTCAATAACTCGTCCTGTCGTTCACGTAATTGCGCGATTGTGATGATACCTTTATCCACAAGATCCTTTGCCTTCTTGGGTCCAATACCATAGACATCGGTCAATATATTTTGAGGATCGGCACGTTCGCGTTCCAAGACACGTAAGGTGCCTGTTTCTATATATTCGTCGATTTTTTTCATAATAGTTTCTCCGATACCAGGTAACTCCTCTAAACCTATATTTTTGTAATTTGTGGAAGTAATGTCTTGAGGGAAGAGGACCAGGCTTTCTTCGGCTTTTTTATAGGCCCTTGAACGAAAAGGCTCGCCCTTTTTAATCATATATCTTGCCAATTCATCCATTAATGCAATGAGTTTTTCATTGTATCGTGTTTTTTGGACCGGTCTCCTGATCTTCACTGTTTTTCCCGTATATTTTGGCGATGAGTCCATCGTATATATATATTTCATGTAGATATTATGAAATGTATATGTATATTAGATGAAGCAAGTAAAAATATTGTGTTTATTCACGATTATATGTATATTTGCGCTTTACATTATTGATAAATATACCGTTTCGGAAGGGTTTAATGGAGATCCCCAATCCATTCCCAAAATAATATGGACTTTTTGGGATGGGGAACCGTCTGAATTGGTAAAAAAATGCATTCGCACATGGAAACGTCACAATCCGGATTTTGAGGTCATTGTATTAGATAAGGAAAATGTAAAAACGTATTTGCCTGATTTAGAAATAGACAAATTAAAACACGTTGATGGTATCGCACATTTGTCGGATATTATTCGCGTCCATATATTGGCTTTATATGGTGGAATATGGAGTGATGCATCTATTTTATGCACTAAACCATACGATTGGATTTTACAAAAGCAGGAGGATACGAATGCGGAATTTGTCGGATTTTATATAGATGATTTTACTACGGAAAAATATAAATCGTATTCACCTATTATTGAAAATTGGTTTTTTGCATGTGTTCCAAATTCTCAAATGATGAAAGATTGGAGAGATAAACTAATGTACTCACAGCAATTCGCATCCAACCCAGATTATATTGACGATTTGCGAGCGACTACTGATTTTCAAAATATCGATGGTCCAAATTATTTATGGATGCACTGTGCTTTACAAAATTGCCTTCAGAAAAACAAAGGGAAATATAGATTCGAGGTCATAAAAGCGGAAGACGGTCCATTCAAATATTTAGTAGATAGCAAATGGGATAAGGCAACGGCAATTGATAAATTATTTGAATGTAAGAAGTCCCCTAAAAACGGCGACTTATTTGATGTGCCATTTATTAAGTTTAGAGGAGGCGAACGTCCCTTTTTAGAAAACCGTGACAATGATATTCTTTTTCAGTGATTCCATTTCTACCAATAGCAGCCAGCTTCGATCTTATTTGAACCAGTCGGTTTTTCAGATTCTTTGGGACGACTCCAATGCGAATTGGCAAACAGTTTTATAATATCCGGACGCTCTTTTTCCCACCGTGCGCCTAAAATGCCGAAATACATTTGCAATACACCGCCCACATAAATCGCGGATTTCCCCTTTTCATATATATAGGAACCGATGGGATTAGCATAACCGCCACACGATAACAGTGCCACATCGAAATCGGGCAACACGGTATCAATCGCCCTTTCGAAATCATTCAACTCTTCTCGAAACGGACGCGATGGTTGATCTGCATGTGTTTGGGGTGGTTTTAGAAAGATGAACGTGCATTCAGGGAACAAATCCACACCATAAAATTTCTCTCGTATCCCGATTTTCTCACGCAAACTTTCTTCAAACGGACTTACGAGGAGAATTCGCTTTCCTCGTAATGCTTGCGTCCACGGACTTGTGTATATATAGTGGAAAATATCCATAGCAAGAGCCCAAAATATATGTTTTGAGGAATAGTTTTGCATCATATACAGGTGGGATTGAAATATATGCGGTAAGTAATTTCCTTGTATGTCCCACCCGCCAAAGAGTTCGCAATATTCAAATGCCTTTAAATATTGTTTTGAATAATAGTCCATATTCAGGTGGTCGGTTAAGTGAATTCCCGCATTGTTTTTCATGGGAGGGACAAGTCGCATAATCTCTTTTGCAATTGCCGCTGTACCATTTTTTTCTGAAATGAGGCGATAAAATACGGCCACATTGTTTTCAATACCAGAAATCCTAGGAATAAGAAAAGGCTGCTTGTTTGCGACTTTCATAGAAATGTATTTATGAAGCAAGTTATTATCTTCGAATTGGATAGTACGAAATCCATAGGTGTGTTTTTTGAGTGAATCCAATGATATATTAAGAGCAGTTGGAAACTGGTTCAATGGAATTTTGGGTGGCACAGACATCCCCCATGGTTCATCCATAGTATCTTTGATAGTATAACTACGCAATTGACTCGAATGTACGTGATACGTACAAATAGTAAGAGGATCATTAATAACCTTTATTCCAAGAACATGCATCAAATAGATGATTTTATTATCGCAACCAGGTTTACCAAAAGGGAAATCAAAGACCTTATCGCAATCTTTTGAAAAAAGTGTATTGGAATGAAATATCCATGTATCTTGGCTATCGAATCTCGGTCCGAACAATTGGGATTGATTCGGTCGCGACGAATTATAGTCAAATCGTAACAGTGCCATCATTTCTCGATTTTTATGCAACGTACTTTTGCGTAAATTGTCAAGTGTATGGGGATGAAAAAAGATATCCGCATTTAATAAAACAAAATACCCTTTCAGTTCTTTCGCTCGAATATAGGTAAATACGTCTTGGAAATGTAACCGTTTACGTATATTGGTTTGGACGATCTTCTTTGACGATACACCCAATTCCTTTTCGGAATATATTTGTTCGTTTAACAAGTGAATGGTATGGATATTTTCATTTTCCACGTGTTTTGATAGACAAAATACTATTTCTTGTATGCGTAATTTGTTGGTAGGAATAAAAAATTGGGTGAAAATATGGATGGGGTCTTTGCATGATTTTTTTTGTAAAATACATGTATCTGAAAAGGAAATTATTTTCATATGTTGTAATAAAGTGGCATATTCTTTTTCTTGGAAAAACACATTACGAATGACTAAATATTACCTACCAATGTTCGACGATGAAATATTCCGGGAAATAGAGAAGTAAGTTACGAACGGAGAATCGAAATTTAACACAATTACGTTGATTATGTAACTGGAATTCGCCAATCGGACTAGAGGTAAGTCCGTGCCGAGTGACTGCAATGGACGACGAGTCATTCCATTTCATTTCACGACGTTGATGCGAAAATGAATAAGTAAATCGTTCCCAAGGTATAAACATAAATGGTTTATGTTTTATCAAAAGACATTGGTCGTGCTTTGCATGATATATCAATATGGGGTATTCAAATGCATTTTTGAAATATGCATCCAATAATATATGCGGATTTGTTTGGATATATTTCTTAATTTGTGACGGTTCCTCTAGACCAAATATTTGACAGAATCGGTTTTTGCTTGGTTGCCCGATTCTTCCCGGAGTGATTTTATATAGGTAGTTATTTACAACTGTTTTCACATTGAGACCATGTGTAATATCATTTGGGTTGATAAAATCGTATGGTGGATTATTGACATTGGTAATCGGACATTGCGAGCCGGAATGGACGCATCCATAAAACGCATGAGATAACCGGACATTTTCAGAGAAACGGTTAGATAAATATTGACCCGGATCCCTAAAAGAACGATAATAACCTTTATAGGGTGTTTTAATGGTTAGTGCAGCGGCATATTCACCAATAGGTCCAAGTAATTTCCCACAAGATATTAGTTTCATGATTGAACGATATTGTATCCATTTGTATAAATATCGTTCAATTTTGTATGAAAGTTTTTATTGGATCCTTGGAAAAATACCGTTTAAAGTAAGTGAGAAATATGAGTTTTGGAACTTTTTAAAAAGTTCCAAAAATTGATATACACGGAGTTTCCAAACATAAAAACACGTGAAAAACGGCATGAGAGCAAAATGCTTTGATTTCCGAAATTGACAATTACGAACGACTGCAACCACTTTTTTGGAATCAGTAAATTATTTCTGCGGAAAAGGTTTAGGGGTTTTTTCTATTAGGATTATATAGGAAAACCCCCTAATGATAAAACCCCAAAAAACCCCCAAATATTTTTACTGTGATTGTTGTAACTTTAAATGCAGTAATAAAAAGGATTATACTAGACACTTATCTACTGCAAAACACATAACCCTAATAAATCCTAACTATTTACCTTTCACAAATACAAAGTCATATATATGCGTTTGTGGTAAGGAATATAAACATTCATCCACATTGTGTAATCATAAAAAGAAATGTCTTGTGTCACAAGGTCCAAATACAGATGGATCTCCTACAAATCTTACCAATACGCTTGTTTCCTCTGAAAACGAGGACACTCGTGACGAACTCATAGAACGATTAGTTACATCAGATAAGGAAATGAAATCAATGATCCATTTATTACTGGAAAAATATCAAGAAAGTCAAATACAAATCCAAGAAAGTCAAATACAATACCAAAAGAGTCAATTGCAAAACCAAGAATTAATGAGTAAGATGATTGAAGTCATACCACAAATGGGTAACACCACAACAAATAATAATACTACCAATAATAATACCTTGAATTTTTATTTGACAAACACCTGCAAGGATGCAGAGTCAATTCACGATTTCACAGAAAGGTTTGTAAAACGCAGCGTCGATTTCTTTAAAGGAAATTATTTGGATGTCGCCCATAATCAGATTGACCTGGCATCCAACGTATATGACATTTTTAAGAATTGTTTGGATGAGAATCCACAAACAAAGAAATTCGTACAAACAACGGACGCGAAAAATGGTGTTCTTTACATCAAAGAGAAGCAGAAGGATGAAAACAAGCAATTATGTGGGGAAGCAGAATTCATCAAACACATGGACGGTTTTGAGAAGGCGGGAACCAATATTAGCCATGCTATCAATTGTGCTTTCATTCCCGTCCAAGATAACTATAAAGAAATCATGGAAAGGGAGTGTGGAAAAGAACCCAAAGAGGAGGATTATGAAGATGAAGATCAATATGAAAGAGACATGGATATTTACAAAGAAAAAACAGGGGACTTGAAACGGCATTTGCTCGTCCAATCGTTTAATGCGGTAT
>Ga0315338_1004563_pt1 | contig 10789 bp, 10 predicted proteins | sample ASW8metaG_FD_204518 | JGI IMG/M metagenome (GOLD analysis project Ga0315338, IMG submission 204518) | Ammonia-oxidizing marine archaeal communities from Monterey Bay, California, United States - ASW #8 | ecosystem: Environmental > Aquatic > Marine > Coastal | place: USA: California | collected...
CTCACTTCAAACTTATGTGTCATCACACGCGGCCCGGATACCCTGTCGCTCGCTGCGCGCACACTCGCAGATGCTGTCGTTGTCCAACTCAAGCGTCCTACTGAACTACCTCCGGACGTAAAATAACCAGCACAACATGAACTTTGGCCGCCGTACGCATTAACAGCCACACCCAAATCGGATATCGATGAGAGAAGATCTCAAGCCATTCCTGCAGCCAGGCCCGATGGTGCAAAGCGACGACGATGCCGTTGTTGGCTTCGCCCGGCGCGCAATTGGTGCTGAAACCCACCCGACCGAGCAGGCGGTGTTGCTTTACTACGCTGTGCGAGACGAGATCCGATACGACGGCTATGATCTCGACATATCAGTCCAGGGTCTTTGTGCAAGGCGTAATCTGGAACTGGGTCACGGCTGGTGTATTTCCAAGGCCGTCCTGCTTGCTGCCTGCTGTCGTGCGGTGGGCATCCCTGCACGGCTCGGTTATGCCGATGTGCGCAACCACCTGTCAACCCGGAAGATGCGCGAACGCATGGGAACTGATCTTTTTTTCTGGCACGGCTATACATCCATATTCCTTAATAGCCGCTGGGTGAAAGCGACCCCCGCATTCAATCTGGAGCTTTGCCACAAGTTCCGGCTGCGACCGCTAGACTTCAACGGCGAAGATGACTCGCTTTATCATCCCTTCGATCTTGAGGGGCGCCGTCACATGGAATACGTCCACGAGCGCGGAGAATTTGCCGAGCCTCCGATAGACAGGATACGGGAAACCTTCAGGCGGGAGTATCCCAACTGGCAAATAGGCGGCCAGGACATTTCCGACGACTTCGAAAGCGATGTCGCGATAGAAACCGCAAACTGAGTGATCTGGGAAAAGGCCTCGACTTCAGTCCCAGCGTAGCCACGCCTTTCAGTGGGGTGGTGCCACGGAAAACCCGCCGTAGCGCTGCGAAAAACGTGCCCAGGCAGCGTCTGCCGCAACCCCGGCGCGCGTAACAAGGTCGCCCTCATCGGCTGACTGCACCACGCCCTCGGCCACCACCACCTTGCCATCGATGAGCACCATGTCGACATCCTTGGCATGACCGTGGTACACCAGTGTCGTGACGGGGTCATTCACCGGCGTCAGGCCAAGTCTTCGCATATTGACCATCTGCAAGTCGGCTTTCTTGCCCGGTTCGATCGACCCGATCTCTTTATCCAGGCCGAGCACCCGCGCCGCATCAATGGTCCCGAGGGCAAGTACTTCATTTGCAGACAGTATCTCCGGATCATGCGCCCAAATCCGGGCGCTCGCCATACACGAGCGCAACACTTCAAAATAGTCTGAAAAATAGTTGTCGATACCGAGGCCCACCTGCATGCCTTTGGCCCGCATGGCCTGAATTGGAGCCACTTCCCCACGAAACTGATTCATGTGCGGGCAATGTGCAAGATGGGTTCCGGACTGCGCAAGGGTATCCACCTCAGCATCGTCCACCTCATAGCAGTGAACCGCGACCACATCAGGCCCGAGCATGCCGTGCGCTTTGGCGAAATCAAACTGCGCCATTCCGTGAACCCGTTGAACGAGTTCACGCTCACCAAAACCCAGGTGGGCGGACAAACGAAGACCTCTCGTATCAGCACCCTCCCTGAGACCCTGCAGCAGTTCTGGCGAAGAGGTCGACAGCCCGGTAGCAGCCATCACTGCCTGGATTCGGCCTCCTGCACGACCATGCCAGCGCTCTGCCAGCCCGTTGGCCTGTTCAAGTTGTCGCTCACGGACCGCTGTATCGAAAACCGTTTCGCCGCGCGCGAGCGCCTCTAGGTTGACGTCGTTTACCATCACGCCGATCAGCGCACGCATGCCGCTGGCCTCGATAAAGGAGGCGAAAAGCTCAGCGTCCTCCTCCATCTCAAGAATCGTCGTCACCCCACCCCTCAAGAGTTCAGTAACCGCGAGTGCGCCTATGACCTGGCGCTCTTCATCCGAGATCACCCCGCTCATCGGCAAGTAGAGACGATGGGTAGGGGCATGCCCAATATCCTCCGCCCGGCCCCGAAATACAGCGTACCCCACATGATTGTGGGCGCTGACAAAACCCGGCAGCACCACGCTCCCTTGGCCATCCACTACCGTATCGGCCACCGGATACTGTTCACTTAGTGTCTGGGTGTCACCCACAGCCACAATACGGTCCTCCTCGACATAGACCGCACCGTTTTCAATGACCCGACGCGTCGGATCAACCGTGATGATAGTGCTGTTGCTGATCAGCATTGACATAGGAAAGACTCTTGCGCGTTCGATCACACGGCTCTAGCCAACACTCCGGCTAGGCTCGTGCGAGGGCCGCAATCTAGATACTCATGCCCGTCATCATGACTACGGGTTCGACTTCAGGAGTTCCATCCGGTACAAAAAAGTCGCTCCACAGCGGTTTGTCCGGGTCTACCCGATAAACGCTGAAGTCCGTCACACCCTCTGAAGATAACAGCACGTCGTCGATACAGAATTGTCCGGTGAACTCGCCGGCATCCTTCGACAGGATGGCTGCTGCCGCATCGGCCATGATCTCGGGTTTGCGACAGTGCGGGAAGGCAAGGTTGCCCGCCACCACATTGCTGATGGCCGAGGTTGCAATTATTGAATGCGGCCACAGCGCGTTGACGGCAATCCCCCTGGACTTGAATTCTCCCGCCATACCCAGTACACACTGACTCATCCCGAACTTGGACATGGTGTAAGCAACCGAAGGTAAGAACCACTTTGTCTGCATATCAAGCGGCGGGGACATATTGAGAATATGCGGGTTGCTGCCTTTTTCTAGATGGGGCAGGCACTCTTTTGACAGCATGAAAGTCGCGCGGACATTGACGGCAAACATGAGATCAAATCTTTTCATCTCGGTCTTGCCGGTTGGGGTCAGGGAAATCGCGCTAGCATTGTTAATGCAGATATCCAGTCCACCGAATGCTTCTGCTGCCTGACTGACGGCCGCTTTGACCTGATCTTCGTCACGCACATCGGTCACGATTGGCAGAGCCCTGCCGCCGGCCTGTTCGATCTCTTCAGCCGCCGTGTAGATCGTACCCGGCAGCTTGGGATGCGGTTCGGCCGTTTTGGCAAGAATCGCAATGCTGCCACTCTCAGCGGCCAAACGCTTGGCAATCGCAAGACCAATTCCGCGACTACCCCCAGAAATGATTGCGCGTTTACCCTCTAACGATGTCATCAGGAACTCCTTTGGTTAGTTTGAAAATTTTACGTTCAGTTCGTAGGTCTGCAACTTTACCCAAAACCGGCGTTATGTGACTGCCGTGTAGCCCGTTAGTTGACGCCCCACGCCTTGAGTACCTCGACCGTATGTTCTCCAGGTGCAGGTGGCGGACGGCGCCGCGCTTTGCCGAACGGCGGCGGACAAGGCCGACGTAATCGGGCAGCATACGCACGAACGCGTTGTCGGTATGAAAATCGAGCTCGAGCGAGGTTTTCGAGCCACGCATGCCGTAAGCGTAGTCGTTTGTGCGGCGTCTGGCGCAGTTCGCAGGCTTCATTGCTACGGTCGAGGCAACCAATCGCCATCGCCTTAGCGCCCAGAGGAACGCGTGATGGTTACCAGGCCCTGCTCGGGCCGCACCTCAACTTGGTCACCAGTCCTGATCAGGCGGGTTACGTCACCGTCAGCGAAGCGGTCGCACATCGCCATGTCGGCAAGCGCCGCCCCCTGTGCCAGTATTGGGTTTACGTTGTTGAACAGAATCGCCTTTGGCGCGACGCCGCGCGACTTCATTTCATGCAGCATCCAGGCGGACGCCACGCCGCCCTTGGCAGTATTGAACACCATGATCTTGCCAACGTAACTCTTTCCAGCCAGCTTGTGCTGCGGGCGTGAAAATATTCCGGCGATACGGTCGAGATCGTAGCGTGCGGAGAAATTATCGTCGGTAACCAGGGCTTCACCACTGACCACGGGCCCGACCCCGAGGTGACACCTGAGTTCTATCGTCTCCATCATAAAACCTCCCCGGCGATCGCCGAGGCGACGCAGTTTTCCATACTCGACAGGGTCGGTTGGTAGCCGTAACCCCCGATGATATTGACCAGTTTGACCGAATTGGTCATGAGCCGTTGCCAACCGTTGGCCTGTGCCATTTCGCGCGCGTAACTCTGGTAGAAACACATGCCTTCGAGTACCAGCGCGCCGGAGGCCTCTATACGCTCGACCAGTCCCAGGCGCCGCGCATCCGCCGCGACCACCGGACTGGTAACCGCGAGCAGGTGGGTGTCCGTGTGCACTTTCCTGCCATCGAGCAATACGGCCAGCGACTGCATTTCTAGCAGTGATAACTGCGGCGCTGAAAAAACCACCACGTCTACTTTTTCACCCTTGCCGCCGTAACGCGCAAAAAAAGTCTCCAGGTCCGAAGGCGTGACGCTTTCGGCCTCCAGGCGCGAGGGATCACAAACCGCGTCCAGCGTCGCTGCTTCCGGCGTGACGCCGACCACGTGGAACAGGGGCACCGAACCGTAACTCGCCATCGCCGCTCCCATGTGTTTCATTTCATCGGAGCCAGGCGGCGAGTCGATCCCTTCGATCACCGGGACTTCCCAGTAAGAGCCCACGCGCGCGCCGACAATGCCGCCGAGGGCGCCCCAATCGGACAGGTGTTGCGGTTCGAATTCGACCTGGTATCGCCGGGTTGCCTTACGGTTGCGATCGAGGTGCAGTCCGTAGCGCGGCGTGCGTCCGGTGAGCCCGGCGGCGAGTGCCGACGGCCCGCCTTCGAAATTAGAATAGGAGCCGAGCACGCTGTTGCAGTAGATCACCACGCCGGTATCGCCGAAAGCGAGGTGTTCTCCACGCAACGGCGGCATGATGGTCTGGTAATTGATGCAGGTATTGGTCATGAGAATACCCATGGCCTCGAAGGCATCTATGGCGCGTTGTTCGAGAGACGCCATCTGCTCGGTCTGCCCAAGCCGCCGGTAATGGCAGAAATCGATTCCACGGGGATCGGTGATCATCGGGATACGTACCTGCCGCTCGTGTTGTGGGTGAGCCGCGAGGTTCTCGATGAACTCGACCCCCACTTCGCCCAGCGACTCGGTATCGGCCATGATGTGCGCCTGGGTTACCGGGACTAGGTCGGGCGCGTCGAAAAAACGCCCGACACGCATCATGTGTTCGATCGCCCAGCGGCGCGGTTCGCCGAACTCACCGCTCTGCATGGCCTTTTCTTCTTCGTTCAGTTTCATCTCGTCCAGTCTCTTTTGGAATCGGTGGAAACCATCAGCGCGTCGTTATAGCGATAGTCGGCGACGGCATCCTCGTTGATGAGGAGGTCAAGTTCGTTCACCCGGTGTTGCGACTAAACCCAGTGTTATGTGACTGCCGTCCAGCTCGTTAGTTGACGCCCCACTCCTTGAGTACCTCGGCCGTATGTTCTCCAGGTGCAGGTGGCGGACGCTGGATGCTGCCTTGTGTACGGCTGAAACGCGGTGCCGGTCCCGGCTGGGTGATACCGAACGCGTTGACGAACACCTCGCGGGCCTCATTGTGCGGATGTGCGGGGGCGTCGCTCATGCTTAACACGGGAGCGAAGCAGATGTCGGTACCCTCCATGAGTTCGCACCAGTGAGATTGTGGCTCACACAGAAAGATCTGCTGCAGCCGTTCACGCATCTGCGGCCAGTCTTCCTTGGTCTGGCTGACGCCTTCCGACGCGGCGTCTATCCCGAGCGTATCGAGCAGCAACTGGTAGAACTGTGGCTCTATCGATCCAATCGCGATCCACTTTCCGTCGGCACACTCGAATGCCCCGTAAAAGTGGGCGCCACCATCAAGCAGATTATCCTGACGCTGATCCGTCCATTGGCTGTGATGCGAAAGCCCGTACATCATGGTCATCAGGTGGGCCGCGCCGTCGACCATCGCCGCATCGACCACCTGACCCTTGCCGGACTTTCTCGCCTCCAGCAAGGCACATACTACGCCAAAGGCGAGATACAGCGCTCCGCCGCCGAAGTCACCCACAAGATTGAGCGGGGGTGTGACCGAATCACCCGTACCAATCGCGTCCAGCACTCCGGCGAGAGCGATATAGTTGATGTCATGCCCGGCAGCCTGCGCCAAAGGGCCATCCTGGCCCCAACCGGTCATGCGCCCATAGACCAGACCTGGATTTTTCGCCAGGCATTTATCGGGCCCAAGGCTCAAGCGCTCCATAACGCCCGGGCGGAAGCCCTCAATCACGGCATCTGCGCGCGAGATAAGGTCAAGACAGGTAGTGACACCCTCGGGACTCTTGAGATTGAGTACAACTGAACGCCGTCCCCGGTTCAGGACATCCACCTTGAGGCCCAATGGATTGGTGCCTCCCTCTCGATCGATACGGATCACATCTGCACCCATGTCGGAAAGCAGCATCGCGCAAAACGGCACCGGACCCAGACCCGCCATTTCGACAACCCGATATCCGTGCAGTGGTCCCATGTTCTCTGTTACGAAATTTCGGTCGCTGTTTTCAAAAAGGACTCAAGACTATGCCTGACCCGCCTTACGCCGACAAAGTATGGCCACAGCCGCGACAACCCTCGGACAGGCAGAACCGGCGACACGAGCACGACCGCACCCCATCCAGGACGCCACGCGTAGTCGGCATCCCGCCTCGGGATAACACAAACGACGGGGGTACCCAGCGCGCTGGCAAGATGTCCCGCGCCCGAATCATTGCACACCAGCGCCCTGGCGCTAGTGAGCAGACTCGCCAGTGCTGCAACGTTGGGCGTTTGCGCCAGCGAAAACCGCCCCCCGAGCCGTTCCGTCCACTCCGTCGCTTCGGAGGGTGCCACCGTGAATACACACTCCTGTCCTGTCTCCTGCAACTGCTGGGCCAGCAGAATAAAGCGCCCGGCAAGCCAGTTCTTTCGCGCCTTGCCGCTAGTGGGGGAGATAATGATACGTTCTTTGTTTTCCTGGCCATCTACGTCGTCCGGAACTGCAAGTCCGATATCGGCGTGCGCCTCGCCGAGAGACAATTCACGTCGGCAAAAATCGACGGCATGCTCCACCATAGTGAGCCCGGGTTTTGTTTTGTCGCGCATCAGTCCCTGCTTGGGCACCCGATTTTGCAGCAGTTCGCGTTTGTCGGCCGGTAGAGAATCGGGATCGAAACAACCATCAAGTGATTTCTCGTGGTGTGCCAGCGAGAAAAACACCGCCTGGTGCGCCAGTGCAGAACGCAGATCAACACTGTCAGATTGAAGACCCGGAGCCTGGGAATCGATCAGACAAAAATCAAACTGATCCGGAATACTGGCGTACTCATCTGCGCTGAGGCGGGGGCCCGTCTGGATCTCTGGTAACCATTTTGCAAGATCATGGGCGCTGTCCCCCCGCACGGTTACATCAAATCCGATGCGGACGAGATTAGCCGGGACCACCAGGGAAATCAGACTGTCACCGAGTTTTCCCGGCGTGACAAACAGGACCTTTGCATCCCTGGTGGACTTTACGCGGTGGGATTCACCGTTCGCTTGCATGGCGCCAATTATGGGCCACCTGCCCCTGCCAGACTCATCAGATAATGCCTTTTTCTTGGTACGGGCGATTTTGCAAAATACGCCGGTAACCGAAGCAGCCAAGGTCGAGCGCGTCATAGGCGCCTTTCACAACCCGCTCCGCAAGGCCTCGTCCGACTGCGGGTGCATGCATGATGCCATGGCCGGAAAAGCCGTTGGCGAGGTAAAAATTATCCAGCGCCCCCGCACAGGGTCCGAGAATCGGGGAATAATCAAGCACGTTACGCGCATAATGTCCCCGCCAGCTTGTCTCCAGCTTGAGTGACTGCATTGCCGGAATCCGATCGGCGAGCGCAGGCCAGACCACCTCGTCAAAGCGACTTGGAGAGACAGTAAAGTTCCAACCGGATTTCTCCGACCAATCGGGAACACCCCCAACATACCCCTGGCCTTCCGGGCGAAATGCGAGGTCTGTTTCGGTCTTGATAAACGGTAGCGGCTCAACAGACGCGTTGCAGCGGAAGAAATAACTTTCCCGCGACATCGGCTCGACGGGTAAAGCAACATCTACCGTCTTTGCAAGTTCGGCACACCACGCACCGGTGGCATTGATAAAGACCTCGGCTTCGAAGACCGCACCGTCTGCACCGTATGCCCGACGAACGGCTTTGCCTGTCTTTTCCAGGTGCGTAATTTCCGCCTCCTGATAGACAACACCGCAGGAGATGGCCTTTCGGCGAAAACCCATCAAGGCGGCATAAGGATCGATCCATCCATCATGATCCGACAGCACCGCAAGATCGACACCGTTCTGCTTGAGCGACGGAAAACGCTCTGTGAGCTGACTTGGACTCAGAAGCTCCACTGGGACACCCATCGACTCCTGTAGTCGGTAGTTCTCTTCCATCTGCTGGGCGCCACCATTGTCTGAGATAAAAAGATACCCCTGGCGCCTGAAGCCAATATCGGCATTTTGCTCACCCACTTTCATATGCTGTGCAAAATCCTGATAGAAGGACAGGCCAAAGTCGGCCATCTGGATATTCTCGGGAAGGCTGAACAGCCTGCGGATACCGCCATTGGCAAGCGGTGTTGCGGCACGGGTGTACGTGGCATCACGCTCAAGCACCAGCACCGTGCCGGCACCGGGCAACTGGCTAAGATGGTAGGCAATACTTGAGCCAATGATGCCGCCTCCGATGATGATGATGTCGGCTTTCACTGATGGTTCTCCGGCAGATTCAGGAAGGCCGCTATTCTAAGGTCACCCCAAATGGATCAACGAATTCTGCTACAAAACCACCAACACAATGGGGATGCAGATGCTGCCGGAGGGTCTTGCTGCGCATTTCACTCATTAACCAAATACTCCTTTGCACCGGCCATAAATGCGCTGACAGCGGAAGAGACTGTTGACCTTGAGGGTTGATACTCTATGATGCCATTTCCACAAGTTGTGGCATTGACCCAAGAAAGATCCACTCTCAGTACCCAAAGACAACATGAGCTCGCTTTCAAAAGCCCTGCAATCTTCTGATTTTGTCGTGACCAGCGAGTTGACGCCTCCCAAGGGGCTGGATCTTGCTCCCCTGCTTGAAAAGGCTGCTCTGCTGAAGCCGTATGTCAGCGCGATCAACCTGACCGAGTCCCATGCTGCCCGAATGGCGATGGATCCGGTGGCGGTCGGCCATCTGATGCTGGACCACGGCGTTGAGCCTATCGTACAGATGACCTCCCGTGACAAGAATCGTCTCGCCATCCAGGCGAGTATCCTCGGCGCCTGCGTTCTCGGTATATCGAATCTGGTCTTTATGGGGGGTGATCCCCCAAAAAATGGAGATCATCCCGACGCCAAGCCCGTTTTTGATCTTTTTGCGTCCCAATTGCTTGAGGCGGTGCGGGCACTCAACAGCGGAACCGATCTCAACGGCAATACACTTAACAAAAGTACGGAGATCTTTGCCGGTGCAGTCGTTAATCCTGGGGCGAGTGACCCTGATGCCGAGATCGAAAATCTGCACCGAAAAATTGACGGTGGCGCTGAATTCTTCCAGACACAGGCGGTCTACGACGTTGACGCCTTTTCGAACTTTCTGGAGAAAGCCCACTCATCAAAACCGATTCTCGCAGGGATCATCCCAATCAAATCCGTGAAGATGGCGCAGTACATGAACGAACGCATCCCGGGTGTGGATATACCGGATCACCTTATTGAGGAAATTGCCGCAGCAGGTGACGATAAAGAAGCGATTGCCAAAGTCAGCATCGAGATCGCTGCCGCCACCATACAGGACCTCCGTTCCGTCACCGAGGGTGTGCACGTCATGGCGATCGGCTGGGAGCAATACATCCCGCAGATGCTGGAACAGTCCCAGACCTAGATCAAATATCGAGTACCAGCACCTCTCCTGCCTTCGCGCGGGAGATGCAGATCATGATCTCCTCGGACGACGCCCTTTCGGCGTCCGTCAGCACGAGGTCACGATGATCCGCCACCCCGCCGAGCAGACGGGTTCTGCAACAGCCGCACAGGCCGTCCTCACACGAAGACTCAATCTCGACCCCGGCTTCGCGCACGGCCTCCAGTATGGTCCGGTCGGGCGCAACTGCCAGTCGCATGTTCCGGCGCGACAGCACTACCTCGAAGGCTTCGTTTTCCTGAGTGTTCTCAGCGGGCTCCGGGGTAAACGGCTCCCAGTGAACCGTCCCGTCAGGCCAATGTGATGCTTTCTCTCGGACACTGGCAACCAGTCCCAAGGGGCCGCAAACATAGACGTGCTCGCCGGGCTTTGGGGTCTTGAGCAAATGATCAAGGTCAATTCCCTCGGCAGGGTTGCCATTGTCGAAGTGAAGGGTCAGGTTGTCGCTGAAAATGGACCGGACCTCGTCGAGCAGTGGCGCGCGGGACTCGTCCAGTGCACAAAAGTGCAGATGACAATCAGCGCCCTCCCGCCGGAGCTGATGCCCCATGGCCATGACAGGCATCACGCCGATTCCGCCTGCGATCAGTGTGTGACGCGAAGCCGTCTTATCCAAAGGGAAGTTATTGGAAGGAAGACTCGCCTTGAGCCCGTCCCCCACCGCAAGATGATCAAGCAGCCAGTCTGAGCCACCCCTGCTTGGCTGTTCGCGGCGAATTCCCAGCACGTATCGGTCGCGCACGGCCGGATCACCCGCCAGAGAGTAAGAGCGCCTAAGCCCATCGCCGGTGAAAAGATCAATATGCGCCCCAGGATCAAACGCAGGCAAATCTTTGCTGTCGGCGCTCATCAGTTCGTA
>Ga0315338_1004564_pt1 | contig 10788 bp, 11 predicted proteins | sample ASW8metaG_FD_204518 | JGI IMG/M metagenome (GOLD analysis project Ga0315338, IMG submission 204518) | Ammonia-oxidizing marine archaeal communities from Monterey Bay, California, United States - ASW #8 | ecosystem: Environmental > Aquatic > Marine > Coastal | place: USA: California | collected...
CGAAAGATGGTACCTTTTATGAGCATCAATTCCTTGGTGGAAATTTTCGTTTAAATGCCATAGCTACAAGTATGCTTATGCCTCAAATTGATTCAATTAAGGATGATATGGCTCGGCGAGATAATAACCGCCAGAAACTAGATGCAGCTATTGGTCAAATTGATGGAATTGCAATTAATGGTGCCTATAATGGTACCACACGTCAAGCTAATCACATTTATTTAACGCGATATGACTCTGATGTATTTAATGGTATTACTAGGGAGACGTTCTTCAAAGCCATGCAGGCTGAGGGTGTATATACTTACATGGGCTATACACCTATCTATAGAGAAAAGTTATTTGTAGCTGATACCAATGAATATCCCTGGCTCAAAGGTTACGATTATGGTGATCTCCAAATGCCTGTGACTGAACGAATCGCTGATAATGAAGCAGTTTGGCTAAAACAGAATCACCTGCTTGGAAATAGTCAAGATACTCAGGATATTATTGATGCATTTGAAAAGGTAACTTCTGCCTTCAAGTTGTCACCGGATTTATTTAAAGATTAGTCTATAAACGACAATAGTAATTGGTCATAAACCGATACCATGGTTGACCAATCATAAGGTTTTGAAATTGCACCGAATTTCATCTTCCGTATTTTGGATATATTTAATATCGCATCCTTTAGTTTGATTAATAAATCAGTATCATTCTTATATATATGTTCTAGCTGATATTCCTTTGTTAGTAATTCTGGGTAGGTTAATCGATTAGGTAAAAGTGGATATGTATTGCAATAGACAGCTTCCATGATACTGATACCAAAGAAATCCTGAATATTTGTCACGGGTTGAATATCAGATTTCCATAACCATTGTGCATAGTCATTAAATGATTCACAGTATCCAAAATGAATAATCTTTTTATTCAATTTTTCGTGAGCTTGGTTAAAAATAGATGGTGATTTTTTAAAATTTTCACCTAGAACAGCAAGGCGGAAATCTATACCATCCGAATCGAGTTGGAAAAGCGTATTAAAAAAAGTTCCAGGATTTTTATCATATTCCCAGCGGTGGTTCCATAAAATAAGAGGGGGTCCGTTATAAGTAGTCTGATGGGAGTCGAATCTTTTCAAATCTAACCCAAGATTCAGAACATTGCTCTTTTTTTCTATCTGTGATATAGTTTCCAACTCATTATAATCGGGAAAATGTTTTAATAGAAGATGAGCTTCATGGATAAAAGAATCCTGATGATATTTTGAATTAAATAACACATGATCTGCCACTAGGGCTGAAGTATAATTAATAAATCCATAATGTTTGTTTCTATTCTCCTGATAGTCTCGATCTGTAGGTGACCATGGGTAGGAAAGTTGGTTCTCGTGAAAATAGATTGCTGTAGGAATAGTTGAAGTTTTTTCTCGAGTCAAACTGAGGAATGTGGACAAATCAAGCATATCAGTAGCAAGGATTAAATCAGGTTGTATTTGAGACTGATTGAACTTGTTTGCTAGAGTAACGGCCCCACCATGCATTCGCCATTTCCAGAATTGGCCTTTCATGGATAATATATTTATTCGATTGATGCTATGCTGTTGATATCCCTTTGCCCATTGTTTATGAGAACCTGTATAGTAAGGCTCCAGTAATAATATTTTCATCGTAAAAGTTACGGTTTGAAAAGTGTTAAGGGAAAATTATTCATCTTTTTAGTCAGTGTTTAATCAAGTAAATTTTAATGAAATTAGAATTACGACGAAAGAGAGTATGAAATGAACTGGTTAAACAAAATCAAAATCCAAACTATTTTAACACTATTTCTCTCATCAATAATATTTGGACAGGATTCCAATATTGCATTTCCAGTTGAAGAAATAGAAAAAAAGCTAAAGCACGATGAATTTGAAATATTCCGTTTCAGGGATCTTCGATTTGAGGGTGATATTGGCAAACGCGTTATTCTTCGTTATGCCGATAAAAAAGACCTTCAGATTAAATGGCGCCGAGCCTTGAGAGGTGGGCATGCATTTAATAACGCGCCTCGATTTGAAATTGCTGCTTATGAATTACAAAAATTATTTTTAGATGAGAGTGATTTTGTTGTGCCACCTACTTTGGCGAGAGGTTATACATTAGAGTCTTACAAATCCATTGAGGCGGATGCAGACCCAACTTTCAAAGATCCGGATATAGTTCTTGTCATGATGCAGTACTGGCTCAACACAGTAACTGTTGGAGGTGAAGTATACAATAAGGAAAAATTTAATACTGATCCGTTATATGCAAAGCATTTTGCCAATACAAATATTATGACCTACATCATAAATCATCAGGATAGTAATGAAGGAAACCTGCTTACATCTACAGATGAGAAAAATCCCCGTGTATTTAGTGTGGACAATGGAGTGACTTTTAGCAGTCCTAAAAGTAATCGCGGAGCTAAATGGAAACATATTCGAGTTAAACGCATTCCTAAGAAAACTGTGGATCGTCTACGTGCCATAACATCCGATGAATTACATAAAAAAATGGGTGTTGTAGCTCAGTTAGAGCTTGTTAATGGTGAGGTTCAATCGGTGGAGCCTAGCGCAAATCTTAATGCCAAAAAGGGTGTTCGCCAAAAAGGTGGTGTAATACAATTAGGTTTAACTACTAAAGAGATAAGAGCTGTAGAAAAAAAGATAAAATATATAGTGAAACAAGCCGACAAGGGTAAATACGAGTTATTTTAATAGCCCTTTTCATCTAACCAATTCTGTCCGTTGGCTGATTTAAAAAAACGTTCACGGTAGATGGCATCATTAATTGATTTGAATTTTTCTGAAAAGACGATTTTCCAGGGTCGGTTATACCGAGTTGCCTTTACATTCTTTGAATTATGTTGATTGAGTTGTGAATTAAGGTTTTTACAATGACCAACGTAACGATGCTTACCATCAATTGACCGCAATACATAAGTATAATACATATTTGTGCCCGAGACTGGAGTCGAACCAGCACGTCTGTTAGGACACACGGACCTGAACCGTGCGCGTCTACCAATTCCGCCACCCGGGCTTTAAAAAAGCAGAAAAAATTACATTTTTGATTATTGTTTCAGCAAGGAATAAACTTGGAAGGGCGTGAACTAAATCCGTAATTTTATCGACGGAAATATACTATGGATAAACAGATTGCTGCCACCAATCGCAAAGCCTACCATGAATACCACATACTGGATACCTATGAAGCCGGTATGGAATTGTTGGGTAGTGAGGTCAAGAGCCTTAGAGAGGGTAATGCTAATTTAAAAGAAGCATATGTTGTGATTCGTAAAGGACAGGCATTGCTAATTGGTGTCCATATTAAAACATACTCACACGCAGGATTTGAAAGCCCCGAACCTGTTCGAAATAGACGATTGCTGCTTAATAAACGGGAGATTCATAAAATCAAATCAGCATTGGATCAAAAAGGGCTGACCGTTATTCCATTGAAAATATATTTCAATAAAAAAGGTTGGGCCAAATTGGAGATCGGTTTGGCCAAAGGTAAAAAAACATTTGATAAAAAGGATGCGATCAAAGAACGCGATATAAAACGTGACGTACAAAGAGAATTACGGAATATTGGAAGATGACATTTAAAACTATTGATGAGCAATGGTCCTTAATTAGCCGCGGCGCTAAGGAGATTATACCTGAAAAAGAATTAAAGGATAAACTTGAGAAATCCCGAGTTTCTGGAAAGCCGTTAATTGTAAAACTTGGCTGTGATCCTAGCCGTGCGGACCTTCATGTTGGCCATGGGGTTGTTCTTCGAAAACTGCGTCACTTTCAAGATTTAGGTCATCAAGCCATTCTTGTTATTGGTGACTTTACTGCTATGATTGGCGATCCTTCAGGACGAAATAAAACTAGACCTCAACTATCTCTAGAAGATACTAAAGGGAATGCAAAATCATATATTGAACAAGCAGGATCAATACTAGATGTAAAGACCTTGAAGATTGTCTATAACTCTGATTGGCTTAATGCAATGAACTTTAGCGACGTGATTCGATTGTCTAGCCATTATACGGTTGCACGAATGTTGGAGCGGGACGACTTTACCAAGAGATATAAATCTGAGACCCCTATATCTATCCATGAATTTATGTATCCATTGGCGCAGGGAATGGATTCTGTAGAACTGCAAGCCGATGTGGAATTAGGTGGAACTGATCAGAAATTCAATCTTTTGGTTGGTCGGGATCTACAGCGTGAGTATGGTCAGGCACCGCAGGCTATAATTACTTGCCCACTTTTAGAGGGTACAGATGGTATAGAGAAAATGTCGAAGTCCTATGGGAATGATATTGGCTTGACAGATTCTCCGGAGGACATGTATGGAAAATCTATGTCTATTTCTGATGAAATGATTGAAAAGTATTTTGTATTGGCAGCAGATGCTGATGAAAAAATGATTATAACTGTGCAGAAACAATTAAAAGACCCATCAATTAATCCAAGGGATGTAAAGCGTTCATTGGGTCGGGCAATTGTAGCTCTATATCATGGTGATAATGCAGCATTAAAAGCTGAACAACATTTCGATAAGGTGATTGTGAATAAGGATATCCCTGATATAATCGATGAAGTTAAACTAAGCCAAGATACAACAATCGTTGAACTATTATCTAATGAGGGATTAACTAAAAGTAAGGGCGAGGCCCGCCGGATGATAGAACAGGGCGCAGTTCGTATTGAAGGTGAAAAAATTAAAGATATGGGTTTGGTTATTAAATCTGGTAAAGAATTGATTATTAAAGTTGGAAAAAGAAAATTTATAAGGGTTAAATGAAAAAGTTTTTTATTTTGCCGCTAATTGCGGCTTTTTTGTTTTTTGGATTTACGAAAGAGGATGATCGTCCAAAGTTGGTTGTGTTTATTGTTTGCGATCAAGCCACGCCAGAAATTTTGAAAAAATATGATCATCTATTTACTGGAGGCTTTAGATGGTTGATAGATCATGGTATTCAATTTGATCAAACTTACCATGAACACGGCAATACTGTTACAGGACCAGGCCATTTTGCATTATCATCTGGTTTATACCCAGGGAATGGAGGTATGATTGGAAATCGATGGTTTGATCGAAATATTGGTCGAAGTTGGTATTGTGTGGAGGATACGTCATCTATAGAATTGTCCGATAGCTCTACAGGTCGATCATATCGATATATAAACAATACAACTTTGGGTGATTGGTTAAAAACATCCATCCCAAATTCTAAAGTGGTTTCGATTTCCGGGAAAGATCGTTCAGCTGTTCTTCTTGGTGGAAAAGAACCTGAAATAGCATTGTGGTATGATAAAAATGGTGGTTGGACCTCATCAACTTACTATACAGATACACTACCGGAATGGGTAAGTGCTTTTAATAAGGAGATTCATGTTGCATCATATTTGGATTCGACATGGAATCGCTTTGCATCTGAGGATATTTATTTATCTAATACCCGTAAAGATAATTTTTATGGAGAATCAGATTGGTCTATGAAAAGTGGATATAGTCCAACATTCCCGATAAAAATTTCAGAATTAGGATTAGACAACTTAAATAGTATCTATCATACCACACCTTATGGTGATAACACACTCTTAAAACTTGGGATGAAAGCGGTTGTTAAATATGATATGGGAATTGATAATGAATCAGATATATTATTTTTAGGACTTTCAGCTGCTGATGGCGTCGGACATTCATTTGGGCCTCATTCTCATGAGCAATTAGATAATTTTATTCGTCTAGATAAGAATTTAGGTGAATTCATTTCTGCACTTGAAAAGCGAATTGGAAAAGATGAAATACTTTATGTATTTACAAGTGACCATGGGGTTCTAGGGTTACCTGAATATTTGAAATCCAAAGGAATAGATGCAGGGCGGATTCCAAAACCTACAAGAGACGCTTTATTTACTTTGGCTCTTGAAACTATAGATAAGGAAGTTGGTCCTAATAAAGTGAATTTTTATGGAAACTCTTTTTATTTTAATACGAATATGGGGTATTTTGAAAAACGTAAAGCAACCAAGATTCTAAAATCTATTTTAATTAAAATTCCAGGCATCGAATCGATATCTTCAAAAAGTGAATTATTAAAAGGAGGAGATTCGAATATTGACATTCGATTAAAAAATATGGTTCACTCGAAAAAAAGTCCAGATATATATTTAATACCAAAAAAATATTGGACATGGAGTTATCCTTCTGGTACAAGTCATGGTTCACCTTATGACTATGATTCCCATATCCCATTCATCATTGCAAACGGTAGGAGAGAAGGAAGCATAAGTACTCAAAAAGTGAAATCTGTTGATATTGCACCAACTATTGCTAAATCTTTAAATATTTCTTTTCCAAGTAATTTAGATGGGGAACCCATTTTATTTAAATAGATAAAAAATTTGAATCGAAGAAATTGTTATTTTATAGAAAAGAATAATTCACCTAAGTTAACGATAAGTTTTTTACCTCGAAAAAAGGAGATGACATGTCAGAAAATGTCAAAGAATTTACCTCAGCAAATTTTGACGCTGAGGTATTGAAGTCCGATACCCCTGTACTAGTTGATTTTTGGGCAGAATGGTGCGGACCTTGCCGTGCAATTGCACCGGTAGTAGAAGAAGTGGCTAGTGAATATTCTGAAACATTAAAAGTTGGTAAATTGAATGTTGATAAGGATAATCAGGTCGCAAGTCAATACGGCGTTAGGAGCATTCCTGCGCTTCTCATTTTCAATAAAGGATCAGTAGTGAATCAAATTGTAGGTGCTGTTCCTAAAACAAGAATAACTGATCTTCTGGATACAGTTATTTAAAGATTAATTAACCAAAGAATGAATCGAAAGGTTATCATTATTGGCTCGGGCCCTGCAGGTTTAACTGCAGCGTTATATACAGCTCGTGCAAATTTAAATCCGTTGGTATTAGAAGGTAGCCAACCAGGTGGCCAGTTGACTATTACAACTGATGTTGAAAATTATCCTGGTTTTCCAAATGGGGTAATGGGTCCGGAATTGATGGAACAATTTCGTTCACAGGCCACTAGGTTTGGTGCAGAATGCCAATTTAAACATGTTACAAAAGTTGATTTCAGTGTACGTCCATACAAAGTGTGGGTGGCGGATGAAATATTTACCGCTGAATCAGTAATTATAGCTACAGGTGCTTCGGCAAAAATGCTTGGTCTAGATAGCGAGAAAGAGCTTATGGGTTATGGTGTTTCGGCTTGTGCAACGTGTGATGGATTTTTCTTTAAAGATAAAAAAGTCATGGTTGTAGGTGGTGGTGATTCAGCAATGGAAGAATCAACTTACCTTACAAAATTCGCATCAGAAGTTGTGATTGTACACAGGCGGGAAGAATTCCGCGCTTCAAAGATTATGGTTGACCGTGCCATTAAAAACCCAAAAATTACTGTGGAATGGAATTCAACAGTGCGGGAAATCTTGGGGACACGAGATAAAGGTGTCCGTGGCGTAACTCTTGAGGATACACAAACAGGGGATACCCGTGAAGAAGCATGCGATGGTGTTTTCATGGCCATAGGACATAAGCCAAATACGGATTTATTTAACGATATTCTAGAATCGGATCAAGCTGGATACTTGATTACAAGAAATGGCAGTACCGCAACAAATATTGAAGGAGTATTTGCTTGTGGCGATGTTCAAGACCATGTTTATCGCCAAGCGGTTACGGCAGCTGGAACAGGCTGCATGTCTGCCATAGATGCTGAACGGTATTTGGAGAATCAGTAAAGTTAAATAACCTTTCGATTCATCATTAACCATTTGGAGACATGATGAATAAACTATCTACTTTAATATATGAGTTAAAAGGTCTAATAAAGACCTATAATAATCAAACTGTTCTTAACATTGGCCGACTCCAATTTCACCGTGGAACAGTGTATGGGATAATTGGACCTATTGGATCCGGCAAATCTACTTTGATGAAAATCATGGCTGGTATTGATAAAGAATCTGCTGGAACTATTATATATGATGATGAACCATTCGAATCAAACTGGTTAGGTAAAATAAGACCCTATCCTGAGATTCAATTATTCCACTTGGAAAGGCAGCTTAAAGGAGGGAAGGTTTCAGCCTTATTTAATAAAAAACCCACAAATGAGTTCGTTCTACAATATTTTAATAAAGGTGCATGTAAAAATTTGCTAGAAAAAAATGTGAATGATTTATCAAAAGGTGAAGTAGCCTATCTTAATATGATTCAGGCTGTGGAGTCAGACCCGCGCGTATTGCTTATTGATGATTACGGCATCTTTTTTGATAAAAATATGGAAATTGAATTTCGAAAAAAATTGAACCGAATGAATAAAGATTTGGGAACAACAATTATGTTATCATCGCCAGATGAACGGAATCTAAAGTTAATTGCATCAGTTTTGATTTATTTAGACAATGGTCATATTTCAAAGATTCGATCCGGTGTAGGTAGAGGTAATACTCAACGATCGAAGCCACCAAAACGGTCCAAAAGGCAGACACAAAAACGTTCTCGCCCAAAACAAAGATCATCGCGCTAATGCAAACAATCGATGTAAATTTTATTATGAAAAGGATTCATCGATCACATTCTAATCGAACCAAAGTAGATGTTTGTGGTAAAATTTTTTATAGCGATGCAGTTGACCCGGAAATCGTTAGCTTTGTGTTTTATGATAGAACCATAATTATTATGGATATTTGATTATGGAAAGGGAACGATTTCAAAAAATTACATCCGGATTCAGTAGTAAAAAGGTATTGGTGGTTGGAGACCTTATGCTTGACACCTACCTTTGGGGGCATTCAGAGCGAACATCAACGGAAGCTCCAGTTCCTATTGTAAAGGTTAATAAAATCGAACATAACCCTGGTGGTGCCGCCAATGTGGCATTGAACCTTGCATCGTTAGGTTGTGAAGTCTCTGTGATTGGTTTAATCGGTTCAGATATCGAAGGAAAAATTCTTTCTGAACAATTGGACCGACGGAATATTGTATATACAAATTTGGTTGAAAGTGATAATAGACCGACTACTGTCAAGTCAAGAATAATGGCGCAAAATCAACAGGTAGCCCGCGCGGATCGCGAAGTTAATGAAGATCTATCTGATTCATCCAATAAAAAGTTAGCCGATGCAATTCGTTCAACTATTAATGATATAGATGGGTTGATATTGGAGGATTATAATAAAGGAGTTTTGAATGTTAATTCTATTCCTGAAATTATTGGATTGGCCAATAAGGCGGGGAAACCCATATATGTAGACCCTAAGGAATCGAATTTTAATATGTATAAATATGTACGGCTTTTTAAACCCAATTTATCTGAATTCCAAAATGCCTATTCCGAAAAGGATTCTCTTGAAGTAGCGGGTTTTAAGTTAAAAAATGATTTGAATGCTGAGATACTCATGATCACACGAAGCGCAGATGGTGTTTCATTATTTGATGGCTCTGATTATCATCATATTCCTACCAAAGCGCGCCATGTTCATGACGTTTCTGGCGCAGGTGATACAGTAATTTCAACATTTACATTGTCAGATCTTTGTGGTGCTTTACCAAAGGAGTCAGTTGCTCTTTCTAATTATGCAGCAGGTCGTGTTTGCGAAGAAGTAGGTGTTGTGCCTATTACTCTTAAAATGCTGAATGAAATGGTTGATCACCATAACAGCATTTAATTCATTTCTATTTCACTAAATTCTTATCATGTGTTATCTAAATAGATTATTTAACAAATTAATTTTATTTTCAATATTCCCAATTACAATAATGGCCCAACCTGAATTGCGTTTTCTTCCTTTTGATTGGGTTCAGTATAGACAAACAGGCCAGATTAATTCGATTTCATTTAGCGATCGTTATGCCTTTATCGCAACTCAATCTGGCGGATTACAGCGATTTAATCTTTTTTCAAACCGATTTGAGGAACCCATTACTCGAGCTCAAGGATTGCAGAGCAACGTTATTACTGCAGTACATCGAGCATCCAATGGCGTTTTATGGGTGGCTACTCCGTTGGGGATCGAATATAGTTTAACAGAGGAAGGTGAATGGCAGTCTATAAGTCTAAATGTATTGGGCCTCAAATTTGGGACCCTTATTGAGCGTATTGGTGAATCTGAACAAGATATTTGGTTAGAAACTCCAGGATTAGTACATCGTATAGATGGAATTAATGGTTTAGTGACGGGTGTAATGGCTAACCCAGATAGACACGTATCCTGGAGTTCAGGACTGATTAAATTTAAAAAGGATCTCTCAAATTTATTTTTTGATTATTCTATCCTAAATGGGTGGATGACTGATCTTCAATCTCTCTTTCATCCTGACGGAAGAGAAATGAGAATTACTACTATTGCAATAAACAGAATGAATGAAATATGGTTAGGAACGGAAGATGGTACTTTTTTTAGAGGTGATAATACCATGAGAACATTTACACCATATCGATTCAGTTTAGGTAATAATGATGTACAGGATATTGAAGGTAAAGACTCATTTTGGCTCGGTGGCCGATTGGGTAAATCCCCAGCAGGTGTATCATATTTTGATTCAGATAGACAGATTTCCGACGACTTTATGTTCCAAAATAATATCAATATGGATCGAACTTCAATTTATTCTATCCTAGAATTAAAAAATGAAGTATGGTTCGGCGGGGAAGCTGGTATCCTAATCTATAACATAAAACAAGATTACTGGAGAACATTTACTTTAAACTTGGGTGGTGGGAAAAATATTATCACGTCATTATTGGATGT
>Ga0315338_1004566_pt1 | contig 10780 bp, 10 predicted proteins | sample ASW8metaG_FD_204518 | JGI IMG/M metagenome (GOLD analysis project Ga0315338, IMG submission 204518) | Ammonia-oxidizing marine archaeal communities from Monterey Bay, California, United States - ASW #8 | ecosystem: Environmental > Aquatic > Marine > Coastal | place: USA: California | collected...
CATTTTCATGTACTCAAGGTGCCCCTCCCGTGCTTTATCCCAGATCTTTTCAATGACCGCATAGCGCCAGGTCTTTTCACTGTCGTATTCTTCTAAAATAAATGCATCCTGTCCGAACTCATCCTTAGCGCCTGTAAGGACCTCTTTCGTTTTGATAATATGGTTATCTCCGAGCTTTTTAAGATAACCAATCAATTCATCAGGAATCTTTTTTAAGCCGCTGGGATTTCCACTTACACCCCTTACAAAGGGCTTAAGGTTTTTTAGCGAGTTGGGGTTCATGTTTTTTTTCATTATTAAGTTCCTTCCGAGGTTTTAAAATTCTCTGGTTCAGTGATCGGCAGCATGGTATTGGAATAGGTATGGTATATTTATGAGATACCCTACCTAAGTGAGGACTAAAGTCAAAAGCAGCTGGGAAAGACCTAATGATATAAATCCAGGTATTTCTTCGCTTGCAGCTAATAAATGAAAAAATATGCCTGGATTCAAATAGGGAGTTCATACTGGGAAGGGTGTCTTTCATTAGGGGGAATATTTCCATTAAGGTCCCGGTTAGGCAGGGTGGAATCTTTCTTTTTTCTACCCGACTGGCCCTTTTTCCATCGAGTATTCCTACCGATGGACTGCTTTTTTATTATTGGAATTTCATGGGCCCAGTTCTCTTGAGGGTACCGGCGCCAGCGCTCTTCCCTTACAGGCAGGCTGGTGCACACCAGAATTTTATACTTAGCTCGATCTCCGCGGCAATTACCTCCGCGGTATGTCTGTTTTATAAAGCCTACCTCAATAAGCTTGTTACGGGCCTTTAGATATGTTGAGGAACAGTACCCGTATTGTTTTTTGAAACTTGTCTCGGTGTAGGATAATTCTCCATTATTTATAAAACGGCGTTTTTTCCCCTTCCCTGAATATCTTAATTCAGTTCTGAGGCAATGAAATAACTCCCGCCCGGAAAGGTTCAGATCTTGATACGCATCGCTGTACCAGACTTCATTGGGGTACCAGGCGCCGCCGCCTTTTTTAATATTCACAAATTTTCCATTTCACTGGATCAAATTTGTATAGATATAAGCGGAATAAAAAGTCGAGGGGTATTTATATATTAAAAAAATTGAAAAAATTATCGGGGAATTATGATAATAATTTTCCTTTTTTAATAACTTGAGGAAGGTAGCCTCTTGACCACCGGGGGAATTCCACTGCTAAAACATCAAGTGCATCATCTTTATTGTATTCTGATTCATCTGTTAATTCAAAGTATCGCTTTTTACAGGCAGCGTACTGTTTTGGCAATGAGAGGTCGGCTGGACGGCCATATGTTTTATATTCTTTAGGTTTTCGTCCGATTACCGAAAGATTATCGTCAACATAGTCATTATTATCCGTAAACCATTGCTCTACAAATGACTTTTGGAGTTCCCGCATATTCCTCGACATATCAAAGCCTTTATTTTTTCGCGCTATTTTGATTTTTGTATTGAAATAATCATGAAGTGTATGATTAAAAATTAGGTGAGGTGTTTTTCCTATATCGCTCCTGTGACCCAAAAATTGATACCAGAGAAAAAAGGGGTGGGTATTATTTTTTTTATCAGGAGCAATAAACTTCACCGGTTTACCATTGGCCGGGCGTACTAAGATAGTATTGCCTTTTCTTTTGATTGATGAAACAGGAGAAAAAATTTTGAGGGACTCAAATTGTTTAAGTGTCATTTGGAATATTATCCAGTCATTGTAGGTATTGGCCGTATAAAATTACAAAAAAATATCATTTAGATATGAATGCTGACTGTTAATAATGATTATAGATTATAATTTCTTGCGTATGGTTGATCACTTATCACTTGAAAAGCGCAGCTGGAATATGAGCAGGATACGCTCAAAGAATACAAAGCCTGAATTAGCTATTAGAAAGATGCTGCATAATTCTGGAATAAGATATAGACTTCATGTCAAAGATTTGCCGGGAAAACCAGATTTAAGTAATAAAAGTAAGGGGTTTGCTATATTTGTGAATGGCTGTTTCTGGCATCAGCATGAAGGCTGTAAAAGAGCAAATATACCTAAATCAAATAAAGATTATTGGGTTCCTAAGCTTGAAAGAAATGTTAACCGTCAAAAAGATAATATACAATCACTGCACGATATGGGTATGAAAGCTCACATTATTTGGGAGTGTGAAGTGAAAAATATGAAAGTAGAAAAGATATTTAGTGGGTAAAAATAAATTAACAATTGGAGGTCTTTGCTCTGGTGTAGGCGGGATCGAGTTAGGTTTTAGAAATGCAGGATTTGAAATCTCGTGGGCAAACGATATGGATAGAAATTGCATGACTACCTACGAGTCAATTATTGGTAATAATCACTTTATTGGAGGTAAACCTCAGAAGATTAGAAATATTATTGAAAGTGGCGATATACCTGACCCTGTAACAGTCTTGGCATCAGGATTTCCGTGCCAGGCATTTTCTATTGCAGGAGAGAGAAAGGGATTTGAAGATGCAAGAGGGACAGTTATCTATGATATAATTGATTTTATAAAACAATATGAAAAGAAAAATCGGCCTAAAGTTCTATTTCTTGAAAACGTAAAGAACTTTAGGAAGCATGATAAAGAAAACACTTATAATCGAATAGTTGAAGAGCTAAATGCTATCGATTATTCGGTGTACACAAAAATTCTAAATTCCTGTGATTACTCTAATGTTCCGCAAAATAGAGAAAGAACGTACATGACTTGTTTTTTGGGTGAAGAAAATTGGTCAAAGTTTAATCTTCATAATGCTGATACTATATCCGTTGCAGATATGAAAGAAGCCATAAACGAATGTCCGATGACAGCTGCATTCCATTTAAACTTTCCTGCAAAGAACAGCAGAGCAAATCTGGTTAAAATTCAGTCTTTCCTGGATGAAAAAGTTGATGAGAAGTATTATTATAATAAAAATCAGTTTAACCAGTATTATAAAATGTTAAAAGAGCAACAAAGCCTTGACCTTAGGACAGCCTATCAAATCAGAAGGATATACACCAGAAAAAATGAAAATGATTTATGCCCGACATTGACCGCAAACATGGGAACGGGGGGTCATAATGTTCCTATTGTTCAAAGAGTTGGTGAGAATAATAAGACTCTATATCGGAAATTAACCCCGATAGAATGTTTCCGATTTCAAGGGTACGGAAAGTATGCTGGTAAAATACCCTATGGGGTATTAGCAGATGGACAGCTGTACAAGCAGGCAGGGAATTCAGTAACAGTGAGCGTTGTCGTGCGTCTTGCTCAAGCGGTAAGAATAGCACTTAATTCTCCTCTCCAAAAATCACAATCCCCGAAAATTGGCATTGGCTCCGCCGGCGTATTCGATTCGAATGATAATGATGAATAATTATTATATATCAAGAGATTAATTAAGCTATTTTTTATTGGATATGTTCTATAATAGACAAAAAGAATCAGCCAGAAAACGTTATAAGCGTTTATTAAATGGCGCCCTTTCAATAGGTAATATTGTCAGGCCAAATTCGAAAACTGTACACCTTCCATATGAATTATCTGAACAAGTTTTCTGCAGATCATTTGGTGCTGAAAATATAGCAGGAAAAGATGTCAGCATTGATGCCAAGCAGAAAAGCGATGGTATCGGTATTAAAACTTTCACCGGCGGTCCCTTGCAGAAGATTGCAGAGTTTAATAAAGTTTCAAAGTACCCTTTTTCTAATGACAATGATAAAGCGATTAAGCAAGTTTGCAAATATAGAAATTATAGAATCGCAAATGATGTTAAGCAGTACGATGTGAGTAATCTTACTTATCATCTAATTATCAGAAAAAATACTAATAAAATTTTTATTTGCGAAACTGGGCTGGATCAAATTGAATTATCAAAAATAAAAAAGCTTAATTCAAGAACAAATCATATACTCAAATTTACAGATGGTATCCATAATTATTCTTTTAATAGAACTAAATCAACTCTATATATGAAGTTTAACAAATTAAATATTTTAGAGAAATATTTATTCAATTTTGATAATAGTGATATAGATTACCTTAAAGATCATTTAATTGATAAGCCCCGCAATAGAGAGGTAAATGAAAAAGTAATATTGCCATTGTTTAGCGAAAGAAAGAAAAAAGTTGCTGAAAAATCCGGTCTTAACCAATGGAGAGCAGAAGGAAGGCCAAGACATAACGATGAGGTTTATATCCCTATTCCAAGAAGAGTGCATAATGAATCTCCAAACTTTTTTCCAATGCGTGATAAAGTTTTTAGACTTACCACCGATAATAAAAAAGTAATGTTAAGTAAAGTATGCCAAAGTGGTGATAAAGCACTTATGTCAAATCCTAATAGAGATCTAGGGCACTGGATTCTGAGGGATGTTTTAAAAGTAAAGCCTGGTCAAATAGTTACTAATGACACTCTAATAAAAAATCAAATTGATTCTGTAGTGATTAAAAAAATTGATGAGAACAATTATAATATAAAAAGTTCTTTTAATTATTTAATGGAATAGAATATGACTACTTATAACACAGATTCTGATTCAGCAAATACATCAGTTAGGGCATTCCTTACTAAAGTTGGTGAATATTACCTGGGCAGGACGTTCAACACCGGTTCAGGATGGGGAAAACAAACGTGGCTTGAAATAAAGGAAAAGGTTTTTGATAGTTCATGTGCATATTGCGGTAAAAAAGATGTGCCTCTTCAAATTGAACATTTAATAATGTTTAATAAAACGCAGTGCGGATTCCATCACCCAGGCAATATAGCACCAGCCTGTAAAAATTGTAATTCATCCAGGAATAGAACTTCTTCATGGAAGGAACATCTTAAATTAGTATGTAGCAATAATGGAGATATTAGTTTATACAAAAAGCGTCTAATTAAAATTGATAATCATATATCGGATTCAAAATATCCCGAACTTTCTGCGGAGGAGTCTTCTGCTGTAAAAGTAATTGCAGAATCACTGTATAAGAATATTAAAACAGAAGGTGAAAAATCACTAAATATGTATAAAAAACTACTTGATAATTTTACTGAACTGAGCTGAAAATATAAGCAGTTGAAAAAACTTACTTAAGTAACCATATCATATGATAGGAATCCCCGCTGAGCGGGGATTTTCATTTCCAGTAATATATAATCTATTATCCGCTAAACTATAATAAAATCCATTAATAATAAAATATAACTTGTATTTTAATGGTTATATTACTAATATTAGCCATTACAATGATAAAGGAATTATTATAATGAAAGCAGTAATCGACATTGAAAACAAGAATATTAAACCGATGCAGGAGGTGATAAAAGAGGATGGGTTTAACAGTGCAAATGAATTTATAAATCATATAATTGAAGAATATATTGACGCTAAAAAACAACTATTGCCACTTGGGAAAGAAAAAATCCCAAATATTGATGATTTGACATTAATTGAAACCCCCGATCATGCAAATTTTTCAGACGATAACAAAAGTAGAATACCTGGAAAAATTGGACCGCCTCTTCAGGTACCAGAAAGTAGTTTTGATTATAATGGCTACTTTACCCAAATAAAATTAACTGCCTCAAACTTAGATAAGCTTGTCCCGGAAAACTTGCCTGATATCGATCCGCAAAAGCTTTCGGATATGCTTTCGATGCTTTGGGGACAAATCAATCGGCTATTTGCAGTTAAATCTGCATTAAGTATCACAGCGCGCTCTATTATTATGAAAGGATCAAACGGCTTTATTAATCAACAGGAATTTTTGGATTTAGTTGAAGGCTTATCAAAAGATCTTACATTATTGCTTAATGATATTGATTCAATTGTAAAAACAAAATTATCTGTCAGCTTTCCAAAATTAAATGCAGAGGATTATGTATCGGCAAAAAAGTCGATGAGCCGATTCGTTAATCAGTATTTTTGGAATATTAGAAGAGGTAATAAGCAGATTGACGGAGCTTTAGCAAGACTGAATTTTGTAAAGGTTTATAAAGATAATGCCGGATTTAAAATAGGCATAACACCTGAGGGTTTGAAATTTTTACAGATACAAAATCCCATTCATCATATGATTGAATTATCAGATGATAATCCTTCTTTTGAATATCAGAACCAGGAGTCTCTTTCTGATGAAGAGATAGCATTTTTATTTAAACATATTAAAAAAGTAATACCTAATGAACACAAAGCAATGATCCAGGTTATAAAGGCGGTTTATGAAGGAAATGATAATCCTGCAAAATTAGCACAACATTTGGAGCTCGAAGATATCTATGGTATTACACTTAAAATGAAGGAAACAAATCGTAATGGAGTTTTGGCTAGACTTGTAGAAATGAGAATGATTAAAAAAGAAAGGGTAGCTCGAACTAACGTGAAATATTTAGTTACCGATGATGCGGTAGAATTATTAAAAAAAGAAGAACAGGAGTAATTATGCCAAGAACAATGAGAACCAATATGGCTGCCGAAGTTAGGAGAATAATATCTAATTATGAAGACCATGGAATGGGATTGTGCCATGCCTTGCAGAAGGATAATATTCAAAATTCATGGGGTGCAAAACTAACCAGGAAGGGAAACGATTTTTCTGTAGATATAGAACTGGTTAAGGAAGAAGGTTTTTCTGCCGTAATCTTTACAGACAGCGGGACACAAGGTCTTACCGGGACAAAGTACAGCAATCTGGATGATGTGGATGAAAAAATAGATTTTGGTGATCCATGGGAAAGGCTGGCAAATTTTGAAAAGCATAAAGGCCTTGGTCTTTATATAGATGATTTATTAACAGGTGGTTTTATAGGCCAGGGCAAGCTTATGGCAAATATACATTCAAAAGATAATCACATTTATTTCGATTCGCGCAGAAATGATGATAATGAATATTTATTGGGCGCGAGAAGTTTTAATCCGCCTGGTTTAGAAGTAAATAATATGAATATAATCCTTGGGGATGTTAAATGGAATGAAGATGCTGAAGCGGAATTAAATAGCATTTCTAATGGGTTATTAAAACCGCTCACGGAAAGCGGTACTAGAATTATTATTATGAACCCAACAGATGAATTGAAAGAATATATTAAAAGCGGCGCAATGCTCGAAGATATTGAAAACACGTGGTGGGAAGTGATTAGGAAAAATTTTATTAATGGCATTTATGTAACGCACAGCGGTGACAAGAAAAAAGCTCAGCTCAAAAAGTTTTTTGAAGATGCTTTTGAGCCAAGTGCTGACAAAATAATTGAAAAGAATTTATTATTACCAGAATTTGGTAGAGTAAAAAGAATAGTGTTTGGTTTTACAGATGGAAATCTGCCGCCGAATCTAAATGGTCTAGAAATTCAGCGCGCCGGCATGCCGATTGTTCAGGCTCAGCAGTTATATGACCACTATATTCCTTTGGATTTACCAAGCTCTCATAAGAAACGATTTTTCGGGATAGTACTGCTTGATGATGATCTTGAAACTCAGATCCGAAGTATAGAGAAAGAGTCGCATTATGGTCTGCAAAGGCCAGCAAGAGGATTTCAGCTTTATGATGGCCTTAGAAATCTATTAATTGATCGGGGATTAGAACCATTAAAAAGATTACATAATCTTATTGATAGAAGTGGAGACCCGCGAGAAAGAGATAGAGAAGTAACTAAAAATGCACGCAGGGACATTAATGAGATATTTGCCGAAAACGGCATTACTCGTGGCCCTGTTAGATGGCACACTTCTTTTATTGTTTCCCATAAAAAAAGTACTGGATTGAAAGAAATGAACTTTTTAGGAGATACAGTAAAATCTACTTTTCAAATTAAAAATAAAACCCTTGATGATCATACAGCCGTGGTGAATATGAATGTATTTGATGAAGAAAATAATTTGATAGAAACGTTAATTGAGAATGAAACGATTCAGTTAAATAGAGGTAATACTTCTTTACTGCAGGAACAGGTTATTGCTCTTAACGCTCCCAATTATCAAAATGGACAGATTTACAGTATAGTATGCCAAGCTACTATTGATGATAAGCAATATAAGGGAAACCTGAAGATATATTTGAATCAGATAAGAGAAACAAACAGGGCAAAATTTGCTTTGTCTCCCGGTGTTGATGAGTGGCCGCAAAACCCTATTCCCAGAGTGGATACTGATGAGATGCTGAAAGGCATAACCTGTACTGTAGCCAGTAACATATTAGACCCTGTAAAAGCCTACCTAGATGTACGTCTATATAATGCTGAAGATAGACAAAGATTAAATGGTCAGCACTATCGATCAGAACCTTTTGATTTAGAGGCAAATGGAACGTTTGATATTGATGATATAGAAGATATTGTTTTTGATGAAAATATAACTGATGGGATTGGATTAGGTAAAATCTGGTTAAGGTTTACTTTGCGCAATGCCGAAGAAACAGACTCTAATAAACCTGGCGATGAAATAGCACATAGTCAAATCATAGTTTATTTCAATTGCGATCCCCCCGGTGCAGGTATTTTTGAACAATACAACCCAGGACGGCTTGGCGCCGCGGGGCCATTGGCAGAGGTGATTATTAATCCTGAGACAAACGGCTTCATGTGTACTATAAACAACGATCATGCTAATTATAAAGGAATTTTTAACACAGATGACCAAAGGTTAAAGGATAATTATACTAGAGATGTATTGATTCGTCAGGGTTTATTAACATGTATCAAATACAATATGCTTCGAATATTTGAACTTGCATCTTTGGATAACTTAAGCTCAAACGACATCAGCATCCTGATTGAAAATCATCACGGAAGACTTCTTCATGATGCGCTAAGAAATAACTAACAATGTGCGTATTAATCAAAATAGGAAATCAATCTGTCTACAAGGGATTTAAACCCTGGGATGAAGAGTATCAACAAAAAGCGAATGAATTCGATGCATATCTTCAAAAAGAAATCAAACGTATTGAAAAGGAAGTTGTTAAAAAAGGATATAAAAAAAAGGGCGGGAAAGGTGATAATCGCTGCTGGTACTGGGTGGGTACTCAATTAAAAAATATTCTTAATCATCCATTTCTGCACAAGTTAGATATTAGATGGGTCATGGATATGATGGAATACTATGCTCCATATTTTTCCAGCGAAATAAATAAAAAGCCCCGAAGTAAAGGCAGAAAATCTTTCAAGTATTTTCTGCTACTTGCTGAATTAACACCGGATGAGCTAGAAATTCTCAATTGGGGTGAATGGCAAACCTTATTTGACTCTAACTCCTTTCATAGTGATGAAAGGTCAATGATATGGTTAAAGAAAAACCTTAATAAATTTGAAAAATTTAATGATAAACGCGAATCTTTAAGAACATTGGTACCATTGCTGAATAAAAATTTTTGTACAACCAATAGAGACTTATCCTATTTGAGCGATGATGACTTTTATAATGAAATTAATAGTGTATTTGATGATTTTATTAAGTCAAATCGCAGTTTATAATACAATAATTGTTGGTTCCAAATTGAAAGATTGAATGAGAAGGTGAGTTAAATGAATTATGATAATGATGAAATGGTATTGAGGTTATCAAACGAATCAAATGATGATGAGTTTATTTCTGAAAGGAAATATCTTTTCGGCATAGCAAAAGCAGAACAAGATCTTGCTTTATTAATTGACAAAATTAGGAACGAAGAATATAAAGACAGTGATTATCTCTGGGTGGGGGCAGATATTGCAATTGATAAAGAAGCACCGCCAAGAAGTACTGACTGGTGGCCGCCTCAAGATGATTATGTAGTGACACCATTTTGTAAAGAGCTGTCCTGGGTTTTTATTCAATTACGTAACATTTTTTATGAAGCGCCACTAGTTGTTTTTAATAACAAGTTTGATTTTTTCGGCAGGCTGGCTGATGCTGCCATTGCTTATATGCGTACTGCAAAAGATGGAATTGGCAAGAAAAAAGAATTATTAATGGCAACCCATCATGAGGCAGAGAATATTTTAAAAGAGATGCTCGTCACAGTTCCGCATAATGAATGTTAAGTTTTTTCAATGAACGAATTCTCCGTCCAGAATGCAAAATAAGGGATTTTTATCCTTTTTCTCCCATATTTTGCATTTAGTTATATATGTGTGACTGATTGTAAATTTTTAATACATCAGGAGCGGTTTCACAGTTGAAACCCACCAACCGGCCCAAGTGGGTACGGTGGTTTGATCCTTAAACGGTAGATGTGCCCCAAATGGGGAATCAAAGACCGCCTGATGTGCGGTCTTTTTCGTTTATAGACTTACCTGATGTCTCGTTCAATAAGTAAATGAAAAGGAGACATCCAAATGTCATATGAAAAACCAAAAAACAAAGAAGCAGCTGATATTGAGAGCCGTCTAAAAAAAGTACGCAGGGCAGGAAAAAGGCCCCGTACCATCGGCCCAAGGCTTGTCGGATGGATGGCAGACTGGGCCCGCTATAGGAACATACAGGAACGCTGGGGGAGTGCAGGCACTGATGACTGGGACGTGGTGTTTCTACAATGGGCACTGAAAGACAGGGTCAAGCAATTCGTTGATCACTGCGGGGCCCAAGAAACACCTGAATCGAAACTGGCACTGAAAGGGATAAAACAGGTCTATGACTTTGTCTGGCCCCATACCTCTACCTGTGGCTATATCTTCGCCTATCTCTGGGGCTGGCTGCAACTGGAGCTTGAAAAGCCCGGAGAGACAAGACCTTCCACACCTTTGGAACAGATGAAGACCATCCGGAAATGGGCCAAAGAATCTGGTACAAAGATAAACGGATG
>Ga0315338_1004567_pt1 | contig 10777 bp, 3 predicted proteins | sample ASW8metaG_FD_204518 | JGI IMG/M metagenome (GOLD analysis project Ga0315338, IMG submission 204518) | Ammonia-oxidizing marine archaeal communities from Monterey Bay, California, United States - ASW #8 | ecosystem: Environmental > Aquatic > Marine > Coastal | place: USA: California | collected...
AGAAATCGTTGACACCTTTAGAAACTATCTTGAGAACATATATTCCAATGAGTGTCAGTTTATAACAGGTCCAGATCCTCAATTTAGACAATGGCTATCAGAATCAGTTGGAATTAATGTACCTGATCTCGATAATCCCGAAACTTTCGCCGCATTAATGGCTGTAAATGGCGGAAAAGGATTTTCTGGTATTTTAAGTAATATATTATCAAAAACAAATTCCCCCTCCCGATTAGAGGCAGCAGAATTTGAATTATTGTCAACCCCAGAGATTGGAAGTTTGCCGATTTATGTGACTAATTCAGGCGTAGTTCAACAAAAATATTTGAAACAAAGTGATTTAATTGTCGTAACAAATGAGATTTTAAAAGGTGTAGACGAGCTATCTGGTATTTTAAAGCCAAGTGAGTTCACTGTTTTATTAGCTGGAGCAGGTCCAGATTTAAACAAAATTATTAATTTAGCCACAAAAATACTAACAAGAAACGCGAGTCAAAATATTGTATTTAGAAACAGAGAGGATGTTGCCGATATGATGGAGGCACTCGGAAGAATGCTAGATCCAAAAACTTTAATGCAGCCAATTCTTATTACAACTTCACCATCAAATGTCACTCGCCTGACTGTTGGTGAGGCTGGAAATTTTGCCCGTGAACAAATATTAAAACAACAAGACCCACTAATACCTGATGCCGAAATAGAAAAAATTATTAATGACGCCCGTCAACAAGCCCAGGAGAAAATTTTAAAAGTAACTGATTTATTAGACAAATATAATAACGGCAATTTAATGCCAGAGTTCCCAGACTTATTTGGTATAGCTGGTCTCATAAAAAATATACCCCCTGTTGTCAAACAGGTTTCAGAGACAACCGCTATTACAATTATCAATCCAGTTACTCAAAGATTTTCAGAAGACTTTGCTCCCCCTTTCAGCACGGGTTCGTATGTAGATTTTTGGAACAGATCTCTTGCTCAATCTTATCTTGTTAATAAACCTAATCAGCTTTATACATACTTTTCTTTAGACGCTAGCGAAAATAATTATTTATTTGGTTACACTCCGGGTTCTACGACCACCACAACTATACCCACAAAAACATTGGCTGGCAGTACCGAATATGATTTTGGCAAAAACTTTAATCAAGATAATCGTGGTCTTGATCAGCCAGATGCAAAGTATCTTTTCTCAAATATGAAAGAGGCGTTTAATCTCAACGATGACTGGGAAGACTGGTATTATAACAATGTTGTCCCTCATGTTGAAGACTACGATACTGGAAGCCCCACGCTGAGTGCTGCAACTAAAGAAATTCCAGACCCATTTGATAGTAATAAAATTTATGAAGTTATTGTTGACAAGAGTTGGGGCATGGCAATTGTTAACTTATATGTATTAGAACCCGCGCAACAGATAGATGCACGCCCAGCGGGATTTTCAGATGATATTATAAGACTTTCTTTAAGCCCCTCGACTGGGGGTAAACAAGTAACATATAAATCTGATGTTTACACAATTTCAACATCAAATTTGGGAAACAAAAGCACTACAGGCGAACTCAAAACACGATCTTTTAAGTCTGGTGTTGGCATTGATACTTTAAGTGAAGTTGATTTCAATGCTGAGATATTATCACCTGAAGCCCTATCAGAGATACAAAATACTTTAGACCTCATTGATGGAAATACTATAAATGAAAGTATAATTAATCGCTTTGTTGAGTATATTGGTGAAGACAAATATTCAACAGCAACATACGATGTAAATTCAGGCGAATTCGCTTCTAGCTTTAATCTATTGGACTTATCATCTCTAAATAATGATATTTTCGATATTGAAGGTCTTAAGGATGCAGCAAGCAAATCATTAACATTTATACTCAATGGTTCACTAACTGGTGAATATTGTGATTCTTTAAGTGAAATAAGAAGAAATGGATTAAACAGCAGCCTTCGTCTTTTAGCAAGAGCTTTCATTATTGAACAAGCTATTGTTAGTATTCAAGTATTTAATGGATTCGATCTTGCATTTATGGAGGATGAGATTTTTGTTAACTCTGTATACAGTCTTTTGAAAAAAGAAATATCAAAATATCAAGAATCTTTTGACACACTTGAGACCTCTTTGATGCAAGAAGTTAGAGATTCTACATTAAAATATTATGAAATTCTGAATCTATCTGGGGAAAGCACTGAAATTCCATCTACAGGAAAAGATGCCGTAAGGCAATTAATTTTAGATGAAGCAAAAGTTTTAAAAGAGCCGATTACACTTGGTCTAAACTTAAACCAAAATTCTAATAGTTGGAATGAATTTTTGACAAAAGTAATTTTTGGCGAGTATGAGTCTCTTGGTGATTTCGGAACTGACACAATTATGCAATATGAGGATATCAGTTATGCATTTTATAAAAGAGTGGAGCAAGACGAAAACGGAAACTATATTTATAGTTACGACTTACTTTACATTACTACTGAGGAAGCAGAAGGCGATGTTACAGACAGGGGTATTGATTATAGTGTTGGCGGTACAAATTTAATTGCAACTACACTTTTATCTGTTCAGTGCGAGCGAAAAGAACGTGCCGATGACGAAGATGAGGTTTATAGGAGCTTGGCAGAACTCATGTTTGAGACTGAGATTTATAATAAAGTATTTAATGATATCTCCCCCATTAAGACATTTATAGCCTGCCTTGCGCTTTATCAACACTCTGCATTATCAGATCCTGCGACCTTTGCCCCTGATGGTTCTGTTCCATATATCGGTAAAGATTTGCTTGATTTTATGGCAAAAACAAAACTTACGATATTACAATTATTTGCTTCGTCTATTTATGGTGGGGGAAAAATAGAATATCAAGATCCGTTTATACAAAAAGCACAACCTTGATACTATTTATAAGAGGAGTAATATTGAGTGCCTGGACTATCACCAAAACTACCATTATCCATAGATGAAGTTGATGGATACGCTACTACCAAAAATTTTAAACAAGTAGCGCAACAAAATTTAAAAATGATTGTGTTAACCGCCCCTGGCGAGCGGGTAATGATACCTGGCTTCGGTGTAGGAATTAGGAACTATCTTTTTGAAAATGCAACTCTAACAACGTTTGAAACAATTAAACAAAAGATTAAACAACAGGTGTCAATTTATGCACCATATATTTCTATAAACTCAATTAATTTTTCTCAAGAAAATACAGACTTCAATTTTGTTGAGCTTAATCCGTCCAACGAATCAAACTTTGTGGGCATACAGATTGACTACTCTATTCCAAAAGCTTTTATTTCCGATACTTTAATATTGGAAATTTAGTTATTTAGATAATTATACAATAGGAGACACACTTAAGTGGCAGAAAAAAGACAAAATGTCAAAATAAACTATCTTAGTAGGGATTTTACTTCGATCAAGAATCAACTTGTTGAGCATGCGAGAAGATATTATCCAGAAACTTTTAGAGATTTTTCTGATGCTGGCTTCGGCACCTTAATGATTGACGCCGTTTCATATATCGGTGATGTTCTATCCTTCTATGTTGATTATCAAGCCAATGAGAGTTTTTTGTCAACAGCTATTGAATATGATAATATTATAAAACACGGCGATGCTGTTGGGTTTAAGTATGATAATATTCGTGCAACTTATGGTCAGGTCAATTTATATGTAAAAATTCCTGCAAACTCCAACAACACTGGACCAGATTTAACCTACGCACCAAAGCTTAGAGCGGGTAGCACATTTTCAGCCACAAATGGTTCTTTATTTACTTTGTTAGAGGATGTTGATTTTTTTGATTCAACAAATGAGGTTGTAGTCGCCACCACAAATGCATCAACAGGTATTCCTGTTCAATATGCGATTAAAACAATTGGACAAGTTGTTTCAGGCGAATTAAGAGAGAAGGAATTTGAAATAGGCAATTTTTCAAGATTTACCACACTGACTATTCAGGATACAAATGTAACAGAAATTATTTCTGTTTTCGATTCTGAGGGTAGACAATATTATGAAGTCGATCATTTATCACAAAACACAATTTACATCCCAATCAACAATTCAGATACAACTACAAATGTCCAAGCTCCGACAATTATAAAACCATTTATTGTTCCAAGGAGATTTGTTAAAAGACGCCTCGGCAATTCAACTGAAATTACATTTGGATATGGCTCAGACTCACAACTTGATATGCCAAGTTTGGCAGAAGCAAGGGACTTGGTATTAAACCTGCACTCAAAGACATATGTCACTGATAAAGCAATGGACCCAACCATTCTTATTAAAGGTGATAAGTTTGGAGTTGGACCATCAAACACCACACTAAGAGTGGCTTATAGAGCAAACACAAAACAAAATTCTAACGCTACCTCTAACAGCGTCAATCAGATTTCAGCACCAGTGTTTCAATTTTTAAACCCAGACACACTTGTTTCTACCACAGCAGCAACAGTTCGCGGATCTTTAGAAGTTACAAACCCGGACCCAATTCAGGGTGATGTATCAGCACCCACAACAAGAGAATTGAGAGAGTTAATTTCCGGCGCTCACAGCGCACAAAACCGTGCGGTTACTGCTGAAGATTTCAAGACACTAGTGTTGTCGATGCCTGCTAAGTTTGGTGGCATTAAGCGTTGTGCTGTTATTCAAGATGTTGATTCTAATTTAAGAAATATTAATATTTATGTTGTAAATCAGAACAATGCAGGAACTTTTGAAACAACGAACACAATTCTAAAAGAAAATATAAAAACCTGGCTGAATACCAAAAGAATGATAAATGATTCGGTTGATATTTTAGATGCTAAGGTCGTTAATTTAGCAATTAGATTTTCTGCTATTGTCACTAACAACGAGAGTAAAAGTGTTGTGTTTAGCAGAATTCAATCCAGAATGAACAAATATTTTAGTGAAAAACTTGATATTGGAGAATCTTTTAGTATAACCGATCTTTATTCTCTGATTAACCGTACTCAAGGGGTGATTGACGCCATATTCGTAGAAGTGTTTCAACAAACTGGTCCAGGCTATGCCACAACTAAGTTTAATGTCAAGAACAACACAACACCAGATGGCAGAATGATCATTGCGCCAAAAAACGTTGTTTTTGAGGTTAAATTTCCTCAGAGAGATATTAAGGGAACACTTACATAATGGGTATTAAAAGATATACAGCAGACTCAGACAACACAATTACAAATGCGTATAAGTCAAACTTAAAGACTCGTGCTACTGGCTCCAATATGGGTCTATCTGATTCTATGGAAGTTTTCCGAATCTATGGTCAACAAGACTCAGGATCTTCTGAGTTATCTCGCGTCCTTGTTCAGTTTCCAGTTTCAGAAATTAGCACCGATAGAACTAATGGCGTTTTACCACCAAGTGGGAGCGTCAGTTTCTATCTTCGTTTGTTTAACGCAAAACACCCGTTCACTCTACCAAGAGATTACGATATGATTGTTAGCACAATTTCTCGTGCTTGGAACGAGGGAACTGGCTTAGACATGGAGAGCTACTCCGATAGCGGTAGTTCTAACTGGACTGCTGCTTCGAGTAATTCTGCTGGTGTAACTGCCTGGTCTACAGAAGGCGGTGATTACGAGGCAGAACCTCGGTTTACTGCATCTTTTGTTAATGGTACAGAAGACCTTGAGGTTGATGTCAGCGATGCTGTTGAGCGTTGGATTGCAGGGACCAGAACAAATTATGGTTTTGGTGTACGCATGGAGAATGAAACAGCTTTTTCATCCTCTTACACAAAGAAGTTTTTTGCTCGTGGTTCCGAGTTCTTCTTCAGCCGCCCCGTTATTGAAGCCCGTTGGGATTCTTCTACTCGCGATGATCGTGGCAACTTCTTCTTCAGTAGTTCTCTGGCAACATCTGAAGATAACTTAAACACTCTTTACCTTTATAATAATGTTCGCGGAAGATTAAGAAACATTCCAGATGTAGGCACAGGCTCAATTTATGTTAGTATTTATTCTGGATCGGCAGACAACTCCGAACCAAGTGGTAGTCGAATTGTCAAGGTCGCAGATGGAACTCATGTTATTTCAGGTAACCCCTATGTTATTACAGGAGGCTATGTTAGCACAGGTATTTATTCAGCCTCTTTCGCATTAACTGCTGCTGCCAATCCCCTAACCACCGCGTTCGATGTGTGGCATAGCGGAACAACACAATATACAACATCCTCCTTTAATCCAAGTGCAATTGAATCATTTGCTTACAACCCTTACTCAAAGTATGTAATTAATATAACCAATCTCCGAGATCGCTATTATCGTAATGAGACGGCGCAATTCAGGCTTTATACCCGCAACAAAGATTGGCAGCCAACTATTTATGTAAAGGCAAGCGAGGTGCCAGAAAACGTCATTGTTGAAAGCGGATCTTTTAAAATCATGAGACTTGTAGATAACTTAGATGTTGTACCATTTGGCACAGGAAGCGATAAACACACAGAATTATCCTTTGACACCAGTGGAAGCTACTTTGATCTTGATATGGATATGTTGGAATCAGGCTACGCTTACGGCATTAAGTTTGCTTTTTATGATGATGCTGCACAAAGCTGGAATGAATACCCCGATATATTCAAATTTAGAGTAGAGGAATAATATGTCCATAAAGGATCTTTTTAACAAAAGTTCGCAAGTTATCGTATCCTCTAGCCTTGAAAAAGTGGCAGAGGATGCCGAGTCACCCGAATACATTATAGAGTACAACGAAGATGTAGTTCGTGTTGAGCCACACATTGACTTTAGCAATCCAGCTAATTTCTCAAAATATGGATCCGCAGAAGAATACTATCTAAGATCTCTCGAATATATTTATGATGAATATCCTTATGATGGTTCACTAAAAGAACGACTGGAATGGAAGAAAGATGCAACACTTCTTGATCTTTATGTTTTAGACAACAAATATCCAAAATCAACAGGATACGCTGTTCTTGCAAGCAATGGCTGGGGAACATTGGCGGGAAGCATTGTTAATGGATATGGACAACCCGCCAGCAGTGACTATGAATACATAAATATCAAAGGTGGTCCAAATTCATCTTTCGGCTCGTCTCTTGGGACAGCTTCTCTATCAGATGTTTTTGATACTAAATCAAATATCTTTGATCAAACGGTAACTGGCTCAAGCGGACCCGTTTCCGGTCAAAGGGCTACAAATCTTCAAACTAATTTGGATCGCGGTGTCACTGTTGAATTCTGGCTAAAGACAGGATCCTTAGACAATACCTTAACAGAGAAGCAGGTTGTTTTTGACATGTGGAACGGGCAGGCATCCTCCAGCGCCGACTACGGGCGGCTAAGGATTGAGATTGATGGCACACGAGCCACCTCGCCATTTATGCTTACGCTTCTCTCTGGCACAGTTGGTTTAAGCACTTCCTCTGTTGAAATCGGATCTACATTAGATAAGGACTCGTTTTCCGACTGGGGACATTACGCATTTAGTTTTGTTAACAGCGGCACCAACATTGAAGCAAAGCTTTATGTAAATGGTGCCTTGATAGAGACGAAAACAACTGGATCAAATATTGGCGAAATCCGCGAAGATTTAGAAGCGAACATCGGCGCATTGCTTACTGGAACATTTAATCCTTCAGGTGAGTCATTTGCAAATTTAGGTTCCGGTAAACTTTCCGGCTCCATTGATGAGTTCCGCTTTTGGAAGACAAGAAGAACCGAGAAACAGATCAAGAGAAACTATTTCACAAGCGACCTCGGCGGCGGCACGAATACCGATACAGCCAATCTTGACTTAGGTGTCTACTATAAGTTCAATGAGGGTATTGTAGGAAATTCAAGCATTGATAGTGTTGTTTTAGATTATTCTGGTAGAATTTCTAATGGTACATGGACTGGATATCCTTCTTCCGAAGCACGAAATACTGGTTCGGCTATCAATTCTGCCTCCGCAGGCACAGAGGAACTAGATGTAATTGTCCGACGTGACCACCCAGATGTCTATAACTTGCGAGCAGAACTGCAAGCGTCAGGGTCACTTTGGGATTATGAAAACAATTCATCTTTGTTTTTCTCACTTCCAAGCTGGATTATTGAGGAAGATGAGGGTAACGGCACAACGGGCAATATAAAAAAATTGACACAAATTATGTCAAGTTATCTTGATAATCTCGATTTGTTGATTGGAGAATTGCCAAAACTTAACATGGCTTCTTATCCAAGTAGCAGCGTTGGGCTCGACGGGCAGCCAAATAAGATGCATAAACTCTACCCCTATGCTCAAAGAGCCGTTAGCTCTTTTGGCTTGGAGGCACCTGAGTTATTCTCGAACGGAGAGTTTTTAGAATATTATAGAAATCGCAATGAAACAAAAGAGTTTGAAGAAGACTTATCTACTGTCAAAAATATAATTTATAACAACATTTACAATAATCTAACAGACATTTATAAAGCAAAGGGAACCGAAAAATCCTTTAGAAATCTTATAAGATGTTTTGGAATTGGTGACGATGTTATTCGTATTAATGCCTACGCAGACAATGATGTATACACTTTTAAAACAAAACGCAGAGCAGAGAGTGTTCGTTCAAAGGCAATTAATTTAAATCACCAAAACAATTTTGCAGGAACAGTATATCAATATGCAGATTCTTCAAATGCCAATAGTGTATCACACATTTCTGGTTCTGGAAGAGCAGGTCTAACTCTTGAGGACGGCTTTCCTGCAACCTTAGAAGCCGAGGTGGTATTTCCTGAAAAAATTTCAATGCTTGTGCAAAACTCATATACACAAGAATACCCGTACTTATCTGCTTCTTTATTTGGTATGCACCAAGCCCGAGCAAACTCTCCAACTGAGACAGACTTAACTTGGGCAGCTACAGATAATGCTAACTTCCAAGTGTTCGCAATTCGAGATGAAAAACTATCCTCGGATGTCAAGTTCATGCTCTCGTCCTCAGTTCCATTCCCGATTCCAGAGCTTACAAGTTCTCAATATTACAATGTTTATGAGAATCAGAAATGGAATTTTGCCGTAAGAATTAAGCCCTTGGGTTATCCCCAATCATTTGCTAGCGGGGCTGTAGATAACAACTATGTACTTGAATTTTATGGTGTAAATTACATTGCCGACCGAAAAATAAATGAATTTACTATTACTGGATCAATCGGCAAACAAGCAGCAGAAAACTTCTTAATTTCTCCCAAACGTGTTTTTGTTGGGTCACACAATACAAACTTTACTGGCTCGACACTTCATTATAGTGATGTTAAAGTTACGTCTTGTCGATATTGGTTTGACTATATTGATGACGAAACCATGAGAACCCACGCAATCGATCCAGATAACTTTGGATTATTGCGCCCGTCCCGAGACACTTATATTAAAGAATCTGATTTACCAAATGTTCAAGTGCCAGAAATTGAATCACTTGCTCTTTACTGGGACTTTCAGACAGTAACTGGCTCTGATAATGGAAGCGGATCTCCAACAACTTTTGATGGTAAGTTTGTTGTTGAAGATGTTACTTCTGGCTCTCTTGACTTAATTGGCAGATATAACTGGCTTGGCAAGGTTCTTAAGTATCAGCACACTGGTCGTGGCGATGGCTTCCCGATTAATTCGACAGGCTCAGTAGAAAATCTATTTTTATACTCTGGAAGGCAGCAGCTTCCCGAGGTAGTATTTGGTGATGACAACATTCGCGTATTAAACCGCGAGGAGACAGAAGTCTTTACAAAGGAAACTAGCCCTACTAAAACATACTATGCCTTTGAGAAAAGTATGTATCAGGTTATTTCCGATGAGATTATCAACTACTTTGGCTCCATTACCGAATTTAATAATATAATTGGTGAACCTGTTCACAGATATCGCCAGAAATACAAAAGCATGGAATACTTGCGTCAGTTCTTTTTTGAAAGAGTTGGCAACACCCCAGACTTAGATAAGTTTATTGAGTTTTATAAATGGATTGATTCGACCCTTGAAACAATGTTAATGCAACTCACTCCAGCAGCAGCACAATTTAGTGATGGTATTGATAATGTTGTAGAAAGCCATATTTTAGAAAGAAACAAATATTGGTCTAAGTTCCCTACACTTGAATTCTCCGGTTCAGACCCGGAAGCGGGTGTTGTTACGGTCAACAGACACCTTTATGATTGGGAACACGGACACAGACCAATCTCTGGGCTGCAATCAGACAATTGTTTTTATTGGAACGAGCGTGCCGAAAGAGATGACGATCCAATTAGCAGTGGTGATGCCAACGTTGATAATAATAGAAACAGTATTTTAAGCGCTTCACTACAAGTATTAAATCGCAAATTTAATACACCTTATCGATTTGGTGTTAGTAAAAGACCACAACTACACGGCGGCATCAACTATTCCGAGAACAAAAAAACAAACTTTTATCGTGGAATTAACTATCCTCATGGACCTGTGTCATCACTTGGTCTTCCACTTAACGAGCTTAATGCTTACAATGTAAATGTTACATTACTAAAAGATTGTAATGACGAGTTTGTACCACCAGAACTACAAAAGAAAAAATACTCTTTTGGTACAAGAAATGGTAGAGCTTATGATTCCGGCTCACTTGATGGGGTTAAGGGCGAAATTGCAATGCCTTTCAATATTCTGTCAGCATCATCTAACATTGGTGGATATAACACAGGTGTACAAGCCAACTTCTTAGCAAACTCACAACTTGTTAATCTTCACTCTGACGCATATGGTGATAGAAACGAGACCCCGATGCAGGGTCCGTTTACAGAGAAA
>Ga0315338_1004568_pt1 | contig 10773 bp, 11 predicted proteins | sample ASW8metaG_FD_204518 | JGI IMG/M metagenome (GOLD analysis project Ga0315338, IMG submission 204518) | Ammonia-oxidizing marine archaeal communities from Monterey Bay, California, United States - ASW #8 | ecosystem: Environmental > Aquatic > Marine > Coastal | place: USA: California | collected...
GCTGAGGGTGGTATGATTACCACTAATGATGATGAGTTGGCAGATAAGTTACGGATTTTGAGAAATCACGGTGTAGTAGGAAATGAAGTATTAGTAGATGGATTAGATTATGGTGTTAGGTGTGAAATTCCATCATCTAATTATCGGATGACAGAGTTTAACGCAGTTTTAGGATTATCACAAATAAAGCATATTGATGAGTGGGTAAATAGAAGAAATAAAATTTCTGAATTATATAAAAAAAATTTAGAAGGTGTTGAGTGGTTGGAACTACCATTATATGATGAAATGATTAAACAGACTTGGTGGCAATATATTGTTAAGTTGGATAGTACAATTGATAGGACAGAATTTTTAAAAAGACTGTTAGATAAAGGAGTACAGACAGGAAATGCATATTGGCCAGCCTGTAACCAACAAGAAGTTTTTAAATCTTATGTGAGTGAGTTTGGATGTCCTGTAGCAGATGAGTTTTTAGAAAGACATTTCTCATTGCCCATGTATATAGAATTATCAGATGAGAATGTAGAAGAAATTTGTAATATTGTAAAGAGTTGTAAATGAGAATATCAATCCATCAACCAAATTTTGTACCTTGGTACCCGTTCTTTCAGAAGATTAAAGAGGTAGATGTCTTTGTAATATTGCAAGAATGTCAATTTGAAAAGAATGGATATCAAAATAGATTTAATTTTAATGATAAGTGGTACACAATGAGTGTTAAAAAAGGATTAGAACCAATACGAGATAAAGTATATATTGATCCAAAGAATAATTGGGATAAAATTAAAAATAGTTTACCTGAGTATAAGTCTGTACTAAATGAATGCGATAAATGCATCGGTGAGAGTTTATCAGAGACTAATTATTGTATAATAGATAAGTTTTGTAATATGTTGGATATAGATACATTATTAGAAATAGATTATCCTACACATCTCAAGTCCACAAATAGGTTAGTAGATATTTGTGTACAATATGGAGCAACAGAATATTTATCTGGAATAGGTGGTAAGGATTATTTAGATGTTAAGTTGTTTAACGATAATGGTATAAAAGTTGTTTTTCAAGAAGATATGGACAGACGACATACATTGGAAATTTTGTGAAGTTTTTAAATTTTAATAAAGTTTTATGTCTCGGTGCACACCCCGATGATGTTGAATATGGTATGTTGGGTTCAATGTGTAAATTTACAGATACAGAGTTTGATATATTGATATTATCTGAAGGTGGGGATTTTGACAAGAGTACTGGTAAGGATAGACAATTAGAATGTCAAAATATATGGGATAAGATACCGAATGTTAATGGCAAGTTTACTGGTATTAAGCATGTTGTGAATCACCAAGAAGATGAATGGGTAAATATTTTAGAGAGTGGCGGCTACATTTCAGATGAATATGATTGTATTTTTACTTTACCAAATGAGGATTCACATTTTGAACATCGGATTGTCAATAATATGACACCAGCGTTAGTTAGACATAAAAGAATAGGAATAATATCTTATAGAACACCGAGTACATTAGATAATTGGATTCCAAATTTTTATGTTGAAATAGATTTGGATGAAAAGATAGAGTATTTAAATGCATTTGAGAGTCAGTTAGAGAAACCATATTTTTCAGAAAAATCTTTTAAGAGTTTTCATAGTAATTATCAATGTTTTAAGAAGAATATGAAATTTGTAGAGTTATTTAGAGTTGAGATTATTTATAATTAAATGGATACATAGATGAAAAATAAAGTAATTATTTACACGGCAATATTTGGTGGTTATGATGAACTGTTAGAACCAGAATTTATTCCAGAAGGTTGTGATTTTGTATGTTTTACGGATTCAACACATTTTAAATCAGATGTTTGGGACATACGAGTAGTTACACCTTATTATGAACAGCCAGTTAGAAATTCTCGGTATTATAAAACAAAACCACACGTATTTTTTCCTGATTATGAAATAAGTCTTTGGATAGATGGAACGATTGTTGTTAAGAATGATATTCATTATTTGATAGAAGATCATTTATCTGATGCAAATATGGCATGTTTTAATCATAATCGTACAGTTTTAGATGCTCACGATTGTGCATATTATTCGGCACAATACATATTACAACTTGGAGAAAAAAATTATAGATTAGATCCATCAAGGGGTATGAAAGCATTTAAAGACGATCCAAAACTAATAGTTCCACAAATGGAGAAATACAAAAAAGAAGGGTTTCCTGAACATTTTGGTCATGTTATTAGTGGAATAATGTTTAGACGACACAATGAACAAGATTGTATAGATGTTATGAAAACTTGGTGGGAAGAAATTAAGTATCATAGTCATTTATGTCAGTTAAGTTTAGGTTATTCTTTTTGGAAGAATGAGTTTAAATGGAATTGGTTACCAGGTGATATTAGGTCATTTCCAGATATTGTTCACCAAGGACCACATACTGGCAAATTACGAGACATAGAGGTTTCAAAAGAATCAACCCAACACCATTCAGTAATTAGCAGAGTTGAGGGTTTGAATAAAATACAAATTCCCAAACAAGAATTTACCATACTTGGTTCTGGATTGTTATCATTAATGGGAATAAAAGAAAATAACAGACTTGATATTATAATATCTTCTACCGTAAGACATAAATTATTTGATGGGAATGGAGATTCTATAGAATTGGACGGAGTAAATATATTAAAATCAAATTCAATTAAAAATTTTAGTTCACATGGAGATGATGATTTGATAAAAAATTATAGTTTCCAGATAAATGGATATAATTTTTTAGAACCAAGATTTTATTTTAATAGAGGTGATAAGAATCTTGAAAATTTCTTTTCAACAGAAAGTCATACACATTTTCCATTTAATCAGCTATCAAAAGATAAGTGGGTATATAGTAAAAATGTTTGAATTTTTAGAAATTAAGGATATAATCAATGTACATAAAGGTGTTCCTGCAGTTATTGAAGGTCATGGACCGAGTGCTTCAGTTAATAGAGATAAGATAAATAAATTACACGAGAAGAAAGAAATAATTGTATTTGGAATAAATGAATGGTGGTCATTTCAGAATCATCCAATACCAGATTATTGGGTTAGATGTCATACAGGAGCTAATGGGGGTTGGTTAATAGAAAGAGAAGAAGATTTACATTGGTTTGATAGAGGTACAGCTGGTGGTAAGATACCATTATTTAATTGTGATACGGCAGACAGGTCAAGTTTACAATCTGCAATGGAGAGGTTAAATTGTCCATATTTACCATACGATAATAGACACCTTGGTGGTAGAACTTGTAATGAAAATCATGAACTTTTAGAATGGTTTACGCCTTTAAATAAAACATTTTTTCCAGATTGTTGCAGTAGGAGAGGAAGATTAACTATACAAGAAGAATTTCAAAAGTACACTAAGTATTCAGAATTAATGAGTGCAAGTAGTTTTACCGCAACTGTTTATATGATAAATTTTGCAGTTATAATGGGTTGTAATCCAGTTTATATAAATGGAATGGAATTAGATTATTTTGGAGAAGATGGTATTTATGCAGAATTAACTAAAGGTAATGATTGGAGAAAAACCTTTCCAGATTTCAGTCCAGGTCCCGATTCGTGGAAGGGATGGAGACGAGATTGGATGATGAGAGATTTTAATATTATTAATGAAAGTACAAAAAATATAGGGGTTGAGACTTTAAATCTCAATCATAATACTTGGTATGGTATTTTTGAAAATGGATCTTTAAAATAACAATAGGAGTAGTTATGGGAAAAACATACATAATAGCAGAAATAGGTATAAATCATAACGGTGATATAAATCTGGCAAAAGAATTAATAAATCAGGCAAGTCAGGATGGTTGTGATGCAGTAAAGTTTCAAAAGAGAGACGTTGATTTAGTGTATTCAGTAGAGGAATTAGATATACCACGAGAATCACCTTTTGGAACAACAACAAGACAACAAAAAGAAGGTATAGAATTTAGTATAGAAGAATATAAAGAATTAGAATCTTATTCTAAAAGTAAAGGACTTGATTTTATAGTTTCGTGTTGGGATTTACATTCTTTAGATTCAGTAGAAAGTAATTTAAATGTAAAATATCATAAAATTGCATCCGCTATGTTAACAGATAAAACTTTTTTGGAAAGACTAAATGGTACTGGCAGACCAATAATTGTTTCTACGGGATTATCTACAGAAGAAGAAGTTGATAAGGCTTTAGACATACTTGATAATGTTGAATATGTTTTGGCGTGTACAAGTACATATCCAACTGTTTCTGAAGAAGTTAATTTAAAATATGTGGCTACATTAAAAGAGAAATATCCACATTTGAAAGTTGGATTTTCTAATCATCATAATGGTTTGGATGCCTGTGTTGGTGCAGTAACTTTAGAATCCGAATGTGTTGAGTTTCATATTACTAAAGATAGAACAATGTATGGTTCGGATCAAGTAGCATCGATTCAAAATTCACATCAATTGGTGAGCGCTATTCGTAAAATGGAATTGATGTTAGGTGATGGAGAAAAGGTAGTTTATGAATCAGAAAAACCAATTATTAGTAAATTGAGAAAGGTTAATGATATATTAGTTTAGTATGGGAGATTATCATCCAATAATTCGTAAAGAAAGTTTATTAGATACTAATTCTAAGTTAGAATATTTACATACTTTCAAAAATATACCAGCTTCAATGGCATGTACTTCTCAACCAGAGTCAGATGATATTTTGATGAATCAGATCTGGGATATTTGTGAGAATACTGGTTTAGTTCAATTACGAAAAATTTTCCCATTGGAATTGGTTTATAAATTTCCACATAATGATGGTGTTGGTAATGTTTGGAAGAATCATGATGTAGAATTATCTAATTTTATTGAGGAGATGAGTCCAAAAACAACATTCGAAATTGGGTCTGGAAGCGGTAGATTAGGTAAATTATATTTATCAAAAAATATAAATAATAGTTGGACAGCACTTGAACCAAATCATGTTTATGATGAAGTTATCATGCCAAACTTTATTCATTTAAGGGAGTGGTTTGATTCAAAATATAATATTGATAAACATTATGATGCAGTAATTCATTCTCATGTACTTGAACATTCATATGACCCGATATCTTTTTTAAAGACTATATATGACCAAATAGATAATGATACTTTACACATATTCAGTATTCCTAATTTATTTTATTTTGTAGAAAATAAATTTACTAATGGGTTAAATTTTGAACATACGGTATTTTTAACGGAAGAATTGGTTGACATTATACTTGGTAGTATTGGATTTGAAATACTTAAAAAACATTATCATAATGAACTTCCTTGTATATTTTATGCAACTAAAAAATCAGAACCAAAGGAAATAAATTATCCACATTCTATTTATCAAAAAAATAAAAAGGTATTTTTGGATTATGTTGACGGACAATTGGATGATGTTAAAAAATTGAATAGTGAGATAAGTAAGTTTGATGGTGAAATATTTTTATTTGGTGGACATATATGGTCTCAGTTTTTAATTTCCAATGGTTTGGATATGAGTAAAATTAAATGTATATTGGATAATAGTCCAATGAAACAAGGAAAGAGACTTTATGGAACTTCATTGAAAGTAAAATCACCGAAGATACTTAAAGGTCGTGAAAATGTGGCAGTTATTGTGAAGGCAGCACAATATAGTAAAGAAATTAAAGACAATATTTATAATAATATTAATAATAAGGTTATTTTTTGGGATTAATATGAAAGTTGCATATACAATTAATGGTTTGATAGGCGGATTATCAGGTAAAAGTTGGAGTAGGAAAGATGAAGATTTTTTACCTACAATGACCAAATATTTATATAAATCTTTAGATGATAATATATTAAAGAATAATGATGTTGATATATTTTTATTTTCGTGGCACTTAAACGATAAAGATTTATTTGAAGAAATATATAAACCAAAAAAATCATTATTTGTAGATCAAATTTTATTTGATCTACCAGAACATTTTAGTAGTTCAACAGATAGGATACAGGCACATTATAGTAGATGGTATGGATTGCAAGAAGTTATGAAATTAAGAAAAGAGTATGAAAAAGAAAAAAATATAGAGTATGATTTAGTTGTTAATGCTAGATTTGACCAGTATTGGAATAAAGATATTAATTTTTCTGATTTGGATACTGAAAAAGTTCATTTATCAAAATTTTTAGATAGGGCATATGGATGGTCAACGGGGGTATGTAATAGTGAATTGTTAGGAGATTTATTTATTATGAATCCAGAAAACATGGATGAGTTCGCAGGCATGTTTAATTGTTTAAATGATTATACTAAACCAGGAGAATGTCCGGCATGGAAAAGTATTTCGCATCATATGTTAACAGTTTGGCATTTAAGAAAATTAGGATTATTGAAAGATGATATAATAGAGTTTCCATTAAAAACTTGTTTTCCTCCAGGAATTGGTGCTGGGCAACCACTTGGAGTTCATCCAGATAGAAAAGAGGCAGATTATACTCTGTTAAGATACAAAGTAGAAATGGAAAATTTAACCAGGGAGGATATTATAAATGAGCTCACCTAAAACAATATTTTGTGATTTAGATGGTACTTTGGTAAAACATAACGAGCCGGCGGAAATACAAAATCCAGATTTAGAATTAGAAGTATTACCAGGAGTTCATGAAAAATTAAGAGAGTGGGATGGTAAACGATATTATATTGTCATAACAACAGGCAGAAAAGAAAGTGCACGGGAACCCACAATTAAACAATTACAGAGAGCTGGAATAACTTATGATCAATTAATAATGGGTTTTGGTGGTGGTGATAGGATACTGATAAATGATAGAAAAGGAGATAGTGACAGAGATACTGCTTATGCTATTAATCTTGAAAGAAATAAAGGATTGCTAGATGAAAACAATATATAAACCTTGGGGAAAAGAACTTTGGTTAGAACTAAATGACAAATATTGCTACAAACGGATATACATCAATGCTGGAACAAAAACAAGTTATCAATATCACGATAAGAAATTAGAAACAAATTACATAATTGAAGGTACTGCAGAAATTTGGTTGGAGAATGACGAAGGTATAGTAGAGAAAAAAATAATGAAGGCTGGAGATTTCTTCACCGTAGAACCACCAAAGAAACATAGAGTCATCGCAATAACTGATATAATTTTACAGGAAGTTTCTACCCCCGAAGTTGATGATGTGATTAGAATTTCAGATGATTCTGGACGAGGTTCTGGAAAAATAGAACATGAACACAAAAAACCCGCTCTATGTATATTGGCAGCCGGAATCGGAAGTAGATTAGAGAATTTTTCAGAACACATAAATAAAGGATTATTACCATTAGATAATAAGGCGATAATATCACATCTGATAGATAAAGTTCCAACTGAATATGATATTGTTGTAGTGTTAGGATACAGGGGAGAGATGGTAAAAGAATATTGTAATTCAGCATACCCAGAAAGGAATTTTACTTTTGTTACGGTTGATAAGTATGAGGGCAGAGGAACTGGACCAGGTTATTCAATTAAACAGGCTAAAGAACATTTACAGAGACCATTTATTTGGACAACAGCAGATACAGTTATTACAGACGATTTACCTAAGGCGGAATGTGATTGGATTGGTTTGTATCCTACAAGTATGCCTGAGTTATATGCAACTGCAGATGTTAGTAATGGAAATGTAGTTGATTTTAAAAATAAATCTAAAAGTGGTTATGATTATGCATTTATTGGTTTGGCCGGGGTTTATGATTATAAAACTTTTTGGAAAGAGTTGAGTGGTAGTGAGATTGTAAGTGCATACTACAAGGTTGGTAAGTATTCTAACTTAAAGAGTTATAATTTTGATTGGTATGATGTGGGAACGGTTGATAATTACTTTAGAGCAAAAGGAGTATTTGAAAAATCTATAAATTATAGTATTCCTAAAACTAATGGAGAATTTCTTTATAAGGTCAATAATAATTTTATTAAATTATCTTCAGATAAAAATTTTATAAGTGGCAGAATAAAAAGGGCAACAAATTTAGATGGATTAGTTCCAAAATTAGATTATTGTGGTGATAATTTATATTCTTATAAATGGATTGAGGGTGGAACTTTATATGATTATAATGACATTGACATTTGGATAAAGTTTTTAGAATATTTAAAAGACAATATGTGGGGTCCAGGTCTTTTTGGACGACCAAAATTACAAGAACCATGTATAAAATTTTATAAAGATAAGACATTAGATAGATTAAAAATGTTTTTATCAAGTAGAGATAAATCATATTCAGAAGTCCATGTTGTTAATGATAATGATGTTGGTAAAATTGAGAGTTTATTACAGAATTTTGATTGGGATAAAATTTGTGATGGTATATCAACTCAATTTTTCCACGGAGATTTACAGTTTGATAACGTTGTTTATGGTGATGATGAAAAGTTTTATTTATTAGATTGGAGACAAGATTTTGCCGGAGATGATATTGGTGATGTTTATTATGATTTGGCAAAAATGTATGGTGGTATTTTAATGTCATATAAATTAATGAAAGATAATAATAATTTTCTATGTAAGGTTGATGGTGAATTTGTTGTTTATGAATATAAATCAGAACCAAAATTGGATGAATTTAAGTCGGTATATGAAAAGTGGATTGTGGATAATGAATATAATTTAGATAAAGTTAAGATGATTACTTCTCTTATATTTTTAAATATGGCTCCATTACACGAGAAAGAATTTGGCGATTTACTATTTTTTAAATCAAAAGAAATGATACAGGATTTATGTGAATAATATTAAATATTTCATAGGCCCAATGAGTAAAAATGTGGTTGATTCTATTATAGAGTTTGGTGGTGAGTTTGGTTTTATACCGTCAAGACGACAAGTTGATTACAATGGTGGTTATGTTAACAATTGGACTACTGGTGAATTTAGTAAGTATGTAAATGGTAGAGTTCCAATAGAAAGAGATCACGGTGGTATCGGCCAAGGATATAAATACGATGATGGTATAGAATCTTTTATGCATGACTGTAGATATTTTGATAAGATTCATATAGACCCTTGGAAAGAATACCAAGATTTTGATAGTGGATTACAAGAAACTATTGATTGTATAAATTTTATATATCTTGTGATGGGAAAGAAAAAGGTTAAATTCGAAGTGGGTACAGAGGAATCTATTAGAAGATTTGAGGTAGATGAGTTAGAAACATTGTTAAGACATTTAAGGGGAAAGTTAGAACCAGAAATATTTGAGAATATAGAATATGTGGTTGTACAATCGGGAGTTGGATTAGATTTAGGAAAACAGAATAATACAGGTACATTTGACCCTGATAGATTAGAGAAGATGATTTCCGTATGTAAAAAATATGGTAAAAAGTCTAAAGAACATAATGGAGATTATCTATCAAGTAAAGAATATAAGGATAGATTTGAGTTGGGTTTAGATTCGATAAATATAGCACCTGAATTTGGTCAATTAGAGACATTGTGTTACTTAGAGGAAATGGGTGAAGATATAGATGAATACTATAATATTTGTTATGAATCAAAGCGATGGGAAAAGTGGGTTGATAAAGATTTTATTCCAGAAAAAAATAAAAAAGAGTTGATAGAGATATGTGGCCACTATTTATTATCAGATAAAAGGTTTTTGAGTAATAGACCACTAATAGATGATAAGATTAAAAGAGTAATTAAAAATAAATTAGATGACTTGAGTTGTATATGAAAAAATTAAAGGTTATAATTTTAGCAAGAGGTGGTAGTAAAAGGTTACCGGGAAAGAATATAAAAAAGATAAATAATATTCCTTTACTTGGATATCCAATACTTGCAAGTCAAAAAACTAAACATATATCCGACATATATGTTTCTACTGATGATGATGAGATTAAGAAAGTAGCATTAGAGTATGGTGGAAAAGTTATTGATAGACCAAGTGAATTTGCACAAGACGATTCATTAGATATTGATGCCATGAAACATGCAGTTGAGTATTTACAATCGTATGATGATATTGTACATTTACGAGCAACTACACCAATGATAAAGAGTAGTATTTTAGATAATGCAATTGAATATTTTTTGGATAATTCAGAGTGTACTTCGTTGAGGTCAGCCCACGAAGTTGATTCTTTTCCTGAAAAAATGTTTAAGAAACGAGGAAAATATTGGAGTGGTTTGTTTAATGAAAGTATGAGTGGTGAATATTATAATTTACCAAGACAGAAATTTTCTAAAACTTATAAACCCAATGGACACATTGATATAGTTAGACCAGATTATTTTATGAAAAATAATTCTTTCCATGGTGATAAAATTTTATGCTATTTAACAGAATTTATTCATGATATAGATAATTTAAGTGATTTTAATTTATTGAAGAAGGACTACGAAAATGATTAATTTACCAAATAATAATAATTCATTTGAATATGAAAATAATTTTTATCTTACTTGTGATTATACAAGAATGGCTAAGTGGGCAGCTCATTATGAGTTTTTTAAGATGACAGAAGATTTACCAGGGACAATTGTTGAGTGTGGATTATTTAAAGGAGTATCTTTTATTAGATTTGCAATGTTTCGTAGAATGTTTGGAAATAATCATTCTAAAAAAATGATTGGATTTGATGTGTTTGGTAAATTTCCAGATTCTACGTTTGAACTTGATAGAAAATATATAGATAAATTTTTATCTGAAACTGGTACAGGTGATGGTATAAGTAAG
>Ga0315338_1004569_pt1 | contig 10770 bp, 10 predicted proteins | sample ASW8metaG_FD_204518 | JGI IMG/M metagenome (GOLD analysis project Ga0315338, IMG submission 204518) | Ammonia-oxidizing marine archaeal communities from Monterey Bay, California, United States - ASW #8 | ecosystem: Environmental > Aquatic > Marine > Coastal | place: USA: California | collected...
GGGGCCACAGCATCGAACCGTGAATGGTCGGGCCCTCGAGGGTCACGACACTGGCGGGCTGATGCAGCGTGTTCCACCATTCGACTGAAAATTTGATGATCGGCACGTTTACGGCACCGACCAGGGCCAGGATGCTCGCGGCGCGCTGTCCGCGGGTCGGGTCGTCGAACGCATCGACCAGGGCCATATAGCCGACATAGAGGAAGAGCAGGATGAGCACCGATGTCATCCGTGCGTCCCACTCCCACCAGGTGCCCCACATCGGCTTGCCCCACAGCGATCCCGTGGCGAGGCAGATGACGGTAAAACAGGCGCCGACCGGAGCGCTGGCCTTGGCGATCAGAAATCCGAGCGGGTGACGCCAAATAAGCGCCATGGCGCTGGCGATCGCCATCGACCCATAGACGAACAGTGCCATCCAGGCGGAAGGGACATGGATATACATGATCCGAACCGTCTCACCCTGCTGGTAGTCCGCCGGCGATTGGAAGAGACCCAAATAGAGGCCCGTGCCGATACTCAACGCCGCCAGCCAGGCGATCCAGGGCAGCAACGGATTTGCAATACGCAAGAACTGGTTGGGGTTCGCGAACCTATGCATAGGGGTCTATATAATGGGGAAGCCGTACGGTGCCACAACTCTTTTCGTCGCACCCTCGCAAAGGGTTGTATCGCCGGTATGAGCGGGACAATTCTAACATTTCTTTCCGTTAAATCGACCGGTCCGGCGATCTGCTTGTATAGCTTTATTGGTCCTACGCCGTATATGCCTTGAAGCGGATCAAATGTATGGCGTAGCGGGAAATTACTTTGCCGAAACGCGTCCGTACAGCCTGCCAATTTGGCAGAAAACCGCCGAAACTTGTCTTTGCGGACAAAACGACAGGTGTGTAACGATACCGCCAGGTACAGCAATCGAGTGAATTCAGTGTATTTCGCGTGATGGCGCGCGGAAGGAGCGTATCGAATGTCAGTCTGGCGTGTCGGAACCTCGGCGGTGGTGATTTGCGGCGGTATTATTTTACTCCTGTCGTTCGGTATTCGTTCCAGCTTCGGTATTTTCCTGCAACCGATCTCCACCGACCTGGAATGGTCGCGCGAGATATTCGCGTTTTCGATCGCACTGCAAAACTTGCTCTGGGGGATAGCGCAACCGTTCGCCGGCATGATCGCGGACAAATACGGCTCAGGGCGGGTCATCGTCGGCGGGGCGGTGTTGTATGCGGTCGGCACCGCGATCATGGGCTATGCGACGACGCCGCTGATCGCCCATATCAGTGCCGGATTGCTGGTTGGCGTCGGTATCGCCGGCTGCGGCTTCTCGATTGTGCTGGCGTCGATCGGGCGCAGCGTTGCCGCCGAGTGGCGCAGCATGGCGCTGGGCATCGCCTCGGCGGGCGGGTCGCTGGGCATGTTGGTGATGGTGCCGTTGGGTCAGGCGTTCCTTCAGGCGTATGGCTGGTCGATGAGCCTCGTGATCCTCGGCCTGATGTCGTTCCTGATTGTGCCGCTTGCGGCGGCTGTATCCGGCAAGCCGGCGGTTGCAACCGAGACCCACGCGCAGACGATTTCCGAGTCGCTGCGGGAGGCGGCGGGGCATTCGAGTTATCTGTTTCTAAATGCCGGTTATTTCGTTTGCGGTTTTCACGTCGCCTTCATCGCCACGCACTTCCCGGCTTATGTCGTCGATCTTGGATTGGCGCCGGAACTGGGTGCCTGGGCGCTCGGTCTGGTGGGGCTCGTGAATGTTTTCGGTGCCATTCTGGCGGGCGTTCTGGGCGGTCGCTTCAGTAAGAAGTATCTACTCAGTACGCTCTATTTGGGCAGAACCTTGGTGATTCTGGTATTCCTGCTGACGCCACCGTCGGTCGCCAGTGTGTTGATATTCGCCGCCGCGGTCGGATTGTTCTGGTTGAGTACGGTGCCGTTGACCTCCGCCCTGGTCATGCAGATGTTCGGCCTGAAGCACGCGGCGATGCTGTTGGGTATCGTCTTCCTCAGCCATCAGTTCGGAAGCTTCACCGGGGCGTGGATGGGCGGATACATGTTTGAGCTGACCGGTTCCTACGACGCGGTGTGGTGGATGTCGGTGGCCCTCGGCGTCGTTTCGGCCCTCCTGCATTGGCCGATCGACGAGCGCCCGATTCACCGACCTGTCGAGGTGGTTTGAGGCAATCGCGGTTTCGTGACGATTCCGGCTGCGTCCTGATATAGTCACGGTCGTATTCGGGCATTGAGAGAGCGACGGCGCCATGGGCAAAATACCGATTTCCGCCGATTCCCACGTTACCGAACCGCCGAACTGCTATGTCGACTATATCGATCCGGCTTATCGGGACACCGCGCCGCAGGTGAAGCACGACGACCGTTATGGCGATATTTTCGTGATCCACGGCATGAAGCGGCCGATCCCCATGGGGTTGATCGCCGCGGCGGGGCGGGATCCGGCGACGTTGAAATGGGGCGGTGCGACGATAGACGATTGGCACCGCGGCGGCTGGGATTCGAAATACCGCGTCGCCGACCAGGACCGCGACGGGGTCGGCGCGGAGATCATCTATCCGTCGGTCGGCATGATGCTGTGCAGCCATTCCGACTTCGATTACAAGCATGCCTGCTTCACCGCCTATAACCGCTGGCTGCAGGAATACTGCGCCGAAGCGCCGGACCGGCTGTACGGTATGGCGCAGCTGGCCATGCGCTCGGTAGAAGAAGGCGTTGCGGAGCTGCAAACCGCCAAGGAGATGGGCTTCCGCGGCGTGATGATGCCGAGCGAGCCGGCGCACGAAGACTACGATCATCCGGACTACGATCCGTTCTACGAGGCGGCAGTCGAAATGGGCATGCCCTTGTCGTTTCATATATTGACGTCGAGCGCGACCGACCTTACCGCCGGACGCGGGCCGAAGATCGGCAGCTATCCCAACGTCATGCGCGCCAATCAGGACATCATCGGCATGTTCATCTTCGGCCGCGTGTTCGAGCGGCACCCGAAATTGAAACTTGTTTGCGTCGAGGCGGATGCCGGTTGGGCGCCCTATCATTTGCAACGGATGGATTATTCCTACCGGACCCACCGGCACTGGATGAAGTTCGAGGCGCTGGAGCGCTTGCCGAGCGACACGTTCAAGGAAAACGTCTATCTGACGTTCCAGGACGATTGGCTCGCCTTCCGGTTCCGCGAATTCCTCAATGTGCGCCGCCTGATGTGGGCGAACGATTTCCCGCACACGGATTCGACCTGGCCGAACAGCCAGAAAATGCTGGCGGAACACACCGCTGAGTTGTCAGACGAAGAACGCGACTGGATCCTGCACGACAATGTTGTCGAGCTGTACGGACTGGACGCGGCGTAACTTCCTAATCGAGGACTACTCGGCAATTTGCTTCGTCCGGGTTTCTTCGAAACCGGAAGTCGTCGGCAGAATCCGCGAGGTCGCTTTTTAACGGAGGCTGTTGATAAGGTTTGTTGTCAGGTGGCGCCAAAGGCCAATTCAACGGCTCTACGAGCCGTCAGGGCAGATTTTTTGGTACATCTACCAATCCCTTCGTGTCGATGATGCGCAACACCGCCCAGTGAGCGAGAAATATTATGCCTTTCGTCTTCAGACTACATTTTCAACAGTTTCAGCCAATTTCAGACATGGGGTCGCAACCTGGGAGCGTCCATTATGCGCTCTTGCGAAACGAGGCCTGCAAGCCCCCAAGGTAGTTTTCCACCAGGGACCTCGCCATCGACTCGATTGTATCGCCGGGGATCAATTTTCTCTGGGTTTCGAGCGAGGCCATACCATGCAGGCTGGTCCATATAACCCGGGCGGCGTGGCGTTTCTCGGCATCTCGATCCGGTCCGAAGAGCGGTTCCAGACAGCGATCCACCAGACCAAGCAGTTGTGCGATCTTTTCGTGATGCCAGTCGGGCAGCGGCTGATATCCCGGCAAATGGTGCTCGAACAACAAGTTCCAGAGATTTGCGTTTCCGCGCGTGAACTCGAAATAGCTACTCGCGAGGGCCAACAAATCCGATTCAGCGTCGCCTGCAATCGGTACTACGGCGAGGCTTTCGTAAAGAGCATCCAATGTCTGGCCATTGAGGTGCAGGATCAAATCGTCGAGGTCATCGAAGAGGTTGTAAAGCGTGCCGTGCGTATAGCCGATCTGATTGGCGATACCTCGTATGGTGAGACCCTTTAGGCCCGACCCATGGGCGATCGCCCGCGCCGCCCGAAGGGCCATCTCGTACAGTTCTTCGCGCGTGTGATCGGAACGCCGTCCCATAACCCATCTTAATTAAATCACCACTGGTCAATTATTATATTGACCATCGAATAATTCAAAGCTATTTAAATTGACCATCGGTTAATTAAGCGGGCCATAACCCGTTTACAGAGGTAAGCCGAATGAATATTTCGAGGAGATGCGAATTGCTTGAACGTTGGTTCAATGCGGACGTAGGCCCCGGCAAAACAAAGGCGCGACATTGCGTCGGGACACCTGTGACGATGTTAGCTGCAATGCTTGCCGCGTTGATTTTGACGGGGTCGCTGCCACAAACGACAACCGAATTTGAGGCCGTCGCCGCTAAATCTTGGTCCGAGATTCCAACTATGCACGAAGTCGTCTCGAAACTTCGCTCTCAAATTCTCATTCAGGTCGAACGCTACACGACCGTCAATTAGGGCTTCTGACGCCCAGGTCCAGAGACCGCGTCGGAGACCGTGAAAAATCGACCGAAAGAACAAATTCTTGCATCGAGGGGAAGCGAAAATGAACGCGTTGAGAGTTAACCAATTGGAACGGAAGTCGCTCATATCGCACATGAACGAGCGATGTCGCATCGGTATCCTGGTGGCTATGTTCATCGTCGCGGTCGCGGGCCTGTTTTTCTTGGACCCTATATCGCAATCCGTTGCCTATCACGGGTTCACCGACACGAGACCTTGGCTTGGAATTCCCAATTTCGGCGACGTAGCGTCAAACTTACCATATGCCTTTGCGGGAGGTTTCGGTCTTTGGCAGGTGCTCGGCCCTGCCGGTAGACAGATATTTGACACGGCTGCCGACCGTCGGCCCTACGCGCTGTTTTTCCTTGGTGTGGCACTTGTTAGCGTGGGTTCGTCCTACTACCACGCTGCTCCCGACAATGCTCGACTGCTCTGGGACAGGCTGCCAATGACGGTGGCTTTCATGTCTCTGTTCTCGATTTTCATCGCGGACCGGATCGATCGCCGAATAGGCGGTCGGGAAATGCTGCCGATCCTGATCGTTGCGGGAATTGCCAGCGTGTTTTATTGGGCCTGGAGCGAGGCGATGGGGCGAGGCGATCTTCGGTTTTATTACCTGGTCCAGTTTTATCCGATCATAGCGCTGCCGGTAATTTGCTGGCTGTTTCCCAAAGGACGATACACCACCAACCGAGGCCTTGCCTGGTTGATCGGCTGGTACGCGCTGGCAAAGGTACTCGAGATCTTCGACCCGCAAGTCTTTGCGTTTCTCGGCAATACCGTCAGCGGCCACACGCTCAAACATCTGGCATCGTCAGGCGCTGTATTCGTTGTCATCCGTATGCTCACCCACCCAGGGACGGTGCCCAACGTTCAGCGCAGGCAGCTGCGCGAAAGTGAGGCGGCATGACGTGGAAGCGCTTCCTTCGGAGATTGATGGTATTTACAGGAGCGTGGCTTATCTTCTGGGTCACTATCCTTTGCGTCGTGGCCACGATTTCTCCTCAAGAGGGCAACTTAGCTCTTCCGATGCTAGGCGGTATCATCATAGCCCTTGCATTGTTCACATGGGTTTTGGGTTTAGTGCTCGTAGGCTCTTGGAAATCTCCTGAGAAGGGCTCTCGGGGGAAAGACACAGAAAGCTCATAAGGAAGATTTCTGGTTTGGGTCGTCTTGAGACCTCAGCCGATGCTGCCGCGGACGTCTGATGTTGGAAAGACCTAGATGCAAATCGCCTTAAATCGCGCATCGATTTCGGGAAGCCGGATGTTGAAAGCTTTTCGGTTTTACTTCGGTCTTGGCCATGCAGGGCAACGTTAACCGTAAGGCAACATCACACGTGGCGTTATTACAGCCAACGCTGCTGCGCCCGCCTAATCGTTAGTTCAAGGCCTGCCGGATGGCGGCGGCGCTGGCCCAGGGCGCCAAGGGCAAAGCTCCGGCCAGCATGGCACCCAGGAACAGCAGATGCGGCCGCGCGGTCAGCGACATGGACGCTGCGTCGATCGCGCCGACGGCGAAGATCAGGACCGGGATATAGAGCGGTAATACGAGGACTGAAACCAGGACGCCCGCGCGCCGTGCGCCGAGCGTTAAGGAGGCGCCGATCGCGCCGACCAGGCTCAAGGTCGGCGTTCCCAGCAGCATCACGAAGAAGAGCGTCAGATATCCTTCAGGCGCCATGTTCAGGAGCGTCGCCAGGACGGGGGCGGCGAGGATCAAGGGCAGTCCCGTAACCAGCCAGTGCGCGGCGGCTTTCGCCAGGACGACGGCGAAAAGCGGTAGCGGCGACAGGGCCAACTGTTCCAGCGAACCGTCTTCGTAGTCGTTCAGGAACATCCGGTCGAGCGACAACAGTGTCGCCAGCATGGCGCAGACCCAGACCACGCCGGCGGCGATCCGGGCGAGGATGTTGCTTTCGGGCCCGACCCCGAAGGGGAAGAGCGCAACCGTGATCACGAAGAACATGACGACGACGACGATATCGGAGCCCTGACGCATCGAAATGCGCAGGTCGCGAAGCAATATGCGGCCCATGGCGCCGATCATGCGGCGGCCGCCAAAGCGAAATCGTCGAGCTGAAGCGTTTCCGCATCGTTGATACCGAGATCGGTATGCGTCGACACGATCGCGATGCCGCCCTGCGCGCGGTGCGCGGCAATCAGTTCGGTCAGGGCGGCTGCCGACGCCGTATCGAGGCCGACGGCCGGTTCATCGAGCAGCCATAGTGGCGCCGGGTTCGCCGCGATGCGGGCCAGGTTCAGCCTCCGCCGTTGACCCGATGACAGCAGGCGCGCCGACATGTCCGAGAGTCCTTGGAGGTCAAAAGTTTCGAGGGCGCTTGCGACATGAGAAGCGTCGCCTTTAAGTGCTGCCCAGAATTCCAAGTTTTCCGCAACGGACAGCACGGGCTTCACGGCATCGAGATGACCGACATAGTGCAAACTCGTGTGGTGCGCTTCCGGATCGTCCGTGACCGGTTGGCCGTCGCGGCGCAGCAATCCGCGGGCGGGCATGAGCAAGCCGGCCATGACACGGAGAAGGCTGGATTTTCCGCTACCGTTTGGACCGGACAAAATTAAGGCGTCACCGCTTGCAACGGCGAATTCCAGACCGGCAAACACGGCCCGCTCGCCGCGTATGCATAGCAGGTCTTCTCCGGTGAAGCTTTGAGTTCCTGAGTTCGGCATGTCCGCGCGGCGCTATTAGGAATTTTCGCCGGTATATAGCATATCGGCGTCGTGCCGCTGGGAATTTACAAGCGGAGGAGAAGTTGGGAGCGGCTGCCGGGGGTGGGCCGGCAACCGCTCCCAGGGTACGGTCGAAGACCGTAATGCGAGACTGATGGGGTCAGTCCCGACTGAGAGGGGAGGTCTCAGCAGTCTTCATATCATCATTCGGCTGTGGCAAATAAAGGCCCGGAATAGGGCAACTTTGTGGCTTTTTAGGCTGAGCCAGACCGGATCGGGGTTTGTCGGAATCGCCTTTGGCGATCCGCCAACCGCGTGAATCCGGTCTATATTATTAAATTCGATCAGATTCACAGCCCTATCCGAACCCATGAAATGGGTTCGGCTAAACCTGATCTGATCTAGGCTCGTCGCCGCCGATTTCGGTTGCGGCGAATAGCGCTTCGCGTCCCGCCTTGTCGATTTGGCCGGGCCCGTTCGCGGCAAAGGCCGCCAGGTAGTCGGCGGTGGTGCGGAGTTTTACCTCGACGATCTGAAGATCGCCATTGCCGTTCACGCTGCCGTTGGACAGCGCCGCATTATGCTGCCATTCGGCATGCTCGAATATGGCATGGCAGTAGGCGACGGCGGCCGCCAGATCAGGGCCTAAAAGCGCCAATCTGCCGGCATTCGCTTCGTATACCGGGCGGGTCGCAAAACCTGCCAGATCGACGCCGCTGCCCGAGTCGCCGGACTGGTCCGCGGGCTGCGCACCGGCTACCATTTGCGCGCCAACCCATTGCGTGAGCGCCGTGATCTCGCCGTGAATGGCCGAAGCGAGGACGCGTGCTTCACCAACGCCGCGTTCTTTGCCGGCGTCGTTTTTCAGACGGCCGTGATAGACGATCGCCGCCGCGATTCCCAACAGGCCAATAATCGTACCGGCGAAAGCGCCAACGGCGGAATTCAATCCGGGAGGGGTGTTTTCCAGCCAAACGCGGACATCCGGATTGAGTAGTGCGAATGCCACCGCCGCCGTCGCGAGGAATATCATCGATCCGGCAAAGGCGATGGGTTCTGGCAGGTATTTGCTCATGGCGCCACTTTGGTGTGAGAGAGGTCGTGGCGCAAGTTAAGGTGAATTGGTAAACGAGCCGTATACGGCCAAATATCCGCAACTGTGATCGGATTCCGCCGGAAAGTGCCCAAAATACCGCTCTTATTCACTTTATGCATCGTTTAAAGGAATTGAATTTGGCAATCGAAATTGTCTTTTGGGTGATTTGGTGCCGATAGATCATCGTGGCTGAAAGAAAGCGATTCGTGCTTTCGTTTTAATCGTATTTCCGGATGTCGTCGATAACTTTGCCGTCTTTCGGCAGGCCGCTTGGCCCAGCGAATTCGACAGTCGCCCGGACTTTACATTCGGCCTGGAACGCGGCGGCGATTTTGTCGGCGAGTCCCGCATCCGCGTCCGCTGTTTCGCACTGCAACGTTACGGTGTCCAATCCACCGTCTTCACCCACGACCAGCCGCATTCGCGAGACCCCGCCATGGCTTTTCAAGACGCGGTCGATTTGAACCGGGTCGACGAACATTCCACGCACCTTGGTGCGTTGATCGGCGCGGCCCATCCAGCCCTTGATGCGCGGCGCGGTGCGGCCGCACGGGCTGATGCCGGGCAGGATCGCCGACAAGTCGCCGGTTCCGAAACGGATCAACGGATAGTCCTGGTTCAATAAGGTCACGACGACTTCCCCGACATCGCCTTCGGCGACCGGGTCGCCAGTGCCGGGGCGGACGATTTCGAGGATGATCTCCTCCTCGACGATCATGCCTTCCTGCGCTTCGGACTCGTAGGCGATGTTGCCGACATCGGCAGTGCCGTATCCCTGCAGAACCAAGATTCCGCGATCGGCGTATTCCTTGCGCAGCGGTGGCAAAAGTGCGCCACCGCCGACCAACGCCTTTTTAATAGACGAGGCGTCCGTACCGAGCGCGTCCGCTTTGGCGAGAATGATCTTGAGAAAATCCGGTGTGCCGGCGTAACCGACGGGCCGGAAATGCGCGATCATATGGCACTGCTGGTCGGTCTGGCCGATCCCGGCGGGAATGACCGCGCAACCGACGGCCCTCGCCGCGGCGTCGAACAGGAAGCCGGCGGGTGTCATGTGATAGGAAAAACAGTTCTGGATGATGTCGCCGGCCCGAAAACCGGAAGCGTACAGCGCGCGGCCCATGCGCCAGAAATCGGCCTTCTTCCCTTCCGGTTCGGCGATCGGCCCCGGCGACAGGAACAAACGCGCCATCTGTCCGACCGGCGTGGCGTTGAGACCGCCGAACGGCGGATTGCTCGCCTGCAAGTCGATCAGCTCACTTTTCCGGGTGACTGGCAGCTGGGCCAATGCTTCACGGCTCGTAACCTGTGCCGGATCGACATCGCTCAGCAGCTTGCTGTACCCATCGGTAGATTTCGCCAGGGCGATCTGTTTCGGCAGTGCCGCCATCAGCGCAGCTTCGCGCGCTGCCGGATCGCGGGTTTCGAGCTCGTCGTAAAATTCGGTCATTGTCGCGTTCCCCTGTCGCGCGCGGGTCCCGGAATATAGCGGCGATCCGATCGTCTGGCCATATACCGTGCCTGGGCTTACGTTGCGTTATTTGATTCGTTTCTATTCAGAGGCGGAACGCAGATAAACTTCGACAGAAATTGAATTCGACCCGCAAAGCAATGCCTTCCAACCAGATTAAGAAATCCGAGGCCGGTGACGACGTGTCGCGCAAGACTGTGGCGGGCGGGCAAATTGCGGTGCGCCGAATTCCAGTTGACGATCTAGGCAATGGGAACAAACCGACGCTCGTCTTCCTGCACGAAGGTCTGGGCTGTATCGGGATGTGGAAGAGTTTTCCGGACGCGTTGTCGTCGGCGACGGGGTGCCCGGCTTTGATCTACGACCGCTTCGGGCACGGCGACTCCAGCGCCGAGTCAGAAGATCGCGATCTTGGCTTTTTCGAGTTCGAGGCGCACCTGGTGCTGCCCGCCTTGCTGTCGGAATGCGGCGTTGAGGACGCAATCCTGATCGGTCATTCGGACGGCGGTACGATCGCGTTGCTGCACGCGGGACAGGCGCCGGTGCGTGGTGTAATTACCGAGGCGGCCCATGTCTTCGTCGACGCGGTATCGAGCGCCGGCGTGGTCACAGCGAAAAACGCTTGGGACGAAGAAGGGTTGCAAGCCGGATTGAGCCGCTATCACGGGGACGCAACGGTCGCGATGTTCGCCGCCTGGTACGAGATGTGGTCGGCGGATTGGTTCCGCGATTGGAATATCGAGGCCTCGCTTCCGGAAATAACGTGCCCGCTTCTTGCTATCCAGGGCG
>Ga0315338_1004570_pt1 | contig 10769 bp, 9 predicted proteins | sample ASW8metaG_FD_204518 | JGI IMG/M metagenome (GOLD analysis project Ga0315338, IMG submission 204518) | Ammonia-oxidizing marine archaeal communities from Monterey Bay, California, United States - ASW #8 | ecosystem: Environmental > Aquatic > Marine > Coastal | place: USA: California | collected...
TTGCAACTAAATAAATCGAGTACTTTGTGAGAGTCGGGGCCGGAACAGGCCACGAAGGGTGTTTTGTGTTAAGAGAAATTTTGGGGCCGGCTGTGAAGAGGCTGGAACCACCGGTGTAGAAAACACTGGAAAAAAGACTTAAAATTCGCTTTCTTTAGAGAAGAGGCATTCTCCAGGGAGCGAATAAGTAGGAACAGGGAAGAAGGCAAACGGAGCGGAGAGGAAGGCAAACGGAGCGGAGAGGAAGGCAAACGGAGCGGAGAGGAAGGCAAACGGAGCGGAGAGGAAGGCAAACGGAGCGGAGAAGAAGGCAAACGGAGCGGAGAAGAAGGCAAACGGGCGACCCATTTCGCCCAAATACAGGCAAGTCAGGATACCGAGGAAAACGGACCTCCTGACTTGCCTGTCTCTTTTTGATGTATCATTTTTAAACATGTGTATTAAAATGATACTTCAAGGGCCGCCTAAACACCCCCCCTGAAGAACTATCATTTAGCGTTGTAATAATTATTCGGGGAAAAAATATTCGGGTATGCCAAGCGGTATCCCTGGTATCGGCAACTGAGATCTTGCGGGAAGCATCTTTAGCGGTACATCTGGCGATTTGCAGGGTTTACTGATGGTGTCCCCAATATTCCTGTCAGGCCTGCTATCAGGACATGGCCCACTATGCCGCCAAAAATCCGTTTGATCTGCAACGACGAACTCTCTGCTATTTGCAGTCTGCAACGAGGCAAAACCAGCCTGCTTTGCTCGGTGTTCCTCTTGTGGCTTCTTTTGGGGGCGGCATTTCTTTGGACATTCTCCTCCGCGACATGGGCCGAGACCGGCACCGCTGAAAAAATCGTCGGAAATATTAACCATCAGCTCTACGAGAGCTGGCAAGAAAATGAGGTCGCCCCTTCCCCACCCTGCAGTGATGGAAAGTGGTGTCGCAGAGTCTATCTCGACATTCTTGGCCGGATTCCTTCCATCGAGGAACTCACCAAGTTCGTCGACGACAGGTCGAGCGACAAAAAAATTCGGCTTGTCGATCTTTTACTTTCGGACAGCTATGCCGAAGAGTATGCCCGCAATTGGACGACAATTTGGACCAATATATTGATCGGCCGTAGCGGGGGAACCGAACGCAGAACGCGGACCAATCGCGATGGGATGCGACAATACCTCCATGAGTCGCTACTGCGCAACAAACCATACGACCAATTGGTTTACGAGCTGATCAGTGCACAAGGTACGAGCAAGCCCGATGTTGACAACTTCAATGGCGCAGTCAATTTTCTTGCAATGAAATTAGAAGAAGAGGCGGTACAAGCAACCGCCAAAACAGCCCAAATCTTTATGGGCATCCGCGTACAGTGCACCCAATGTCATCCTCATCCGTTTAATAGCTGGAAACAAAATCAATTCTGGGAACTTAACGCATTTTTTCGGCAGACGGTCGCTCTCCGTCGCTTTGAAGGTGGTCGCGACATCACCTACATCGATTTGCAAAACCAGGACTATCAGGGGTCTACCGGCGACCCCCAAGAGGCGGAAATCTTTTACGACAAGCGGAACGGGGAACGCATTGCCACGTATCCTATCTTTACAGACAGCGATGGCAAACGTACTGAACTTGACCGCAATGGATTCATTGACGAGGTAAACCGGCGAGAGAAGCTCGCCAAACTTGTTGCTAAATCGGGCTATCTCCCGGTCGCCCTAGTCAATCGCATGTGGGCCCATTTTCTTGGGCTCGGTTTTACCAAGCCGTTTGATGACATGGGACCACATAACCACCCCTCGCACCCAGAGCTACTTCAGTTCCTCGGCGGAACATTTCGGGACTCCGGTCACAACCTCAAAGAGCTGATCCGCTGGATCGTTCTTAGTGATGCCTACTCTCTTTCGAGTCGCCTTAACAGTGGCAACACCAAGGACGATCCATTGCTTGGAAATCCCCCCATGTTCAGCCGATATTATCCTCGCCAGATGCTCGCGGAAGAACTCTATGAGTCACTACTAAAAGCCACCAAAGCAGATAAGACGAAGGCCAATGCGGCACAACAGGACGCAGACAAAGAGCGATGGCTTCGACAGTTTTCGACCGCTTTCGGGACCGACGAGAATGACGAAGCCAATACCTTCAACGGGACGATTCCTCAAAGCCTCATGCTTTTTAATGGCGACCTAGTGAAGCGGGCCACCAGCACAGCAGCAGGTAGCTTTTTGGATCAGGTTTCAAATGACGGGGAGCTTAGCAACACCGAAAAGATCAATCGGCTCTTCGAGGCAGCATTGGCCCGCAAGGCAAGTCGCGAAGAGCGCAAGTGGGCGACTACGATCATCCTACGGAATCGGGAAAGTGTGGCTGAGGCCTTACAAGATGTTTGGTGGGCCCTGCTCAACACCAATGAATTTATTCTTAAACATTAGAAACTGGAGAAATAGAGGCCCCATGTATTCCCGGCCTGAGGGCATCATGACCGACAATCTTAGTGTCAAAAAGAGTAACTTCGATTACACTGCCTATAGAACGTGAACAAAAGAAACGGACACTTTTCATGGCCATTCCCTATCTAAAATTTTCGCCCAAAATGCTGCGACGTCATTTTCTGCACGGCCTTGCTGGCAGTAGTGCAATAGCGGCTCCAGCTTGGACCCTGATTTCATCGCTACAGGCGAATGCTGCGGAAGTACGTAAAAACAAAAAGGCGTTGATTGTACTTTGGATGGGAGGCGGGCCGGCGACCATTGACATGTGGGATATGAAACCGGGCAGCGCGACAGGGGGTCCGTTCCAGCCGATTTCAACTTCCGCAGATGTGCAAATTTGTGAACACCTGCCCCGCATGGCGAAACAGATGCACCACATGGCCATCGTTCGATCGATGAGTACACGAGAGGCAGACCATACCCGCGGGCGGTACTACATGCATACCGGATTCGTTCCCAACCCCAACGTGGAACACCCAAGCTACGGTGCCCTCGTCGCACAGCAGTTGGAGCAAACAAGATCCGACCTCGAAATTCCTCCTTTTATCTCTGTCGGAGGAAATAGTATCGGTCCAGGCTTTTTGGGAATGGGGTACGCACCCTTCGCCGTCGATTCAAATGGGCGAATTCGGAATCTTAAAATGGAAACTGAGAAAAACCGGTTCAAGGGGCGCATGGAGCTACTTGACCGGATGGAGTCCCGTTTTATTGGTCAAGGGCGAGGAGATGCCCCTAAAGAGCATGCAAAAATTCTGAAAAAAACAGAACAACTGCTCACCAGTGAGCAGATGGGGGCTTTTCAGGTAACACAAGAACCCGAAAACGTGCAGGAAATATATGGGAATACCGACTTTGGTCGTGGATGCCTGTTGGCCCGGCGGTTGGTTGAGGCTGGCGTACCCATTGTTGAAGTGGAACTGGGCGGCTGGGATACCCACAACAACAACTTTACGAGACTGGAAACAAAGCTTCCCGAAATGGACCAGGCGATGGCGGCCCTGGTCGCCGATCTGAGTGACCGTGGTATGCTAGACGATGTCGCCATCCTCTGGCTGGGTGAGTTTGGACGAACACCCCGCATTAACGGCAGTACCGGTCGCGACCATTGGGCCCGCAGTTGGAGCGCTGTTGTCGGTGGAGCAGGATTCAAGCGGGGTATTGCCGTTGGTGGTACCAGCCAGGATGGGACGGAAGTAGTAACCACTCCCTATTCTTCGGAAGACCTTATGGCTAGCGTACTGAAAAGTATTGGTATTCCCCTGGATATCCGATTCACGGCAACCAATGGGCGTCCGATGAAAATCGCCGCCGGTGGCCGGCCAATCGACGAACTCCTTGCCTGACATCACCCTGATCTAGCTTGTCGCGATCCATCGCTGAATCCGCCGGCACCTTCAAAACCATGCTCCGGTTAGCACTACCCGTGCTTGCAGAGCAACTCCTTTTTGCACTGGTGATGCTGGTCGATGTTTGGCTTACCGGTCGCTTTCTCAAGGAAGCGCCGGAATTGGCAGCCATCGGCCTGATTGCCTACCTGTTGTGGTTCCTGACAAGCCTCTTTGATTTTGTTGCTATTGGTGCCACAGCGATTACCGCACGATTCGTCGGGGCCGGCAATAAAGAGAGTGCAAGACTGGTTGCCAACCAGTCGTTGTTGGTCGGAATCGCCGTTTCAGTCGTAGCGACCAGCCTGGGATTTCTCCTGGCCCGTCCGAGCGTAACACTCCTGGGCCTGGAAAATGAAGCGGCGCGATTTGCCGTACGTTACCTGGATTATATTTTGCCGGTACTTCCCGCCATCATGATCCAGAAAGTGGGAATTGCCTGCTTGCGGGGTGCCGGCGATATGCTGACTGCTTTTTGGGTAATGTCCCTGGTCAATCTAGTAAACATCGGCGTGAGTTGTGCCCTTGTGATTGGAATCGGGCCTTTTCCAGATCTCGGTTGGGACGGGCTGGCTATCGGTACCGCAGCAGCTTATGTCACCGGTGGTCTTCTGGTACTGCTACTACTGGTTGGTGGTCGCGGTGGCCTGGCTCTCCATCTTCAGATGCTGTGGCCGAATGCCGATATGATTCGGCGGCTCTTGATGATTGGGATTCCTGGCGGCACCAATACCCTCCTGGTTATTGTCTGTAATCTCTGGTTTGTCTCTCTCATTAATCGACTCGGAAACGATGCCGCAGCAGCCCATAGCGTGGCCATTCGTTTAGAATCACTCGGATTTCTTCCAGGGGCGGCCTTTGCGATGGCAGCCGCCACGCTTGCCGGTCAATACCTTGGGGCGGGAGACGCTCACCGCGCGGGGCGAAGCGTGTTGATGGCCTGCCTGACCGCATGTGGGATTATGCTGACGATGGGAATCGCCTTTTATTTTGGGGGCCTGCAGTTAGCCGATTTTTTTCTCACTCCCGAAGAAAATGACATTGCAGAGATGTCGGCCGGACTGCTGCGAGTTGCGGGCCTTGCGATGCTGCCACTCGCCATCGAAATGGTTCTCGTGGGTGCACTTCGTGGAGCGGGCGATACGCGTTGGCCACTGCTCTTCACTCTTATTGGCTTTCTTGGCATACGTATTCCCCTGACCTATCTTGCCATTGATGTTTTTCAATGGGGTGTCCTTGGTGCCTGGTATGCGATGTTGGTTGATCTTGTTGTGCGCTGTCTGATGGTCCTCTACCGCTTTTATCACGGTGGCTGGAAAAGCATCCAGGTATAATGTGCGTCTTTCGTATTTCTTTGGGACGGGTATTCCAGTTGGCAGATCTTCTAGACCTCCGCTTTGTGCCGCAACAGCGGAGACGTATTTGCGTAGGGCCAGCCGTAGCAGTCCTTCTCGCCACGATTTTTTAACGATCTGCAAGATAGACTGGAGGAGAATCCCCATGAAGTGAAATATGGAATATTTGTCTCGTTATTCATTAGGCTGGGTAATGGCTTTTGCAGACTCAGCCCATCTTTTCGGGATTCCACTTCGGATCATGGAGAACAACCTCTCGGGCGGGATGATGATATTCTTGCCAACTCCGTGAATAGACTCGCTTAACCACGCTCCCCACCAATAAAATGTACTTTGATTAAAAATGTGATGTTTGCACTGCGACAAAAGATTTAATGTTTGGAGTGTGTCAGTAATCCCATCTTTGGCCCTTGCAAGAAAACAATTTTCCCGTTGACTGCATGCCTCTTCAATAATTGAACTATTACTTGATGAAAATATAAAAAAGTGAGCGTCTGGAATCATCTCTTTTAAACGATCTGCCCGTTGCATTAAGGACCCGAACGTTTCTTCGGCCTCAACGGTCTGGTCCTGAAGATTATCTTCGTAGAGCCTCGCACCGATAGACACGGAATTTGTATTCTGAATTTGCTTCTGCACCTTAAGGTATGGATCAACAAGGGGGATATCCACCTTAATATTTCTTCTCAATTTCTCAACGACCGGCATGAAAAACTCTTCGTCCTGCCAATAACCAAAGAGTTCCACCAAGCCTCTAGGGGCCGCTCTTTCTAGTAGGTTGTCTTGAGACTGTTGATCTTCTTCAATGTAAGTCCATGGAAATACTTTTCTGCGGATCTTTCGGCTAGCTCTAAAAACGAATCCCATGTCTGTCTTTGACTGGAATATTATCTCACGCCGCAATGAATCGCTAAGCAATTTGTCCGCGAGGAGGGTTCGTCCATAACCGTCTGGCTTTGGCTTGTAGAGGATGTGAAGTTGCTTGTCGTTTTTATGGGCAAAAGAATACGCTGCGGCTAGTTGAAAAAGTTGGTTGCCGAGTCCGCCAGAAATATTGAGGTATACCTTGCTGCTCATGAAATCCAAGCGTTTTGAGCCAATAGAGCTCGAGACTGTATTGTTGCAATTCCTCTTGTCGCTGAAATGAATTCCGGTAAGCAGCCAAAGAGAAACTATTTTGTCGAGAATAACATCTTCTTTTTAGCCTTTAAAGGTATCGTGCTCATCCTGCCAGTGTTGCGGCAAGATCGTTCCGTTTTCTCCTTTTGTTTCCTTCTGGACGAGACAATAGTTGGCCAACTGCTACACGGAGAAACCGGTTGACTCTTCCTTCCTTGGTGGTATTCGGCCAGCGTATATATCTTCCTTTTTCTGAAGATGTCGTTCTAGTGCAACATCGCGAGCGGCCTGGACACCAAAATGGTATCGCCCCCTTTTTATCTTCTTGGCCCACTGGCCACGAGCGTGGCAAACAGAGGAAAAGTCAGATACGGTTTCTTTTTGGTAGAATGAGCGACCATGAAAGAGCCTTCTAAAACCAGTGTTTTAAGAATGACGGTTACACCCTGGTCGGCGTTACAGGTGTGCAATTGTTTTCTCGAATCGCAGGAGTGCAAGAAAACCACTATATTTACAGAGTCGCCCTCGTAGCTCAGGGGATAGAGCAACGGTTTCCTAAACCGTAGGTCGCAGGTTCGAATCCTGCCGAGGGTACTCACCGATTCAATCACGACCAGAACTCCCTTTATTTTCAAAGGCACACTGCTGTGGAGAAAATCCTTGTTACCGGTGGCGCTGGATTCATCGGCGGCGGCTTCGTCCGCGACTGGATGAGAGAATTTCCGGGAACCGTCGTCAATCTCGATCTGCTGACCTATGCCGGCAATCTCGATTCCCTCCAGGATGTGGTCGATGACCCGCGCCATGTTTTTGTACAGGCGGACATCCGCAACCGGGAAACAGTAGCCGGTGTACTGGCCCAATACCGACCGCAGGCAATCCTCCATTTTGCGGCCGAGTCGCATGTCGACCGCTCAATTGACGGGCCTGCTCATTGTATTTCCACCAATGTGATCGGGACCTCCGTTTTGCTCGAGTGTGCACTTGAATACTGGCGGACGCTCAAAAGGCAAGAGCAGCACTCGTTTCGTTTCCTGCATGTTTCAACAGATGAGGTGTATGGCTCGATCGAACCGGACCGCAAGTCCCGCGAAGGGGACAGATACTCCCCCAGCTCTCCCTATGCGGCCTCCAAGGCCGGCGCTGACCATTTTGTGCGGGCCTACCAACAAACCTACGGACTGCCGACACTCATCACCCACAGTTCGAACAATTATGGGCCTTACCAGTTTCCCGAAAAGTTGGTGCCGCTGACGATCCTCAATGCGCTTGCCGGAAAATCACTGCCCGTATATGGCGATGGCACAAACATTCGTGACTGGCTGCATGTCGAAGACCACTGTAGCGCCTTGCGAGCGGTCCTCGAGCGGGGCAGCGCTGGAGAGCATTACCACATCGGCGGCAACTGCGAACGGACCAATTTGTCTGTTGTGGAAGCAATTTGTGATATTGTCGATCGCTTGAAAACAGGTGGCGACCATGAGCCAACACGCAGGCAGATTAGCTTTGTAAAAGACCGACCTGGCCACGACCATCGCTACGCCCTTGACTGCACAAAAATTGAGCGGAAACTCGGCTGGAGTCCGTCACACCGATTTGAAACGGGCCTGGAAGCGACCGTGCAGTGGTATCTCGAGCATTCCGACTGGGTGCAGCAAATCTGCAATGGAACATATCACGGAGAGCGACTCGGTTTATCGACCGATTCGCTTTTGGACACTGAACCGGATCGTTGCTAAGAACGATCCACCAAGCATGATGGCGCCGATCAGCAGTTACAAAAAAGGGATCATTCTGGCCGGGGGTACCGGGTCGCGGCTTTACCCGGAAACGCAGACTGTGAGCAAGCAGTTGCTGCCGGTCTTTGATAAGCCGATGATCCACTACCCACTTTCTACGCTGATCTTGGCGGGAATCCGCGAAATCCTCATCATCTCGACTCCAAATTATCTCGGCAGCTTTGAGCATCTGTTGGGCGATGGTCGCAATTTAGGTATCTCTTTGCAATACGCTGTCCAACCGACTCCCGATGGGCTGCCGGAGGCGTATGTGATCGGTCGCCACTTCACCGGTAGTGACAACGTGGTCATGATACTCGGTGACAATATTTTTTATGGACCTCGATTCGAACAACAATTAGCGACTGCATCTTCCCGTAAGTCGGGGGGCACTATCTTCGTCAAAGCTGCCGAGGATGCAAATCGTTACGGTGTGTTGGAACTCGACCACGAGGGTCGCCCCCTATCTCTTGAAGAAAAACCGGACAGACCAAAATCAAACCTAGCCGTCACGGGAATCTATTTTTTTGACAATCGCGTACTCGACATTGCAGCGGATCTAACACCATCTGCTCGGGGTGAAACGGAGATTGTCGACGTGATTCGTCACTACATGGACCTTGGCGAACTCTGTGTTGAGGAGCTTGATTCGGAATGTGCATGGCTCGATGCGGGGACCCACGAATCACTCACGCTCGCTGCACACTCTATTGAAGAGTCCCAGCGTCGGGACGGAATCAAAATTGGCTGCCCGGAGCAGGCGGCCCTCACGATGGACTTTATCGCTAAGGAAAATTGAGAAATTGACGGGTCAAGTATAACATCGCTTATCGGGGGGCTCCTCGTTATCTCGCGAAAAAGATGTAAGCGGACTAAAGAGCCAAGATGCGCGAGGCCTTTTTTCTCGACATAGCGTGTATCGCGAGCGGGGCGTCGGTTGACAGTCTTTGGGCGAGGAGAGGAGAATGATTCCGCGTTTGTGACCCCTCATATTGTTCCTTCTCGATCCTGAAATCAACGATGACTCCAATATTGAAGTGGCCCTTGGTCGTTTGTGTTCTGACTCTTTTTTTCGGCGGATGCGGGTCAGCAGCCTACGAAGAAACATTTTCTAAAACGATTGATTCACTCCGCCGCGAAGAGGCCTTCCGTAATCTTCTGAAAACGCCGGTTGCCCTCCCAATTGCCGGAAGTGATGAGGTGGTCTCTCTCCGACTACCAAAACTCTTTGACGCTAGCGCGGGGAATGTCTACGCCTTTGATGCCATGGCAGAGAACCCGCTTGATCCGTCCAAAGTCCTCGAAAAGGGTCGTTGGTATCCGGATTTTCTGACAACATCAAAAGATTTCGATCTAGAGCCTTACCATCTAAGGACCTACGAAGTGCGTATCGCCCCAACTGGGGGGCAGGGAGAACCGTCCCCCGGAACACTCCAGTGCATTATTTTTGTGGTGCCTAAGAAAATCAAAAAAGGGAAGAAAAATACGTCCCTAAAAGATAGTTTGAAAGATGCTTTTTCTTTTGAGTGGATTGATCTGAAGGTTCCCACCCCCGAAGGGACCAAAAGGTCCATTTATAAAGGAATCTACAAAGAGGCCCCAAAGCGTCTCTTCTATCTGATTCCTGCCGAACAGTATGATGTGGTACTCGTATGGCAAACTCCCGCCCCGGTTGCCGTAGAGTTGCATCTCGATGACCCAAGTCCGGTTCTTTCGGGCAAAGATGATCCACTAGCTCGGGCAACGGCCGGGACCGTGCAGATTGAACCGGCGGTCACCAAGCCCACTCCGGCAAATTGATCGATCCGTACTGCTGCGCGTAGAGGCGGCGATTGGGGCACGCTCGCTCAAAACTCCGCACTGCCGGGTGTACGGGGAAAGGGGATCACGTCCCGGATGTTTGCCATCCCAGTCGTGAACTGCACGACCCGCTCCAGGCCCAGGCCAAAGCCGGCATGCGGCACGGTACCAAAGCGGCGAAGATCGAGATACCACCAATATTCCTGCGGGTCGAGAGCTTGCTGCCGCATCCGTGACTCCAACACCTCGAGTCGCTCCTCGCGCTGCGAACCACCGATGATCTCCCCAACCTTGGGCACCAGCACGTCCATTGCCGCCACGGTCTTTTCATCGTCACTGAGCCGCATATAAAACGGCTTGATCGAGCTGGGATAGTCGGTCACGATCACCGGCCGGCCGATCGCCTCCTCGGTCAGATACCGCTCGTGCTCGGACTGCAAATCCTCACCCCATACCGGTTCAAATTCAAACTTTTTTGATGACTTCTGCAAAAGATCGACAGCTTCGGAGTATGTGATGCGCTCGAAACTGCTCGCTACGATCGACTCCAGTGTCGCAATCACCGTCTCATCGATGCGGTCGTTAAAAAACTGCATGTCCTCAGAGCAATCCCTGAGGACATCTGCAAAGATCCGCTTGATCAGGCCTTCGGCCAGGTCCATGTTCTCGGGCAACTCCGCAAAGGCGACCTCCGGTTCAATCATCCAAAACTCGGCCAAGTGCCGCGAGGTATTAGAATTTTCTGCGCGGAATGTTGGTCCAAACGTATAAACCTTCCCCAGGGCCGTCGCGTAGATTTCCCCTTCAAGCTGACCACTCACGGTGAGAAACGCCGGTCGATCGAAAAAATCGAG
>Ga0315338_1004571_pt1 | contig 10765 bp, 3 predicted proteins | sample ASW8metaG_FD_204518 | JGI IMG/M metagenome (GOLD analysis project Ga0315338, IMG submission 204518) | Ammonia-oxidizing marine archaeal communities from Monterey Bay, California, United States - ASW #8 | ecosystem: Environmental > Aquatic > Marine > Coastal | place: USA: California | collected...
ATCATGATTTTTTCCAGTCATATAAATCTCTGATTTTCCTATCCTTGAATAATGAATATGATAAGGTTCATCAACGGGAACTGTACCACCATCTTGGTATTTAAAATCACCAAACTTTTGAACTGTACCAGCATTATCTACAATCCTTTCTTCGTGCTCTTCAGACAACATTTTATTTAAATCATATATTAAATTAAGTCTACTACCTAATATTTTTTGTCGCATTCCTTTAGACAACCCACTTAGGCCTTTTATATTAAATTTACCTGATTTTTTTTTGGATGATTTTTTCTTTTTCTTTTTCATAATTACTTATTCTATTTAAGTTTATCCATTGCAACCCTCATTGGCCCGGTTATTGTTGTTGTCCAATTATCTGAACTAATGCTATGACCGACTTTTATAGCTTGGAAAACTACAAACTTTTTAAATGTTTCTGGAATATAATCCACCTGAAAACAGTTCCCTGGAATAATTCCTCCCGTACCATCTATTGTTATTTCTAATTCTAACGCTATCCCAGGATCGGGTACGGTTTCTGCTAATATTTTAGCCTTATCTTCTTTACCTTCTTTTCCAATCGGAACAGTATTTCCATGAATGTAATCAATCATCGTTTCTCTAATGAAAACATGATATTCAGGTACTTCTTCTAAATCACCTTCCCTATTATACAATGAAAAAGTAACCTTGTCCGCCCAATTCCATGGCCAATATTTACTCTTTTGTGTTGATGTAACTCCTCCAGGACTGTTTATCATATCTTCAAACATCTTTTTTGATGCGTCTGTACTGGCCTGTTCTTTAGCAATCGCAGCTGTTTGTTTTTCTGCTTCTTTTGCTGCCTTTTTTTCTGCGTCTGAAGCATCCGCGGCCTTATCAGCTTTAGTTTTAATTTGGTCCTTGTAATACTTAATCAATGCCTCTCTATCTAATTTAAAAGCAACACCTTTATTGTGACCAAATGTTTCTCCACTTGGAATTGCCGTATCTTTATTTCCATCACTTGAAAATTCTACTCCATCTATATCTCCATAAGGACTAATACTTCCAAATGGTTCTGCTTCTCCTATTCTTGTAGCATGTTTAATTTGTTTTTGGGATTGATCTATAGCTGATTTCGCCGCTGTAACTGCTGCCAATGCCTGTCCTGCAGGTGTTGCTGCTTCTTCGTGTCCTTCTTTTGATGTTCCCGCGTACATCGCAGTTACTGCCATTGCACTTGGAACTTTTGAATTTAAACTTTGATTTTTAACAATACTTTTCTCTCCCCATGATGGAAATATAAAAAGTGGACTATTTGGATTTCCTTCACCTCGTCTATCAATTAACTCCGAAACAGTCGTAAGTGTTTTATTCATATCTACTACCTTAATGTTTCCTGGATTATGAGAGTCTGAAACAATTTCAAAATTCCAATAACCATCTAAATCTTTATTAAATTCATCAAATAAATTAGACATTCCTTCTCTAACAGTCTTTGCATCCAAAAACGCTTCTTCGATTAAATCATAAGATATCAAAATATTTCTTAAATATCCCCCTTTATTAAGATTATTAGGATCTATTGCAAAATTTCTAAAATAATTTTCACCTGCCGCACCTCCGTCTGAAAAAGCACCCTTACATGCGTCCATAATAAAATCACCATAATCTGCTGTCCATCCCTCAAACATCGATTCCGCAAGTTCCCCGGCTGGGAATTGACCTGGTAAAATCCACCTATTAAAAGATGGAGTTCGTAACCACTCATTATTTCTAATTATGACAGACCTAAATTTCGCTTGATATGGATTATCAACTGGATCTCCACCCTCAAATGGTTCATATTGTCCACTTCCATCAGAAGTTAAAACTGGTTCTATACTCCTAAAAGATGAAATTGGTTTATTATTTTCTTGTACTAATCCTAAAAATCTACTTAAAATATTATCTTCAAGCCATCCCCAAGTAACCCAAGGTCCTGCAGATTGATTTGAGAAAAAATTGTCAGCTGTCCAACTTAAAACTCCAGGTGGTTGTGTATTATTTCCATTTTTCCATTCAGCATTCCATGCTGTTAAAGATTTATGTTTGGTTGCATCCCAAAAAGTTGCTCCGTCTGCTGTTAAATCAAATAAGGTTTCCCTTAACCCACCAACAAAAATATGTAATGGTGGCTGTACTATCCCATCATCATTTACAACTTTAGTTCCTGGTGGTGATGTGTCCCCTTTTAAAATATTTACTCCACGAGATGTAAGTGTAGTTGTAATATCAAATCCACCATCATCTCGTAACGACCATTCCCAATTAGAAATAATACCAGCCATAGCATCATAATTACCGGCATTGGCAATAACTTTATCTTGAATTAGTGTATAGGCTCGTCCATTTTTCATATCTTCTTCATTTACTAATAATTCATTTGTTGATGTTGGAACACTCCATCCCCATTCTAATAAAACTCCCTTACCGTGTGCCATAAAATGACATTGTAATGCATCTATATCTTCAAATGTCCAACAAGTCCAATTAATTGTTGCCTTTCTAATTGCAGCTAAACCACCTTCATAATCAATACTTACATCTTTAATTCCTGGAATTGGTCTATGTGTCTTAACTCCTTCTTCACTTCGTGGAGCAAGTGGACCTCCACCATCTTCTCCCTGTCTATATAAACTATCAAAACCATTAAACATAGATTGAATTCCGTCATCAGTTTGATTGTCTAATATACCATTTACTATTGATACTGTATTTAATCCACCTTCTGTACTATTATCTACGGGAGAATACATTTTTACCCAAGTTGTTTTGGCATAAGTTTCTCTTATTTGGTCAATAGGATCAAGTTCTGTACCAGTAAAATCTCTTGACACTGCTTGACTTTTTTTGTGTAGAGTTTCCCTTATTCTTTTATTTATAGGTTGTAGACTTATCATAACCTTTACACATCTTCATTGATTGCCTGCAAATCCTGTACTATTTGTGGAACATTTCTTGGTATTCTTAATTTTTCATCTGGTTTCAAACCAAATGAACCATCACGTATTTTATTTGCCTGTGCTATAATCCACCATAACGTAGAGTCCCCATAATATCTATATGCTAAATTTTCTAATCTATCCCCATCAATAGGATACACAAACTGATCTCCATCTCCAATCCTTATTTCTGGGTACAATGTTGTTTTTTGCACTCTATTACCAGTATATTTATCTATTTTTTTACCTGTAAATTTATATCTACTCATAATTTATTATGTTCCCATTAAACCAGTTAATTGTTTTCTTGCACCCAAAGTAGCAGTTTTCGCATCATATGGTTTGAGAAACGACTTATCTTGTCCACCAAAATCAAAATGAGTACCTTGTGATGCTAATGCATGTTGTCCGATATGAGTAAATTCACAACTTATATTTATCGCATGAGGTAATTGAAATCCATCATCAAGTTCCCAAGGTGATTGATCATCAACTGTAATTCCCAAACTACTTAAATATCCTGGAACTGAATTGTACATATCCCCAATGGTTAATTGTATAAAAGGTGCTTCCATTCTTTTTCCTGTTGTTCCTAATGCCTTCCAAGTTGGATATGTAAGTCCAACAAGATAATTTAATTTTTCCCATAATAAAGGTAATTCTTGTTTTGAACTTGGAACAATCATAAATTCAAAACTCATAGACCTTTCTACTCCTTGATAAACATGAACACTATCTGGTCTACCAATATATTTTTCAGATGACCATTCGGGTGAAAGTGTTTCACTTACTCCACTTAAAAATGCCCTAAATATAATATACTTTTTATTTACTATATCATAAATTTTAAATTTAATATAATCATCCACTTCTCCACTATCTCCATACGGATGCATATTAACACTGTCGGTTAAATCAGTTGCATATTTATCATCGGCTGATGTCTTTTTTATTAATCCTAAATCATCATCACTTACAATTTTAACTGTAGAAAGAGAAGTTGTATGGATTGTTACTGGACTCTTATTCTTTCCCAATTCTTGCTTATCATACCTATTTTCATCTACACCATTTTTTGGTATAGCTCCGTATGCTAAAGTCTTATATTTATCAAGAACATTTCCTTTACCCACGGCTTTAGATTCTGTCCGTGTATCAACAGGGAAATCTGCTGTTACATCATTATTACCTAATGTAAGACTACCTGCATCCATATTAGAATTAAGTGTAGATAATCTCTTAACCGCTTGCGGTATATTACTCTCATTTACTGAAAATCTACCTTTATTTACTACCACATCAGTAGTTCCACCTTCACTTCCTACATTACCCTTTATACTCTCTTGATATGATTCCTTTGTGAATCCTTTTCTATCATAATTGCCCCCAACTTTTGTAGATATTTTATCATCTGGACCATATAAACTATCTGATAATTTTATAGGTTCTTTTGATTGATCAACAAAACTTAATGACTGTCCCTCTGTACCAATATTTCCTGATCCTTGTTTATTAAGAAGTGGAAAATTTTGAAGTTTTATCGGTTCTTTAAGAGTATCTTCTCCAGCTGTTTGAATTCTAGCACTACTTTTTGTATGTTTAGTCTTTATAGTTACAATTGGATCACCTACCTTATCTGTTCCTACTCTTGACTTCTTATTTAATTCGGTTAGGTAAGTGTTAGTATCATTATATAAATCTTTATCGAAAACTGTAGTACTTACACCGTCTTTATCTTTATATGAAAATATATCTCCTTGAAAATTAGTACCCAAACCTACACTTGCAAGTCCTTTTGGCCATTCACCAAATGGGGCTTCAGTACCAACGGAATAACTGTGTGCTAATTGACCTTTATTTTTAGTATTAGATTCTGCAATAAGACTTTCTAAATAACCCTTACCTTCTTCAACACTATAAAAATTACCACCAAAATGTAAATTGGTTGTACTTATTCGTGTCATATTATGTTTTTCTGTTCCAAATATCTTGGAAGGAAATTTATTTTCTGTGACTGATGGTTCTAATTTAGAAGCTCTTTCTTTGCGTACTCCAGATGTAATATCATTCAAACCATGAATTTGAGTATAAATTGCATCTATACTTCCAACATGACCAATATATAATGTTGAACTATCTGATTCTACTCCATAAGTTACATTAATTGGTTCATGTGGTTTACCAATATTTGTAATATATTTTTTTCTTGTCCCATGTGCTGCCGTATTTCTAAAGAGACCATATAAATCACCTTGATATGCATTTGCTACTTTTATTCTATCACCGAAAGTAGTTCCTCCAAAAGTTCCTTCTGCTCCATCAAGTGAAAAAGTTTTAACTCCTCCTGATTCTATTGGATCGGTTGGTATTTTATAAAATTGAGTTGGTTTTGCTTGTGGAAATAGTGTTCCACCATCATGAACACCCTTTTCCATAGATAATGTTAAATGCTTTTCAGTTGTAATTAATCCCTTATCTTTTGGAAAATATGAATTTGCTACATCTGGATAAATATTACCTTCAAATATACCAGTTCTGAGTATAGGTGTTTGAAATGGTTTTGCCATATCTTTGGTAAGAGAATATTGTGGAATTGTAATTACACCACCCACTGGTTTAATTGATTCTCCTGGTTGGTTATTTGAATGTGTCTTTACTGTAATTACTGAGTTAGGTATAGCTCCTATTTGAACAGATTTTCTATCACCTATGGCATCAAAAGCAAATTGTTCGTATATACCACCAGGTCTTTCTGGTCCCCAATGGTCACCACCAAATGCTTCTTTATCTCTATTTACTACAACATCAGTTGCAGAAAAAACATCTTCACCAACAACTTTTTGTAAAGGACTTTCTAAATCAACACCTCGTGATGGTGGTGTAAAATCTGATTTCTTAGTATTCTCTCCACCTATAAGAGAATTTCCCCAATTAGTGAGTGCGTCTGTCGCCATGCTTGTAGCTTGTGCTACTGATATTGGAAAGGAAGCTAATGTACCAAATGGTGAAGCACTGGCTGGTACAAATAATATACCTTTACCATCCAAGTACACATTCTCACCTGAATACTTATTAAATGAATGCTTTTGGAATAAATCTGGAACACCACCACCAGACTGTTCTTTTGCACGTTTTAAAACTCTACCTTGAGAACTTTCTATTCTTGATGCATCGGCTATGGCCGCATCTGTTCCAGTTTTTACAAAAACACCCATTGGTCCTGGCCATAAATATCTATTTGGATTTGAAAGTGCTACTCTTTTATCTAATGGTAACTTTTGTCCACTAACTTCTGCTAATGGTGATTGCATTTCAACACGACCAAAACTGGGTTGTTCTACTCCTGCCGCGTTAAAGGCCGCATTAATAATATCATTTCCACCAATAGTAACTGGTCCCACAGACACATCTGGCATCAAATCTCCAACTGCCTCAATTGCCTTATCAGATGGAACTACATCAGTATATCGTTTTCCACCTGCATGTCTATTAACATGAATCATTGGTACAACTGAACCAAGTGATAAAGGATTATAAACTTTTGTTTCAATAGTTGGATTGAATGCCTGTAATATAAATTGTTTTCCTAAAAATAAAGCACCTTTTGTAGAAGTAAGAAACTTAGCTATTCTTCCAATATCGGCCACAGACCTATCTATCATAACATCAAGTGGTGCCCTCAAAAATTCCCCACTTAATGCGTTTGCCCATTCTATAGCTCCTGATAAATGTTCTCCACCATCTTGTGGATCACCTTCATATAATCCCCATCTATCTCCAATTTGTCTAACAATATATGGTTGAGTAGAATCAAGTGTAACATCTATATTAGATTGTATTCCTGTAACAGGATCTGATACCCACATTGGTGCCCAAGGAGTAACTCCCTTAAATATTAAATCATATGGTCTTGTATCTGGAAATTCAAAAAATTGAGAATTATTCATGTCAAAGTTATCTGAATATCTATCTATTCTAATTAATGAACTATCACTACGAATAAATTGGTTAAAAACAGGAGTAGATGATTCAATGATATTTGGTATATACATCAAACTTCTATCAAATCCACTTTCTGGTTTAGTTCCCTCAAATAATGGAATATTACTAATTCCACCAGGTGGATTTGTATTTCTACCTTCTTGTGGAACTTGATATTGTCCTTCTGAATTTCTATAAATTGAACCTCTTGGTGTTATTGGAACTAAACTTCCATAATAAGAAAGACCACCACCAACAACTCCTGCTAAATCTTGATCACCAACATGAACTGAACCATCAGTGCCAAATTCGATTGAATCATAATTTTCATATGCTTTTCTTAGTTTATCCCTTGTTTGTGTATGGTCAAAAACTCCGGCAATACTATCAAATGCTCCTATACCATAATCTGACAATGGATGATTCATAATATCACCTTGCCAACCAATATAAAATCTTTTATTTCCCGTAACTTGATAACCACGAATTGTAAATGATTGTGGTTTATCATTTGGATATACTCCATGTCCCACACCATCATCGTGTATAGAATGATCATCTGGATGTGGTGGTTGTGCTGGAGTTGGTCCTTCAGTTCCACCATGACGACCTTTTATTTGACTTAAATTTTCTCCTGCCCCATCATCAAATTTAGAATGTTCCTCTGGATGTGGTGGTTCTCCACCACCTTCATATCCACCATGTCGACCTTTTATTTTACTATTATTGGCACCAGCATTTTCATAATTCCAATCGAAATTTGATAAATCTGTTAATAAATCTACAAGTGCCATTTTTATCTCCCTATACTATTTGATCTGAAATTGATTTAGTATTTGATTTTACTCCACCAACACCAGTTGCTATTGGTCCTGATTGTCCTAATAACTGTATTAATTCATCAAGTTTTGAATTAGTCTGACTCATATCAAATGTTCCTACGGATTCTCCCTTGTGTACCTCAGCAACTCCTGTTTCTTTAACATTATGACCAGGGCCTCCTGCTTCAGTTGCAAGTGATGGTACATTAGGAAGATTAAATCCAAATTCTTTTCCACCTATTAGTGGTATCCAATCTGGTACTTTAACACTAAGTGAATTTATTGCATTGATTACCATATTAACTCCTGCAATAATAAGATTAAATGGGGCCTTGATTAATGATACCCACATAGCAAATCCTGCCTTTATTCCAGACCATAACATTTGAAATGGAGTTATTAAAGCAGTAAATACCATCTTTCCCATAGACTTAATTAAATCAACTATAGATTCCCAATTTTTATATATTAGTGCACCAATACCAGCAATTAATGCAAACGGTGGGAATATAATGGAGGCTGCTACCATACCAATAACTTTTAGATTACTGAGTAACCATCCTATACCCTTTATAATTGGATTTAATAAACCGAAAGCTAACTTCAATGGTAAAAAGGCAACTTTTAATGATACTGACAATACTTTTAATATAACTCCTAATGTTGGTCCTAATGCAACCATTAATTCTTTTAATGGCTCCATCATTGACTTGAATAATTCTCCCAATTGACCACCCATGTCTTTCATTCCTTTATTTACTTTTTCATCCGCCTTTTGCATTGCTTCTTTATCTTCTCTTTCTGCTGATGTCATAGCATTTAAATTTGCTTGGTTAGCCAACATTGTAGATAAATCTTCTGTTGATTTACCAGTTGCCTTTGCTAAAGCATCTCTCTGTACAACATTCATCTTTTCCCATTGGGCCTGTGTACCAATTTGTTTTAATATTTCTCTCTCTTGACCTGCCATATCACCAGCTAATGCTAATTCTCTAGCCTTATCCATATTTATAGAACGACCTAACAACATACTTGCTTCCATCTGGTCATTAATATTTGACTCAAAATCTAATAAAGCATCAGATGTTGCTGCCATACTCTCCAACGAAGTACCAAGTTTTCGTGCCATTATTGCAGCTTCTGCTAAATTCTTACCACCTTCCTTACCAAACCTTGAAAATGTTCCCATATTCGCTGTCATATCTTCAAATACTTTTGCTGGTGCAACTCCTGCCATCTGTGCCATATGACCTATTTGTGCTAACTGAGCCGATGCGGCTTCATTTGACTCTGCTCCAAGTCCTTTCATTGCAGTCATTGCAGGTGCTATAGAACCTGCTGACATTCCATATAATCCTTGTAACTCTGCCATCGCTGCTAAATTTTCTTGTGTTATATTACTAACACCACCCATATTATCAGCTATTCCTTGTGCCATAGTTCCAACATCTTCAGCACTGACTCCTAACATCTTAAATTGCATTGCTGTTGCATCTACTGCCGTTTGTATCTCAAAGGCCTCTCCACGAGTAACCCCAAATTCTTGTCTCATTGCTTCTGCATAACTCATTGCCTTATAAAGTAAAACACCAATAAGTGCTATGGCTGCGGCCACAGCTACATATGGGTTGGCCAATGCTGCAGTTACAAACTGCCATGCTCCTTTAGTTGCCATTTTTAATCCATCTGCTAATTTTGTAGTATAATCCATTGCCCCTGTAGTTATATTATCCATGGCTGAATCCATATCATTCAAAGTCAATACAGATTCATCATCTGCAGACACTAACTGTCCAGTTGATAAATCTCTAAATCTTGTAAATGTATTACCAGCAGATGTAGTATATTCTTCCATCGCAACTTGTGGTTCTGATAACATCCCAACCAAGTTTTTCTGAACGGTATCACCAAAAGAAGATGACAATCCTTCTAAATCAATCATACTTGAAACTATTCCACCAAATGGTAATGATTCAATAGTTGATTTTAATCTATCAAATGGTTTATTTATATATTCAGCCGCGGCAGCTACTTGATTATTCATAACTCTCATTTGATCTGCCGCTTTAACATTTCTTTTAGTAGTCGCAACCATAGCCTCTGAAGCTGCTTCCATTTCTTCCATATCTCCTTGCATTTCTTCAATAGACGATTGCATTGCTGTATATTCATTAGACAGTGGATTTAATAACTCAAGTTCTTTTAACATAAACTTTATTTTCTTCTTCATATCAGGTAATGTAACTGACTTTATCAATTTTGCCTGTCTAACAGATTGGTCGTATAATTCCTCTGCCTTATCAACACTAACACTAAAACCAGATGTACCTATTTTTTCATAAGATTTTGCCATTTCACCAGCAAGACCAACACTTTGTGACTGTAAATCATTTATATTATTAAAACCTTCCCCCATTGTCGTTGTTGCCTCTTTAAATCTACTATCAAGTGCGGTATACACTTCTAACAATACTTCTGCCTCTTTTTGTACGGCTGGGTCGTTTTTAAATTGTTCTCCACTTTGTGCTGTAAAATAACCTTCTGCATTTTCGGCTAAATCTTCTATTGCCGCTGACATAGCACTTGTTGTCGATTGCATATTATCACTGCCACCCTGTAAATAGGTTTCGGCTTTCTCAGCGTTCATTGCAATATCATCCATTAACGAGGCAAAACCTTGATAAGTATCTGTCATTTGAACTCCACCTCTTACCATAGGTTGCATATTTGAAGATGCTATTTTAAAAGAATTAGAAAGTTGAAAAACACTTCTACCATTCCTTTCAACTCTTTTACCTATTTCTTCTTGAAGTGAAGAAACACGACTTGCAACTCCAAGATATGCGAGTTCAGCTTTATCTCTATCGGCCTGTGCTTTACCCTCTAACTTAGCAATACGTTTTTTACGATTTTCTAAATCTTGTAATTGTCTGAGCTCTTGATCTCCCCAATCTTTTGTTTCCTTCTTGAGTTTGGCAATATCTTGCTCAACTTTTC
>Ga0315338_1004572_pt1 | contig 10764 bp, 6 predicted proteins | sample ASW8metaG_FD_204518 | JGI IMG/M metagenome (GOLD analysis project Ga0315338, IMG submission 204518) | Ammonia-oxidizing marine archaeal communities from Monterey Bay, California, United States - ASW #8 | ecosystem: Environmental > Aquatic > Marine > Coastal | place: USA: California | collected...
AATCGGATTGCGAACCGCCACTGCATCTGTACCGGCGCGACGGACTTTCGTTTACGGATTCGATTCGCGGCATGTACGCGATCGCGATTCACGATCCGGTCGAGGCTCGCCTCGTCCTCGCACGCGACCCATTTGGGATTAAACCGCTCTACTACGTTGAAACGGCGGACCATTTTGCCTTTGCTTCCGAACCGCAAGCGCTGCTCGCGGCCGGCCTGGCGGTAGCCGAGTTGGCGGAGGAGCATCGCAACGAACTTCTGCAACTGCAGTTCACCTGCGGCCGCGGGACGATTTATAAGGGCATTAACCGGGTCCTACCGGGCGAGACGCTGGTGGTCCGCGGCGGTCGGATCGTCGAACGGCGACGGCGCGCAGCGTTGCCAGCAGGCGGTCCGCAGCGATGCGGCGTCGACGAAGGGCTGACTCGGCTCGACGAGGTGCTGGAAAACAGCGTCACCCTTCATCAACGCTCCGACGTACCCTACGGGCTATTCCTTTCCGGCGGCATCGACTCATCGGCCATGCTTGCACTCATGTCCCGCCTGAACGAGCGGCCCGTCAAGGCGTATACGGCAGGTTTCAGCGGCACCGCCGTCGCGGACGAGCGAGCGCATGCGCGCGCGCTTGCCGAAACCGTCGGCGCGGAATTCCATGATGTGGATTTCACCGACACCGACTTCTGGACATTGCTGCCCGAAATCGCTGCCGCGATGGACGACCCGGCGGCGGACTATGCGATCCTGCCGACTTGGAAACTGGCGCGCGAGGCGGCGCGCGACCTGAAGGTCGTCATTTCCGGTGAAGGCGGCGACGAATTGTTCGGCGGATACGGCCGCTATCGCAGCGCACTGCGTCCGTGGTGGCAAGGCGGCCGGATGATGCGTGCACGTGGTATTGTCGAAGGACTCGGCGTATTGCGCCAGGACGACGCCAGCTGGCGCGATGCCATCGCCGCCTCCGAGGTTACCGCGACAGAAGCGCAGCGGTCACGACTGCAAATCGCGCAAGCGGTGGACATTACCGATTGGCTGCCCAACGACCTGCTGACCAAACTCGACCGCTGTCTGATGGCGCACGGCATGGAAGGTCGCACGCCGTTCCTGGACGTGGCGGTCGCCGACGCCGTCTTTCGCCTGCCGGATAGCCTTAAAATACATAAGCAACGCGGTAAGTGGATTTTGCGGCGCTGGCTCGACCGGGTCCTGCCGGACGCCCGCGCCTTCGAGCGCAAACGCGGCTTCACCGTACCGGTGGGCGAATGGATTTTCGAACGGGGGGCGGAGCTCGGACCGCTCGTCGCCGCAAGCCCGGCAATCGCCGAAGCCTGTCATCCGGACCGCGTCATCGCGCTGTATAAATCGACCCGCAAACGCGCCCGGCTGGCGGGATGGGTCCTGTTGTTCTATGCCTTATGGCACCGGCGTCATATTGAGCTGCGCCAGCCTGAAGGTGACGTCTTCGACGTATTGTCCGCCGCCTAATCTGGAATTCCCGAGAGACCGGGAACAACCGAATCTTACGACATGTTTGTCTGCGGCCGCGTCTATGATGGATTTTACGGAACTGCTACCCGTCTTCATTGATGGCCGCTTGCGCCGCCGCCAGTCGGGCGATCGGCACGCGATAAGGCGAGCAGGACACGTAATCGAGCCCGATCCTGTGGCAGAAGTGCACGGAGGCCGGGTCGCCGCCATGCTCGCCGCAAATCCCCATCTTCAGATCCGCGCGGACCGCCTTGCCCCGTTCAACCGCGATACTGACCAGCTCGCCGACGCCGTCCTCGTCAATAGAGACAAAGGGGTCGATCGGGATAATTCCAGCCGCTTCGTAGTCCGGTAGGAAATTGGCGGCGTCGTCGCGGCTGATTCCGAAGGCGGTCTGCGTCAGATCATTGGTGCCGAAGCTGAAGAATTCAGCCGTCTCGGCAATGTCGCCGGCGCGCAACGCGGCCCGTGGCAATTCGATCATCGTGCCGACCATGTATTGCGGTGCCTGCCCCTGCTCCTCGCCAACCTCTTCCGCGACACGGTCGATGATCTTCTTCAAGATATCGAGTTCCTGCCGCGTGACAATCAGCGGCACCATCACTTCCGGTTCGACGGTTTCGCCGGTTTCCTTGCTGACGGCAACCGCGGCCTCGAAGATGGCGCGAGCCTGCATCTCGCAAATCTCCGGATAGGTGATCGCCAGACGGCAGCCGCGATGGCCCAGCATCGGGTTCGATTCCTCGAGCCGCAAGGCGCGCTGCCGAACCTTCTCAACCGAGACGCCGGCCGCCTTAGCGACGTTGGCGATCTCCGCCTCGCCCTTCGGCAGAAACTCATGCAAGGGCGGATCCAGTAGACGGATCGTTACCGGCAGCCCCTTCATGATACGGAACAGTTCGATGAAATCGGCCCGCTGCATCGGTAGGATTTTGTCGAGCGCGGCGCGCCTGCCGGCTTCGTCCTCGGCCACGATCATTTCGCGCATTGCAACGATGCGGTTGGCGTCGAAGAACATATGCTCGGTCCGCGAAAGACCGATACCTTCCGCGCCAAACCGAATGGCTGTTTTCGCTTCCTCCGGCGTTTCCGCATTGGTACGCACATTCATACGGCGAAATTCGTCGGCCCAACCCATCACCGTCGTGAAATCGCCCGACAGCTCCGGCTCGATCGTCGGAACTTCGCCGAGAATGACCTCGCCCGCCGCGCCGTCAATGGTAATGACCTCGCCGGCCGCGACAGTCGTGTTCCGCACATACATCGCGTTTGCCTTGTAGTCGATACGCACCTCGCCGGCGCCGGCAACGCAGGGCCTCCCCATGCCGCGCGCGACGACCGCTGCGTGGCTGGTCATACCGCCGCGCGCCGTCAGGATACCGCGCGCCGCGTGCATGCCGTGGATATCTTCCGGGCTCGTCTCGAGCCTGACGAGGATTACCGCTTCGCCCTGCCCGGCCCGTTTTTCGGCTTCTTCGGCCGTGAAAACGACTTTCCCGCAGGCCGCACCCGGCGACGCCGGCAGTCCGCGCGAGAGGATATTGCGGTCGGCATCCGGATCCAGTGTCGGATGCAGCAATTGGTCGAGTGCCGCCGGATCGACACGCGAGACCGCCTCACGCTTGTCGATCAAGCCCTCTTCCGCCATGTCGACGGCGATCTTCATCGCCGCGGCCGTCGTCCGTTTGCCGTCGCGGGTCTGCAGCATCCAAAGCTTGCCGCGCTGCACCGTGAACTCGATATCCTGCATGTCCCGGTAATGCGATTCGAGCTGGCCGCGAACCGTCTCCAGTTCCGCGAACAGTGCCGGCATGATTTCCTCCATTGCCGGTTGTTTCGACCCCGTCGCTTCCTTGCCCCTTATCGTCAGGCGCTGCGGCGTGCGGATACCGGCGACCACGTCTTCGCCCTGGGCATTGATAAGATATTCACCGTAGAAGGTGTTCTCGCCATTCGACGGGTCCCGCGTAAAGGCGACGCCGGTCGCGCAATCATCGCCCATATTGCCGAACACCATGGACTGCACGTTGACCGCCGTACCCCAGGCCTCGGAAATATCGTTCAACTTTCGATAGGTGATCGCGCGTGGAATGCGCCAGCTGCCGAACACGGCCCCGATCGCACCCCAAAGTTGCTCCTTCGGGTCCTGCGGAAATGCCGCACCGAGTTCGGTTTGGACGACCTCCTTGTATTGCGCGACGAGCGCTTTCAGGTCTTCCGCCGACAATTCGGTGTCGAGCACGACGCCACGGTCTTCCTTGTGATATTCGAGCAATTCCTCGAAATGGTAGTGGTCGACGCCGAGCACGACATCGCCATACATCTGTATGAAGCGGCGGTAGCTGTCATAGGCAAAGCGGGGATCCTCGCTGGATTTCGCGAGCCCCTCGACCGTCTCATCGTTGAGGCCGAGATTGAGGACGGTGTCCATCATGCCCGGCATCGAAACGCGCGCACCCGACCGAACCGACACAAGCAGCGGGTTCACGGAATCGCCGAATTTCGCGCCGGCCGCGTTCTCGATTTCCGCCAGGGCGGCCTCGACCTGCGCCGCAAGATCGCCTGGGTAGCTTTCGCTGTTGTCGTAATAGTGGGTGCAGACTTCAGTGGTGATCGAGAAACCCGGCGGCACCGGCAGGCCGAGATTGCACATCTCCGCCAGATTGGCCCCCTTGCCGCCCAGCAATTCGCGCATCCCAGCCTCACCCTCGGCCGAACCGTCGCCAAAGCTGTAAACCCACTTCGTCATCACCTAACCCTCGATCAGACTGAAATCCGCGATTTGATTTAGCGTCGTTGCAAATTGCGAAAGCAGGCGCAGCCTATTTTCGCGCAGATGCGTATCGTCTGCATTCACTGTCACTTTGTCGAAAAACGCATCGACTGGATGGCGCAAATTCGCCATCGCTTCCATGGCATTGTCGAAGCGCTCCGATCGGATCGCATCTTCGGCCCCCGACCGCGCGACGGCGAAGTTGTCGAACAGACCCCGCTCCTCGTCCAGCGCGAGCAGCTCGGCATTCACATTGCCGCCGTATTCGGTTTTATCCTTCTTCGATTCGATTCGCACAATATTCGCCGCGCGTCGGTACGCGACCAAAAGGTTCTCGCCGTCTTCGTTCGACAGGAAGCCGCCAAGCGCCTCAACGCGCGCCATCAGCCGGACGAAATCGTCCTCGCCGCCGAGTGCGAAAACCGCCGCGATCAAATCATGCCGGACGCCCTTTTCGCGCAAATGCACCTTGAGCCGGTCGGCGAAGAATCCAAGCAAGTCGCTGCTAGCCTTTTCCGCGTCTTCGGAATCGACGTTGTTTTCCCGATACAGCCGCGTCGCGATGCCGAAAACATTCAGGAGATTGAGGCGAAGCCCGTTTTCGAGGATTAACCGGATCACACCGAGAGCCGCGCGGCGCAACGCGTAGGGGTCTTTCGACCCTGTCGGCTTTTCGTCGATCAGCCAGAATCCCACCAGCGTATCGATCTTGTCCGCCATCGCGACGGCAACAGACACCGGCGCGGTCGGGCAGCGGTCGTTCGGACCCAAGGGGGAATAATGGTCGGCGATGGCTTCGGCGACGGCAGGGCTTTCGCCGTCATGCAGGGCGTAGTAACGGCCCATCACGCCTTGCAGGTCGGGGAACTCTCCAACCATGCCGGTCGCCAGGTCAGCCTTGCACAGCAGCGCCGCGCTGCGTGCCGCATCTTTTTCAGCGCCGGGAATATTCTCGGCAAGGTCGGCGGCCAGCGCGGCGACCCGCTGCACTTTCTCCGCCACGGTCCCGAGCTTGGCGTGGAAGGTGATTGCGTCGAGCGCTGGCGCGCGGTCGGCGAGGCGCGTGCTGCGGTCCTGGTCCCAGAAGAACTTCGCGTCGGCGAGCCGTGCGCGCAACACGCGTTCGTTGCCGGCCACGATCGCCGCCCCGCCATCCGCGGCCGTCATATTGGCGACGAAACCGAAGCGTGGCGCGAGGCTTCCGTCTGGTTTCGACAACGAGAAGTATTTTTGATGGGCGCGCATCGAGGAGGTCAGCGCCTCCGCCGGGAGGCCCATAAAGTCCGTATCGATCGTGCCGAGCAGACAGACCGGCCACTCGACGAGGCCGGATACTTCGTCGAGCAGCCCGGGATCGCCCTGGACGGTCAGCCCCTCGCCCTCGGCCAATTTCTGCAGCGATACGGAAATTGTCGCGCGCCGCTCCGCGGCGTCGAGCATGACATGAGCGCCGGCCAGCTTGTCCTGGTAATCGGCAAAACTCGATACTTGAAACGGTTTCGGCGACAGGAACCGATGGCCCGCCGTCGCGTCTCCGGACGAAACATTGTTGAACGCAATGCCATCGACGGACTCGCCGCCAAACAGGCACAGGATGCTTTCTACCGGCCGTACCCAACGACCCGCTTCGCCACCCCAGCGCATCGATTTCGGCCACGTAAACTTCGCGAACACGTCGTTGACGATCTCCGGCAGCACCTGCGCTGTCATCTCACCCGACCGTTCGATGACGGCGAACCAGGCCTCGCCCTTGCCAGCATCGCGTTTCTCACACTGGTCCAGCGATTCGAGCCCGGCGCTGCGCAGAAACCCTTCGATCGCCTTGTCCGGCGCACCGACCTTGGGACCCTTGCGCTCTTCCCGCATATCCGGCTGCTGCGCCGGCAATCCGTCGACGACGAGCACCAAACGGCGCGGCGTCGCGTACGCGTCTGCCTTTTCAAAGTCGAGCCTGGCCTTCTTGAGCCCGTCGCTGACGAAGCGCTTTAAATCCTCCGAAGCGCGCTTCTGCATCCGCGCCGGAATTTCCTCGGAGAGAATTTCGAGTAGGAGTTCAGGCATGACCACCCCTGCCTGAAACTATCCCCGAATCCGCCCAGATTAGGTAGGTCTTCCCCTCACCCTGCCCTCTCCCCAGGGAGAGGGTATGGCCGCGCAAAGGCTTTGACCCCCTCTCCTTGGGGAGAGGGCAGGGGTGAGGGGAGCTACGCAACACACCAGAAAGAATTCGCATTAAGCGGCCTCCCCGGCCTGACTCTCGATCCATTTTTCCGCCGAACCGCGCGCCAGGGTGCGGATGCGCAGGATATAGGCCTGCCGTTCGGTCACGCTGATCACGCCGCGCGCGTCGAGCAGGTTGAACAGATGACTCGCCTTGAGGCACTGATCGTAGGCAGGAAGCGCCAGGCCGGCGTCCAAAACCGCCTTGCACTCCGTCTCTGCGTCGTCGAAATGGCGGCGCAGCATATCCACGTCGGCGTGCTCGAAATTGTAGGCGGAAAATTCCCGCTCGGCTTGCAGGAATACCTCGCCATAGCGCATGCCGTCGGCGTTGAAGGCCAGATCGTAGACGTTCTCGACGCCTTGTACATACATGGCCAGCCGTTCGAGTCCGTAGGTCAATTCTACGGATACCGGATCGCAATCGATGCCGCCAACCTGTTGGAAATAGGTGAACTGGCTGACTTCCATACCATCGCACCAGACCTCCCAGCCAAGCCCCCAGGCGCCAAGTGTCGGACTTTCCCAATCGTCCTCGACGAAGCGAATATCGTGCGCCAAGGGGTCGATCCCCAACGCCCGCAGGCTGCCAAGATAGAGCTCCTGACTGTCGGTCGGCGACGGTTTCAAGATCACCTGGTATTGATAGTAATGCTGCAGCCGGTTCGGATTCTCGCCATAGCGCCCATCCGTCGGCCGCCGCGACGGCTGCACATAGGCCGCTTTCCAAGGCTTCGGACCAAGCGCCCGCAAAGTCGTCGCCGGATGAAACGTACCCGCGCCCACTTCCATGTCGTAGGGCTGCAGAATCACGCAGCCGCGCGCCGCCCAATAGGCATGCAGTTTCAGGATAAGCGCTTGAAAGCTATTGTCTTGATCGTTTTCTGGGGCCATGACCCGGCCAGTGAATGCGCGCGGATGCGGCGCAACCTAACCATGGCCCGAACCAGGGTCAACGCCGGAAGATCGTATCGTTAGTAAGGGCAGCCCACCTTACCGCAATCACTCTTGAGGTCTTCGGCGATATAAGCATCGCAAACCGGGCATTGAACGGTGTCCGAAATGCCTTTTCGCGCCCTTTCTTCCTTCTCCGCGATCTTTCGATCCCGTTGCTGAGTAAGCCGGCCGACATATTTGAAGCCGTACCAGACGATTGCGAGGACCCCGACGAGGAGGAGAATTTTCTGTAACATGCCGCATTAGTAGCGCGGATCGAATTCGCGCGTCAAAACGCGCGTGAACCTGTAGACCGGATCAGAATTGATGCAAAGCATCAATTCTGTAAATCCGCTCGCTCTGAACAGTTAGCGCAAAGAAACAGGACCAATAATAATCGCCTACAGCGATTACCATAAATCCTGATTTGCGCTACAGTCCGTAACGCGCCCAGAGCGACCGCGCTTCGACGGCGCCGATCAAATCGTCAGCCCATTCCGTGCGCATACCGAATCGCTTCTCGAGCCAGCCGCGCCGGCGACCGACCACTTTGAGCCGGACTTTTTCACCATAGCGCTCCCGCATTACGGTCCGCAGGTCGCCGAGCCCGTCGACCAGTCCCAACCCATGTGCCCGACTTCCGGTCCAGAACTCGCCGGTGAATAGAACGTCTTCGTCGGCCTGAAGCTTATCGCCGCGCCGGCTACGGACATGCGCCTTGAATTGCGCATGAATATCGGCCTGAAGATCTTTCAGAATTTCGACATCGCCCTGGTCCTCGTCCTGGAACGGGTCCAGGATCGCCTTCTTCTCGCCCGCCGTATGGACGCGCCGTTCGACGCCTATCTTCGCCAGCATCTCCGGAAACCCGAATCCCGCGAAGACCACGCCGATGGACCCGACGATCGACGCGGGGTCGGCAAAGATCTCGTCCGCCGCGCAGGCCAGCCAATAGCCGCCTGACGCCGCCACATCTTCGCAGAAAGCGAAAACCGGAACGTCGTTTTCCGCCGCCAGCGCGCGAATCCGGGTTGCGATCAGCGCAGACTGCACCGGTGAGCCGCCCGGTGAATTGATCGCCAACGCGACCGCCTTAACTTGCGATCCCTTGAAGGCCCGTTCGATCGATTCCGCCAAGTCGGACAATGTCATGCCGCCGCGACGTGGGCCGGATGTTCGCCCGATCACGCCATCCAGCCGCAACACGTTGACCAAGGGCCCGCCTTCGACTCGGTCGGCGATCTTTTCGCCGGCCCAAGGGACGCGGCGAAGCCATTGTATGGTTTTCTTTTCCGTCATCGCGGTTATGTAGGAGGCTGCGAGCAATATTCCAAGGCGCGATCACACGGGAAGCGCTTCACCGTTGTGTAAAATTGCGAGCGCTTCCTCGGTATAGCCGCCGAGTTCGCCGTGCAACGTTAGACCGGGAGCTAATCGCAACGGTGTGCGGACATCGCGGCGCGCGCGAACGATGACCCGTTTCGCCGGCCGGTCGCCGCCCGGCCAAAGCGGGACGACGACGAGCCCGCCCGCGCGCGCGCGGAACAGCGTCAACAATTCGTCGAGCCGATCGGCCCGGTGCACCATCGTGATGCTGCCCTTCGGTTTCACCATGCGAATACAAAAGTCGACCCAGGCCGCGAGGTCGGCTTCGCCCTCAACCATTGCCGCGGCTTTCGAAGGCTCCGGCGGCGGACCGCCCCGATCCGGAGGCATATAGGGCGGATTGGCCATAACATGCTCGAAGCTCCCCTCCGCGATTGCAGCGGGCGGGCGCAACAGATCGCCCTCGACGAACGTCACCCGTTCCGAAAGGCCGTTCAGTGCAGCATTCTCGTTCGCAAACGCCACCAGCGGCGACTGCAACTCCAACCCTACGACTTGAGCGCCGGGGACCCGCATGGCGTAGCACAGCGCCGCAGCGCCGACGCCCGCCCCAACGTCTAGCACTTTGCCCGCAACGGGCGGCGTTGCCGCCGCCAGAAGTACCGGATCGATCGCGGCACGGTAACCGTCTTCAGGCTGCCGCAGTTCGACCCGACCGCCGAGCAGGCTGTCGGGCTGGACCTCCAATTTCTCGATTTCGCCGGCTTGAGCGAGCAACCGGCTCGCGGTTTCGAAATCTTGATCGCTGACCAGCAATCGCCGCGGTATCGCACCTGCCGAGCCTTCAAGGATGCTGGTATGCGTATCGAGCACAAACGCCTCAATTTGCTGATCCGCAAGCAGCGCTGTCAGCCAGGAGAGCCGCACCGGGTCGTTTGTTCGTAGCAATTCCTTCATCGATCTCTCTATCCAGAGAAGATTTGATACGCTCTTGGGTACCCTTGACCACTGGTTGTGTTGAACTATGCTCCGAACGCGTGTGTCAACACGCGGAGCTAGAGGGGAGCGGAATTTGGCGGTCGTTGTCAATTTCGAAGGGTCGCGCAGCGACGACGTAAAACACGCGCTGGACCAAGTCAACGCTTTGGTCGGCGACGATCTGGTAAAGGTCAATCAGGTCATCGTCGACAAGATGGACAGTCCTGTTGCACTGATTCCGCAACTTGCGGGGCATATTATCGCTGCCGGCGGCAAGCGCCTACGGCCGATGATGACCCTCGCCTCCTCCGCTATGTGCGGCTATCAAGGCGAGCGCCACATCAGCCTCGCCGCCTGTGTCGAATTCATTCATACCGCGACCTTGCTGCATGACGATGTCGTCGACGATTCCGATCTGCGCCGCGGCCAGGATAGCGCCAAGGCGGTTTGGGGCAACCAGGCCTCCGTCCTCGTCGGCGATTTCCTGTTCTCTCGCGCCTTCCAACTAATGGTGTCGGACGGCTCGCTGCGCGTCCTGAAAATATTGTCGGACGCTTCGGCGACCATCGCCGAAGGTGAGGTCATGCAGCTCATGACCACGAACGATACGGAAACCAGCGAAGAAGCCTACATGGACGTTATCCGCGCCAAGACCGCGAAACTGTTCGCGGCGGCAGCGGAAATCGGTGCCGTTGTCTCGGAACGGCCTGCCGCTGAAGCCGAGGCGCTGGAAAGCTACGGCATGAATTTCGGCATCGCATTCCAACTGGTCGATGATGTACTCGACTATTCGGCCGAGCAGACCAAACTGGGTAAGACGATCGGCGACGATTTCCGCGAAGGCAAGATCACGCTACCGGTCGTCCTGGCGTGGCGGCGCGGCACGGACACGGAACGCAAGTTCTGGCGGCGCACCTTGGAGTCCATGGAGCAAGGCGACGGCGACCTGGAAGAGGCAATCGGCCTGATGAACAAGTACGACGCCCTGTCCGACACGATCGAACGGTCGCGTCATTACGGCGCCATTGCCCGCGATGCGCTGGGCCT
>Ga0315338_1004573_pt1 | contig 10764 bp, 10 predicted proteins | sample ASW8metaG_FD_204518 | JGI IMG/M metagenome (GOLD analysis project Ga0315338, IMG submission 204518) | Ammonia-oxidizing marine archaeal communities from Monterey Bay, California, United States - ASW #8 | ecosystem: Environmental > Aquatic > Marine > Coastal | place: USA: California | collected...
TTCTATTTCGGTACCTTGAACTGGCTGCAGGGGTAGCGCTCTACCAACGCGACCATGACCAAATGCGGGAAACGCATGTTGTGGGCGTCCGGGGAGACGTCGGCCCACTGCAGAAAGACGCGCCGGCCTTCCTCGACCGTAAGGATACGCGGCGGGCAGATGAACCGCTTGTTTGGGTTCTGACGCGCCATTTCTACGTGCGCGTTCATCAACGCCGTAACGACACCGCCACAGGCATCGCGGCCAGCATCGGTCGGCGATCTGCAGAGCGAAATAAACCGTTCACCCAACGGTTCGGTGGTTTGTGCGACACCTTGCGCCGACCAAATCGTCAACGCCGTAAAAAATACAGTAAAGACACTGCGCATTTTGTTCTCGCTTCACAAGATAACGGTAGCGTTCTTTGATTATACAGCTTCCCAAACCTTGCGATAGAATAACCGATACTTCCTCGTAAACGCCGGAGCGCTTGCCGTGCTGAATACGCACGCTGATTTAGTCCAGGTAATTCATGATTATATGAGCGACCCCGAGACCGACTGGCGGATCGAGGAGCACGCACGTTTTGTCCGTGATGCCGACGAAGAAGTCGAAATCTCTCTGGATCACGCAGGCGGTTCGATCTTGGCGCAATCCGGCGCATTGCGAGTCGCTGTTCAGGCAACCACCAGGCTGGTGCCGGCGGAAGCGCTCTCCGGCGCGCTATGGGTGCAAGCAGGTCTACTCTGCCTGCGCGACTTGGATGCCGGCATGGCGAACCGGTCGGTATTGACGGAACTCGGCAACGATCTACTGGCGGCCCGTCCATTCGATAGCCTCGGCATCCTGTTCGACTTGGGAATCGGCGGCACTCAAACCGATCTGTGTATACGGACGGCCGATGAGGGATTGTGCGCTTTATTGCGCGCGCGGGAGGGAAACATCATCGAGAACGACGATTACGTCTTCGAAGCGATAACTGCTGCGGGCGCGGATTTCGTTGCGACGTCGCGACTTGGACGTATCGAGACGTTTGGCCGCAGCAGTTCGCCGGACGAACCGTTAGGACTGATCCCGCCTTCGGGTTACGCGAGTTGTCTGGACTTCGCGCCGCCGCGTCCCAAAATGGCAGGTTCGTTCGACGAAGCGACCTACGGCGCGTTCCGCATCTTGTACGGAATTTTCGCAGACCCGGCGCTCGTCAAACTCAAACAAGACGTCAGCGACGCATTGCGGAAAGGCGACGCACCGGATGTCCTCATGGTGGAGGATACCGACGAACGGCAAGCCGTTGCGATACTTCTGCGGCAACTGGTGCGGCGCGACGGCCCAACGGCGACCTTGTCCCGCTGGTGCGATGCTTTTGACGTTTAAAGCTGGCCTTCGATCACATAGGTCAGCAAACGCACGACCTGTGCCGGAGTTTCAGCCACCGCAAGCGCCGCCCCATCGACCTCTTTGAGCGCGTGTGTCAGATCGGAGTCGTGCAGCGTAATGATCGGTTTACCCATCGCGGCGGCATACCCCGCATCGAATGCAGCGTTCCATTGCCGGTATTTATCGCCGAATCGAATCACGGCTAAATCGGCACGAGCAATCTGCGTACGGGTGCGAATCGCATTGAGCTTCGCGCCCTTGTGATCGTGCCAGAATGAGTTTTCCTCCCGGCCTAGAATATCGACGCCGCAATCGTCGCTCGAGGCATGGTCGGTAACCGGCGATACGAAAGATACGGGCAATCCCGCCGACTTGGCGCCGGCGCTGATCTCATCGCGCCAACCCGTGTGGATTTCACCGGAAAGATAGACGGTCCAATGCTGCTCGGACATACGGGGCGCTCCTCGAGAGTTCTCGGTTAGGGAATATCGCCAAGCGTTGTTAGCATGCCGGTTCCGCCCTCAACAACCGGGTAGCGCCAAATGGCCGATACGTCGCCCGGAAAAGGTATCGCCTGCATGATTCTGGGCGGCCTGTTGCTGACGGTCAACGATGCGATCCAGAAATGGATGACGGCAGATTTTCCGACCGGCCAACTGTTGGCGATGCGCGCTGTATTTATGCTGCTGCCGGTCGGGTTTCTGATCTGGCGCGCCGGTGGACGCCCGGCCTTGCGCGTGACGAATTACCGCGGGCAAGCGTTACGGGCTGTTCTGGTCTGCCTGTCTTCCTTCCTTTTTGTCGGCGCCCTCAGCGTGATGCCGCTAGCAGACGCGATCGCCATCACTTTCGCCGGGCCACTGTTCGTTACGGCACTGGCGCCGGTTTTCCTGGGAGAACAAGTTGGCTGGCGCCGTTGGGGCGCCGTATTGACGGGATTTGCCGGCGTGATCGTCATGGTCAAGCCGTCGGGTGAAACCGCGCTGCAATGGGTCGCCTTGCTGCCGCTTGGTGTCGCCCTATGCGGCGCTGTTCGCGATATCACGACTCGGCACATGCATGGCACGGAGACGACGGCCGGTATAATGTTCTATTCTACGGCTGGTGTAATCATCGTCGGTTTCGCGACCGCGCCCTTCGCCTGGGAGCCAATTTCGGCGGTACAGTATGGCATGTTCGCCATCAATGGGCTCGTCCTGGGTGGAGCCTATTTTTTCCTTGTCGAAGCGCTGCGGCTCGCCGAAGCCTCCGTCGTTACGCCCTATAAATACGCGACACTGATCTGGGCCATTCTGATCGGTATCGCTGTGTGGGGCGACCTGCCGGACCTGCAAATGCTCGGCGGCGCCGTTCTCGTTGTCGCGAGCGGGCTCTATATCCTACATCGGGAGTTGCGGACTGCGGATTGAGAGCGGCCTGAATACGAGCAATTCGCGGATGTTATTGCGGGCCGATAGCCCTTATGGCAAAAAACGCTGAGCCATTACGGAGGACGGTATGAAGCGTAACACGATCTGGTTTGCGGCATTGGCGGCACTTGGTTTATGCGCGGCAGTGCCGGTGCAAGCCGACTTCCAGAGCTGGCTCGTTGATTTGCGGGACGAGGCGGCCGGTAAGGGCATCTCGAAGGAAACGCTCGACGCAGCACTTACCGGGATCAAGCCGATACCGCGCGTCGTCGAACTCGATCGCAAGCAGCCGGAGTTTACGCTTACTTTCGATCAATACATGAACCGCGTTGTGCCCCGGTCGCGAGTCGAGAAGGGCCGCAAGAAACTCGCGGAGAACAAAGCGCTTCTCACCGAGGTCAGCCGAAAATTCGGCGTGCCGCCGCAATTTATCGTAGCGTTCTGGGGCGTGGAGACCGATTTCGGCCGCGTCACCGGCGGGTTCAAAGTCATCGACTCGTTGGCGACGCTCGCGTTTGACGGTCGGCGCAGCGCTTTCTTCCGAAAAGAACTTCTCCTGGCATTGCAAATTATCGAAGGTGGGCATATCGCCGCGAACGCAATGATGGGGTCCTGGGCCGGCGCCATGGGTCAGGCGCAGTTCATGCCATCCAGTTTCGTCGGCTATGCGGTCGACTACGACAAGGACGGTCGCAAGGATATCTGGAAGACCCGGGCGGATGTCTTTGGTTCCGCCGCGAACTACCTGTCACGCTATGGCTGGCGCGCGGATGAACGCTGGGGACGGCGGGTCAAGGTTCCCGAAGGTTTCGACCCGAAACGCGCCGATTTGAAGGTCCGTAAATCCGTGTCCGGATGGGCGATGGAGGGCGTGACGCAGGCGGACGGGACACCGCTTCCCGACAGCGATCTGGATGCATCGATCATCCTGCCGGCGAAGGCCGCGGGACCGGCATATATCGTATATAATAACTACCGGGTAATTTTGCGCTGGAACCGGAGTCATTATTTCGCAATAGCGATCGGACGCCTTGCCGATCAAATCGCCGGACAGTAGTATATGTCAACATTCAGTAGGTGGGTCTGAGTGAAATACTAAATAGAGGCCTTGAGTGTGACTCATCGACGAAGTTGGCGCGCCGTCACGATCTTTTTCAATTTCCTTCTCTTCCTGGGCGGCTGTGCGGAGACGGAATTCCTGGTCTCCTCGGCGAAACGGATTTCAGGCTCCACGGAAGCGACACAAAAGAGCGATCCGACACCCGGCCGCTATAAGATCGGCGACCCCTACAAGATCAACGGCGCCTGGTATTACCCGAAAGTCGAATACGGCTACCACGAAACCGGAATCGCATCCTGGTACGGCCCCCAGTTCGACGGCCGGAAAACTGCGAATGGCGAAATCTTCGACATGAACGCGATAAGCGCGGCGCACCGGACGCTGCCACTACCAAGTGTCGTACGTGTAACCAACCTCGATAATGGGCGGTCGCTGAAAGTGCGCGTAAACGACCGGGGGCCTTTCTCCCGCGGCCGGATCATCGATATGTCGCGGCGCAGCGCGCAATTGCTCGGCTTCGCGCGCGCCGGCACGGCGTCCGTCAAGGTCGAAATCCTGCCGCGCGAAAGCCGCCAACTTGCAGCGAGCTATGGCCAGTTTGTTAAAATTACAAAGTCCAGCAAACCGCCGCCCGTTGCAGCACCTCGCGTCGCAGTTACCAGCACGTCGTTGGCGCCGCCGCCGGGCACCGCCGCCGTAGCGCCGCCGACGAACGATCACAAGGTCGTCGCCGTTGAGACCGTGCCGGTGCGCGATGTGCGCCGGCCGACTGGGGAACCGGCAATGGACGAAACGATCAAACTTCTGCCTGTTGGCGACAAACCGCGATTGTTCGTCCAGGTCGGGGCCTTCAGCCAGTACGACAACGCGAACAAGATGCGGGCCCGGCTATCGCTGATCGGTCCGGCGAATATTTTTCAGGTCAGGACCCGCGAACGACCCTTTTTCCGAGTCCGGCTGGGTCCGCTGACCGATGTCGCCCAAGCCGACACGATTTTAGAAACCGTTATTGACGCCGGCATGAAAGACGCTCGTATTGTCGTCGATTGATTGCGCCGACCGCCACATTGCCGGCAAGATCGGCCGTTAGGGTGCCAACCGTTGCCGTTACGGGAATTTTAGTAGGAGACGCTATGAACCGGATCGCTATTTTGGCCGGCGCTTTCGCGGCCATTCTGGCCTTGACCGTTGCCGCCGGTGGCGCGCACGCCATCGAAACCGACGCCAAGCAGGCGATCGTTATCGAGTTCGATACCGGTGCCGTTCTATACCGCAAGGACGCGGACACCATCATGTATCCGGCGTCGATGACGAAGATGATGACGGCGTACATGCTGTTCGAGCGTCTCAAGAACGGCAGCCTGTCCCTGGAAGACACTTTCCGCGTTAGCGAGACGGCGTGGCGTAAAGGCGGCTCGAAAATGTTCGTCAAGGTCGGCGACCGGGTCTCCGTCGAAGATCTGATTCGCGGCATTGTCGTACAGTCGGGCAACGACGCGACGATCGTCGTGGCCGAAGGCATCGGCGGCAGCGAGGGCGCGTTCGCGGACCTCATGACGGAAAAAGCGCGGGCGATCGGCATGGCGAACTCGACGTTCCGAAACGCCAGCGGATGGCCCGATCCGGACCACGTTACAACGGCGCGCGACCTCGCGACCTTGGCCGAACGGACGATCCGGGATTTCTCGGACCATTATCGTTACTACTCTGAAAAATCTTTTAAATACAATAATATAAAACAAGGAAACCGGAATCCGCTACTGTACAAGGATATGGGCGCCGATGGGCTGAAGACCGGTCATACCCAGGCGTCCGGTTACGGCCTGACGGCATCGGCCAAGCGCAACGGCCGCCGTCTCATTGTCGTCGCCAATGGCTTCAAGTCGGTCAAGGCGCGCGCCGCCGGCAGCGAACGGCTCATCGATTGGGGATTTCGGAACTGGAACAATTACGCGCTGTTCGAGGCCGGGGCGAAGGTCGCCGACGCCCCGGTTTGGCTCGGCGAAACGGATAGCGTTCCCATTGTCATTAAGGACAAGCTGGTTATCACGATCCCGCGCAAATCCCGTTCGAAAATGAAAGTTGCCGTCACCTACGAGGACCCTATTCCGGCGCCGATTAAAAACGGTGCGCGCATCGCCACTTTGGTCGTCTCCGCGCCCGAGACGGAAACGCTGAATATCCCACTCTACGCGGGCGCCGACGTACCGCAGCTTGGCCCGGTCGGCCGGTTGGGCGAAGCGATGCGCTATTTGGTTTGGGGTGGCAAATTCTAGCATGACCGGCATTTTCGTAACCTTCGAAGGCGGCGAGGGGGCCGGGAAGTCGACCAACCTTCGAATGCTGGCGGACGCTCTGCGGGCGGCGGGAAAGACCGTCGTCACCACGCGCGAGCCCGGTGGCTCGGAAGGCGCGGAAGAAATTCGGAGGTTGCTGGTCGAAGGCGCCGTAGACCGCTGGGACCGTGTCTCGGAAGCCTTGTTGCACTACGCCGCCCGGCGCGACCATGTCGAACGCCTGATCCGCCCGGCGCTCGACCGGGGCGATTGGGTCGTTTGCGACCGCTTCGCAGACTCAACCAAGGCCTATCAGGGTTACGGCCATGGGCTGGATCGAAAGTTGATCGAGTCGCTGCACAATTTGTCCCTCGGCGACTTGAAACCAAATTTGACTTTGATACTGGATCTGCCGGTCGAGACCGGCCTGGCCCGCGCCGGCTCACGTGGCGACAATGAAAATCGATACGAACGGATGGCGGATGGCTTTCATCAGCGTCTGCGGGACGGATTTGTCGATATCGCCCAACGCGAACCGGGCCGGTGCGCCGTCATCGACGCGGCCCAGGATCTGCCGGACGTTCAGAAAGCAATCCGGCACGCTGTTACCGAACGCCTTTCGGTGGCTTTGCCATGAGCGAGAGCGTTTCCTTAACCCCACGCGAAAACCCGGCGCTGTCGGGGCACACAGGGGCGGAAACCGTGCTTCTGGACTCGACGCTGTCGGGAAGGCTTGCGCACGCCTGGATCCTGGGCGGACCGCGCGGCATCGGCAAGGCGACCTTGGCCTTCCGCTTTGCGCGTTATCTGCTAGCCGGCGCGGACGCGCAGGGCGGCGGCCTGTTCGGCGATGCCCCCGCGACGATGGCTATCGAGGAAGACGATCCGGTGTTTCGCCGGATTGCCTCCGGCGGCCACAGCGATCTGTTCACGATCGAGCGGACGGTTAATCCGTCAACCAAAAACCTGCGCACCGAGATTGTTGTCGACGATGTCCGAAATGCGTCGGAGTTTCTGCGCCTGACGCCGGGCGAGGGGGTCTGGCGAATCGTTATCGTCGACGCGGCGGACGAGATGAATCGCGCCGCGGCGAACGCGATTCTCAAGATGCTGGAGGAACCGCCGAAGGCGACGGTGTTCCTGCTGGTAAGCCACGCGCCCGGCCGCCTGCTGCCGACGATACGCTCGCGTTGCCGGATGTTGCCTCTGCAACCGCTTCAACGCGAAACCGTCATGGACCTCCTGGCGGCGCAGCGCCACGAGCTCGAAGAACACGAGCGCGCCATGCTCGCCGGCCTGGCGAACGGTTCCATCGGGGAGGCGGTCGCCTTGGCCGATGCGGGCGGCGTGGCGCTGTACCGGGAAATGATCAAGCTGCTCGGCGACATCGGCACTATGAACATCGAAGCGGTCCACGCGCTGGGCGATAAACTGGCCCGCGCGAACAACGCCGCGGCGTTCCAGACCTTTGCGCGAATGCTGTCGGACTGGCTGTCCGGCCTGGTCCGCAACACGGCCGGTGGCGCATCGATCCTGGAAATCGTGCCCGGCGAGGCCGAAGCGGCGGCCGCGTTCGGCGGCGCGGCGCGGCAGGCGCAAAACCTGGCGGCATGGGAAAAGGTCAGCCGTTTGCTGGCACAAGCGGACAGCGCCAACCTCGACCGCAAGCAGGTCGTCATCAGCACGTTCCTCACACTCCAGGCGGCGGTAAAACCCTGAACATTCGACGTTGTTCAGCAGCGGTCGCGCATCGCAGCCAACGTCCGCCTACCTTCGATCGACGCCCGTTATGACTTCGATGCCGGACATCGCGAGCGATACCGCTGTTTGGTAATAGATGACTCAACCCAGAGGTCGCGCGTCACAGGCGCAAGGCATCACTAACATCGCGCAGTATGCCCTCAATACCGGACATCATCGGCTTAGCGGTCCTTGACCAAGCCAAGTTCCATCGCCTTGATCGCCAGGGCGACATACCTCGTGTAGACGCGGTTTTGTGACAGGCCACCGCCCAGGAACCACAGACCCTGCTGCGGGGTCGGCACGAACATATTGCTCAACTCGCCCTGTTCGTTGAGGCCCCAAATTTGGCCGACCTTGTCGGCGATCTCGTCGCCCATCAGTTGACGCACCACATAATCCTGATTGTGGTAACCGGTCGCGGCGACGACCATGTCGGCTTTCTCAACGCGGCCATCCTTCATCAACAGTCCGTCTTCGACGAAACATTCGGCATCGTCCCATTGCAACAGGCCAATCTCTCCACTGACGATCAGCTCGGATGCGCCGCAATTTAGGTAATATCCACCATGGCGTTCGCGCAGCTTCATCTGGTGCCCGGCGCCGTTGGCGCCGAAATCCAGTTTGAAGCCTCTCTCCCGAAGCCCTTCGTGCAGCGCCTTGTCGTGTTCTTTCATTTTCTTGACGTTCATTTGGTATCCGCGTTCCAGCAGGCTGAACGTCGGCGCGACACCCAGAAGGTCCGCATCGTCGATTGGCAGGTCTTCTTCGTAATAGATGAAGTTGTTGAAGCCGGCAGCCTCGACACTGACGACGCAGGACGAGCCGCGCTGGATCATCTTCACTTGCGCGCCGTGACCATGCAGGTCTTGCGCGCAATCGTGCCCGCTGGTGCCGACCCCAAGAACCAGGGTGTGTTTGCCTTTGTATTTCTCGCCCGAGTAAAAATCCTCGGTGTGGAGAACCTCTCCTTTAAAGTCCTCGAGGCCGGCAACATCCGGTGTTTTCTTGGTACCGACGATACCGTTCGCATAAATGACATGCTTCGGGTGGAACATGCGCTCGGCGCCGTCTTCGCGGCGCACGAGGGCGTTCCAGCCCCCCTTTTCATCGTCAAACCCACCTTCGATGAAGGTCGAGCTGGTCCAGATATTCACCTCCATGGCCGTGGCATACCATTCGACGAAGTTCGCCAACATATCCTTGGAAATGTATTTCGGCCAATTCGGTGGATAGGGGATATACGGGAAGTGGTTGATCGCCACCTGATTGTGCAGCGCGAGTGAATGGTACCGGTTGCGCCAGGCGTCGCCGACACTCGGGTTTCTTTCGATCACCAGCGTATCGACGCCGAGCAGACGCAACCGCGCGGCCATCGTCACGCCGAATTGGCTGCCGCCGATGATCAGAACAGTGGGTTCCCGATCTTCAAAAGCCTGCTCCTTCTCGCGCAGGTCAGCCCAGTTGTCGCCGCCGAAGTTACGTGAATAGGCGGACCCCGTGGGGCGCCGCGCGCCGATCGGTTCCTCGTGACCCTTTATTTCGGTCAAAGAAGTGGAAAACACCCAGGCTCTCGACGGATCCTCTACCGGCAAGCGGAGCACCCCGTTGCACCGCGCGACATCGGTTTCGAAACTGAAAATCGACTCGATCACATCGATGCCGATCCGGCCGATCCGGCGCGGCGGCGTTCGGCCTTCGGCGACCTGGAAATTCCGCGCATTCACGTTCGGCTGGCGCGCCAGCAAGCCATCGACGATCGCCTCGCGGCTTTCATGCGGCGTCACGGTCCAGTTGAAGGCCAGCATATCGCGCCAATGGCTTTCATCGGCGAACAGGCCGGTCAAAGCTGCACGATCGGTACCGCGCAGCGCTTTTTCGAAGTTCTTGAGCCAACGCGTAGCTAGTTCGGCTTCGTTCGGGATAAAGCTTACAGGTGCGTTCATTTATTGCATTCCAAGGTAATTGCCGTGACCGTCTACTCGAAGGTGGTGAACTTGGGGTGCGGGCTCAGAAATGGCGCAAATATCTTCAAGTTCGTAAAAATCCGACGCGCTCGCCCTAAGATTTACTTTTACTTTTTGTTATGTAAAATGAAAAAATATCCAGTTTATATGTACAAAAAGTAATGTATGTTGTCCGATAGAATTAAGCTGCGTCATCTGAGGTGCTTCCTGGCTGTCGCCAGCACGGGAGGCATAGGCACTGCGGCCACCGCCTTGTCTTTAAGTCAGCCTGCGGTGACCAAAACCATCAAGGAGCTGGAGACCATTCTTGGTGGACAGCTGATGACGCGGGGGCGGGGCGGGGCAAAGCTAACCATACAAGGCGAGGCTTTCATGCCGCGGGCGGCCGCTTGCTTGGCAGAGTTAGACCGCGCGGTCGAAAGCGTTTCGACGACGCATTCCCGAATGAAATGGCGCGTGCATGTCGGTGCGATGCCATCGGTCGCAGCGAGCCTGATGCCCGGCGCTGTCCGTCTTTTTCAAGACGATGGTCCTGCGGCCACAGTCAATTTCGTGACAGGGCGGATAAGCTATCTGATGGGCTTACTACTTGACGACGAACTCGACATCGTTGTCGGCCATATGCCGCTGCCGGATCAAATGGCAGGATTCTCGTTCGAGCAGCTTTATACCGAACCATTCCTTTTCGTCGTTCGCGACGGCCATCCTCTTGCACAGACCCGGCCCTGCGATATCGACGCGCTCAAGCACTATGAAATGATCCTACCAGAGAACGGATCGGTCGCTTATGCGCATGTTGAGCGCTTGCTACTGGGGATTGGACTTGCCGGCGAGCTCTTTTGCCAAATCGAAACGCTGGCGCCAACATTCCAGTGCGCGTTCTTGCTTGAATCTGACTCAATCTGTGTTGTCGGTGAAGGTATGTTCGAACGTGAACTGGCAAGAGGAGACCTCGT
>Ga0315338_1004574_pt1 | contig 10763 bp, 12 predicted proteins | sample ASW8metaG_FD_204518 | JGI IMG/M metagenome (GOLD analysis project Ga0315338, IMG submission 204518) | Ammonia-oxidizing marine archaeal communities from Monterey Bay, California, United States - ASW #8 | ecosystem: Environmental > Aquatic > Marine > Coastal | place: USA: California | collected...
TGTTTCTTTGACGTTGTATCGCGTCGGTGGGGTATCGCCTGTCATCGACAGAACCGTCAATTATCTGGGTGACATTAAAGTCACGGGTGGGCGGAATTTGTCATGCAAACCGCGCCACCGCAAGCATGGCGGTTCGGCGATAAACGATTAATTATGGATAGCAATTTGGCGGTCGTGGTAATTAGCGGTCATTTGCGGAGGCGATGCGCAGCTGGCGCGCCCGCGAAAGGATCTTGTTTTCAAGGGTTGTTGCGGTGTCTTTCGACACCGACGCGGTGCGCCATCCACCCGCCCCCTTGATTTGTTGCCGGAAAACCGAGACCCTGACCCCGTCCGCGCGCAACTGGCGACCCAGGATATAGACGCTCATCTTGTAACGCTCGCTGGGTGTCTCCGGCGGCGAATACCAGTCGGTGATGATGACGCCGCCAAACGGATCGGCGGATGAAAGCGGCAAAAAGGCGATGGTATCGAGGGAAGCGCGCCACAGAAAACTGTTTACCGCAATCCCGGGGCCGTCCTGGCTATTCTTGCGCTTGCCGCCAAGATCGAAAAGGTCCAGCCCGCCATCGCCAAAAATGGATAAATCCGGCTTCGCTTCTAATTCAGAATCGTAGACTATACCGCCAGGATGGTTCCTGCTTTGGTCCGGATAGTCTCCTTCGGTTTTCACGTCGCAGCCGGAGACCAACAGTGCCAGGCTGGCAAAAATCCCTATAGTTGTATGGCAAGTCTTGCCGCACTCACCCCTGACTGCCATTGTCCGTTTCCCTTGATAATGCGCCGATCAAAAGGCCAAGGCTAAAAATAGTGTTTTGCCCGCCCACATTCAATCACGAATGAGAAAATGTCACGAACCACCTCGATTTTTGTAAACCCCCAAATTCCGATTGCCATCATGGAGGTGCCTAAATTTTTCTGCGGCAGGCAAATACCGGGAACACGATGAATTATCGGCAGGATGGACTTACTGCGGTAAATATATCACACCTATTTTAAAAATGTCTAAAACCGTTAATTTTTAATTTCTTCACAATCTGAATTAAGATACTGAAACAGACGCCATTAAGGCGAATCCGCACCTAGTACTAATGGGGCGACAATTTTGGGAGTATTACAGATATGATCAAGAGCAAGCTATTAGCAAGCACCATGCTTGTATCCGCAGCGGCGCTAGTCGCGGCCGGAAGTGCGAATGCGGCGGGCGTGAAACTCGGCGGCTACATCGAATTCTGGGGTGGCTATGGGGACAACGATAAGGGTCAAGGCGTTGTCAATAATTTCGACATTAAGCAGGACACCGAAATTCACTTCACGGTCAAGAAGAAGCTGGATAGCGGCATTAAGGTTGGCGCTAAGTGGGAAATGGAAGCCGGCGTTGGTAATACTAATGCAAAGAGTTTTGAAGCTAATACCATCTTCGACGAATCGTACGGCTGGATGCAAACAAAATACGGGAAGTTCTCGATCGGTAATAACGACGTCGCGTCCGCCTATGTTGGTGGCGTCAGCGTCGTCGGTCCGATGGGCATCACCAAGTCCGATGCCGGCGACTGGTTGCCGAAAGCCCAAGGGGAACTGAACAACACCGATGTCGATCTCGGTGCTGGCGATGCGCAGAACATCACCTACACCACGCCAAAGGTTAATGGTCTCCAGGCGATCTTCAGCTATGTTCCCGATAAATCGGACCAGTCTAGCACTTCTTCTTACGATGACCAGGAAACAACTGGTTTCCATAACCACTTTTCTGGTGCCCTCAAGTATGGGGCGAAGATGGGCTCAACCAGTGTCTCCCTTGGCGCTGGCTATTCGACGGTCGAAAACACCGATACCGCAAATACGGCTTCGGAAAGCAGTGGTTACGGCATGACGGCCAAAATCAAATTTGGCGGTGTAACGATGTCGGCGACCCACGCCCACGAAAACAATGCGGCTGATACAGACCAATACTGGGCCGTCGCCGCCATGTACAAAGCGGGCAAAGACACGTTCAGCATTGGCTACGCCGATGCCCAGGAAGACGGAAATACTGCTGGCACAAAGAACACCAGCAATTTGGTCACCCTTGGTCATCAGCAGAGCATTGGCAAGGGCATAACTTGGGCCACCTCAATTGCTTCTGCTGAAAACAAACAGTCGGGCAAGGCGAAGGTCGACGGTGTTGCGATCGTCAGTGGATTTAAGATGAAATTTTAAAGCGTCAATTTACGGCTAGAGACAATGGGGGGCGTGAAAACGTCCCCCATTTTTCTTTTGGTTGCGGGCGGTAATTCGATCAATCGGCGATTTCCCGCCCGTTATTTTTTAATTGATATGTTGCCGGCCGAATGCGGGAAGGACTGCAATTTTTTCTCGATGGCTTGCGTGAAGGCGTCGCTGGACAATAGCTGCGCTATATTTTCAGTCAAAAGGTTTAGGTAATCGGCTACCGGCATGTTGCTATCGCCGGTCCGCCGAATCGGACTGCGGAAAAACTCGTCTAGTACGCCAGTGTCGAAAAGCTCGGAAATGACGTCGAGGCCAATCATTTCAACGGCACTGAAGGAAATGTGCGTACTGATGCTATCGATGCAGATTGCCTCGTGATAATAACCGGCCGGTAAGTACACAAAATCTCCCTGCTCCATCAAAAAATCCATCGATACCGGGCCTTTGGCCTTTTCATGCTTGGCTGGATCGCCGCCCAGAAAGGCCAGATGGTTGATCGGGAACCGGTGGGCTTGCTGGTATACTTTCCAGCGCTTTTTTCCCGCAATCTGGAACGCGAAGACGTCATGGACATCGAAATGGACCGAAAACGCCTGATGTCCTGGTTGGGAGTAATAGAGATTGCTTTCAACCTTGGCGCCCGTATAGCCGGCAATGATTTTGTTTAGCGATTTGAGCCCGTCGGCCATGCCGTCGATGTCGTTCAGAATGACAGAAGCGCCCCTATCGAGGAGTTTCTGCAAATTCTCAGCCTCAAGCCTGATTCGCTTGCCGTTGTGAAGCTGCAGCTGTTCATATAAATTTTGTGGCGGGACCTTTTGCGAATCGAGCATCACCTCCAGACGGTCGGGGGTCCACATGCCGGTCTGGTTTACAAGACGTTCAAAATCCTCAAGGCAGAAATAATCGGACAATCGACCCCGGCTGCCGGCCGCGCGAAATGGCCTCTGGTTGATGCGGGCGGCTTCGAATTTCTCGAACTCGTCGGGCGTCAAAATCGCGCCTAGATGTAAATCATCCTGTGACATGCCGCCGGCCCCTGTCCTTGAGATACATGGTGTCCTTTCCGTTCTTTCATCCGCATTTTGCAAAGGGTAACGTTGGGCCGAACTTAACCGGAAAGGATGCTCTGTAACAAGTTTGCCGCGACGCCGATTAACCCGCGTCAAATTCGGCCATGTCGGGATAAAACGTGATGTGCGCCTTAACCGGTGGTACGCCGCCTTGACAGGAACTTCTGCTAATTTCATCTTGCCCGCCGCGGGTCCGTTGTTTTTGATGACGAAGCACGGTCAGGCGTTTATTTTGTGCGCCCGCCACGCCAGAAATGGCTACTGGCCGAGCCAGCCTCCCGCACAATCGAATCATGTGGAGGCCCCAATGAATAAACTGCCCCATTACGCCCATAAGAAGGACGTCTTCTCCGACGAATATTGCGACCGGATCATTGAGGCCGGTGAGGGGCTTCCGCATGACCCGATCGGTACGGTTGGTACAGGAGACGGGCGGGTGAATCTCGAAACTCGCAATACCGAGCCTGCCTTTTTTCCGCGAAAGCTAGCCTATAAATGGATCTATGAAGCCATATTGCCCTGCATCAACGAGGCGGCCGCAGCGTATTGGAAGTTCGATGTATCGGCCCATGGAATATGCGCAATACAGCATCTACAACCCAGGCCAATTCTATAACTGGTATATCGATCAGCAGTCTGGTCCCTACAAGGATGGACCCCTCAAGGGGCCGCCACCCGTCCGTTTAGGCCTGCGGTCGTTGGCGGCGGGTGCGTTAGCACGCCGGCGTAGATTGCGTTCATCGGCGGGGATGCGGAACAGAATCACGCGGCTAGATTTAGGAGGGCCTCAGTCTACCGCTTGTGGGTTATCCCGGGTCGCGACCGCTTGTCGAACTTCTGGTTGGCATGCGGCCCGTCTTTGGCAACGCAATGCAGAAATACCTGTAGCCTGTTGCCGGGACTGACGGGATTCTCGCCAGCGTTCCGTCTCCTGTCCTTTGTAGGTAACGAGGTCGCCGGTATAGAGCGTTAATTCTGCTCCGTCGAACCAGATCAGCCAGGGATCGCCGCCCTCCACGCCCGGCTCCAGACCTTATTCACCATAGGGAAAACGGACAGCAACAAGCCCTCGGTCACTGTCGCGCCATAGGTGGCGAAGCAATACCCCGTATGGTTTTCTCCAAGAAGATTGGGCGTGCCCCGAAACGGCCTCGCGGGCAACCCAATAGCCATTGGCGAAGGCGGGCTTGCTGATACCCGGGAACAGTATGCCGAGTCCCTGTCATTTCGCGCAAAAAACTGCCCCCTGTCTTGTTATGGACACCAGCCTGCCCCACACGAAAGCCCTAAAGGTCGCAATTTCCTATAGGTGGATCATGGTCAGACATTCAATCTTTGCAATTGGTATACTCGGCATGCTCACGGGATGCGCCGCCGTCGTTCGGGATGTGCCTGCTCCGCGGGGCAGTTATTTCGAACGTGAGCCTCAGCCAGCAACCATCAAGGGTGCGATTTTGACCATTATCGCCGGCAATCCGTTCGGCGGGCCGCAAAAGTACTTCGACGACCTGGTTCGGCGCCTCATGTATGGACAGAACCGTGAATCGCCCGCGGATTTTGTCGCTAGCCATAACGAGCGGACGACGCCACCCCACAAAGTTGTGGTGGCATTCAATAAGGATAGGGAAATTTGATCAAATTTGATGTGCGCTGACCCGGGCGCACTCCGTAGTGTGCCACAGGAGAAGCCTCTCAGGATCGATATCGTTTTCTGCCACGGCGATGATGCGAAGTCAGACACCGGCGGTTACGCCAACAATGTTTCCAAAACAGCCGATCCTAATTTCCCCGCTCTGATTTGCCAGGCGACGTTTGCGATGCTTCCCAAGGAAGGTCTGACAAACAATGACAGGCTGTCGGAGAAGAAGATACCGTAAGTCATAGGGGAACCAATCGACCAGAAGGACATTTTGGGCTCTCTCTAGCTTTATCTAACGGCGGACCCGAACTCCTTGGATGCCAACAAGTTAGCCACACTCTATGCTATGCTAATGTGATGTGGCGGGCCAGCGGCAGGCGGGTTATCTTTTCGCTGCGCCGGTTGGCGAATTATTGGTGGTTGATTCAGCTGAGGACACCATGACCGACAAGTCTACCATCGCCGCCAATTTAGAAGAGGTCCAGGGGCTGATCGTCTCCTCTGCCGTTGCGGCCGGTCGCGATCCCGCCGAGGTGACCCTCGTTGCGGTTAGCAAAATCCATCCTCAGTCCGCGGTGAGTGAGGCGCTTGCCGCCGGACACCGCGCCTTTGGTGAGAACAGGGTTCAGGAAGCGGCCGAAAAGTATCCGGACTTGCGCGCCGCCTACCCGGATCTCAGGCTTCATCTGATCGGGCCGCTCCAGACCAACAAGGTGCGGGATGCGGTTCAGCTGTTCGATGTGATCGAAACATTGGATCGTCCCGGGCTCGTCGCTGCGCTCGCGAAAGAAGCGGCCTATGTGGGGCGGGACATTGAGGTGATGGTCCAGGTCAATACCGGCGAAGAACCCCAAAAGGCTGGGATCCTGCCGGCCGATGCCGATGATTTCATCGAGAGCACCCTGGCCACCACGGGGTTGGCCGTGTGTGGCTTGATGTGCATTCCGCCGATGGAAGAGGAGCCTGCGATGCATTTTGCCCTGCTGGCTGAAATGGCCAAACGCCACGGTCTGGAACAACTCAGCATGGGAATGAGCGCGGATTTTGAAATCGCTATTCGGCTCGGGGCAACGCACGTTCGTGTGGGAACGGCGATCTTTGGCCGCCGGCCTCCACAGTGACCGTATTAAACGCTATCCGCCGGTAATATCCTGATCTTATGGCCGGGCCGCAAGTCCGCGGCAACTGCCTGCAAATCCATAAGTGCCAGCGCGACGCAGCCTTCTGTCGGGGCAAAATCCGGTGCGGCTACATGGAGAAATATGGCGCTGCCCAACCCAGCGATAACCGGATCGTCATTATAACCAAGCACGACAACAAGATCATACAGCCCGTCATGCCGCATCAATTCTTCATGGCTGGCCGCATAAGGCAGGGTGACGGCACGGTTATAACGGGGGTCGGCGGGATCGTCGCACCAGCCATCCGCTTCGGCCAAGGGCCTGCATGGGAGTTTCGTCGGTGGTTTTGCCATACGATCAGCACGGTAAAACACCTCGCGCGCCAGAAAATCGCCAACCGGTGTGGCGCCGTCGCCTTCCCGTTTGTTCGCCGAAATTCCTGAACGCCCCACCGCGCAGCGCAACATGTGGTTGTTCCACTCTGCACGCAGGTCAGGACGGATGATCAAATTCATGACCGACTTATAACGGTGGACGGGGCCCGGTTAAACAGATGATATTATCGGATCGGCGGCGGTGTCGCGCTGCCCCTCTGTTGCAGATGAGTTTGATATTTCGCCAGCGCCTGTTCCATGGCCCGGCTGATTGCCTGCGTCTTTCGGCTGATCCGCACTGTCGGCCCCAAGGTTTGCCAGCAGAAGCCGTCCTGCGCCAGCTGCGCCTGCTCAATGGCTCTGGCGATACGCTGGCTTTCCTCGGCTCGGTCGGTGGTCACCGGCCGCACCTGATGGCCGTGTACTTGATGGGGGGGTTGAGCTCGGCTGTGTACGCGGTGGACCGCCGTCATCGGCGCCACAGTGACAGGCCGGTCTCGGTAATGGAGGCGGGCTCAGAAGAGCCGGACCAGTCATCTGAGGCGAGGCGATGTTGGTTGTAGAGGCCATCTGGACAGGATCAGCCGCTGGCTTCGTTTTGGCGGCAGGCGGGCCCGACAGGTTCGCGGCCGCCGCAAAATCATTTTCGATAAGGGGGCGCCGCTGACGCAGGATCCTTTCGCTCGGTGGCCGCTATTTGCGACGTGGCTTGGTTTTCGTCGGTCAGCGTGTTCCATAGGGACGCGGCATGTTGTTCAATCGAACCGCTGAAAATATCTTCAAATATTGCTGTCAGGCCGGTGACGAGGACGCCAAGGGGACCGCTAAACAGGGCGCCGCCGAGAAGTCGTGGACCAACCCCAATATCGTCTTCCGTCGTCACCCGGTATATCGTGGACACGATTGGGATATGTTGCGGTGGATTAATGATGTCGAGGACATCGCCTAAGGTGATGTCTTCTTTCTTGTCCTGCCACAGTTCGCTAAAGGCATATTCGGGGACATCGATCCCGTCATCATATTCCGGTTTATGTGGAATATGATGTATTGGCGGCGGCAGGGCGCCAACGGTTGATGACATGAAAGGCTCCGTAAAAACCATGCCAAAAAGCACTGCCGCCAAGCCATTGAAGAACTATGTTCTTGTTTTGAATTGCTAAATTGATTCGGGAACTGATTGCCGATCAGGCGGCAATAAATACCCTCATGTACTCTCAACATGCCGTCACGGGGTTGTTTGTGGTCGGAATCTATCCCATGTTTTCCACCGTGGGGGGGGGCGTTAAATACCGCCTCATATGAGATCTAATCAGGCGCTGGTGGCAAGGGTCGGTGTCGGCCGGATTTCGGAGTGACAAGAATGGTTGGCGGAAAGAAGATCCTGTTGGTGGAAGATGACGCGGCGTTGCGTGACTCGCTGGTTGAACAGCTCAAATTGTATGAAGAATTTGACATAACCGGGATCGAGACTAGCGCCGACGCTCTGCAGCAATCGAAAGAACAGCATTTCGATTTGTTGATACTCGATGTTAGCCTGCCTGACATGGATGGGCGGGAGCTTTGCGGCCTGCTGCGGCGCGGCGATGTCAAGGCGCCCATCATCATGCTGACCGGCGCGGACAGTGAGGCCGACACCATTCTCGGTCTGGATTCCGGTGCCAACGACTATATTACCAAGCCGTTTCGGCTTGGGGTCCTGTTGGCCCGGATCCGCGCACAGCTTCGTCAGCATGAACGCAGCGAGGATGCCGTCTTCAATCTGGGGCCCCATAGTTTCCACCCGGCGGCAAAGATGCTGTTATCACCCGATAACGACAACAAAATCCGCTTGACGGAAAAAGAAGCAGCTATCCTGAAATACCTGCTGCGGTCGGGGGATTCTGTGATCGGCCGGGACGAACTTCTCAACGAGGTCTGGGGCTATAATTCAGGCGTCACAACCCACACGCTTGAAACCCACGTCTACCGGTTACGGCAAAAGCTCGAAAAAGACCCGCCCAACGCCGAAATCCTCGTTACCGAGCCAGGCGGATACAGGCTGATCCCTTAATTTACCGCGCGGATTCGGTTTCGGATAATTCCGATTCCCTCTACTTCCGCTTCGCAGACATCGCCATCATTCAGATAAACCGGCGGCTTCATGCCAAGCCCGACGCCAAACGGCGTACCCGTCGCGATAAGATCGCCCGGCAACAGCGTGATGCCCTGTGACAGAAAAGCGATCAGATTAGCCACGCCAAAAACCATGTTGGTGGTATTGGACCGCTGTTTTTCCTCGCCATTGACCCGTAACTTCAGGTCGAGAGCCTGCGGGTCGGGAATTTTGTCGGCGGTGACGATGCCTGGCCCGTAGGGGCAGAAGGTATCAAGCGATTTACCGAGATCCCATTGGCCCGGCGGCCGCAGCTGAAGATCCCGCGCCGATACGTCATTGACCGTGGTGTAGCCAAAAACGTAGTTGAGCGCAGATTGTTCATCGACTTGGAAGGCCGGCCGGCCAATGACCACGCCGAGCTCGACTTCGTAATCAACCTCCTGGCAAACATTGGTGTGCCACACTACATCATCATAGGGGCCCGAGACCGAGGTGGAATATTTTGTGAACACGACAGGAAATTTGGGCACATCAAGGCCGGCCTCCCGGCAATGATCGATATAGTTCAGCCCGATGCCGATAATTTTGGACGGCCGCGCCACCGGCGCGTGCAATGTCACCGCTTCGAGCGCGTGATCGGGTCCGTCCCAGGCCACGATTTTCTCAGCGACAGCGTCCAGCGCCGCGGGGCCGCCCTCGATGATCTGCATAAGATCACCTTCGCCGCCAAGTTCAAGCACCCGGCCGTCCTTAAGCGCCCCGGGGCGCTGGGCTCCCTTGACCGAAAACGTAACCAGATTTGCCATTCTTCGCTGTTCCCTCAAATCAAATTCGTCATATCGGTAGCAGCTTGGCGGTATCCCCGTCTACCTATGACCGCCGCGGGACAAGTAAAATTGACTTCCGACGCTGTCAAAGCTCAGGCAGACTGCGGCGTAAACATCAACAGCTTTCGGTTTTTGCCGGCGAAATGGCGACCTCGGTGACTGAACAAGGCTCGAATTTTTATACGGTTTTGGGGCGTGCGCGGCTCAATAGCCTGTTCGGGGCCCGAAACCCAACGCTATGGTTGGAACGCCTCCCGCATTGAAATTAGCTATGGCGATCGCCGGCTTGTTTTCGATGGAGGTGCCGGGTTCCGGCCTCTGGGCCTGAGCTTGCCGTCCGACGACCCGATTGAGATCGATTATTTCTTTTCTCACACCCATTGGGATCATATTGTCGGCATGCCGTTTTTCTGCCTGGCCTATCGCGCCGGCTGCAAGATCCACGTTCGCGCCGGTCATCTGACGGCCCAGGGTGGTATCGAGGCGGCCTTGCGCCAGGCAATGACCGAACCGCTGTTTCCGGTGCCGCTTGACGGATTCCACGCGGATATTGATTTCGGGGATTTCAGCGCGGGCGACACGCTCGATCTCGGCGATGGGATTGTTGTTAGAACCGCGCCCTTGAATCACCCGAACGGCGCCACCGGCTACCGGGTTGAGTATGACGGCAAGTCGATCTGCTATGTAACCGACACCGAACATGTCCCGGGCAGCCCCGACCAGAACATTCTTGGGCTTATTAAGGGAGCCGATCTGGTTATCTACGAAAGCACCTATACCGATGACGAATTTCCGCGCTATGTCGGCTGGGGCCATTCCACCTGGCAGGAAGGGATCAGACTTTGCCAAGCCGCCGGCGCGCGGCGGTTCGCCATCTTTAATCATGATCCCGCGCGCGACGATGACGCGCTGGACCGGATCGGCGCGGCCGCGGCCGGCCTGTTCGCCGGCGCCGTTGTCGCACGTGAGCAGGAGACAATCTATCTGTGACCGACCCGGTATCGCCGCGCGCCGTCCTTGCCGATAATAGGGGCTGGTTGCGCGGGCTCGGTCGGAGCAGTGCCGTCTACTAGCAGCTGCCCGAGCGCGTTCGCAATACTATTCGGGATCAACAGGATGCCAGCGAGATCCTGGTCGGCTGGGTTCAGCTCGGCGTGGTATCGCTGTTTGGGACACTCTATTTGCTGGCGCCCAAGACCTTCACACAGGAGGCGGAGTTCGCGCCGGTGCCCTGGGTGCTTGGCGGTTGCCTTGCCTTCACCCTGATACGGCTGGCGGTGTCGCTGTGCTGCCGGCCGCCGCAATGGCTGCTTTCCGTCTCGGTGGTGACGGAATGGATTCGTTAGGGGGCATTCAGTTTCCCCTAAACCACTCCATTTTATGATTTTTACTGCCTGCTCGATCCTGTAGGTTTTGACGGATC
>Ga0315338_1004575_pt1 | contig 10760 bp, 8 predicted proteins | sample ASW8metaG_FD_204518 | JGI IMG/M metagenome (GOLD analysis project Ga0315338, IMG submission 204518) | Ammonia-oxidizing marine archaeal communities from Monterey Bay, California, United States - ASW #8 | ecosystem: Environmental > Aquatic > Marine > Coastal | place: USA: California | collected...
GCTGTCGATCCAGAGCGCATTTTCCTGTACGGTCACTCATTGGGTGGGACGACGGCGCAATTTGCTGCGGCGCCCGACACCCGAATCCGCGGAATTCTCGCTAGCGGTTCGGTCCGGCGCCTACTCGAAGTCGCGTCGACGCGCGGCGTGGGTAACGGCGAATACAGTATTCTCGGATTCCTGGAAGCATTTGAAATTGACGACGTACTGGCGCTTATCGCGCCGCGGCCGTTTGTCGGATTGTCGGGCCGGAACGACCACATTTTCCCTTATGACGGCGTCGTGCGTGTGGTCGAAGGCGCGGCTGCTGCGTACGAAGCGTGCCATGCGGTTGATCGGCTTCGCGCGTCGGCGGCACCGGGCGGCCACCAGTACTATCCGGCCGAGAGCTGGACAGCGTGGCGGTCGATCATCGACCCGCGTTGTGGCGACGACCCGGTTCAGCCAAAGTGATCTGCTGAAGTTTCCCCTTAAGGATTAGGTAGGCGATCGCTTGGAATTTTTCAGGATCGCACCGGCGATCGCCGGTACAGCATCCTCTGGATAGTCATGGCCCATGCCGTCGATCACGAGCATTTCCGCGCCGGGGATTGTCTGCCTAACGTCTTCGGCGCAGGCGAGATCGACAAGCGGATCGTCGCGGCCGTGTATGACAAGGGTCGGGGCGGCGATTTCACTTAGCCGTTCGACCCGGCCGTCGCCCGAGGCGATGCTAGCCAGCAGTTGACGGCTGTTGCCGGCGGGATAGAAGGACCGGTCATAGAGCCGCGCGGCGCGGTCACGGATGACCTGCTCGTCGCGCGGGAAGCCCGGACTGCCGATCAGGTGAGAAGTCGAGACGGCCTCGTCCATGGCGCCCTCTCGAGTGCCCGATGGGTTGCGCGGCCTGCCCAGCCATTCGGCCACTTCGCCTTCCGGTCGCGGCAGGCCGCGGCGGCCCGAGGTCGCCATGATCGAGACCATGGTCGCGATCTTTTCCGGATGGTGTATGGCGAGGGTCTGTGCGACGGCGCCGCCATTCGAACTGCCGACGATGTGCGCCTTTTCGACGCCGATTGTGTCGAGCAAGCCCGCTGCGTCGTCCGCCATGTCTTCGAGCGTGTAGGGCGCCTCGACCTTCTGTTTCGAGCGCGCCTGTGCGAAGGCTGCCTTGATATCGGCCGGCCCCCAATCGTCATGCTTGGTCGACAGGCCGGTATCCCGGTTGTCGTACGCGATGACGCAAAATCCGCGATCCGCGAGCGCTTTCACGAAAGTTTCCGTCCAGCTCACGATCTGCACGCCGAGCCCGCCGACCAGCAGCAAGGGCAGGCCGTCTTCCGGGCCGGTTCGTTCGTATTCCAGTTCGACGCCGTTGGTTGCGGCCTTGGGCATGGTGTTTCCTTCTATTTGCTGTGGGTGTTTACTCGGCTGCCTTCTGGCGGCCGGTGAGGAAATCGCGCGTGAACTGTAGATAGGATTCCTCCTGATCTCGCAGTTCTGGCAGTCCTACCAACGCCGTATAGGCCGCAAAGTCGACCATGCCGCCCTGCGCGGCCTTGGTAGTGCCGTCCCGTTTAAGCGTCGCGTACATCGCCTGCAGCGCCTTGGTGACGGTGAACACGCTGGCGACGGGCCACACCGCCGCCGCGTAGCCGATATCCTGCAGCTCCTGGGCCGTTAATAACGGCGACTCGCCGTAATCGACCATATTGGCAAAGTGCGGCGCGTCGATCTCCGCGCAGACGCGGCGCATCTCTTCCGGTGTCCCGGGCGCTTCGACGAAGACCATGTCCGCGCCGAGCTCGGCCGCCATCTGGCCGCGCGCGATGGCCTCGTCGATGCCGATGACGCCGAGCGCATCGGTCCGCGCCATGATTACGAAATCCGGATCGCGCCGCGCATCCAGCGCCGCTTTCAGCTTACCGAGATATTCCTCGACCGGCACCACGCCCTTTCCGGGTGTATGGCCGCAGCGTTTCGGAAATATCTGGTCTTCGATGAACAGGCCGGCGACGCCCGCGCGCTCGAACTCCCGGATCGTCCGGCGAACATTGGTTACGTTTCCGAACCCCGTATCGGCATCGACGAAGACCGGAATATCGACCGCTTCGCATATCCGCGCGTAATGGTCGGCCATTTCGGTTGCGGAAAGTTGCGAGCTGTCCGGCCGGCCCAATAGGGCGCCGGTCGCGGCGAAGCCGGCGGCGGTGACCGCGTCGAAGCCGGCATTTTCCGCGATACGGGCGCTCAGCGCGTCGTGCACGCCCGGCATCATCAGCAGTTCCGGCGCGTTCACCAGTGCTTTCAAACGCGATGTGTTGCGCATAAGTGAATTTCTCCGGCGTTAGTGGTAGGTCGCAGTCGCGGCCATGGCGATTGTGCCTTGCGGTGTGACAGCCCAAAGTTCGCAGCCGTCGCCACCCGCGGTCGGGCGGCCGACCACTTCGAAAGGACCGGTATCGAACAGAGGCGCGCGAGCGCGCATGGCGTAACTTTTGAGATCGCGTCCCCCGCCGTTGTCGCGCGCGAGATCGAGCAGGCATTGCGAGGAATAGGGACCGTGTACCACCAGGCCGGGATAGCCTTCCACATCCATGGCGTAAGGACGGTCGTAATGGATGCGGTGCGGGTTGAAGGTCAGTGCGGAATAGCGGAACAGGGAAACCGGACCCGCCGTGACCGTTCGCCGCCAGGGCAGATCTGCCGGCGGTGCCTCACGTTTCGGCACGCCGCTCTTCTCGCCCGGCTTGACCTCTTCGCGGAATACGCCGGCGGCTTCCTCTTCCAACGCCAGCCCGTCCGGCCCATAGATGCGGGAGACCACGGTCGTGAAGATAAGCGCGCCGGTACTGCCTTCGCGCAGTTGGATGTCCGCCAGTTCGGTTTCGCGGCGCAGTTGGTCGCCAACTCTGATCGGTTTATGGAAGGTATGCTTGGTGCCGGCGAACATGCGGCGCGGGAACGGCATTTTGGGCAATACACCGGTCGAAAGCGGCAATCCGTCCGCGCCCAAACCTTCGGGCGGAGTCATCGGCAGGAAGTAGCAGCGGAACCAGCCCGGCGCGATCGCCTCGCCTGGTCCCGGCGCCTTTTCGTCGCGGCCGAAGGCGACGATCATGCCTTCCAGCGGAGCGGCGGTCGCGACGTCCGTGCTCTCGATCTTCGTGCCGATATGCGCGCGCAGCGCATCAATGTCGATGGACATTTGTTCCTCCGATTCCATTCGCCCGGTCATTGCTTATATGCTGGCACAAACCATAGGCAACGCAAATCGCCGTAAAGGGACGAGACGATATGTCGGATAGACCGATAATTATCTGGGGCGCGGGCGCAATCGGCGGAACGGCCGGCGCGTTTCTGGCGCGGGCAGGCAAGAACGTGCTGTTCGTCGATCGGGTCGAAGAACATGTCGCGGCGATCAATTTTGACGGCATACGTATATCTGGCCCGGTGGCGGAATTTACCGCCACGGCGCGTGCGGCGACGCCGGAGACACTCGAGGGAACATTCGATACCGTTTTTTTGTGCGTGAAAGGTCAGGATACCGTGGGTGCCGTAGAAGCGTTGAAGCCTCACCTGACAACGGATGGCTGTGTCGTCTCGCTGCAGAACGGACTCAACGAGCCGGTTATCGCGGAGAGCATCGGTGCCTCGCGCACAATCGGAGCATTCATCAATTTCGGCGCCGACTATCATGGACCGGGGCATATCTTCTATGGCGGCCGCAGTGCTGTCGTAGTCGGCGAGATCGATGGCACGATCAAGCCGCGTACACGGCGGTTGCATGAACTCCTCACCCTATTTGAAGAGAACGCTGTCCTGACCGACAACATTTCGGGCTATCTGTGGAGCAAGATGGGCTATATCTCGCTGCTCTTCGCGACGGCCCTGGTTGACGCACAGATAGATGACGTAATGGCATCGGAGCCGCACCGGCCGCTTCTCGAGGCGCTGGCGCGTGAAGTCGTAAGGGTGGCGGAAGCGAAAAACTTAACCTTGGAAGCATTCGATCCGTTTGAGCCATCAGGCTTCACGCGGGATGCCGATGCGGCATCCACGAAACGCGCTTTCGATATAATGGTGGATTACCGCAACCGGTCGGAGAAAAAATACAGCGGCATGTGGCGCGACATTGCTGTGCGCAAACGCAAGACGGAAGTGAACGAGTTGCTGGTCCCGATGGTGCGCGAGGCCGAATCGCTTGGTATCGCGGTGCCGCTCAATAAGCGGATGATCGAACTGGTCTATGACATCGAGGAAGGCGGCCGTGAGCAGAGCTGGGACAACCTGAACATTCTGCAAGCCGAGATGGGCTGAATACGTTGAACCAAAAAAAGGAAACGATAATGAGTAAATCTGCTGCCCATGTTCTGGCAGCGACTTTGGACGCCCACGGCGTCGATGTCGCCTATTGCGTGCCGGGCGAGAGCTATCTGCCGCTGACCGACGCGTTTCTCGACTTCCCGGATATGAAGCTGGTGGTGTGCCGACATGAGGGCGGGGCGGGTCTCATGGCGGTGGCGCATGCGCGGCTGCGCAACGAGCCCGGCATCTGCATCATCAGTCGGGGGCCCGGCGCGATGAACACGGCAATTTCGCTGCATGTCGCCTATCACGATGCCGAACCTGTGGTGTTTCTGGTCGGGCAGGCGGATCTGAACGAGCTGGGGCGGATGACCTTGCAGGAGATGAACTATTCGAAGACTTTTTCGGACACGGCCAAGATGGTCATCGAAGTTGTCGATTCGAGCCAAATCAGCGAGTCGGTGGCGCGCGCGTTCCATGTCGCGCAGGCGGGGACACCTGGCCCGGTCGTCGTGGTGCTGCCCGAGGATCTACTCTATGGCGAGACCGAAGCCGAAGTGCTGGGGCCGCGTCCGAAGGCGGTAACCGCCCCTTCGCCGGATGATACGGCGCGGGCACTCGACTTGGTGCGTAAGGCCGAGAAACCTTTGGTCATCGCCGGCGGCCGGTTACATGGGCCGGATGCGTTGGGCGCCCTGACGGAATTCGCGGAGGTTTTTGACCTGCCGGTCTCCGTCTCGCAGCGTCGTTTCCACGTCTTCGACAGCCGGCACCCGAACAGTGCGGGGCGGCTCGCCAACCGGGCACCGGCCGAGCTGTTGAATATCATGAAGGAATCGGACCTTCTGATCGTCGTCGGCGAGAGGATCGGCCCTTCCATGAGCCAGGGCTATACTTTCCCGCGTGCGCCGATACCGGACCAGCCGATGATCCATGTCTGGCCGGACCCGGTAGAGGTCGGTCGCGTCTTCCAGCCCGAACTGGGCCTTGGCTGCGATCCGCACGAGTTCCTCAAGGCAATGCTGGCGGCCGGGCCAGGAGCCTTGCCGGCAGGCCGCAAGGAATGGGTCGAGCGGCTCAACGGCGCCCACAACTCGGTCATGGAATGGAACCCGGTTTCGGCCAATGACGGGGTCGTGTTCGGCCATGTGACGGCTGCGATCAACAAGCATCTGGCGCCCGATGCGGTGGTCACCACCGACGCTGGGAATTTCTCGAGCTGGCCCGCTCGCTTCCTGCATATGGGGCAGGAGAACTTGTTTATCGGCGCCACGGTTGGCGCGATGGGGCCGGGCGTGCCCTCCGGCGTCGCGGCGGGACTATCCTCGCCGGGCCGACAGATCGTCGTTTTCGTCGGCGATGGCGGCGTGATGATGACGGGTAACGAGCTGGCGACGGCGGTGCAGTATGGGGTTCCGATTAAGATTTTCGTCGCCAACAACAGCGCTTATGGGACGATCCGTATGCATCAGGCGAAGGCGTTTCCGGGCCGGGTCACTTCTACGGCGCTGCAAAATCCGGACTTCAAGGCATGGGGCGAAGCGTTCGGCGCAAAAGGTTTCCGCATCGAGGCGGAAAGCGAAGTGGAACAGGTCGTGGCCGAAGCGATGGCGCATGACGGGCCGGTCGTGGTTGAAACACGGATTAGCCTAAACCACATTTCGCCGGCGGCGCGAATTGACGAGATCGAGTCGCGTTAGCCAAACGGTTTAGGCGGCAGACGGTTCGAGCATTCTGCCGCTGTATTCCGCAACGCGAATTATCTGTGAACCGTTCGATACGGCGTTCGAATAACGCTTGTTATCGCCATTGATGTTTTTTGCGTTCGACCGTCGGAGGCTGAGCGCAACGACCTGTCGGATGGATTCAGTGCAATAGGCGATACTGCCATTGGTTTGTTTGTGGCTTGTTACTGTGGCGTTGCAATTCTTCATGATCTGTCCCTCCGTTCGGCACGCAAGCTCAATGTCGGGATCAATAATCGTTCATCCATGTTTCAGGCAGATTTCACCGTTCAGCCTAATTCGTTTCAATTGTTTGCGCGGTAGGCGCCGCTGTAGACGGAGCCAGCGTTTCGCCGAAAGTTTTCGAAGCAACAATTGAAACAATAAAAGGCGCGTTCGGAAATCGGACTGAAAAGCGTTTCTTAGATAAAGGGGATGCAACGGTCGCGTATTCGCGGGACCCCCGAACGAGACAACGATAAACCGGAGTAGGACTTATGCCCAGGATCACAGATTATAGCACCCTGCCGATATTTGGCGCCGCAGCGGCTCAAGGGCCGGCGGTTGTCGCAACGTTTCCCTACGCGCGGCCTTCCTTGTCGCAGCATGTAGCGGTAAGGGCTCTTAGCCGCCTTGTTGCCCGGTGGAAGGCCGCCAGCACCGTACGCCGGAATGCCCACGCTCTTTCGGGGCTGAGCGACATCGAACTACGGGACATCGGGTTGAACCGCGCGAATATCGTTTCGGCAGCGACAGAGGCAGGGGTTTCCCCCTTTCGGACCGACACGGATGTATAGCGGCCGAACGCGCGAACGGGCGCCGACCCTCCAACCGTGATCTGAAATTCATTGGAGGGTTGGCGCACGTTGCGTGTGGCGTGGATGAACACCTCGCAGCGAACCTTTGAAAAGTCCAAGACGGACCAACTGTTTATCAAATCGCGCTAAATTTTATGTGGGCATGATAAACTGAACGTGCGTGACTCCGCGTCCGCTAAAGAGACGCGAAATCTTTGAGGTAGTGAATGCCTTCTGAAAAGACAATTCCACCGCGGAATGCGCCTGAGGCGCAAGGGTCCGGTCAATCTTTGCTCGACTATGCCGTTTCGAACTCGCCGGTGATTTTCTATATCGCCGAAGTTGGCGGTCTTCAGCCCCTGAAATTTATAAGCTCGAACATCGAAGCAATCACCGGCCACGATCCGGAACTGTTTTTGAATACGGTGGGAGCGCGTCGAAACCTTATCCATCCGGAAGATCTTCCGACGTTCCGGGACGCGGTCAACGACTTGAAAGAGCGGTGCCCCGTGTTCGAGACGTTCTCGCACGAGTACCGCTTCATGTGCCGCGACGGAAACTATCTGTGGTTCCGGGACGAGTTGACGATGTCGCTTGCCCACGACGGGACGACGCAGGTCATCGGCTGCATGATCGATGTGACAGCCGAAAAGGAATCGCAAGCGGCGCTTGAACGAAGCGAGCAGCGCTTTCAGTTTATTATCGAGGGATCGCCATTGCCCGTCGTTGTAACCGACGTCAAAACGGGTGAGTTTATCTACGAAAGCCCAGCCGGCGCCGAGGTTCTGGGGCGAAAGGGCGGTGTAAATGCGAGTTCCTTTGCGTTCGATCATTACGGCGATATCGCGGACGGTAAACACCTCATGGATATATTGCGTCGCGATGGAGAAGTCCGCGAATACGACATGCTGATCCGCAAAGTCGACGGCACGGAAGTATGGAGTTCCCTATCGGCGCGGCTCTATCAGATGGATGGCCGCGACGTAGCAATCACATGCATCGCAGATCTTTCCGAACGGCGGCGGCGCGAAGAGGAATTGCGTCAGGCGCACGAGACATTGGAAGATGCGATCGCCGCCCTGTCGGAAGGGTTTGCGCTGTACGATGCGGGCGACAAGCTTCTGATGTGTAACGAACAGTTCAAATCGTTCAATCCGGAATCCGGCGATCTGTACGTTCCAGGCGCCTGGCGGCACGACATCCTTCGGGAAGGGGTCGCGCGCGGACAATTTCGAAGCGCTATTGGCAAGGAAGAAAAGTGGCTTGCCGCCCGCCGGGCCGAAGGCCGGACGGTCGCGAACGACACCTACCAAACGTCCGACGACCGGTGGTTCGAACGATCTCATCGCCCGACGCGTCAAGGCGGCCTGGTGGTTACGCTGCGAGATGTCACAGAACAGCGTAACATGGAACAGTCGCTGCGCGACAGCGAGGCGCTCGTCCGCCGGGTCCTCGATAATTGCCCTCTGCCGATCCAGATGGTCCGGCTAGACGGATCGATTCTGTACGAAAGTCCCGCGTCGAGCGCGCTTTTCAAACGATCCCTGAAACAGGGCGAATCCGTGCTTCCCAGCTATGTCTTTCCCGAGCAAAGAACGCCTTATGCCGAGCTTCTTAAGGCGACCGGCCGGGTCGACGATTACGAGTGCCTGAGGTTACGGGAAGACGGAACGACGTTCTACGCATCGATCGCCGGACGGCTGATCGACTACAAGGGCGAACAGGTCGCTGTATCCAGTACGATCGATTTGACTGACCACAAGATTCAAGAAGCGGAATTGCGCAAAGCGCGCGAGACCTTGGAGGACGCAATCGAAGGACTGGCGGAAGGATTTGTGCTTTTCGATGTCGATGAGAAATTCGTGACCTGCAACGAACGCTATCGCGAATACTGCAGCCAGACCGAGGATATGCTAGTTCCTGGCGCCGCGCGCGCGGATTTCATTCAGGCGGGCATCGAACGGGGGCAGTACGTCCAAACGTCCGTATCAGGCAGAACTTACGAATATCCAAACCCTAAAGTAAGTTTGGAGGAATTGGCCGGGCAGTCGTGGGAGTTTCAACAAGACGACGGCCGTTGGTTTATCGCTTCGAATCGTAAAACCCGACAAGGACTCTATGTCGGCAGCCGGACCGACATTACCGACCGTAAATTAATGGAAGAAGCGTTACAGGAGAGCGAGGCAATGTTCCGTCGCGTTCTGGACGGGTGTCCGGTACCGATAACTATGTACAACATCAGTGACTCGACGATCCTCTACGAGACACCAGCTGCGAAGAAACTATTTGGTTCTGAATCACGAGCTGGTGACGTCAATAGAACGTCGAGATGGGCGGATACGGCAACGCGAGACCGACAATTAGCGCAATTGCGTGAAGTTGGCTTTCTGGATGGCGTGGAAGTCGATTTCAGGAAGGCCGATGGAACCGTGTTTCCGGCCGCCTTGTCGGCTCGAAATATCGGTTATCGCGGCGACGATGTAATCGTAACCAGCACATTCGATTTGTCGGAGATGCGCGCCGTAGAAGAAGAAATGGCACGCCAGCGCGAAGTGCTGCACCAAAGCGAAAAGCTAAGTGCCATTGGTGAGTTGCTGGCGGGCGTCTCGCACGAATTGAACAATCCACTTTCCGTTCTGCTTGGACAGGCGACCTTGCTAAGAGACGGCGCGAGTGACGAGAAAGTGCAAAGGCGTGCCGAGAAGATTTATTCGGCCGCCGACCGATGCGCGCGGATTGTCAAAACCTTCCTTGCACTGGCGCGGCAACGTCCGTTGGAATCCGAGCAGACCAATCTTAACGATCTTGTCGATGAGGCGCTTGAAGTCACGGCATATTCCCTGCGGTCTTCCGATATCGACGTTCGGCCAAGGCTGGCACCTTTGCTGCCCGGCGTGCTGGCCGACGGCGATCAATTAAGGCAAGTAATCACCAATTTGATAATCAATGCACAACACGCCTTGCAGGACTCGAACGAAGCGAGGCAATTGAAAATTCAGACCAGCTATCGTCGTCGCACCGATGAAGTTGTCCTGAAGGTCAAGGATAACGGTCCCGGCGTTCCAGCTGAAATTCGCGGCCGTATATTCGAACCGCTTTTCACCACGAAGGACGCGGGTATTGGGACCGGTATCGGGTTGGCATTGTGTCACAGAATTATCGAAGCGCACGGCGGTTCGATTGTACTGGAAAGTGGGGAGGATGAGGGGGCGGTATTTGCGATTAGGCTTCCGGTCGACCCGGACGCTGTAATCGAAGATGAGAATTCGCCAAAGGAGCTAGCAAAAACGTCAAGCTGTGAAATTTTGATCATCGAAGACGAAGCGGATGTCGCAATCGTAATGTCCGAACTACTCGAAGCGGACGGCCACATCGCGACGATCGCGATGTCTGGCGAAGAGGGGCTTCGGGCGGTCCAGAGGAGAGATTACGATTTAATATTCTGTGATATCCGTATGCCGGTGCTCGACGGTCCGGGTTTCTATCACGCAATGGCAAAACTGCGCCCGAACATGGTGCCTCGGTTGGCGTTCGTTACGGGTGATTATCTCAGTCAGCGCGCACGCCGGTTCCTCGACGGAACGGGCTGTCCGAGCATTGAAAAACCGGTTAGCCCAGACGATTTGCGCAGATTAATTTTAAATTTGTGCGCGTGTTAGACTTCCAGTAGGGCAACACCGAAAACAAAAAAGAGTGAAGCAGGTGGCAAACGAAAAAACACATGTCGTCATTGTCGATGATGAGCCGGATATCCGTGAAACGCTGGAAGAGTATTTCGAACTCAAGGGCTATCGCGTCAGTTCCGTGGAAAACGCCGCGGGTATGCGCGACCTTTTGGAGCGGGATGGGGACGCTATCGATCTAGCGGTCGTCGATATCAGCATGCCGGGAGAGGATGGCTTGTCGCTGACCCGGCATATTCGGGAATCTTCCGATCTTCCCGTAATAATTC
>Ga0315338_1004577_pt1 | contig 10756 bp, 7 predicted proteins | sample ASW8metaG_FD_204518 | JGI IMG/M metagenome (GOLD analysis project Ga0315338, IMG submission 204518) | Ammonia-oxidizing marine archaeal communities from Monterey Bay, California, United States - ASW #8 | ecosystem: Environmental > Aquatic > Marine > Coastal | place: USA: California | collected...
ATTCTATTTTGGGCAATTGGCATTCCTACCGCTTCACCATCAATTTCTGTAATATTTAGTGATTTAGCGACAAAATCATTTTCTAACATCAATAAACTGTAGATTGATTCATTCGAACCAGCAGCGCCTAGACCATGGCCCGTTTGTGATTTTGTGGCACTAATTATTGGAATTTTATTTTTAAAAACTTCTTTGATTGCAATTAATTCAGTAATGTCCCCGGCGGGGGTGCTGGTGGCATGCGCGTTAATATAATCAATTGGAGTATCAATAAATTCCAGTGCTTGTTGCATACATCTTACTGCGCCTTCTCCGGACGGTTTCACCATATCAAAACCATCTGAGGTTGCCCCATAACCAATAACTTCTGCATAAATTTTTGCATCCCGAGCGATCGCATGCTCCATTTCTTCAAGCACAAGCACACTACCGCCACCAGATATAACAAAGCCATCGCGATTTAAGTCATAAGGTCTTGAAGCTTGTTCTGGTTTATTGTTGTATTTCGACGAGAGTGCCCCCATGCTGTCGAATAACAATGTGGATGTCCAATGAATTTCTTCTCCACCTCCGGCGAAAATTATATCTTGTTTCCCAGTTTGAATTAGTTCGTAAGCATTGCCAATACAGTGTGCGCTAGTTGCGCAAGCAGAACTAATTGAATAATTAACACCTTTTATTTTGTAAGCAACGGATAGACAAGCACTATTTGAGCTTGTCATGATTCGAGGCACCATGGTTGGACCAACTTTACGTGCACCGCGTGAACGAAGTGTGTCAATTACATCCAACATATTTTCATTTGAACTACCACCCTGACCAACGATTAACCCAGTGCGATTATTAGAGATATTGTTTTCATCAAGCAGAGCATCTTCAATCGCTTCTTGCATAGCAACATAACAGTAGGCAGCGCTATCTCCCATGAATCTTTTTAGTTTTCGATCTATTAATACATCTAAGTCAATATTTATAGAGCCATGAACATGTGAACGAAATTCAAGATCCGCATACTCAGGACAATGTTCAATACCTGATTTCCCATTTTTTAGAGTGTCCAATACTTCAGCTTTATTATTTCCAATACTGGACACAATCCCCATACCCGTAACAACAACTCTTTTCAATTTATTATTCCTAAAAATCTTCGGTTGATTTGAATAAGCCCACACGCAAGTCTTTTGCTGAGTAGATTTCCTTTCCATCCACTAACATATGCCCATCGGCCACACCCATGACTAATTTTCTTAACATGACTCGTCTCATATCTATACGGTAGGTAACTAGTTTATTTTTTGGAGTTACTTGTCCAGAAAATTTAACAGCACCAGACCCAAGTGCACGCCCTCGTCCTTCAGCTCCGGACCAACCTAAAAAGAATCCAACTAATTGCCACATTGCATCTAATCCAAGGCAGCCAGGCATAACAGGATCTCCGTCGAAGTGACAATCAAAAAACCAAAGGCCAGGATTTATATCTAGTTCAGCAATAATTGCACCTTTGTTAACCTTACCACCATCTTTGGCAATACTGATGATACGATCAAACATTAACATTGGTTTTAGTGGAAGTTGAGCGTTATTAGCACCGAACATTTCCCCATGCCCACAAGTGGTTAAGTCTTCTTTAGTGTAGCTATTTTTCTTGTCCATTATTGAGTTAGTATCTCATGACAGTAGTTATTTTTCTAAAAAAAACAGGTAAGCATAAACTATAACTGTTCTTGACAGTGATTTTCTGACCTTTAGACTTTAGATATATGTTTTATTTAAGAATGTCTTATGACTCAAGATAGACGACATAGTATTGCTGTAAAAGTAGGCTCAGTTATTATTGGGGGTTGCAATCCGGTCGTAGTCCAATCAATGACCAATACTGATACAGCTGATGCGAATGCTACAGCAAAACAGGCACAGCAGTTAGCTGCCGCTGGTTCAGAATTAGTTAGGATTACAGTTAATACTGATGAAGCCGCCGCAATGGTTGCAACAATCCGTGAAAAACTTGATTCTGTTGGTTGTTATGTCCCATTAGTTGGAGATTTCCATTATAACGGGCATAAGTTGTTAATAGATTATCCTGAGTGTGCTCAAGCACTTGCTAAATACCGCATCAATCCTGGTAATGTTGGATTTGGTAAAAAAAGGGGTAATCAATTTGCCATTATGATTGAGCAAGCAATCTTACATAACAAACCCGTTCGAATTGGAGTGAATTGGGGTAGCCTAGATCAGCAATTATTGACAAAAATGATGGACGAGAATGCTAAGCAATCGACTCCTTTGAGTGCAGATGAAGTAATGCAAGAAGCACTAATTATTTCTGCATTACAAAGCGCTGAGCAAGCTGAAGACATAGGATTGTCTAGAGATAATATTATTTTGTCATGCAAGGTAAGCGGAGTTCAGAAATTAATCTCGGTGTATAGAGATATAGCACAAAGATGTGATTATGCATTACACCTAGGTTTAACTGAAGCCGGAATGGGCTCGAAAGGAATTGTTGCTTCTACCGCATCGATTGGGGTGTTATTACAAGAAGGTATTGGCGACACGATTCGGATTTCACTTACACCTGAGCCTGGAGGAGATAGATGTAACGAAGTTATTGTGGCCCAGGAAATATTGCAAACGATGGGTCTTCGTTCATTTACACCACTTGTTACAGCATGCCCTGGTTGCGGAAGGACAACGAGCACAGTTTTTCAGGAGTTAGCGGACAATATTCAGGCTTATGTACGTAGTCAGATGCCAATATGGCGAGAGAAATATAATGGCGTGGAAGAAATGAATCTTGCCGTTATGGGATGTATAGTTAATGGCCCGGGTGAGAGTAAGCATGCTGATATTGGTATTAGTTTACCTGGGACCGGGGAGACCCCATCGGCACCTGTTTTTATTGATGGCAAAAAAACAATAACATTACGAGGCGATAATATTGCCGAAGATTTTAGAAAGATTGTTGATGATTATGTAGAAAATAAATATTCGATTAAATAAAAACCCTGTCTAATTAAAAATTTTTTAAAACAATTAAGGATCAAACTTGTATTATAAATAAAGTTTTTTCTTTGGAGGAAAAATGTCGGAAGAAAAAGTCTACAAAGTACCGAGCGATGTTGCTAAGCGCGCATTTATTGATGCTGAAAAATATCAAGAAATCTATGCGCGCTCGATTAACGAATCTGATATTTTTTGGGAAGAACAGGCCGAAGAGTTTCTAACTTGGTTTTCTAAGTGGGATAAGGTTCAGCAATGGGATTATAACGATGTCAATATTAAGTGGTTTACCAAGGCTAAATTAAACGTCAGCTATAATTGTCTTGATCGACATCTTGAAAAACGAGGAGATCAAATTGCGATTATTTGGGAGGGCGACGAACCGGATGTTGATAAGCGCATTACCTATCGAGAATTACACGCAGAGGTTTGTAAACTTGCTAACGTACTAAAATCTCGCGGAATCAAGAAAGGTGATTGTATCTCTATTTATATGCCAATGATTCCTGAGGCAGCAGTTGCTATGCTTGCTTGTACTCGTATTGGCGCAATACACTCGGTTGTATTTGGTGGTTTTTCACCGGAGGCATTGAAAGATCGCATCTTGGATTCTGATTGTAAACTTGTAATTACAGCAGACGAAGGTATTCGTGGTGGTCGAACTGTTCCTTTAAAAGAAAATGTTGATATCGCCTTGAGTAAATGCCCAAACGTCCACACTGCTATAGTTATTCAACGCACTGGTGGAGATGTTGCTTGGAACGAAAATCGCGACGTTTGGTATCAAGATGCCATGAAAAATGCATCGACTGATTGTCCGGCAGCTGAAATGGATGCTGAAGACCCCTTGTTTATTCTATATACATCTGGTTCAACCGGAAAACCAAAAGGAGTTTTGCATACAACTGCTGGTTATCTCTTATATACAGCGATGACACACAAATATGTATTTGATTATCATGAGAATGATATTTTTTGGTGCACTGCCGATGTCGGATGGGTTACGGGACATTCCTACATTATCTATGGTCCGCTTTGTAACGGCGCAACAACACTCATGTTTGAGGGCGTACCCACTTATCCAGATGCGAGTCGTTTTTGGCAAGTTGTCGATAAACATAAAGTAAATACCTTTTATACAGCACCAACTGCTATCCGTGCTTTAATGTGTAAGGGTGAAGAATTTGTTAAAAAAACAAATAGGAAAAGCCTACGAATTTTAGGGACAGTGGGTGAGCCAATAAATCCAGAGGCATGGGAGTGGTACTATCATATTGTTGGGGATGGTAATTGCCCCGTTATCGATACTTGGTGGCAGACGGAAACAGGAGGTCATTTAATAACACCTTTACCAGGCGCAACTGATTTAAAACCTGGTTCTGCGACATTACCATTTTTTGGAATAGAACCTTGTTTGATTGACGATAAAGGGAATGAAATTGAGGGAGCCGGAGAAGGTCCATTATGTTTTAAACGTCCATGGCCAGGTCAGATGCGCACAGTTTTTGGCGATCACGAACGTTTTAAAAATACTTATTTTCAGACATATCCCGGCCTGTACTTTAGTGGTGATGGCGCGCGTAGAGATAAAGATGGGTATTATTGGATTACTGGCAGAATTGATGATGTTATCAATGTTTCTGGTCACCGGATGGGAACTGCTGAAGTTGAAAGCGCATTGGTATTACACAATGATGTTGCAGAATCAGCTGTTGTTGGATATCCCCATGAAATTAAAGGTCAGGGTATCTATGCTTATGTAACTTTGAATGATGGCATTACATCTAACGATGAATTAAAACAAGAACTCGTTCAGCATGTACGTAATGAGATTGGGTCTTTCGCAAGCCCGGATATAATTCAATGGGCCCCAGGATTACCAAAAACTCGGTCTGGAAAAATTATGCGTCGAATATTAAGAAAAATAGCAACGAACGAAATTGATAACCTTGGCGATACAAGTACTTTAGCTGAACCCGAAGTAGTTAATGGCCTTATTGAAAATAGAGAGAATAAATAACAAATGCTTATTTTTCTCTTTTCACAATCTTAGTCTATGGATAGACACTCAATGTCCTGATACATTATAATGCACAGCAGTAGAACAGCGGGAGTTACCTTCAGGGTTACTCCCTTTTTTATGTCAATGAGAGGTTATGTTTTTTGACAGATAACGCCCTGTTAGCTCTTGAAGATGGTTCATTATTTTATGGTGTTTCTTTTGGTGTTTATGGAGAAGCAACAGGGGAAGTTGTTTTTAATACTGCAATGACGGGTTATCAGGAAATTCTCACAGACCCATCTTATTACCAACAAATTGTTACATTAACTCATCCTCATATAGGAAACGTTGGCGCAAATTCAGAAGACGAAGAATCAGAACATATATACGTTAGTGGTTTAGTAATAAGAGACCTACCTATTGCTATAAGTAATTGGCGAGCTACTGATAACCTTAGTGATTATTTAAAAAAACATAAAATTGTTGCAATAGCAGGAATCGATACGCGTCAATTAACACGTCACATACGTAAGTTTGGCGCAATGAAGGGGTGTATTGTTGCTGGTTCAAAAATAAATTCCAAAGACGCAATAAAAAAAGCAAAGTCTTTTGCTGGGCTAGAGGGGATGGATTTAGCCAAGGAGGTATCAACAAAAAATATTTATAGTTGGTCTGATGGGACTTGGAGTTTGAAGAAGGATGTTAAAAAGACTAACAAAACTAAATGGCGAGTTATTGCGTATGATTTTGGCATAAAACGAAATATTCTACGTATACTTGTCGATTTAGGATGTGACGTTACTGTTGTGCCAGCAAAATCCTCGGCCGAAGATGTACTCGCTCAAAAACCCAATGGCATTTTTTTATCTAATGGCCCGGGTGATCCAAGTCCGTGTGATTATGCGATTACCGCGATAAATAAAATTATTGAATCGAAGATACCAGTTTTTGGTATTTGTTTAGGACATCAATTGTTATCGCTAGCGCTTGGCGCGAAAACCATTAAAATGAAATTCGGCCATCACGGAGCTAATCACCCAGTTTTATCAATTCAAGATGAGAAAGTTATAATCACAAGCCAAAATCATGGTTTTGCAGTTGACGAAGAAAGTTTACCCGATGATTTAATGACTACACATCGTTCATTATTTGATGGTTCGTTACAAGGAGTACATCACAGAAAATATCCTGTTTTTGGTTTTCAAGGTCATCCAGAGGCAAGCCCAGGTCCACATGATTTACTTCCACTCTTTAATCATTTCATTGAATTAATGAAAGAAAATAAATTTTAATTTTATTTATGCCAAAAAGAACAGATATAAATAGCATTCTCATTATTGGGGCAGGCCCAATTGTAATTGGACAGGCATGTGAATTTGATTATTCCGGCGCACAGGCCTGTAAAGCTCTTCGTGAAGAAGGTTATAGAGTAATACTTGTTAATTCAAACCCAGCAACAATAATGACAGACCCCGATATGGCTGATGCAACATACATAGAACCAGTTGATTGGCAGACCGTCAAAAAAATTATTCAGAAAGAACGTCCAGATGCATTATTACCAACAATGGGCGGTCAAACTGCTCTTAATTGCGCTTTAGATCTGGATAAACAAGGAGTACTCAAAGAGTTTAATGTAGAAATGATTGGTGCGTCAAAAGATGCAATTGATAAAGCTGAAGATCGCGAGCGATTTCGCGAAACTATGATGAAGATTGGGCTGGCAATGCCAAAATCAGAAATGGTTCATGATGCAGAACAGGCGAAGCGAGCACTAGATGTCATTGGATTTCCAGCAATAATTCGCCCCTCATTTACTCTTGGTGGAACAGGCGGAGGTATCGCATATAACGCAGATGAGTATTTTGATATTTGTGCTAGAGGCTTTGAAGCATCACCGGTTTCTGAAATTTTAATTGAGCAGTCAGCCTTGGGGTGGAAAGAGTATGAAATGGAGGTTGTTCGAGATAAGAATGATAATTGTATTATCGTCTGCTCTATTGAAAATTTAGATCCGATGGGTGTTCATACTGGCGATTCAATAACAGTAGCCCCAGCACAAACTCTTACAGACAAGGAGTATCAAATTATGCGTGATGCTTCTATAAAAGTCTTACGTGAAATTGGCGTAGATACTGGAGGTTCAAATGTTCAGTTTGCCGTGAATCCCGAGAATGGAGAATTAATAATTATCGAAATGAATCCAAGAGTATCACGTTCATCAGCATTAGCATCTAAAGCAACAGGATTCCCAATTGCAAAAGTGGCGGCTAAACTTGCCGTAGGTTTTACTTTAGATGAATTAAAAAATGAAATTACAGGTGGGGTTACTCCAGCATCATTTGAACCAACGATTGATTATATTGTTACAAAAATACCACGGTTTACTTTTGAAAAATTCCCACAAGCAGATGATCGTTTAACAACACAAATGAAATCTGTCGGCGAGGTTATGGCGATTGGTTTAACATTTCAAGAGTCATTACAAAAAGCTATTTGTGGTTTAGAAACTGATGTTACTGGCTTTAATGAAATACTTACCGAAACCGAAAATGATCCTTTGAAAAAACTTGAAAAAGAACTACACGCACCAGGCGCACACAGGCTTTGGTATGTTGCTGATGCATTCCGTCACGGTATGAGTATTGAAGAGGTTTTTAATATTACTAATATAGATCCGTGGTTTCTAGCACAAATTGATAATTTAATTGAAGTAGAAAACGAAATTAAAGATCAAGGTTTTGTAGCCTTAATAGAGGACCGTTTAATAAAATTAAAGCGTATGGGATTTTCAGATTCACGATTAGCTGAATTAGTTAATAAATCGGAGTCTGAAATACGTCAGTTGAGAATTAATAAAAATATTAGACCTGTTTTTAAACGAGTTGATTCATGTGCGGCAGAATTTGAATCAACCACTGCTTATATGTATTCATGTTATGGTTCTGAGTGCGAGGCTTTGCCCAGCGATAGAAAAAAAATCATGGTGCTTGGGGGAGGCCCTAATAGAATAGGGCAAGGTATTGAGTTCGATTATTGTTGTGTTCAAGCAGCTTTTGCAATGCGCGAGGCCGGCTATGAAACGATCATGGTTAATTGTAATCCAGAGACAGTTTCCACTGATTATGATACATCTGATCGACTTTATTTCGAACCATTAACTTTAGAAAATGTATTAGAAATCATTAATATCGAAAATCCTTTTGGTGTAATTGTTCAGTACGGAGGACAAACACCATTAAAGCTTGCACGCGATCTTGAGAAAGAAGGCGTGCCTATTATTGGAACAAGCCCTGATTCAATTGATCTCGCAGAAGATAGAGAGAAATTTCAGAAGTTGTTGAATGATCTTAACTTAAGACAACCGCCGAATGGAACAGTTAGAAATATTCAGCAAGCAGTAAAAGCTGCAAATAAAATTGGTTTTCCTTTAGTAGTAAGACCTTCATATGTATTAGGTGGTCGTGCAATGGAGATTGTATACAGCGAAAATGATCTTAGAGATTACATGGAAAAGGCTGTTGAAGTATCAAACTCATCCCCTGTGCTTTTAGATAGATTTCTAAACGATGCAACGGAAGTCGATGTTGATGCTATATCAGATGGTAATGATGTTTTTATAGCTGGAATCATGGAGCATATTGAGCAAGCGGGCGTACATTCTGGTGATTCAGCGTGCTCATTACCACCTTTTAGTTTGAGTGAATCAATACAAAATCAGCTAGCAAGCCAAGTGAGTTTAATGGCTAAAGGTCTAAATGTTATTGGTCTGATGAATACTCAGTTTGCTATACAGGGAGAGGATATTTATGTACTTGAGGTGAACCCAAGAGCTTCAAGAACGGTTCCTTTTGTATCAAAAGCAACTGGAATCCCGATTGCAAAAATTGCAGTGAATTGTATGGTTGGCAATAGCCTAGCGTCACAAGGAATAATTGATACACCGAGACCTGATTATTATTGTGTTAAAGAATCAGTATTTCCTTTTATAAAATTTCCAGGTGTTGATCCATTGTTGGGGCCAGAAATGAAATCAACAGGTGAAGTGATGGGCATCGGGAAAACTTTTGGTGAGGCTTTTGCAAAAGGGCAATCTGCAGCAGGTGAGATATTATCCACTTCGGGCCATGCGTTTATTAGCGTTAAAGATATTGACAAAGAATTAGCGATAAATGTCGCTAGTGAACTAGTTGAATTAGGGTTTGAAATATATGCAACATCAGGAACTAGTAATATTCTGAATGAAGCAAGTATAAAATGTAAAAAGGTCAATAAAGTAAGAGAAGGTGAACCTCATATTGTTAATATGTTAGAAAATAAGCAGATTGACTTAATTGTAAATACAACAGAAGATAAAAATGCAATAGCCGATTCCTTTTCAATAAGAAGAACAGCGCTTCAGCAAAAAGTTTTTTATACAACAACAATGGCAGCTGCTCAGGCAACAGTAGAGGCATTAAAACACAGTGAAAATAGTAACGTGAATAGTTTGCAGACATTACATAAAGGAATTTTTTCATGAGCAAATCACCAATAACAAAAGTCGGAGCAGAGAAGCTACGAGAACAGTTACACGAATTAAAAACAGTCGATAGACCTCGTATAACTGCAGCAATTGCTGAGGCAAGGGCGCATGGCGATTTAAGTGAAAATGCTGAATATCATGCAGCGCGTGAACAGCAAAGTTTTATGGAAGGCCGGATAAATAAAATTGAATCGACACTTGCTGATGTTCAAATCATAAATGTAAAAGAAATCAACGAAACAGACAAGGTTGTTTTCGGCGCAACTGTTACCATTTCAAACCTTAACTCAGATGAAGAAGTTACATACCAAATAGTAGGGGAATTAGAGGCCGACATAAATACAGGATTAATTTCAATAGCATCACCTATTGCTCGTTCACTTATAGGTAAGCAGGTAGGCGACATTGTTGACGTTAACGCACCAAGCGGTGTTATTGAGTATGAGATTATTCAAGTTCGTTACATGTAATTATATCTTAAATGTCAAAAAATAAATCCAGCAAGAGATGGCTGCAAACACAAAATAAAGATCTATATGTAAAAAAAGCTCGTAAGTTAGATTTTCGTTCCCGAGCAATTTATAAACTTCAAGAAATCGATGAAAAAGATCAATTAATAAAACCAAATTATTGTGTTGTCGATCTTGGATCGTCTCCAGGAAGTTGGTCCCAATATTTAAGCGGTATAATTGACTCTAGTGGCCGGATTATCGCTATTGATATATTACCTATGAATCCGATTGAGCAAGTTTTGTTTATATCTGGAGATTTTACAGATGAAATTATTCAAAAACAGTGCCTTAAAGAAGTTGGAGAATATGGCGCAGATCTTGTAATTTCTGATATGGCCCCCAATTTAACAGGTATAAGGGTTACTGATCAGTCACGAAATATGGCTATTGCTGAACTTGTATATGATTTCAGTACTCAAATATTAAAACCCGGCGGTGATTTATTGGTTAAGCTTTTTGAGGGTGACGGAACGTATGAATATAGACAATTGTTGAAAGAAAAATTTGCTAAAGTACTAGTAAGAAAACCGAAGGCGTCACGTGACCAATCAAGAGAATTTTATGTTTTAGCGCGCTCTCATGTATTATAGTAATATTTATATTTTCAGAGTACGCACATACATAGTTAAAGAGGATTATTGCATTGAATGATATGGTAAAAAATCTAATATTATGGGTGGTCATAGCTCTTGTTATGATGACGGTATTTAAAAACTT
>Ga0315338_1004578_pt1 | contig 10748 bp, 9 predicted proteins | sample ASW8metaG_FD_204518 | JGI IMG/M metagenome (GOLD analysis project Ga0315338, IMG submission 204518) | Ammonia-oxidizing marine archaeal communities from Monterey Bay, California, United States - ASW #8 | ecosystem: Environmental > Aquatic > Marine > Coastal | place: USA: California | collected...
TTTATCTATTTCAGTTGAGGATAAAGATACTAATTGTTCAATGGTATCTCTATCAAATCCCATTGATTTAAAATACTGAATATTATCTTGTATCCCTTCTCTTTCGAGTTTTCGTTTAGCAAATGCCTCTTTACCACTTGTGAACATATCTTGAACACTAGCGTCAATTATGGCTTGTCTCCTAGCCCGTGCTCGTTCCAAATCAGCACTAACATTTTCTCCTACTCTTTCTAAAGCACTACTAGCAACCTCTCCCCACATTATGCCCATGCTATATTCCCTCTTCTTCTATTTCTTTAGACATAAGACCATTAGATGTCCTATTAATTGATTTTGTTAATTGATCTAATTCTTCTTCATTAAAAGTTTCTCTAACTTGTTCTGCTTCAGGTTCATTAAAAGCACGTTCAATCATAAAACTATCTGGTGCACCATTGTTGTTTGGAGTTAATCCTTTTTTATATTCAATTCCAGCATTATCAGCTACAGCATCAATTAAATCAAATAGTGATGTAGATATAATAATAGCTGTATCAATGCTGTGTAATCCTTGCATAACTCCAGTAAGAGTTATACTATCTACCAAATTTGCAACAGGTAAACCAGATTCTAATATTTCAAGCATGTGCGCTGTTCTATCTGAATCTCCTAGTTTAGCTACATAATATTCAAGTGCATCCTCTGGATCACTGTATTTAGCAGGAGTTTCCCAAGGTCTGCCTCGTGGTTCTGTAGTTAAGGATTGTCCCGGAATAGGTGCACTAAACTGGGAAGTTTCAAAGTCTGGCATTTAAGCTACTCCTTCTGTATTTATTGGCGTTTTTTGCATTTTTTGTAAGTTTCTTTGAATGGCTGCAGTTACAGCCATATGTGCATCTCCCGGAGCCGGTGGTTTTCCTGTGTATTTAGTGCGTCTTTCCATTAAGCTTGACATTAATTTTTGAGATTTTGTAAGGGGCGCTTTTCCGCTTGATCTTGTAGCAGTTCTGCTTCTTGTTTTAGCTAACGCATCCATTATTGACTCTCTAGATTTTGGTGAAACTCCAGCACTTTCCAATCCCTTATCTATGGCGTTAAAACTTACATTTTTATTTTTACTCAAGCTATCTACAAGACTTGACATATCAGATTCTCCGCTGATATACTTAGTAATTGCATTTGCTTCATCAGAAGTTGTGCTTGATAACCGTGCATCAAGGTCATCAAAATAAGTAGAATTGTTTTTAGCTGTTGCTGTGTGTCCGTACCAATCATGTGGTGGCATTGTTATCTCCTATGTAAATATACCTTTGGCTAAAGCAGATATACCGGATTGAATAAATGGAGTAGCGATAGCCGCAAGAAAATTTCCTGTACTTTGCGATTTTTCTCTATCTGCCGCAAATTCTGCTAATTCTTTATCTGAACCAATATTAAGTTGAGCAAGCTGTAACCCTGCAACTCTGTCTAATTCATTTTCTCCAGCAGTAAAGGCGAACTCAAGAAAATCTCTGTATTCTTGCCAAAGATTATCATATGCTTCATCACTAAGTTCAAGTAAATTCTGTGCGTTAAACTGGTTCTGAAAATTTGTAGCTGCTGTATCTGCAGTTGCAATCTCTCTACGCCACACCGCATTACTCTGTCCAATAGCCAATTGATTACGAGCATTAAATTGATCCCGTTGATTGGAAAGCTCTGAGTTAAACCTTTGTAAAGCATTTACTTCACCAGTGTTAAACTGGTTCATTGCATTAGCTTGTGCAGTATTTTGTTGCCCTATACCGGCAATAAGGTTTGCAAAAAATTGATCTGTTTGTTGTTGACTTGTAGCATTAAATTGTCTAGCTGCATTTTCTGCTGCTGCATCTGTCAACAAACTTTGTACTTGCTGCTGTCCATTCATTACTGCAGCCTGTTGATTATTATTTAAATTTCCTACATCCAGTTGTAAGAAACTTTGTGCATTTTGTACAGCAGCTTGTTGTCTATTGTTCAAATTAGAAATATCTAAGTTAGCCAATGCCCCTGCATTTGCCATTACAAGAGCTTGTTGATTATTTAAATTTGTTAAATCTACTGTCTGTGTTAGCTTTGAATTTTCTAAAGCAATCTGTTGCTCTGCAGTAAAGTTTCTATTTGCAATATCTGATACAGTAGCTGCATTTCTTACACGAGTTTGAAAGGCTTGGTCAAATTCTTGATTTAAAAACTGCGCTCTATATTGACCTGTTAACATTGCTGTCTGTTGTCTGTTTGTTAAATTCTGTGCTTCAAAAGCAGCTACAGTTCTTGCATCTGCTTGTGCTATAGGAAGAGCAGCTTCAAGAGAAGCTTGAACAATTGCTTGTGCTGTCATGCTACTCGCACCTAAACCTCTTGCTTCAAGTTTCTGTGTAGCTGCACGTACTGCACCAGCAGCCCAAAACGGTACTTCTCCTTGTACAAATTGTTCAGACAATATTGCAAGTTGTCCCTGTACAGTAGCTGCTGTACTTGGATTAGCTTGAGAAGCTACTAAAGCAGGTTCTACAAAAGCTGCTGCTTCAACAGCCTGTTGTGCAGGACCAGAAATTTGTTCTGTAGCTTGTAGTGCTCTGTCAGCAGGAGCTTGAATTTGAGCAGCCTGTGCTTGTTGAGCAGCTTGTAAATTAGCTACTTGTGTTTGAGCCTGTTGAGCAGCTTCTACGGTTTGCGTAGGAGCACCTATTTGTGCTGCCTGTATAGCAGCTTGTTGTACAGCAGGTGAAGCTGCTGCTGCCGTTACTTCAGCAGCTTCTGTAGGTGTAGGTACTGCAGTTTGTCCTATAGGAACTTGAGCAGCTTGATCAATGGTTAAATCTGCAGTTACCTGTCCTGTAGTTGCACCAATATTTTGTGCTTGTTCAAAGGGAGTTAAGGCAGCTTGAAATTGTGTACCATAAGGAAGCGCAGGAGTTAAAAGTCTTTGTGCACTAATTTCACCTATATTAGGAACTGTAGGAGTATCACCTACTGTTGGTGCACCTACTGTTGGTGTTGGTTGCATTGTTGGTAAAGCCCCCGGTGTATAGTTAGGATCAAAACCGGGGGAACCTTCACCTTTATATACTTCTCCGGTAGGTTGTTGTGGCGAGTAGATTATTTGACCAAAAGTCGGACTCGTGACATTATTATCAACGTATCCCCCAGTTTGAAATTGTGGTATATTCTCCTGTTGATACATGTCCGAGTTCTGCTGGGCAAAATACTGTCGTGCTACATCTTGATTTTGTTCTAGGTATTTAGGAAAGTCTTTCATATCTCCTTGAAAACCATGTTCCCTTGCTTTTTGCTCTAGCATGTTTTGATTATACCCTACCATATTAGTTATTCCTTTATTCTACGTCCTGTTTATCATTAGCTTCATCGGAACTTTGAATTTCCTTTACTTTTTTTTCAAGTTCTTTAGTTACAGCCATATAACTAGCAAGCTTATTAAGTGCTTCGTTTCTTTGTTCTATTAATACAGTAATATAAGTTTGTGTATTTATTTCTTGTTCAGACATATTATGTTTTCCTTAACATGTTCTCCAAGTGCTTTTTATTCTTTAGCTTCTTCTTCCTCTTCCTGTTCTGGCTCATCCCCTAAGATTTTTACGCCATAACCAGCATCCCTTAGAAAAATACGAATTTCCGATATTGGCCTAGACCAAGCCATGTGTGTAACTACATTTCCCCAACCATAAGCAGATACCATACTCGGAACCCCTATAAGCTCATATTCTCTACGAGGGCTGTATACATACAAAGCACCTCCTGAATTACCAAAAATTATAGGTGCACTTGCTAAATATAGATCATTACCATGTATATCTTTTCCATATCCTGATAGTAATCCCATAGTCGGAAAAGGGGGCTTACCTAACCCTGCTCCAACAGCATAGACTGTTTGAAAAATCCAAGGACCGTCATCTTTATATTCTGGATATAGTTTAGCTACATGGGGCATCTGACGTTCCGTATCTTCTACCTGTAGCAAAGCCAAGTCCCTACTTTTATCATAAGCTACAATGTTAGCAATCCTACCGATAGTACCTACCGCTATGCTAAAATTATTGTACTCCCACAAATCAATGTTTACAGGCCGTCTATTCTCTGTTTCTATATGTTCTTTTTTATCAGAGTTCCAGACTTTGTTCAATTTTACATAGTTTTGAACTACATGCCAATTCGTTAAAACATAACTTTCATAGTCAAGCTCTTCATTTTGTTCAGAATAGATAACGGTTCCAGACCCTGATCCATTACCTAATCTTACAAGAACAGTAGGGTACAACATTTCAAGGTGTTCTTGTTCAGGAACAACCCCACTTTTTTTAGGGTTAGCAAAGCCTTGGCTTGCTATACACATAGAAATAACTAGTATCATAGATACAATAAATTTATTCATGTTTTTGCCTTTCAATTGGTTCTCTAAGCGAGGATATAGTTGTTTAGCTTAATCAGCAACCCATGATAGACTTGCTTCGTCCCAGTGGTGGATCACACCATTGTTTGGATGCGGAGTGGGAGGCTCCCAACGAAATGTATCTGTATCCAGTACAAATGATGGAAATGGTTTTGGTGGTATGAATACATCGTTAACTGAATCATATCTGTAGCCCGGACCTGCATAGTTTTTTCTGATTGAGCCATCCTCCGCTGTTCTGATCCAAGTTCCACCCCCAAAAAACTCTTCACACCAATCACAACCTTCTTCATTATCGTGTTCAGCATCCACCACTACTACTCTTGTAACAATATTATCATTATTTATTTCTGCAAAAGTTGCCATATTATACATCCGCTGAGTTTGAGGGATACGATCTACCAGCACCCCAAATTATACGGCAGCCACCTGCACCACCGTTTCCACCATTGGCTCCATATCCACCATCGACACCAGAACCGCCACCTCCATAAGCACCGCCGACCTGACCATTTCCAGTTCTTCCACTTGTGTCTGTTCCACCAGCAGCACCGCCAGAACCGCCACCACCGCCTTGGCCGGGGCTTGTACCGCCAGCACCATTTGACCCAGTTTGTACAAGACCAACACCACCGCCAGCACCCGGACCTTGGCTTGCAGTATCACGACCATGACCGCCGCCACCGCCACCACCAGAACCGGCAGCGCCAGCAGAATTAAATTGCCCACCTGCGCCACCGTTACCCGAATAACCACCGGCACCACCACCGCCGCTACCGCCGCTAGTTGGGCCGGGTCCAGCACCACCATCGCCACCTGTTCCTGTTCCGCCTGTGCCTCCAGCAGCAGTATCGCCATATGCACCCGTTGCGCCCCCGCCATTTGCTGTACACGAAGAAGCAAAAGATGTGGTTCCGCCAGCACCCCCAGAGCCCGTCGCCCCGCCAGCCCCAGCGGCACCAATTGTGACTGAGATGCTTCCACCGGGCGTTGTGCTGATGTCGTTGACATAGGAAAGCTCGCCACCAGCACCGCCACCTGTTGCGCTAGAACCGCCACCACCCGATCCGCCGCCGACACACACAACGCAAACACTTGTCACTAGATCAGGAACTGTAAATGTACCAGAAGAAGTAAATACTTGTTGGCCCGGATCAGGTCCGCCTGTAAATTCCAGAGTATTAATGTCTTCTGCATTAGCTACAGTTATGGTATTAACTTTTTCAATATCACCTATAGCAATGGTGTTTAATTTTTCAACTGCATTTGCCATTATGCGTGCTCAATAACGTCCATACTTGGATTTATGTAAACAACATCAGGTTCAAGTGCTACACCAACAACTTGAACAAATGCACCGTCTGTAGTTGGAGCCGTATGAGTCATGGCTCCTGCTGTCTCTGATGCATACAGAGTTGATCCTGTAGTCCAGTTCCAAGTGTCATCACGAATAAATCCATGTAGTAATACCGTTCCAGTAGCAGTATCACTAATTGCAGCAGGCGCAATACCTATTACTCTAGCAGTAGCATATGCACTCGCATCTGCCTCAACTACTTCCCCTGTTGTTGTATGAATACAAACTAAATCAAATGCCGCTATTGCCCCACCAGCCAACATTTGTGCTGTCGTACCTGTATAAGTATGATCAGCACCAGCAAGTAATGGAGTAGAAATATCTACATAACCAGCATCTGCGAGACTTAATTTACCAGTAACAGTTAGTACACCATTGCCTAATGTTAATAAGTCTGCATCCGCTGAACCACCAATTGTTCCACCATCTTTTATTATAAGATCATCTTTAACAGTTAAAAGACCAGCAGAAGAAAGTGTAAGTGCATCAGCAGTTGAAGCAACACCAATTGTTCCTCCATCTTTAATTAAAATATCATCTACAAAGGTAACTATGCCAGCAGATGAGATTGTCATTGCAGTAGCAGCAGAAGCTACACCAATTGTTCCACCATCCTTAATAAGTATATCGTCTTTAAATGTTACAATACCGGCAGAGGAAACTGTCATAGCATCTGTAGCTGAACTTACACCTATTGTTCCACCATCCTTAAATACAATATCATCTGCAACTGTAAGTAGTCCTGCTGAACTTAGTGTCATTTTAGCAGTAGCACTAGAGGCTGCTGTTTCAGATACACCTGTAGTAAATACTAATTTAGTAGCATTTGCATCCGCAGCAAAAGTTCCTTCTGCTATTGCATGAATACCTGCAGCAACTGTTGCACCATCTGTTCCATCTGAATCGCCAGCAGCAAATTCTATTGATGCAATAACTTCATCTGCAATAATTGCGTCTTCTTCAGATTTTAACTGAAATACAATGGGCTTATTATCAGCAGTTGCTACATGCGTTAGTGTAAGTCCTACATCTGCTACATGCGTTAAGGTAATATCTTGATCGTTACCAAAATAAACAACACTAGTATCTGCAAGATATATATCATTCCACTCTGCACTGGTAGTTCCTATATCCCTAGTGCCGACTCCATCAGGCACAAGATTTGAACCTATGCTAGTAAGGTCTGCTGCTCCAACATAAGTTTTAAGTCTGGAAGCTGCTGTCTTTCTGTTGGTTCCCCCTGCTCCATTATCAATAATGAATAAATCTGCATCGACAATAGCTTCCCCAATATCAGTTCCACCATCTATATCAAGAGTTGTTAATGGAGTTGTTCCAGCAGTTAATCCTGCTCCCGATCCTGCAAAAGAGGTAGCTGTAAATACACCCGTTGAACTCAAAGAAGCCTTTTCAGCGGCAGCTTCACTTGCAGCCGTTTTGAAACTAAGTTTAGTAGCATTGTTACTAGAACTAAAATCTCCCTCAGAAACAGCATCAATGCCAGCAGCAACAAGAATAGCATCCGTACCTTGAGCTTCATCTGGAGCCTGAAAATTAATAGTACCTAGTATATCATCTGCAGCGATATCTGTTTCGCCTGTCTGTATAGTTAAAAGAAATGGATTATCATCACTAGTGGCTATACTCTTTAAAATTAAACCGTCATCAGGATCGTGGGTAACTGTTACATCCTGATCATTGCCAAAATAAATTACACCACCATCTGCGAGATACAAATCAGACCATTCTGCAGATGCTGTACCAAGCGAATCTCCATCTGCAGAAGATGGATCAGCGGCACTACTAGCTATATAAGTTTTAAGTCTGGAAGCTGCTGTTTTTCTATTGGTTCCTCCTGCTCCATTATCTACAATAAATAAATCTGCATCTACAATAGCTTCGCCAATATCAGTTCCACCATCAATATCTAATGCAGTTAAAGGAAATCCACCAGCAGTTTGTACTAAAGTATTAATTCTAGATAAGGCAGCTTTTCTATTAGTTCCACCTGCCCCATCATCTACGATAATTAAATCAGAAGTAGTTAAGTCTGCACCAATATCTGTACCACCATCTATATCTAAATCAGCAATATCTGTACCACCATCGGGAAATACTGGGTTTTGAGAAAAAGTTACAACTCCTCCTGAACTAATTGCAATAGCATCTGTATCAGAAGCAGAACCTATATTACCTGCATCTGGTATTACAATATTACCTCCAGTAGTCATAAGACCACCGCCAGTATATGTACCGGCACCAGTTACATTGGCACCACTAAAAGTTAAAGCGGTTGTAGTACCAGATTTAATTATCAGATTACCTGAAGTATTAGTAGCACTACCAAATGTAGTACCATCATCTTTGAAGAAAACATCACCGCCACCAGCATCTAAAACAATATCTGTACCAGCATCTACATTAAAAAGAGCAGAAGCTGAGATAGTTAAATCAGTACCATCACCTTCTATCTTTTCACCATCGTCACCAAAAGTAATGCCTACATCAGCAGGTATATTTACATCAGACGTAGCAGTAAGATTAATGTCTGCTCCTGATGTAACGGTTAAATCTGTACTATCGCCCTCAATCTTTTCACCCGTACCAAATGTGATACCTACATTAGCAGGAATAACTACATCAGATGTAGCAGTTAAGTTAATTTTAGCACCTGATGTAATAGTTAAATCTGTACTGTCTCCTTCTATCTTTTCACCCGTACCAAAAGTTATACCCACATCAGCAGGAATTACGACATCTGCTGTAGCAGTAAGATTAATGTTATTACCACTAATTGTTAAATCAGTGCCATCCCCTTCAATCTTTTCCCCGTCATTACCAAAAGTTAGACCAATATTTGCAGGAATATTAATGTCCGCACCAGAGACTAGATATAAGTCTGTGCCATCACCATAGATATATTCACCACCCTCGTCATATAAATATATTCTTTTACTACTATCTATTACAACATCATCAGAGAACTTAAAATGATCTTCATCTTCCATCCAAGTTAGAACACCGTCGCTTGATTCTCCATCAAAAGTGACTGCGATATCTGTTCCAGAAGTACCATCCCCAATAGTAATGGCTGTACCTAAAAGCTTAGTTACAGGACCACCTTCAGCGGTTGTACCGTCATGGCTATGCCCAGTAGATACCGCAAAAGCAGACACAAGTTGTTCAAACTCATTATTAAAATCTGAAGCTTGAATAACCTCGCCATCTACAATTTCAGTACTACTTTGTCTTGTATACGTTGAACCCATTATCTACGTCCTCCAGTTGTAAATTCTAATTGATATGAATTTAAAGTAAAGGGATTATTAGAACTATTGTGATTAAGCTTAACAGCAATTAAAAATCCTGATCCTTCAATAGCCCTTCTAAATATAGGAGCACCACTTGATCCATATACTGCATTATCATATTCAGAAGAAGAACTACCAAAAATTGCTATTCCACCGGGAGAGGTGATATCAAATTTTGCGGGTTGTGGTACATCTCTATCATCTGAATCATATCTAATTCTAAGTTCTGCAGCTATTGTTCCTTCTACTTCGTAATTTAAAATAACTCGTTGCATAAGTTTTCTTAGGCCCGTATCTCCAAGAGATAAATCAGGAGAACGATATATAGCTATTACATTTGATCCATCAAAGGTATCTCCATTTTCTTGTCTACGTACATAGCCATCGTATCCACCCTCAATTATATATTCTGTATTACTAATAAAACCAGAATCCATAGATGAAGGCTTTATACCTACTAAGTCTGCGTATTCAAATCCAATACTTCCTTCTGGCGTTCTTTTTAACGTAGCCAGAATACCATTACTATTTTCTGTAGTACCACCTGTTTTTGGATAAAATAATCTATACTGACTTTTTCCTCTTACAATAACAGAAGTAACATTATCAAAACCAATATCTTCAATACGTGGTTGAATTGGTTTAGATACAGTACCCAATTCTATATCACCAATTCTAGCAGTAGCAGCAATTGTTCTTAGGCCATCTGGAGATAAAAATAAAAGATCACCACCTATTTCTTGTACAGAAAAGCCATCGGCACAACCCAGTGTTCGTGTTACAGGAACTACTTGCCAATCTGCTATACTTGTGCCAGTAAGCCTGTATATTTTATCTTTACCAAAAATAAATAAAGCATCACGGAATACTTTCAATTCCACAATGCTTGTATCAACTTTTATAGACCCTGCTCCGTTTGCAGCCGTAAAATCATTTTCAAGAAAGGGTGCAGTAAATACAATTTCTTGTGGGTTAGTGGACATTCCTCCAAAAAATATGTGATCCCTAAATACAGCTACAGAAGCTGGATCAGCAGGAGCACCAGTACTACTCAATAAGGTATAAGTAGAACCATCATATGTAGCAGCTTGATTTACATCATCTACCATTACTATTTTTTCAGCATTAGTAAAATTAAAATCGTCAAATTTATAACGACCAGCAGATGTTCTTGTAGCAATACTTGCAGACCAACCACTTCCCGTACTAAATTTTAGTAAATTACCTGAAGCTGCTAATACTCCACTATTAAATACCTGAACTCCTAAAATTTTATTTGAACTATTTACCTGATCATCATCAAACTTACTACTTCCAGTAAGTCTTCGATATCCTCCCTTTATGCTTGGCTCAAAGTTTTGTAAAGCTACCGCTGCTCCCGGTGGAATAGAGAAATCGTCCTTATCTAAAATAAGACCACCACCTAAAGAAACTGTAATTGGAGATATAGAGGAAGTATCTGGCATTAATAATTATCCTGTAACATTTAGTTTTTCTTCAATAAATAATGATACTGTAAGATCATTTGCAGCAGAAGCTTGTGCCTTAAAAATATCTCCTGCTTCTAATACAATATTAGTATCAGCAAATTGCTTATAATTATCTGCAGCTACACTAAAAGTACTAAGTAAATCATACGTAGCACTTGCAGAAGTATCTGTCCATTTTAAAG
>Ga0315338_1004579_pt1 | contig 10747 bp, 8 predicted proteins | sample ASW8metaG_FD_204518 | JGI IMG/M metagenome (GOLD analysis project Ga0315338, IMG submission 204518) | Ammonia-oxidizing marine archaeal communities from Monterey Bay, California, United States - ASW #8 | ecosystem: Environmental > Aquatic > Marine > Coastal | place: USA: California | collected...
ATTCTGCTGTATTGGATATAGAATATCTCATATTTGCTATTCCCCCTTCATAAATTAAATCAACTATTAATTTTATTTCATGTAGACATTCAAAATATGCCATTTCAGGTTTATAACCTGCTTTTACTAAAGTTTCAAAACCAGATTTTATTAAAGAAGTCAATCCGCCACATAAAACAACTTGTTCACCAAAAAGATCTGTTTCACATTCTTCTCTAAAAGTTGTTTCAATTATTCCTGTTCTTCCACCTCCAATAGCAGATGCGTATGATAAACCAACATTTTTTGTATCATTACTAATAGATTTTTCTATTGCTAATAAACATGGGACACCTCTTTTATTTTTATATTCAGACCTTACTAAGTGGCCAGGGCCCTTAGGAGCAACCATAAATATATTTAAATCTTTTCTTGGTTTTATAAATTTAAAATGAATACTAAAACCGTGAGCAAATCCTAAATAAGCATTTTTTGCTATTTTTTTCTTAATAATATTTTTATACAATTCTGGTTGAAGCTCATCAGGAATTAAAATCATTACAACTTCCCCATATTCAATAGCTTTTTCTGGGGAAAGAACTGTGAAACCAGATTTTTTAGCTTTGTTTATTGAAGAAGAATTTTTTTTTAAACCTACAACAATATTTTTTATTCCAGAATCTTTTAAATTCATAGCATGCGCATGTCCTTGGCTACCAAAACCTATTATTGATATTTTTTTATTTTTAATAAGATTTTTATCACAGTCTTTATCGTAATAAACTTTCATATATTTAATTTTTTAAAATAGCTATTAAACCTGTTCTAGAAACATCAATAGTTCCTAATTTATTAAGTTCAAAAATAAAAGAATTAATGATATCGGGAGAATTAGTAATTTCAAATGCATATTTTTTCGAATTTTCAAATATCAATTTAGCTTTATATTTTTTTGCTGTTTTTTTTAATAAATTAATTTTATTATTTTTCGGAGCAATTTTTACTAAAGCAAGCTCTCTCTCACTTGTTGAATCTCCAGAAGTTAAATCAATTACTTTTTGAACTTGTATTAATCTTTCAAGAGAATGGATGATTTGTTCAATTATCATTTTTGTTCCAGAAGTAACAATAATAATTCTTGAATGTTTTTTTGTTAAATTAACAGGGGCAACGGTTAAACTGTCAATATTATATCCTCTCCCCGAAAACAACCCTATCACTCTAGCTAAAGCACCTGGTTCATCATTAACCAGCACAGAAATCGTATGTTTTTCTTTTTTTTGATCTGCCAATTTTTTCTTAAACTAAAACCATTCCCTCTTCATTAATCGTCTCACCTGCTTGATCATCAGGGCCTAACAAAATCTCATTATGTGCTGCGCCAGATGGTATCATTGGAAAACAGTTTTCATGTTGATCTACTACCATATCAAGTAAAACTGGTTTTTTAATTTTAATCATTTCTTTTATAGTCTTGTCAACTTCAGAACTTTTTTCTGCTCTAAGACCAACAATGCCAAAAGATTCAGCTAATTTTACAAAATCAGGTAAAGACTCTGTGTAGCTTTCAGAATATCTTCCTCCATGGATTAATTCTTGCCATTGTCTTACCATTCCCATCCATTTATTATTAACAATAAAAATTTTTACTGGTAATTTGTACTGGCATATAGTTGATAATTCTTGCATCGTCATCAAAAATGATGCTTCGCCATCAATGTCAATAACTAATTTACCAGGATTTGCAATTTGAGCGCCCATAGCGGCAGGAAGACCATAACCCATAGTTCCTAATCCTCCAGATGTCATCCATCTATTTGGTTTATTAAATTTATAATACTGAGCTGCCCACATTTGATGTTGCCCAACACCAGTAGTAATAAAACAGTCTTTATTTTTAGTTAGTTCATAAAGTCTTTCCAAAGCAAATTGTGGTTTTATTGGATAATTAATTTTTTTATATCCAAGACAGTTCTTTTTTTTCCAAATATTTATCTGAGACCACCATTTTTTTATATTATTAAACTTTAAAAAAGATATTTTTTTTTCTAATTCTTTATAAATAGAATTTATTATTATTTTAACATCGCCAATTAAAGCAATATCTACTTTTACATTCTTATTTATTGATGAGGGATCAATGTCAATATGTATTTTTTTAGCATAAGGAGAAAATTTTGATAAATTTCCAGTTACTCTGTCATCAAATCTTGCGCCTACAGCTATTATTAAATCACTATCATGCATAGCTAGATTAGCTTCGTATGTCCCATGCATGCCCAACATACCTATAAACTGTTTATCAATGGCTGGAAAACAACCTAACCCCATTAATGTGTTTGTGCATGGAAATTTAGTTTTCCTTATTAATTTAGTTAAAACTTTTGAAGCTTCTAAACCACTATTAATAACTCCCCCACCGCAATAAAAAATTGGTTTTTTTGATTTTAAAATAAGAGATGTTACTTTTTTAATTGAATTTAAATTTATATTTATTTTTGGCTGAAAATTTATTTTATTACCTCTTTTTTTTCCTCTATATGTATACTTTTCATTTTGAATATCTTTCGGTAAATCTACCAATACAGGGCCTGGCCTTCCTGACTTAGCAACATGAAAAGCTTCTTGTATTATTTTTTCTAAATCTTTTATTTTGTTTACCAAATAATTGTGTTTTGTGACTGGACGTGTAATTCCAGTAGTATCAGCTTCTTGAAATGCATCGTTTCCTATTAATTTAGTAGGTACTTGACCAGTTAAACAAACTATGGGTATGCTATCCATATATGCATCTGCAAGTCCTGTCACACAATTAGTTGCTCCTGGACCTGAAGTAACACAAACAACGCCAACTTTACCACTTGATCTTGCATATCCTTCAGCTGCATGGACAGCTCCTTGTTCATGTCTAACTAATATGTGTTTTAATTTTTTTTGTTTAAAAAGCTCATCATATATAGGTAAGGTTGCTCCTCCAGGATAGCCGAATATAATATCAACCCCTTGATCAACTAAAGATTTTAAAACTATTTTAGCTCCGTTCATAATTATATTTTTTTTAAAAACTATTAATTAAACTTAATTATGATTTATTAATTGGTCAACAACTTGTCTTTAATTTCTTTTAAAAAAAATTCTTTCTTTTTTTTACTATATTTTTCTTTAAATTTTATATTAGCTAAAAATTGATGTCTGAACCAAGTATATTGTCTTTTCGCATAATTCCTTGTTGCTTTCAATGTTAATTTAGAGGTTTTATCCATATTGCTTTTTTTTAATAAAAGATTTTTTAATTCTTTAAAACCTATAGTTTTAATTAAAGTTCTTTTATTCATTTCTTTTTCTTTTTTAACTAATAATTTAACTTCATTAATAGCTCCTAATTTAATCATATTTTTCCATCTTTTTTCGCAATTTAAATAAACTTGTTGCCTTGGAGGAAAAATTAAAATTTTACAAAAATTATAAGAATCTAATTTTTTTATTTTTTTTTCTTTATTAATTTCATAAATTGATTTCTTTGAAACTTCATATATCTCCCATGATCTTAAAAGTCGAATTTTGTCATTTGGATTAATTTTATACACACATGTTTTATTTTGTTCTTTTAATTTTTCATAAAAATTTTTTGACCCAATTTTTTCTATTATTTTCTTTCCTTTTTTTTTTAAATCTATTGGTATTTTTGGAAATACTTTTAAACCATTTAAAAGTGTATTTAAATACATCCCAGTGCCTCCAACAATAATTGGTAATTTATTTTTTTTTTGAGCTTCTTTTATTTCTTTTTTAACCAATTTAAACCATTGGCTAACAGAAAAATTCTTATAAAAATCTAAAAAGTTAAATAATTTATGCGATACTTCCTTATAATCTTTTTTATTTGGCTGAGATGATAAAATAGGTAATTCTTTATATATTTGTTGACTATCAGCATTTATAATAATGCCATTATATTTTTTTGCTAAATCAAAGGCTAAAGAGGATTTTCCTGAAGCAGTTGGGCCTGCAATTATTATTATTTTAAATTTATTTTCTTTTTTTTTTTTTAACAAAACAAATTGAAGATAATCTTAATTTAGTCATCTATTTTTAATGGAACGTATCCTGGTGTACTATTTAAGTGTTGAACATACAAAAGAAGGATTTTTTTTTTATCTTTTTTTAATTTTTTAATTTTATTAATAATTTCAATAGGAGATGAAACTTTTTTATGTGTTTGCGAAGCATCATTATCAACAACAGCCAAAATAACATCTCCTGATTTTAAGCCTCTATCAGCAGCTACGCTATTTCTTTCAACATTTAAAATTAAAACTCCTTTAATATCTTTTGAAATATTAAATTTAGTTCTAAGACTTGGCGTAATTTCAGTTAATTGTATTCCAAGATTTTCAATTTTATTTGGCACATCCTTCTTTCCAATTTTAGCTTTATATTTTTTTTCAAAGCTCTCTAGTTCACCTAATACAACTTTCAAATTAATTATTCTATTACCTCTCCAAATTTCTAATTGTACATTTTTTCCAACCTTCGTTGTTGCAACAATTCTTGGAAGATCTCGATCTTTCTTTATATCTTTTCCATCAAATTTTAAAATAATGTCCCCAGGTTTAAGGCCTGCTTTAAAACTTGGGCTATTATTCTCAACACTTGCAACCAATGCTCCTTTTGGCTTGTCTAAACCATATGCTTCTGCGATTTCTTCAGTTACTAACTGAATTCTAACCCCAAGCCATCCTCTACTGGTTTTTCCAAATTTTTTAAGTTGCTCGATTACATCTATTGCCATTGTAGAAGGAATGGCAAAACCAATGCCCACGCTGCCTCCGCTTGGAGAAAAAATAGCGCTATTAATACCAATTACCTCTCCATTCATATTAAACATTGGTCCTCCTGAATTACCTTTATTAATAGAAGCATCTGTTTGGATAAAACTATCATATTGCCCCATTCTTATATCTCTAGACTTAGCAGAAATAATTCCCGCAGTAACTGTACCCCCTAATCCAAAAGGGTTTCCGATAGCTAAAACCCAATCTCCTACTTTGGATTTACTAGAGTCTCCCCATTTTAAAGATTTTAATTTTTTTTTTGGTTTAACTTTTAATACAGCAATATCTACTTTTTTATCTCTGCCAACTAATTCAGCTTCTAATTTTGTTTCATCTTGAAATACCACTTCAATTTGATCGGCTTCTCCTATTACATGATTATTAGTAACAATATATCCAGTTTCGTCTATCACAAAACCCGATCCAAGTGATGTTGCTTTTCTCTTTCTAGGCGCATTATTATTTCTATCCCTATCGAAAAATTCTCTAAACATATCTTCAAAAGGAGAGCCTGGTGGAAAATTAAATTGAGGACGAGTATTATATTTATCTTCAATTAATTGAGTAGTGGATATATTAACCACTCCTGGTAATAATTCATTTGCTAATTCTGAGAATGTTTCAGGTATGCCACGTGAGTTAGTTGATGGTGTAACTAAAATAAAAAGTATAAATATACTTAAAAAGAAAAAAAATTTTTTAAAAAATATATTCATTCTTTTTTTTTAATTACTTGCCGCTTTTACTATCAAAATATTTAAAAAAATCACTATCCGGCGATAAAATTAATGTCGGTTCATCTTCACTATCTTTAAAAGCTTTTTTATATGCTTCCATTGATCTATAAAATGCAAAAAATTCTTTATCTTTATTAAATGCTTCAGCATAAATTTTTACAGATTCTCCATCTCCCTCACCTCTAATTGTTTGTGATTTTTTATTTGCCTCAGCAATAATTACAGTTCTTTCTTTTTCTGCTTTTGATTTAATTATTTGACTTTCTTCCGATCCCTCCGCTCTAAATTGTCTAGCTTCTTTTTCTCTTTCAGCTCTCATTCTTGCAAAAATTGCCTCACTATTAGCTTTAGGTAAATCTGCTCTTTTTATTCTAACATCAATCATTTTTACTCCAAAATTAGCAGATTCTTTATCTAATTCACCTTGAATTTTTTCCATTAATTCTGATCTATCTGCAGATAATACAACTTCTAAAGGGTCGCTACCTAAAACCCTTCTTAAACTACCTGATAAAATACCCCCGACTCTTGCTTTAAAACCATTTTCATTGCTTACTGATTGGTAAAACTTTAAAGGATCAACGATCTGGTATCTTATGAAAGCATCAACTAAAAGTCTTTTTTGATCTGATAAAATTACTTCTTCCACTTCAGCATCAAAATCCAAAACTCTTGTATCGTAAAATATAGCATTTTGAATTAATGGAATTTTAATTTTTAAACCTGGTTTTTTTATAATTCTAATTGGATCACCAAATTGCAAAACCAACGCTTGTTCTGTTTGTTTAACAATAAATAAAGCGCTAAATATTGTAAATAACAAAACTAAAATAATAGGTACAAATATTTTTTTACTGAACATTTTTAACATCCTCCTCATTTGTAACGTTAGTTTTATTATTCTCTTCCTTTTCTTCTTGGTTTCTTTTTCTCTTTTTAATTTCTGGTAAAGGTAAATAAGGAAGAACACCTGATCCTTGCTTTGTATCTATTATTACTTTATTAGCATTTTGTAATATTTCCTCTAAAGTTTCTAAATAAATTCTACTTTTTGTTACATCTTCATTTGTTTTATAAGATTTTAAAATTGAGTTAAATCTATTTGCATCACCCTCTGATCTTGCAACAACTTCTTTTTTATAAGCTTCTGATTCCTGAACAATTTTAGCAGCTTCACCTCTAGCTTTAGGTATAATATCATTTCTATATGCTATTGCTTCGTTTATAGATTTTTCCTTATCAGCGCGAGCTCTTTGCACGTCTCTGAAAGAGTCAATCACTTGATCTGGCGGGTCAACTTTCTGAAGTTGAAGTTGCGTAATTTGAACGCCAGAACCATAATTATCTAAAACAATTTGTATCGCTCCAATAGATTTTATTTCTATATCTTTCCTACCTTCTGCTAAAACAGATGATATTCGACTGTTTGCTATAACTTCTCTCATAACGCTTTCTGAAACAGCTTTTATTGATCTTTCTGGGCTTCTTAAATTAAATAAATATTTTCCAGCATCTTTAATTACCCAAAAAACAGAAAAATTGATATCAACAATGTTTTCATCGCCAGTTAACATTAAACTTTCTTCTGATAATATTCTTTTAGACTCTCTAAATGTTCTAAACCCAATTTCAGTTTTATTAACTTTTGTAACCTTTGGCGTTTTTGCAATTTCTATTGGATAAGGTAAATGGTAATGAAGACCAGGTACAGTTGTTCTAACCCATTTACCAAATCTCAAAACAACACCTTGCTCATTTGCATTAACTTTATAAAAACCAGAAATAAGCCAAATAACTAAAAGTATTAATCCTGCGCTAATAAAACTTTTTTTATTATCAGGTCCACCGCCTAAAAAAAGATTTTTTATTTTAGATAAAAAATCAATTAATAATTTATCTATGTTAAAACCATATTTTTTTTTTGAATTATCAGATGGTTTTTGGCCTGATCCCCAGGGTCCATTTCCATTATTATTTTCTTTCCAAGGCATATTTTTTTTATACTAATCTAAGGTTTTATATATATATAGATAAGACAAAAGTCTATACTTAAAACGATATTTTTTTTAAAAAAAAAAGTGAACGAAATTTATCATTTAGATGATGTTAAAAACATAATTCTAGTAGCTTCTGCAAAAGGAGGTGTAGGAAAATCAACTACAGCAATAAATATAGCTACTGCTCTTAATCAATTAAAACACAATGTTGGTATTTTAGATGCAGATATTTATGGTCCTTCAATACCAAAAATGTTAGGAATTAGAGAAAAACCTAAAATCTCTGAAGATAAAAGATTTATTCCTATTGAAAAATTTAATATGAAATGTATGTCCATTGGTTTTCTAATAGATCAAAAAACTCCGGTGATTTGGAGAGGTCCAATGATTATTAAAGCATTAAAACAAATGTTACATGGTGTGGTTTGGAATGGAGTTGATACTCTTGTAATTGACCTGCCACCTGGTACGGGGGATGTTCAATTAACACTATGTCAAAAGTTAAAAATATCTGGTGTAATTGTTGTTTCTACACCTCAAGAATTAGCTCTAATTGATGCAATTAAAGGAATTAATATGTTTAAAAAATTAAATATTCCTATTCTTGGAATTATTGAAAATATGAGTTATCTTCAAACAAAATCAGGAGAAATAATTGATGTTTTTGGGAAAGGATCGGTAGAAAAGTCTGCAAAAGAAAATTCTATAAATTTTTTGGGAGAAATACCTATCGATGAAGCAATTAGTAAAAATGGCGATAAGGGAGTTCCTTATCTAATAGAAAATAATGAAACTGATGCTGGAAAAAAAATAATGAAAATTGCTAGTTATATAGATAACAAAATTAAATAATTTATTATTTGAATCCAAACTTACTAGTTAATTCAACCCATTCCTTTTTACTAAGTCCACTTTCTTCGTAATTAATTTTTTTCCCTTGCAGTTTTTTTTTTATAATTTCTATAGCAGTTTTTGATAAATTATAGCTTTCTAATTGGAATTCTTTAAACGCATTGTAAGTATATGGCACCCATCTTTTAACTATTTTATTTAAAATAATTTCAGCATAAGCTTGGATTTCATATTGAGCATGAGGATCATCCCTTAAAAATAAAAAATGCAAAAGATTGTGTAGATCAATTTTCCAGTACCACTGAGTATATGTATTAAGTGTTAAATTAATTCTTGCTAATTCTCTACTCAAACCTATTTTATCATCATTTATAATTTCACCACTTTGGTTTTCATTTAGCATATCTTCATAATGTTTATAATTTCTTTCTGCATCATCTTTTAAAATTTTTAAAAATTTTTCAGTATCTTTTTTAGATAAATTACCTCCCCTACCTTGTTTATTAGTTGTAGATTGAACAGACATGTGTTGAGGTCTAGGTATGTAAAACTCTTTATCTAAAATGGAATATCTAGCTGAATATTCATTAACATTTGCAGTTCTGTGTCTTATCCACTGTCTAGCAATAAAGATAGGAAGCTTAATATGAAATTTAATTTCACACATCTCGAAAGGCGTTGTATGCCAATTTTTCATTAGATATCTTATTAGACCTTTATCATTAGATACTTTTTTTGTACCTTCCCCATAAGAAACTCTTGCAGATTGAACTATTGCCGAATCATCTCCCATATAATCAATTACTCTTATAAAGCCTGAATCTAAAACTTTAAAAGGTTTATAAATAATACTTTCCAAAGAAGATGAAGTAACTCTTAGTGTTTTTTTTACTTTAGATCTAAGATTTTTTATTTCATTTGATTCTTTGTTTTTCATAGACATGACAACTTAATAATTATAATTTCTTTTAAATATAAAGAGAACTCTTTTTAATATCAAAATAATTTACTATATTTTAACTGTTGGGCAACCAACTATGGTAATAAATGTCATATTATGAAATAGAACGGACCCGGGGGCAGTACCCGGCGCCTCCACCATATAATACAAGAATCATGGGGGCGATATAGGATCGACGGCTATGGATAGATATGAATTTTACTCGGCATTGTACCACCGTTATCGGGCTATTTATAATTGCTAACGATAAATTAGCTATTGCTGCCTAAGTATTAGGAAAGCGGGGTCTGAGGACGCCTGGCAACATAAGTCCTCATTATAAATTTTAAATATGAACTCTATATTTAAATTGAAAATTTTTTTTTAATACAAATATAAAATATAACTTATTCAAGATTCTAATGCTTTTTTCTTAATTAATTTATGAGTACTACAAAAAAAAGATATGAAAATGATAGTATTGGGAAAATAGCTGTTCCAAAAGATTGTTTATGGGGTGCGCAAACTCAAAGATCTATTAATAATTTCAATATAGGGACTGAAACTTTTTCCAGTGATTTTATAAAAGCTTTTGCAACGCAGAAAAAGGCATGTGCTTTAGCTAATAAAGATTTAAAAGTTTTGGATAATAAAATTACAAATTTAATTGTAAAGGCAACTGATCAAATTCTAAAAGGTAATTTAGATAATCAATTTCCACTTAAAATTTGGCAAACAGGTTCAGGGACTCAAACAAATATGAATCTTAATGAAGTTATATCGAACTATGCTAATAAATTATCTACAGGAAAATTAGGTGCCAAAAAACCTGTTCATCCAAATGATCACGTCAATGCTTCCCAATCAAGTAATGATAGCTTTCCAACTGCTATACATATATGTGCTGTAAAAATAATACAAGAAAAACTTTTACCATCGCTGAATGAAATGCTTAATGTTTTACAAAAAAAAACTAGAGAATTTAAAAATATAATAAAAATTGGAAGAACGCATATGCAAGACGCCACCCCTTTAACCTTAGGTAATGAATTTTCAGGATATAAAGAACAAATTAAAAATGACTTCCAAAATATAGAAAAAAATTATAAAAAAATGTTAGCACTGGCTCAAGGAGGAACCGCTGTAGGAACTGGGATCAATGCTTCAAAAGAATTTGAGAAAAAATTTATTTTCCATTTAAAAAAAATTACAAAGATTCCGTTTTATTCTTCAAGTAATAAATTTGCATCATTATCATTTCATGGACCAATTGTTGATACATCTTCAGCTTTGAATGGTTTAGCAGTTTCCTTAATGAAAATTGGAAATGATATAAAATTTTTATCTTCTGGTCCTAGGAGTGGTATTGGAGAGATTAAAATTCCTGAAAATGAACCGGGTTCATCT
>Ga0315338_1004581_pt1 | contig 10741 bp, 7 predicted proteins | sample ASW8metaG_FD_204518 | JGI IMG/M metagenome (GOLD analysis project Ga0315338, IMG submission 204518) | Ammonia-oxidizing marine archaeal communities from Monterey Bay, California, United States - ASW #8 | ecosystem: Environmental > Aquatic > Marine > Coastal | place: USA: California | collected...
TGACCGCGGCCGTCATCGGATGACGGATCAAGGCGTGCTTGTAGTCCACTTGGCCGTAGTGCCAGGTGGTCATGTCCGGCCCCAAACGCTCGGTCAGGCTTGCCAGCGTCTCGGCCAGGCTGTCCCGTAGCAGGGCGTCACGGCCCTCCACCGGTCGGTCGCCGAAACGCCCGTCGGGCGCCACCAGCCAGTCGATCAGCCGTTTGTTGTTGACGCTCCGGATGAAGCCCTGCGCCGCCTCAGGCACCACCGTCGCGTGCACGTTGTCGCGCAACCGGCGCTCGAAAGTGGCATAGATGGCCGCCGCCACCGAGTCCTTGTCCATCACGTAGTCCCAGTCGAGCAGTCGGTCTCGCAACTCGGCGACGGCGGGGTCGGCGATCTCGACCTCCCGTAGCAGCGGCACGATGTTCCGTCCGGCCACGGTCAACTCGTCGTGTTGAAACCGCATGCTGTCGGCCACGGTCATGTGCCGGGAGGTGTCGAGCAGTTCCTCCACGCGCGCCGCCCGCAGCTGGTCGCCCCACGTGTAGTGCAGCGCCTCCCAGTACGGATACCCGTCCGGCACGGTGTAGTTGTTGGCCGTGCCGTAGAACCCCTTCTCGGGATTGACCAGGTTGGGCAACGCCTTGATGGGGAGATAGCCGTCCCACTCGTAGCGCCCGTCGCCCGGCACCGGCACCAGCCCGCTGTGGGTGCGCCGGATCGGTGACACGCCCACCGCCTGATAGCCGATGTTCTTCTCGCGGTCGGCCCAGATCATGTTCTCAGACGGAATCCGGCTGTAGGCGCAGGCCTCGCGGAACTCTTCCCAGGTGCGCGCCTGGTCCATACGGAGACTGGCCAGATACGGGGCCGAACCGTAGTCCAGCCAGGCGGCGCGCAACGCGTAGGCCTTGTGGTTGGCGGTGTCCTCGTAGAGCACGGGCCCGTGGCGGGTGTATTTCAGCTCGACCTCGACCGCCGCTTCGCCTTTCACGGGCACCGTGTCGGCGATGACGCTCATCGGCTCCCACCGCCCCAGATAGCGATACTCGTTCGTGTTCGCCGGATTGGTATCGTAGACGTAGAGATCTTCGTTGTCCTGCCCGAACACCGTGAGGCCCCACGCGCCATACTCGTTGTGCCCGATCGACACCCCGGGCAGCACCGGCTCTCCCCCACCGATGACGTTCCAGCCGGGCGCCACCAGGTGCACCCAGTAGCGCAGCGACGGCGCCCCCTGCGAGCGGTGCGGGTCGTTGGCCATCATCGGAAACCCGGTGATGGTCCGGCTGCCGGCCACGACCCAGTTGTTGCTACCGATGGCGTCGTAGTCCTGCTGCTCCAGATCGATCTCGCTCGGCATCGCCGCTGCGAGCCGCTCGTACGTGTCGGCGTCGCCGCGATACGCGGCCGCGACATCTTCCGGCTGGAACCGGAGACTCCGGCGATGGGCCCGGTAGAGATCGAGGATGTCGCCACTCAGCAGCGAGACGTCGATGGCGGGGTCAATCGTCAGGTCGGGGTCACCGTAGTAGTAGTTCAGCTCCTTGACCGCGTCGGCGCCCAGCAACGCCACGGCGCGGGCGTTGTTGATCTCGGACGTGACGTTCCCCACCAGTCCCTGGTGACGCGAGATGACGACCTCGGGGGTCCAGTGCTGCGGCGTGATGTCGAGTAACTGGAACTCCAGAGGCAACAGGGACGGGTTGGCGGCCGTCTCGTCGATGTAGGCGTTGATCCCACGCACGAAGGCCGGGATGATCACGTCCCCGCGGTCGTGATAGTGCTTCAGCTCGGTCGCCAGGTCTCCGCGGAATCGATGAAGTCTCGCCCCGATGTCCCGCTCGAGCTCCCGCCGCCCCAAAATCTCGGCCACGGTACCGGTCGCCTGACGGCGCCAGACCTCGAACTGAAACAATCGGTCACGGGCGGCGGCATAGCCCTGCGCAAAGAACAGGTCCGCCTCGTTGTCCGCGTAGATGTGATTGATGCCCCAGCGATCGGTGACGATCTCGACCGGCGACGCCAAGCCGGCGGTCCGCAGCGTCTCTTGCTGAGCCCCGACCACGGCGCCGTGGCTCGTGGTCAAGCACGTCAGGCCAACGGCCACCGCGACAACGAACTGGGTGCAGCGCAGCATGGATGGGGCCCTCTCTGTAGCCGATTGTCTCGATGGTCGGTGTCGGGACGCATTATAATCCCGGCGCTCAGCATTCATGGCTCTTGGCGCCGGCTTCGGCAGACGCGGCGCCCAGCTCCAACCAGCGCGCATTCTGACGATGGCGATATATGACTGACGCTCCCGGCGCATCCGCTCAGCGGTCCACGCTCCTGACTTCAGAAGACTGGTGGGCCATCTGGCTCGGCGGTCTCTTAATCGCGCTCACCGCGGCGGGCGTCATCACCGGGGTGGCCGGGGTGGGACGCTGGACGGGCGACCCGACGGCCGCGTTCGCCGGACAGATCCTTCCCATCGCGGTGCTCGGCATCGGGTTCGCGCTGATCACCGCGACCGCGGCGCAGATCATGGGCGGGTCGTTCATCGTGCACCAGACCGGTTTCATCCCGCTGTTTCTGCTGGCGGTCGTGGCCTACTTTGTCGCCAACCAAGCCGGAATCCGCGCGGCCGGGGTGGGCTACGCCTTCTGGGCACTGCTGTTGGGGTTGCTCATCTCGAATACGGTCGGCACGCCGGGGTGGCTGAAACCGGCGATCCGAAGTGAGCTCTACATCAAGACCGGGCTGGTGCTGCTCGGGGCCGAGATCCTGTTCAATCGCATTCTGACCCTCGGCCTGCCAGGACTGTTCGTGGCCTGGCTGGTGACCCCCATCGTCATCTTCTTCATGTACCGCTACGGCACGCGGGTGTTGAAAATCGCCAGCCCGTCACTCGTGATCGTCATCGCCGCCGCAACCTCGGTCTGCGGGGTGTCGGCCGCCATCGCGGTCGCCGCCGCCGCGCGCGCGAAGAAAGACGAGCTGACGCTGGCGGTCGGCATGACGCTCATCTTCACCGTCATCATGATGGTGTTGATGCCGATTGGTATCCGGGCCATCGGCATGGACCCGATCGTGGGCGCCGCCTGGATCGGCGGCACGGTCGACGCCACCGGCGCCGTCGTGGCGGCGGGCGCGATGCTGGGTGAGGAAGCGGAACAAGTCGCCGCGGTCGTCAAGATGATCCAGAACATCCTGATCGGCATCGTCGCCTTTCTGGTGGCCGTCTACTGGGTGACGAATGTCGAAAAAGCGGAGGGCAGCACGCAGCCCGCGGCCATGCAGATCTGGATCCGGTTCCCGAAGTTTATCCTTGGCTTCATCGGCGCGTCGCTGGTGTTTTCGTTCGTGCTCACCCCGATGATGGGCGAAAAGGCGGTGACCGACATCCTCGATCTCACGTCGGATTTCCGCAGCTGGTTCTTCTGTCTCGCATTCGTTAGCATCGGGCTGGAGTCGAACATGAAGCAGTTGATGGGTCAGGTGCAGGGCGGCCGCCCCATTCAGCTCTATCTGGTGGGCCAGACCTTCAACGTGCTGCTGACGCTGGCCGCCGCGTATCTCGCATTCGGGGGGGTCCTCTTTGACCGGGTGTAGTAGCGCGCTTCGCGCGCGGGCTTCGAGCTTCGGGCTTCGGACTTCGGCGGGTCCGGTGCGGCTCGTCATCGGACTGGTGGCGTTGGGGACGCTGGCCTTCGGCTTGGCCCAGGCCAACCGGCTGCCTGGCACGCTGGGCGAGACCGTTCGAGGGAACCTCGCCGCCGACCGCGAGGCGACGGCGCTCTTCTACACGGAAGTCAACGGCTGGGAAGACTGGACCGCGCGGCGGTAGCGGCGCCGTCCCCAACAAGCAAGGCCCTTCACAGTGGCTCCAGGACTCTCGGGCGACGCCCCGGGGCGGTCCGCACCCTGTCGTCATCGGTCAGTGGGTGATCGCGTGGTGGAGTGATTGTTAGAATGCGGTCAGATGTCCCATACCCTCTCGTACCGCCTGAATGCCGCCGTGTGCTGCCTGGTCGCACTCGGTGGGCAGACTCTTGTCGCGCAGACACCAACCACTTTCGCACCCGAGACCGAACCGCTTTCAGATCTGGTCGAGCACGCGACCCGACTCGACCAACCCTCCGCCGACGCACGATTCGACGCGCTCATCGCGCTGCTGGACGAGCACGGACTCGCCTACGAGATCCAGCCGTTCCCCAACCGGCGCGCCGACGAGGCAGGTCCGGCGCAAGGGCGAAATGTGTCAGTCAGCATCGGGACCGGCGACCGCGAGATCATCGTCGGCGCGCACGCCGACGCGGCGATGCTGCGGGACGGGTCGCTGAGTCACGCGATGGTGGACAACGCTGGTGCGGTGGCTGTCCTCGCACGCGTGGCGCAGACACTGGCGACGCAGGATCTGCGTCATCGGGTGCGCGTGCTGTTTTTCGATCTCGAAGAGCTGAACCTGCTGGGCTCCGAGCATCTGGTCGGCACCCTCGACCCGAGCCGTATCGCCGGGATGATCAACGTCGACATCGCCGGCTACGGCGACACCTTGCTCTACGGCCCGGCGGTCGGCGAGGGCAACGACGTGGTGTACACGGCCATGCGGCACGTGTGCGCCGACGCAGGCCACCGATGTCTGGAGTTCGCGCAGTTCCCTCCCAGCGACGACCGCAACTTTCAGGCCGCCGGCATCCCGAACATCTCGCTTGGGACTCTGCCGGAGTTGGAGGCGCACCAGTTGTGGCTGATGCTCAACGCGGGGCCAGACTCTGGTCTCGCTGACGGTTTCGTTCCGCCCATCCTCCGCACCATCCACACCCCCGCCGATACCGCCGACAAGCTCGACGCCGCTGGCATGACGCTGGCCTACAACGTAGTCATGGACCTCATCCTGGAGTTGGATCGAGGCGCACGGTAGGCAGGTGGAGCGGCCCCGAAGGGCCTTGCTACGGTAACGGGTGACCGCTGCGCATGGAACCGGCCGGTCCCGTGTCTCGACGATCCGGTCGAGCGTCCAGCGCACGACGAGCCGGCCGCCGCTGACAAGCGCCGTCATCGCGCCAAGGCCCACGACGAGCCGCAGCCAGACCCCGGCGGCGTCCGGCACAAGCCGTGCGCCGTGCGGACCGATCAGCACGCCGACGAGCAGAAAGCCGACCAGCGGGGGCACGCGGAGGCGACGGGACCAGCGCCACGACCGGAATCGCCAGCCCGACGATCAACGCGAGATCGCACAGCACTCCTAGCTCGTGCACGGTGGTCCATCCGTCTGCAAGCAACCCGGCATCGAAGGTCCGCTGCGGCTATGGCGTCCGGCGTCTCCGGAAGTACTCGACCTGATATTCGCGCACGTTCCGATTGTGCTCACGCAGCGTATCGGCGAAAACGTGCGACCCGTCGTTACGACTCACGAAGTAGACGTAGCTGACGTCGGCAGGGGCCAGAGCCGCGCGCAAGTCGGCGGCGCCAGGCGCGGCGATCGGCCCGGGCGGAAGACCAGGATACACATAGGTGTTGTAGGGCGAATCGTATCGGAGATTGTCACGTGTCAGGTTGCCGTCGTAGAGCCCGTCGAGCTGCAGCGCGTAGATCACGGTGGGGTCGCACTGGAGGGGCATCCGACGATGGAGGCGGTTGGTGTACACCGCGGACACGATGGGCCGCTCGTCGTCCCGCCCGGTCTCGCGCTGAATCAGCGACGCCAAGGTCACGACCTGACGCACGGTCATCTCCTGCTCGGCCGCCTGGGCCAGCAGGGCGTCGTCGAACGTCCGACGGAACTGCGCCAGCATCGCCTCGACGAGGTCGTCGGCCGTCGCCCCGCGCGGCAAGGCGTAGGTCTCCGGGAAGAGGTAGCCCTCGAGGTCGGTCGCGTCCGGATCCAAGTCCTCGACCAGGTCCGCCCGCTCACTCGCCGCGAGGAACTCCTCGGCGACGCCGAACTCAGAGCGACCGAAGACCTCAGCCATCTCCCATCTGGTCAGCCCCTCAGGGAAGGTCACCGTCCTCAGGTGGACCTGTCCACGAGCCAGGACGTCGATAACATCCAAAGCCGAGGCCGACTCCGTAAATCGGTATTCGCCAGCCTGCAGCAGCCGGTCTCGCCCGCTACGCCAGAGCGCGACACGGAAGGTGCGCTGGTCCTCAACCACGCCGGCCCCCGCCAACTGTCGCCCGATGCCGGCGGTCGTCGTGCCGGGGGCGATGTCGATAAAGACCTCGGCCCCGCCATACCCGCGATAGGGCTCGTCCGCTCCCTCATAGAGTCGTGACACACCGTAGGCGCCGATGCCACCGAGCAGCAGCGCCGCGAGCGCGACCGTGAGAAGAATCTTCTTCATGAGCCTGGCTCGGTCGTGTCCCGGGGGCGTGTGTCGAGATACTCCTGCAGAAACACGGCGGCCGCAGCAGCGTCGAGGCGGGCCTTGCGCTTTCGCCAGTCGCGCTCGCGAACCGCCAATCGCTGCTCGGCTTCCACACTGGTCAGGCGCTCGTCCTGCAGCGCGACCGGCAGCCCCACCTGGTGTCTCACGCCTTCGGCGACCTGACGTACCCAGGTCGCTCCCTCGTGCGGACGACCATCGAGATGACTCGGCAGCCCCACGACGACTCCGCCCAGGCCGTCGTCGCTGTCGGCCAACTCGCGCAGGACCGTCACGAGGCGATGGGCCACCTCACTGACCGACCCTGTCCCGTCGAGCGTACGCCACGGCGTCGCGAGCGTGCCCGAGACGTCGCTGAGCGCCACGCCGATCCGCTTGCGCCCCAAATCCAAGCCCACAATCCTCATGTGCCGCGTGCTATCACGCTTGATTCTACCGTGTATTCACGTCTCCTCCTTCGAACCAGACCGTTCTGGAGAGCGCTCCTGGCGCCACTCGTCGCACTCGGTCTGGCCGGTCTGTTCCGTTCATCGGACACGCCACTGACGGCGAACCAACAACCTGAGACCAGCGCACAGCCGGCCAGTCGCGAACGGGTCGAACGACTCTCTCAACGCGCGACCGAACGTGCCTAGGCCCTGCGAGCGGAAGCGGACGAGCTCGCCTCGCGCGAGCGCACACTGCTTGACGAAATCCGCCGCCTAGAAGAAGACGTGGCAGATACCACGACCCGCCTTGACGACGCGGCCGCACGTATCGCCGAACTCGAGGAGGAGGCGGCTACACAGCGTCCGCTGGTGGAGGCACGTCTGCTCTTCAGCGGTGGCGATCTGACCGCGCTGGGTCGGACCTATCGACTGACCGGATCGCTGGCGCGACGTGACCAAGAGCGGTTCGATGGGCACCGACAGACGACCGCGGCCCTGGGGTCGCAGAGGTCGACGCCCGCCGCGACTTGACCGTGCTACTGGCCGGGGAACTCGTGGCGGCTCGGGAGCGGCTCGACGCGACGCTGGAGGGGCTGGGCAACGACGGTGCGGTCACAGCGGCACCAGTCGCGCTCCCCCTTGGCCCGTTTCGCGGTCAATTGCAAGCACCGGTGCCCGGCGAGGTCACGGTGGCATTCGGTTCCGAACAGACCAGCGCGTTCGGCACCAGCATCGCCCGTGCCGGTATCGAGCTGGCCGCGATGCCCGGCGAGTCCGTTTATGCCATTCACGGCTAGACGGTCACCCACGCCGGTCCCTTCGAAGGACTCGGCACGCTCGTGATCATCAACCACGGTGACCAGGCCTTCTCCCTCTACGGTTATCTCGGCAGGCTCGCGGTCCACACCGGCGTCTAGGTTGACACGCGGACGCGGACCCTCCTCGGCACCGCCGCGCGCTCGCCGACCGACAACCCGGCCGTGTACTTCGAGCTTCGCATCGACGGTCGTCCTGTCGATCCGATAGAATGGTTTGAGTAGTGGAAGGGCCTGGGACTTAATGACAGATCGTACTCGTTTTGTTCTCCTGATGGTAACGGCGCCGATTCTGGCCTACACGCTGGTCGGGGGGCTGCTAGGCCGCGTCGTGGCTCGGGAGGGCACCTACCAGCACTTGCGGGTCTTCGAAGACGTGGTGTCTCTGGTCAGCACCAATTATGTCGAGGAGGTCGAGCCCGAACATGTAATGCGGGGCGCCCTGTGGGGCCTCGCCGAAGGGCTGGACCCGCAGAGCGTGTATCTGACGGAGGACGAAGCCCGCGAGTACGAATCGGCTAGCGTATCCGGCGAAGTCGGAATTGGCGTGACCTTGACACGCCAATATTATGTGCAGATCGTGGCCGCGAGAGACGGGTCGCCGGCAGACGACGCGGGGTTGATTCCGGGAGACTTCCTCCGGAGCATTGCTGACGCTCCAACCCGGACGATGTCAACCATTCGCGCCCAACAACTGCTGCACGGTGCGCCCGGATCGACCGTTCAAGTGAGTGTCATTCGAGGCAACGCGGCGGAACCGATGGACATCGAGGTCCGGCGCAGCGCCGACCGATCGGCCAACGTCACCAGCCGCATCGTCGCGCCGGGTGTCGGCTACATTCGGATCGCGGAATTCGACGAGACCACCCCGGACGCCATTGAGTCGGCGGCTGAGTCCGTGGGGGGACAGGGCGCCACCAAACTTGTGGTCGATCTGCGCGGCACGGCCATTGGCGCATTCGAGACCGGTATCGCCAGCGCGGCGCTCTTCACCAACGCCGACACGCTTGTCATCCGAGAAACGTCCGTGACACAGCAGCCCGTGGCTCGAGGCGCCGCGCCGGCGTCCATTGCCGTGCCGGTGGTACTGCTAACGAATCCCGGCACCGCCGGGGCCGCCGAGGTGTTCGCCGCCGCGCTCATCGACACTGAGCGAGCGGAAACGGTCGGGCTGCGGACCGCCGGCCGCGCCGCCGAGCAGACGTTGGTGGATCTCCCTGGTGGCGGGGGACTCTTGCTGTCGTCGACTCGGTATCTGGCCCCTTCGGGCGCGCCGATCCATCGCGTCGGCGTGGAGCCGTCCGTAGCCGTGCCGACGCCGATGACCGAACTGGGGGAACCTCGACCGAACCCGGACGAAGACCCGGTGCTCGACCGCGCCCTCGAACACCTCACCGCAATGCCCACGGTGTAGTCAGACACGCCGGTCGGTGCGCGTTGACCGGTTTTTTGAGAGGTTGATATACTGCGTGTTTGGAAAACGCGCGTCTACATGCAGACCGTACCGCCACATTTGCAAGAGATAGGCGCGTAGCTCAGTCCGGTTAGAGCGCCTGCTTGACACGCAGGAGGTCGGCGGTTCGAGTCCGCCCGCGCCTACCACCCCGCCGCTGGTCCGGTCACGTCTCACGCAGACCCTGATATCCGCTGCCCCGGCCGCCGGGGGCAGTTGACGCAGACAGCGGCGCGGACATGGAGTGCGGTTTTCACTGACGATGGATCAGGTCACGGTCACCCTCCCGGATGGATCGACGCGGCAACTGCCGACCGGGGCACCGGTGCGCCAGGTCGCCGAAGATATCTCGCCTCGATTGGCCCAGGGGGCGATCGCGGCGTCAGTTGGCGACCGCCTGGTCGATCTCACGCATCCGCTAGACGAAGACGCCGCGGTGCGCATCATCACGAAGGACGGCCCGGAGGCGCTGCATCTCTACCGGCACAGCACGGCCCATCTGCTGGCCGCCGCGGTCACGGCGTTGTTCCCGGAGGCGCAGTGCGGAATCGGTCCTCCCATCGAGGACGGCTTCTACTACGACTTCATCGTGGACCGGCCCTTCGTGCCGGCCGACCTCGAGGCAATCGAAGCGAAGATGCGCGAGCTCGCCGGACAGAATCTGGCCTACGAGCGCAAGATGATGTCCAAGGAGGAGGCGAAGCAGTATTTCGCCGACCGTGGCGAGCCGCTGAAGGTGCAGCTGATCGAGGAGAAAGGCGGCCCCGTCGTCTCCTGCTACACCATCGACGGCGTGTTCATGGACTTCTGCACTGGCCCGCATGTGCCGTCGTCCGGCAGGCTGAAGGCGTTCAAGGTGCTGCACAGCTCGAACGCCTACTGGAAGGGCGACGCCCAGAACCAGCCGATGCAGCGGATTTACGGCACGGCGTTCTTCGACAACAAGGCCCTCAAGCAGTATCTGACGAGGTTGGAAGAAGCGAAGAAGCGGGACCATCGAAAACTGGGCAAGGAACTGGGCCTCTTCACCTTTCATCCCTGGGCGCCCGGCGCTGCGTTCTGGCTCGCGCACGGCACCACGCTGTGGAACCTGCTGGCCGAGTACATGCGGTCGACGCTGTTCCCCTCAGGGTATGTCGAATTGCGCACGCCACTCGTCTACAACAAGAAGCTCTGGGAAACCTCCGGTCACTGGGAACACTACGCCGAGAACATGCTGCAGGTGGAGTCGGAAGGCGAGACCTTCAGCCTGAAGCCGATGAACTGTCCCGGACACATGCTCGTGTTCGCGAGCGAGGGACGCAGTTATCGCGACCTCCCACTGCGCTACCACGACCAGAGCGTGCTGCACCGCGACGAGGCGTCCGGGGTGCTGGCCGGGCTGACCCGGGCCCGGCAGTTCTGTCAGGACGACGCGCACTGCTTCGTCACCCCTGAACAGGTCGGCGACGAGGTGAAGCGACTGCTGCGACTCGTGCAACAGGTGTATGAGGACTTCCGCCTCGACTTCTCGGTCGAACTCTCGACGAGGCCAGAGACCTTCCTGGGTGAGACCGAGACCTGGGACCAGGCCGAAGACCAGCTGAAGCAGGCATTGGACGCGGCGGACCAGACCTACACGGTCGCCGAAGGCGAGGGCAATTTTTACGGTCCGAAGATCGATTTCCACGTCGTGGACGCCATCGGCCG
>Ga0315338_1004582_pt1 | contig 10741 bp, 6 predicted proteins | sample ASW8metaG_FD_204518 | JGI IMG/M metagenome (GOLD analysis project Ga0315338, IMG submission 204518) | Ammonia-oxidizing marine archaeal communities from Monterey Bay, California, United States - ASW #8 | ecosystem: Environmental > Aquatic > Marine > Coastal | place: USA: California | collected...
GTACTCTGTGATCGCTACTTCTTCGATCTCCTCCTGCATCGCGTCTGGATTTCGGACGCCCCTCTTCCGTCGGCGATTCTCCGAAGGTTCTCACCTATGCCTGACGTCCTCGTTTTCTTTGATGGCGACCCCGAGCTGATTTCCGCCCGGAAAAACGAGCTGACCCCAGCTGAAGTGACTCGGCAGCTCGATCGGCTACAGTCCCTGAGGCAGCGGCGCCAGGTGCTTTGTTTGGATGTAGCACGGCCTGTCATGGAAAATGTGCGGGAGGTTGTCTGGCGTTTGAGCCAACCCCTCGCCGTACCGCCTGGTGAAATCGAGGAGGAGCCGAACAGATGAAGATGGGAGGTTGGCTCGACGGATTCCCCCTCCACCTGTTCTTCGGGCGGGATCCAGGACCGCGAGGTCCGGTAGTTTGCCTGGGTTCAGGAGCCCTTGGCAGCGTCCAGATGGGTTCGAGTTCTGGTTCTGTTCCGACGGTCCTCGTCTATGAGGACTCGGATAGCGCCGCCTCTGGCCCGGATACCGAGCTGTTCCGTGTCGTCGCTGACCGGTCCTTTTTGCCATTTCGGAATGCGTCTCTATCCAGATGCGTCGATGTGCGTCCCGGGGGAGTGGCTGTGGACCGGGAAGAGTCGACCGAACGAGACCGCGTTTTGTCTGATGATTCGGTATTTGTGCAAATCAGTGATCGGGCGATGGAGGCTTCGCCGCCCGTTGCGAGTCTGAGAGTCACTCGATTCGAAGTTCGTCCCCGTACCGGACCAGAGTACTTCGTAAATCGGACTCCTGCTCCTCGCCGATCCCCGTTTCGCAAACTACAACTGGCCAAGCCGACCGCCCTACGAGAGCAGCTGCCGTCCTGGTTGCACGTACCCGGCACCACCTCGTTGCTTCTCGAGGTGCGCTCGAATCAACCTACGTCGATGGACGATGACTGGCCGGTCGGGTCTGACTTCGGCCTCTTCGTGAAGGCGAATTGGAATGCCCTGCTCATCGGAGACGAGCGTTCCGTTCTAAAGTTCCCCCTTCTCGCCGAGGGAGCTGATCGTTTGCGAGCTCAGGCCGATCAACTCGCCCAAGTGCGGCGAGAACTTCCGGCTTCCCGAGTCGAGCTCGTGCCCGAGCCGATCGACGATGGAGTTCGGAGCGGACAGTTCTACCTCCGAGAGTCGGTCCGGCCAGGCCGACCGATCCCCCTTGGTTGGTGGAAACCGAATTGGGCGAGAATCTCGTACCACTCCGCGGCCGACTTCCTCATCGACTGCCATCGGGAGACGGCGGGACGGGATTTCGCCGATCATCAGCCTGAAGATGGCGTGTCGAAGTTGCCTCGACCTGGCGCAGGCGAAGCTCTTGGGCCAGAGGAAGTCGATGCTCTCCTCGCAAGCCGGCTCGAGACTGTTGTTCGATCCGGTCGAGAAGTCGACGTTGGCTTTTCGCTCGACGAATTCGATGTCTGCTTGCGGGAGCGTCTTATCGGTCAGCACATTCCGCTTGTCCGCACACACGGCGACTTCTGGGGAGGGAACCTTCTCGTCGATTCGGCGGGAGGGCTGACTGGAGTCCTGGATTGGGACGCTTCCAACCCGCAGGGATGGCCTCTCATCGACCTGTTCCATCTCCTGACCTACCGGAAGAAACGCCGAGCGTACTGGAAGTTTGGCGATGTGGTAACGAACTGGCTCCTGCCCGAAAAGTGGGCGAGCTGGGAGACCGAACTCGTCGATCGCTACTGCGAGGCTCTCCATTTGAACCGGGAACAACGGCAGACGTTGAAGGGAGTCTACTGGCTGGAGCGCGTTTACCAATGGTGGCTGACGAATTCGTCGGAGGCCTGGATGGATCGCGATTGGATTCGGCGGAACATTGTCGAGATTGCGCCCAAGCTTGTCTATTCTCTCACTCCATGACGTCTTCCTCTCCACCGACCCATGCTTCGGCTCGAATACCCCAAGCCGCTTCAGGCCTCGGACGTGACGCGTCCGCACCAGTGCCGAAGGGGCAATGTCTCGTTACGGGGGCGAGTGGCTTCGTCGGATCCCACCTTGTCGAGGCCCTCGTCCAGCGAGGCTACGAAGTTCGTGTGCTCCTCCGACGATCGAGTTCGCCGCGTTGGATTCAGGGACTCCCCGTCGAGTTCGCCTATGGGGACCTGCGAGACAAGGCCAGCCTCGCGGGAGCCTGCGCCGGGATTGGCAATGTGTTTCACATCGGGGCGACCCTGGCTTCGCATTCGGCCAGCGAATTCTTCGCGACAAACGAGACAGGCAGTCGCAATCTCGCCGAGGCGTTTGCCGAACGGGGGGATCCGGGCGGATTCTTCGTGAACTGCAGTTCGATTGCGGCCGGCGGGCCCGCCATTGCCACGGCCAGCCAGGCTCTTCCCGTTCGGGGCGAGGGTCATGTCGACATCCCGATCACTCCGTACGGCAAGAGCAAGTTACGCGGAGAGCGTGCCGTCTTCGAGATAGCCGAGGCATCGGGCCGTTTCCGGGCGGTGAGTCTTCGGCCTCCGGTCGTCTATGGACCGCGCAGTGGAGGCGTGCTCAGAGTTCTCGTCTGGGTCAAACGAGGACTCCTACCACTCGTTGCGCCGCCCGGCGCGCGACTCTCCTTTCTCTACATTGGAGATCTCGTCTCCGCCGCGATCCAGGTGGCAGAGCGGGAGGTTAACGGCGTTTATTATGTTGCGGACGGTGACGCTCATACCTGGCCGGATCTAGGTCTTATCGCCGGCGAGGTGATGGGATCGACGAGTCTGCGTGAGGTTCGGGTTCCCGAGGCGATCCTGAGGCTCTATGCGATGGGCTCGGAAGGGATGAGTCGACTTACTCGTCAGCCTCCGGGGCTCAGCCGTTGGAAAGTCCAGCAGATGCGCCAACTCCACTGGGTTTGCTCGTCGAAACGGGCCCAGTCTGACTGGGACTTTGCGCCAAGCGTCCAGTTGGAGGAGGGACTGACCGAGGTGATGGGGTGGTATCGACAGCACGGGTGGCTTTAGGGTGACGCGTATCGCTCGGGTCTCGCCGCTCGACCTCGTGGTGATGATCTATGCCGCTTTCAATGTGGTTGTTCTTCTCTTCGGTCGTGCCCATGTCGAACACGGGTCAGCCTGGTTGCTCGGGTTCGTGCTTTATTTCGGGCTGGCCGTATCCATGCGGTGGGCACCCACAGATCTGCCGCGCCCGCTCCGTTTTGTTCGCGAGAGCTATCCGCTTCTGCTCCTCGGCCCAGCGTACTTCGCAGCGGGAGTCGTAAATCACGCGGTCTTTCAGAGCGCATTTGACGACGTCGTTCTGCAGTGGGATGCCGCGGTCTTTGGCGGCCACCCCAACACATATTTTGCCGAGAGGTTTCCGTCTGTCGTCTTAAGTGAATGTCTTCACTTTTGTTATTATTTCTATCTCTGGTTGGTCCCTCTTCTCGGCGTGGTTCTCTTCTTGCAGCGTCGGGAGCGGGAGTTTCGGGAAACTACCGCGGTGATCATCGCGACGTTTTATCTCTGCTACATGATCTTCACCCTCTTTCCTGTCGAAGGGCCGTACTACACCTTCCCCCGAGTCGAGGCGCTCGGATCCGTGTTTCCCGCCCTTGTCTACTCGACGCTGGAGCGAGGCGCGTCCGTCGGAACGGCCTTTCCGTCGTCACATTGTGCAGCGGCGACGGTCATCGCAATGATGGCGATTCGACACACGCGTCGATTGTCGATCTTTGTCACAGCTGTCGCGATTGGGATCGTCTTTGCGACGGTTTACGGAGGGTTCCATTATGCGATCGACTCTCTGGCCGGGGTACTGCTGGGGTTGATTCTTGGGATTCTGCTTCCGCTGGCCCACCGGCGGTTCGCGGTCGCGTAGATCATCGAGATAGGGATTCTCGTCGAGCCTGATCCGAAGAGAGTCAGTCGCACAGTTGCTGACGGGACTCTCGTTCGATGGGTTTTGGACCTAGATGTGATTCCCGCCGAGGGACTGTCGCTTCGCCTCGGTCATTCCACCTCGTGCCAGCGTCGACGCCTGATCCATCCAGTTCTCTCGATAAACTCGTCCTCCGAATGTCGGAAGTTGCTGTGATACCCAGGCGGCCTCTGCGACCTCCCAACTGGCGATCTGCCAGAAGTGAAAGATGCCCTGCTCGTGCAGCCACTTTTCGTTCTGTGGCCCGACCCCACCGATTTCCGTGAGGTCATCGTGTGCCTCGAAAAGGCGCCGCGGAGGATGTCCCGGACCCGCCGCCAGGACCGCTGTCTCCAGATCCCGAACGCTCATCGCGGCTGTGGCGGCGGGTTCAAAATCAACATTGGAGGGCATCGCGCTTTCCCGTGCCGAAATCAGCTCGTTCTCCAGCGCACTGACGACCTTCTCCCATTCCGATCGTGCTGTCTGAGCTTTTGCCTGGCAGGCCAGGAGCTCCCTCTCGAAACCCGTGGCTCGCTCTCGCTCGGATTCCTTCTGCGATTGAATGTGCGCGAGTTCTTTGTCCCGAGTTTCGAGGGCGTTGAAGACCTCCCTCCAATCGGTCTCGAATTGTCCGGCCTTCACTCGGGCCGCGTCACACTCGCTCTCGAGTATCTGGTACTCACTTTTAACTGTGCCAAGCTCGGACCGAACACCCGCCAGAGTGAGAGGGCATTTCCCGTGAACCGTCTCGATGCTCGCGAGTCTCTTGCGTATTCCTTGAAGCGCAGAGCGACTCGACTCGAGCTCCGTCTGCACGGAGACCAGGTTCGCTTCACAAGGTTCGTGCTTCTTGCGTAGGTCGTCGAGTGTGTCGCGAATTCGCGCACGGTCAGCGAGGGCGATCCGGACCTCGCTCTCCCGTTCTTCAGCTAGTGATTGAACCTCTTCGAGCTGGTCACCGCGCTTCTCCAGGAGGTTTCGAAGATCGATGAGTCGTTTGTCCCGATCGCCCAGGCTCTCCTCAGCAGTGCGCAAGCTTTCGTCCCGTGCTGCCAGGGTTGCCACAGCTGCTTTCCAGTTCGCTTCGAACTGCCTCGATTCGGAGCGGAAGGAAGTTATTTCCATCCCCAATTCGAGGGTCTGGTCCCTTGCCGATTCGAGCTCGCTCCTCATCTTTGCCGCGTCGTTCTCGATTCTGCCCAGATCGACGATCTTTTCATCGAGCTTCACTCGGGTTTTCTTGTGGTCCGACTGCTCGACGTCACAGGTTTTTCTCGATGATGCGAGTTCTGAGGTCGTCAAATTGAGTGCTTCTTCGGCCTTCTTCAGGCTCGTGAGCGTATGGGTCAGGGTTAAGCCTGATTCCTTCAAGTCGGATTGAGTTGAGGCGAATCGCTCATCGAGTTCAATGAGCTCGCCGTCTCGCTTTTCGAGGAGGGCAACGGTTGACCGCCAATCGGTTTCGAATCTCTTCACCTCGACAGCAAGGTCGTCGATCTGTGACCGAGCCTGAATCAGATTGCCGGTGCGTTCTTCGAGGAGGCCTGCCATCCGACTGTGGAAACAGGTTCTGTACATGAACCAGCCAACCAGGAAGCCCAGGATCGAGGCGAGGAGGAGGTATAGCCAGAGCTGAGTTAGAAGGTACATCGGAATCCCTTTCTCTTCTGATTCGGAAGCATGGAAGCTTCCCAGGGCTCGGTAGTCGTATGGCTAATTGCCTGCGCTAATTCTGAACTCGATCCATTGATTCCGTGCGAGGCCATCAGGTGAATCCGACCTGTCGACCTGACGGCTCTCGCCGTAGTCGATCGCTTTGAGTCGAGTTGTGGAAACCCCCTTCGATCCGAGGTACTCCAAGACCGCTGTGGCTCGATCCAGGCCGAGCGTGAGGTTGTCGTTTCCGTTTCCGGACGGATCCGTGTGACCTCCGATTTCGATGGTGAAGCGCTCGCACGTCTTGACGACTGCAGCGACTTCATCGAGTAGGGAGTAACTTTCAGGCGAAATCACGGCACCCGCGGCTTTGAAGCGGATCTGCTTACCCTCGAGCACACGATCGAAGTCGATCTGGCAGGTGTTGACCGCTATCTGCAATTCCGTGGGTGTTTCAGCGATGGCCGTCTTCGGGACCAGCTGGGCGCTGACATCTGGCCCGGGATTCGTCGGCACCTCGATCTCGTTGACGTACCCGGCAAACACGCCGGGTAAGCCGTGTGCCTCCTCCGTGGCGGCCACGACCGCGGCAAAAGCAGCTGCTCGATCGCCCTCACTTTTGGCGCGGCCTCGAATGTGCAGATGCGACCCCCGCAAATCGACGCTCGGTGACTCGAGAGCCCATGCCTCAGCCATTGCCGCGGACGCCGCCCGGGTTAGTTTCGTTTCCAGCTTTTCTGCTGAGGCACCCGATCGGTAAATGGTCCACCAGCCAAGAAGGCCGAACGCAGTCAGACCGATCCAGAAACATCGCCAGCACCAGGGTCTCTCACGCATGAACACCTCATTTTGCGCATCCGAACGAATGTTCTATGTCGGGAAGCCCAGCTGGACGTGTGTGGAGATGTGTGCGGTGCAATGCGGGGTGTTAGCTGTGGTGCTCCCGATCTCGGTCCTATTGTAACTATGACAGAGGTTTGGAGCCAACTCTGTTTGGAGGGGAGGGCGACACTGGATGGCTCGCTTTCTAACTCGCATCGTCCGTTGCGTGCTCTTTCGCCCAGCTCGTGAGGATCTCCACTACCTCCGCATCGGACCGAGTCTCTCCCTCAGACTCCAAATCGCGCAGGCCTGTTTTGGAGATTCGAGTGGCCAGGTCCAGTTCGGCAGCGTGGAACGCCAAGCGGAGAGTGGCATTGAGGGCGCCCGCCAGTGCATCGTTCGACTGAGTGTCTCTCGACTCGCAATGGCGCCGGATCCAGTACGTTCCCAACCAGGCTTCACGTGCCTTTCCGAGTGCGTGGAGCGAGAGCGCCACCTGGACAAAGTCCTGTATAAGCGCCAGCCCGTTTTGGAGAGTCTCGTGAATCGGGATACTGCGGGCCGTGTGACCAAGCGCCACTCTGGGTTGACCGAACCGAAATGCAACTCGGGAAAGATTGTAGAGGCAGGTCCCTTCTCCGAGTGAGTCACCGAGCTCTCGTCGATACTCGAGAGACTTCTGAAAGTGGTTGCGAGCGACTTCGAAGTTTTCGAGCCCGAGCTCCAGAAGACCGAGGGAGTTGTAGCATGCTGCAACCTCCCACGATTCGTTCTGCTCTTTTTGAATGCGGAGAGCCGCAGCCAGGTGGTGGCGCGCGGCGTCGGAATCTCCGAGCTTGGCCAGGACCTCACCCAGGCTCGACAAGGCAGAGGCTTGTCCGTGGTCCTGCTTCATGCGCCGATATAGACCGAGAGCTTCCTCGTAGTTTCGTCGGGCAGCTCCGAACTCTTCCCGACGGTCCCGAATCTGCCCCAACATGAGGAGACTGTCCGACTGTCCGCGCAAGTCTCGAGTGGAGCGATAGTGCCCCAAGGCGTTTTCCAGAGCGATTTCCGCGTGCGGGTCCCGCCCTGCCACCAGGAGAAGGTATCCGCGTGTCCACTCTGCGGCAGCTCGGGGTTTTGACCCGATCGAGCCTTCCGCCGAGGATGCCAACAATAGTCTTCGATTCCATTCGGCTCCTTCCAACGAGAGTCCGACGAATCGCCAGTAGTTGCCTAGTTGTCCGCACATCTTCAGAACTCGGTTTTCCAGAGCGGTGGTTCGGCGCTCGAACAGATCGATCTCCGCGAGAGTAAGGGCAGCGCGGAAATTCCCCAGTTCGCTGCGAAACCAATTGAGGATTCGCTCCCGTTCCGGACCGTGAATCTGCTGACGTTCGCGATCGACCGTATCGGCAAGATGGCAAAGAACACGGTTTTGCAGACGCCGGCGTGACGTTTCGCTTAAGCCCTCCTCAGCGAACTCCCGAACGATGCCGAGGAAGCTGAAGCGGATCTCTTCTCCAGCGTTTCGATCCTGCAGGAGCGAACAACTACAGAGTTCCTCCAGAGAGTCCAATGCGTCTTCGTTGCGAAAGACTTCCTCGACCGCGGTCAGGCTGAACGTTCCGGCGAAGGCTGAGAGTTCGAAGAAAAACTTCCGGAGCCCGGGAGTGAGCAGGCGAGTGCTCGCCTCGAGACTGGCCCGGAGGGCGCGATGTTTCTCCGGAAGATCGGTGCGTTTGGACCGGAGGATGTTGAGCCTCCGCTTGAGGCGACGATTCAGTTGTTCCAGAGTAAGGTACTGACACCGGGCTGCAGCCAACACGATGGCCAACGGTATCCCTTCCAATCGTGCCCCAATCCGTGGCACGAGGGATAGCGAGTCCGGACTCGACGAGAGAGCGTCGGCCCTCGCCATTTGGAGCCTGTCGAGGAATAGTTCGCTCGCGGCCTCGGGCCTCAGCGGTAGAACTTCGATGGCGAGTTCCACTTCAATGTTGAGGGAGCGTCGGGACGTTGCGAGAAAGCGTGTAGATTCGGCTACTCCCTGGACTAAATGCTGGAGGATTCTGGCTGCCTCCGCTTCGAGTTGTTCGAAGTTGTCCAGGACGATGAGGCTATGGGCGGGCAGTGACGCGATGAGGTGTTGGGTCATCGCGCCAATTTCTTGGGTGTCGTCTCCGTCCGGGCAGAAAACGTCCGATAGCGCCGTGAGGAAGTGCCGGCTGGTGCGGCATTCGCTGAGCGGCAGGAACCAGGCTCCTTTCGAGAGCTCGTGGGCAAGTTGACGGGCTGCCTCGACAGCGAGGCGGGTCTTTCCGCATCCGCCTAGTCCGGTCAGTGTAAAAAGGCGGTGTCCCGGCGTGCTGAGGACATGAAGAAGGTGCTCCACCTCAGCTCCTCTGCCGATGAGGCGATTCGAGGCCCTGGGGAGTTGGTTCGTAGATCGAGGCGTTGTCTCCGAAGAAGGGGTGTCGATCTGGAGGTGATGGACCAGGCGCGAGGTTTCGCTCTCCGGCTCGACACCGATCTCGTCGCCGAGCCGGCTGCGAAATGCTGAATAGACCCGTGCCGCTCGCTTCTGGCGTCCTGTGGCGAGAAGTGACTCGAGGAGGGCGCGGACACCCGCTTCGTGGAGGGGGTCGAGCTCCAGGATACTCTGGGCGTGACCGATCGCCGTACCGTGTTGGCCTTCTCGCACAGCGGCGGTGACGAGGGTCTCCAAAGACACGAGCTGTCTTTGTTGGAGCCGATCTCGGAGTTCCAAGACCCAATCGTCGTAGTGGCCGGGCATGAGGTCTCCGCAATAGAGTTCGATCGCACGTTGCGCTGTTTCGGCCGCCACCGTCGTTTCTCCCTCGCCCTCCCAAAGCGACTGATACGCTCGGACGTCGCACCAGAATCGAGTAGCGTCGAGGCTGAGTTCGCGATGATCGGCCAGGAGGATCGAGTCATTGCCGTTCGTTTTCAGTGCGGAGCGGATGGCCGAAAGCGCCTGGCTGAGACTTTGTCGGGCGTTCTCTGGTGCTGTTCCCGGCCAGAATTGCTCAGAGATCGTTTCGCGAGAGTGAGCCTGTTCAGGGGAGCAGGCGAGAAAGGCAAGCAGTGATTCGGCCTTTCGCGTCTTGAGACGGCGCGAGGTACGTCCATCCTGTCTGAACTCCCAACCACCGAGAAAGTGGAAGGAGACGTTGGCGTCGTTTTTTGTCGGCAAGGTCTACGCCTCCGTGTAGCGCGGCGACACGCCCGCGCGTTCCACGGAAGCGTACTACATTGCCGACTATCGAACTTTCACCAACCTCCCTGATGCATCGTCCGTTCCCGCGTGAATCCGATAGCCGTAGACTCCTGCTGGTAGGTCTCGCCCCTCATCATCTTTACCGTTCCAGTGAAACTCATGCACTCCTGGACTGCGCGGAGCCGATCTCTCGGCAAGGCGGCGGCCCATTGCGTCGAGGATAGTCAGGCGGACGACGGTCTCTATTCCGAGTTCGTACCGAAGTGTCGTATTCTCGCGAAACGGTGCCGGATATGTCGAGACTGTCCGAAGCACCGATACCCCCGACGATGGATCATTTGAAACGGAGCTTGTTTCGTTCGGTCGCGCGACCACGACAGCATGTGATCCATCAGAAAAGCCTGCCCAGAAGGCAACCGATCCGTTGTCGGCGAAGCCGGAGGGCCGTCCGTCGTCGTTGCCCGACCCGCCCCGCATATCGATAGATACAATAGTCTGGACTCCGGTCTCGACCTCGAGCACATCCCCTTTTCGGACAGGCATTCCGATCTCGCCAGCATACTCCGCGTAAACTGCCAGGTCGTTTGTCGAGTCGACATTTGGTCCCTCCAGTACGGTCAGGTAGGCGACGTCTCCGATCGCGTTGAGGCCAAGTCGAGTCGCGTTGGACCATTTGTAGACCGTTCCCGCCTCACTCAAGGGTGCCGGGTCGCCATCGATCGCGATCGGAGTTGCTCCGTCCGGAGCGAGGCTCCAATAGCCCGCCTTGACCGTCGATCCGTCATAGGAACTGCCGCGAAAGACCGCCTCGCCGAGCGCGTTCAGGACGAGCTCGGGTGAACTGATATGGGTGAACGATCCCGCCGTTCCGGGGGCTGGAGAGCCCTCCGCGACAAGGAGCAATGAGTTGCCGCCGTTGTGCAGCCAGATTGCGGTGTCGTTCCCAGCGTTGATTCCATCACCTTGGCGCGAACCGTGAAACGCGATGAGCCCATCCGTGTTGGCAACGGGATGGTAAAGGGTTCTGAACGTTCCCCCACCGTCGGCTGTTCCCCCTGTCAGGGCGTAGGCGAACAACCCTGTCGGAGTTTCGCGGAAGGGGCCCCTGGCCGTGTTTCCAATTTCGTCGAGGCGTAGG
>Ga0315338_1004586_pt1 | contig 10732 bp, 7 predicted proteins | sample ASW8metaG_FD_204518 | JGI IMG/M metagenome (GOLD analysis project Ga0315338, IMG submission 204518) | Ammonia-oxidizing marine archaeal communities from Monterey Bay, California, United States - ASW #8 | ecosystem: Environmental > Aquatic > Marine > Coastal | place: USA: California | collected...
TGGGAAATAATGGGAGAAGCGCTGTTGATAATGAATATAATTGGGAAAATGAATCCAACAAACTATTGAATTTCTATTACGAAACTCTTTCAGTTAATTTATTATGATAGTTTCTTTATGTGTATTTATTATTTTTATTAGTGATTTATTAATATTTTTTTGTACCCGTTTCTGTTTTGGCGTTAACCATCAAAAATATATAATGATAATTTAACATTTAAACCTACAGTAACTATAGTGCGCGTGGCCTTTAATCATAAAAGACATTCAAGAGTTGGTATTTTAATAATCTTTTTATTCTTAAAACCTTTTTTCTGGACATTATTTCTATATCCTGTAGATAAAATATTAATATCTGGAGACGATAATGCTTTCCTTTTTTTGCTTGAGGGCTTAACTAACAGTCCATCTAATTCAAAAGGTAGTGTAGGATATGCTTAGTCCTACTGTATTTATTCTAACTTTACTTTGTATGAAGAATTACTGAATGAATGCCAAGCTGGTATTACAGTTGATCCGATAAATGTCAGGACTACTCCAAAAGAAATCTCTAGCATATTGGAAGATTCATTAAAATACGATATTATATCAAAAAATGGACTTTCCTCAATTGAAAACAGATATAATTGGGCTACTCAAGAAGAGAGCTGTTTGAATTAATATAAACATTATAATTATGAAAATTTTACTAATTGTATTTTGGATAAGTGGATGCTTGATCATTTATTCGACCGTGATTTATTTTTTCTTATTAAAGTTATTTAAACAAAATCATTACAAGACTAATGATCAGTATTCTCCAAGCATCTCAATTATTATATGTGCTTACAATGAAGAGAAAAGTATTGCCTCAAAATTAAAAAATACTTTGGAACTTGATTATCCATTGGAAAAGATGCAAGTCATAGTTGCAGATGACGGTTCAACGGATAAAACAGTAGAAATAGCTAATGGATTTGAATTTGTCGAAATATTGAAGCTACCCAGGGCAGGAAAAACCAGTGCTCAGAATGAAGCAGTAAAAATTGCAGAAAATGAAATATTGGTTTTTAGCGATGCAAATAATATTTATAAAGTGGATGCGTTAAAAAAACTGGTTAGAAATTTTTCGGATGAAAGGGTTGGTGTTGTATGTGGAGAATTACAATATAATGAAAAAATTTCAAATGAAAATTTTTATTGGAAATATGAAGTTGCGATTAAAAAACAAGAAAGTAAAAATGGATGGTTACTTGGAGCAAATGGCAGCATTTACGCAGTACGGAAAAAAGCTTATGTAACCTTACCCGAAGATTCTATCAGCGATCATTTAGAACCGATAAAGGTATATAGTAATGGCTTGGATGTTATTTATGAACCGGAAGCTATCGCATTTGAAGATGTTCCTGATAATGTTTTGCAAAGAAAGAGACGTATTATTCTTAGAAGCTTAGTATCCATGAAGTATGTGTTAGCACTATTAAATCCTTTCAAAAAAAGATCAATATTTATCCCCTACATTTCTCATAAACTTATACGGTGGTTTCTACCTTTTTTTCTAATAATTATATTTTTCACAACTGGTTTGCTAATGGATAATAACAATTTCTATAGTTATTTTTTTGCTATACAGATTTTATTTTATTTATTTGGATGGTTATTTCACCCAGTTCGCTATTTTATACATGTTAACCTAGCTTCTTTACTTGCTGTTATTGATTGGTTAATTGGCCAGCGCCAAAATACCTGGGATGTAATTCGTTAAGCTTTCCAATCCTTACCAATCCCAAATCATTCCAACTCTAATTTGATTTCCATCGCTAGAGCGATATATATAATCAAAATGCAGTTTAATATAACGTGACAAATCATATTTTGTTGATAGTGTAATTACTGTTTTATCATTTACTGGTACAAGTAAAACTGGAGTATTATTATCCAAAGTGGTATCGCGAAAGGCATAATTATGCAATACACTACTGCCCATGCCTGAACCTTTACTAACAAAATCTACAGTACCATTGATTAAAATTCTAGTAGTTGGGAAGAGGTTCGTTGCAATTCTCAAGACCTGAGCACTTGGGCCGTAAGGGAAGCCTAATCCCATATCCATTGACGAAAAAGTATTAGTGGTATCTTTGTGGGTATAAACCCATGGACGGCTAATTGTATATTCTAGACGAAAATCAGGTATAAAAGGATTTGCAGATGGAACCCAATGTAGTCCCGATTGAAATACGAATTTATTTCCCCACCAAGGGTCTAATATTTTATTCCATGTTAATTCATCCCATAAAAGTGTCTGGTAAATTCTTAAACCTGATCTGATTCTCCAGGAATAATCAAGACCAATAAGTAGGTTATCTTGATCCCCGCGATTATGTTCACCGGCCCAATACCAATGAATTGGAATTAGGTAATCAAAATCCATATTCCGATTTCCGTAGATGACCATTTCTGTGATCGATAGGGTAAAATTATTGGTTATATCTATTTCTCCTCTATGGGCAGCAATATATTTGTTTGGGATTATCTTTCTTTTGTGTACTTCATAGGGAGAAAAAGGCATAAGCGACCCGTGCAAAAACTTGAATCGAATCTTGGATATGTTTGTCTGAAGACCGATAAATGCGAATGGCTGCCCGGTTCCGGAAAGAATCGGTGAGTGGGATGGCGACCAGCCCCAACTAAGATTTTGTTTGCCTAAATCAAATTGTATTTGGTCAAAAATAATAGATATCCCTGCCCGGGTATTATACCAAAATATCCAATTCACTTCTGGAAAATATTTGGCCCATTCATTATGATATGTAACCCAGTTTATTGTGTCTGGCGGTAATACAGATTCAATCGCTAATGTTTCGTTATTCCAAACAAGACGATTCATAGAAAATTGGGAGTATGCGGAAACCTGGTCATTAATTATTGTTTTTAAAGTAAATTTGTCTTGAAAATATCTATCGTAATCATTCGAAGAAGCAAGAACAAGTGTTTCATTCCAATCCAACCACAAGCTTGAATTTTTATGTTTCAGGGCTAATAAATGTGGTTCGATATCCGAGGATTCATAAGATAACAAATGATTAATTCTATTACTTTTGGAAAAAGGTAAATGCGCTCCTGGTTTGATCGGGATTGAGAATTCGCTTTTAAATCGTTCTGCCAGAGCTCGATTGGCGTCACCTATCTCACTAGTCTCAATAACCCGGGTTAGAAGATTTAGAACTTGCTCTAATGTAAGCGGTTTTGTGGATTGCACCCATTGGGGAAGGATTCCACTTGTTGATTGTCTATATAAATATGAGTACACACTGTGATCAAATTGCACAGGTATTTGCTGGCCAAATATTATTGAACAAACAAAAAATACCACAGAAAGTTTTACATATTGCTTCATTACGGGAGTTTATTATTTCCGGCTATTTATACAAACAGAAAGAATTTGTGGTAAGTTATTTTAAAATCCATACTTGCATACTATAAAATATGCAATTAATTTTAGTTAACTGCACGGAGAACTATCGGATTAAACGCTAACAGTAATTAATAATTTCTAAGAATTTAGAGGAAATTGAAACTGTTATGCGTAAACAACAAGTCGGTGTGACCCAGCGCAACGTGCAGGGCTCCCATTTGATATAGATTGACGCTGATGTTATACGAAACATTCCAACATCTGCGTATTCGATTACCAAAGTGGCTCACTTCTTGGTCTATATTTTTTATTGATCTGATTCCAGCATTTATCGCCTATTGGTTCATTTTAATAACTGGATCAGGATTAACTGGACTTAGTATACTAGTTTTCTTCGTGTTAATGGAGTCGTTTTGGGGAGTACTATTTTTTAGCATGAATCTCTACAACCCTGCACCAACATCCTCACGATTTATTGAAATTCAGAGGTTGGTATTGGTCACATTTACAGTACTATTATTGCTCATCTTCTTTGATGCTTTAAATTATTTAGCCTTGCCTATAAATCCACAGATCACACTAAAATTCTGGTTCACTTTTACCTTTGGCACCATGATTTTTAGAATATTGTTTCGAACATTTCAAAAATTTCTCTTACGCAAGGGTATTGGCCGTAACAAGACAGTAATCGTAGGATTTAATTCGAGGGGAATGGAAACAGCTGCGCAAATTGAAGAACATGGCAATCTTGGTTACGATGTTATTGGTTTTGTCCAGGCTAATGATGATAAAAAAACTAACAATATTGAAAATGGAATTCCTTTATTAGGTAAAGAGAATCAACTAAAAGAAATCATTCTCAATAATCAAGTTTCAGATGTAGTACTAGCTCTGGAAAAGCTTGAACATAATCGCATGATGGAAGTGATCACGCAGGCGAATGGATCGCCCGTATCAATTAAAATTGTACCTGATATGTACGAAGTAATAAGTGGTCTAGCGCGCACAGAACAGATTTACGGTATCCCTCTCATCCAAGTTAATCCAAATCTTAACACCCTGTATAATCGTTATTCAAAGCGTGTTCTTGACCTGCTCATTGCTATTCCCGCTTTTCTCCTAATATCACCATTTTGGGGAATCATCTCAATTCTTATCAAGCTTGATTCAACTGGTCCTGCACTTTACAAACAGGATAGAATTGGTGAAAACCATCGCAAGTTTACTATTAGAAAGTTTCGTTCTATGAAATACGATGCGGAAATGGAAACAGGGCCTATATGGGCAACTGATGCCGATCCGAGAATCACGCGAGTCGGGGGTTGGCTAAGGCGTTTTCGCCTGGATGAAATTCCACAGTTACTAAATGTTATTAAAGGTGAAATGAGTATTATTGGACCACGCCCCGAGCGCCCATTTTTTATGGAACAGTTGATGCAGGAATTTCCATTTTATTATCGCCGGCACAAAATTCGTCCTGGTATTACTGGCTGGGCACAGATAAAACAACCCTATGATCGGGACATTAATGATGTGCGAAAGAAACTTAAATATGATTTTTATTATATAGAAAACCTGAGCTTCTCGCTAGACATGAAAATCTTGGCCAATACTGCTTGGGTGATGTTGTCTGGCAAGGGTCGGTAATACACTTTACACAGCATTGGAAATCTAAGGGAAAGTCTCTACTTTCTTTCCCAGTTACATCGGTGAATTATTCATGTTATCACTAACCCGTATTCGAAATAATCCTGACCAGATTAAGGCCGGTCTGGAAGCCAAAAATGAATCAATTGATCTAGATAAGATTCTGAAACTTGATGAAGAGCACAGGGATAAAATTCATCAATTAAATGAAATGCGCGCTGAAAGGAATCGTGCATCGGAAGCAATAGCGGAAGCAAAACGCGCTGGTAAGGATTCTGATGATGCTATTGCTGTTATGAGGAAAGTATCTGATGCCATCAAGGACTTGGAAAAGGAAGTCAGTAACCTAGGGCAAACGCTCGATGAGCAATTAGAGCTAATACCTAATATCCCCCACGATACAGTACCGGTTGGACGGGATGAAACTGCGAATCAAGTGATCAGAGAATGGGGTGAACCGCTGGCTGATGATTTTGATCTAAAATCGCACATAGAAATTGGTTTAGAGCTTAATTTGTTTGATCTTGAAAGGGGTTCAAAAATTTCCGGATCTGGATTTCCGCTATTGACGGGACTTGGAGCTAAACTGGAAAGAGTATTAATAAATTATATGCTGGAACTCCATGTCCAGAAACATGGTTTTACTGAAATATTCCCTCCCTTTTTAACGCGGGCTGAAGCACCCCGCACTTGCGGACAACTACCAAAATTTGCTGATGATATGTATTATATTGAAAAGGATGATCTTTACCTGATTCCCACCGCAGAAGTACCGGTGACTAATATCTTTAGTGACGAAATTATGGATGAGGGTGATTTGCCTGGAAACTATGCAGCATATTCCGCTTGCTTTCGCAGGGAAGCAGGTTCGTACGGAAAGGATACACATGGTTTGTTGCGGTTGCATCAATTTAATAAAGTGGAAATGGTAAAATTTGTGGAACCGAAAACGTCTTATGATGAACTGGAGAGTATCACCTCACAAGCAGAGGAAGTATTGCAACAACTGGGCTTGCATTACCGCGTGGTTTCCCTCAGCACGAGCGATTTAAGTTTTGCCGCTGCAAAGTGTTATGATTTGGAAGTATGGGCGCCAGGGGAGGGCAAATGGCTGGAGGTTTCATCGTGCAGTAATTATGAAGATTTCCAGGCCCGTCGAGGAAATATTCGATACCGTAGGACCGCAGACAAAAAAGTTGATTTTGTGCATACGCTAAATGGTTCAGGCCTGGCAACGCCTAGACTGATGGTTGCTTTATTAGAAACATATCAAACACCAGAAGGAAAAGTTTTATTACCGCAAGTTCTCCACGAACCAATGGGGCAGGAGGTACTTGGCTAATTGCGTCTTTATTGGATTTATTTTATAATAAGTTTATTCACATTATTTTTTGCATTAATCGGTTTCATTTTAACACCTCTTGACTGGAAAGGTCGAATCTGGGCTGTTATTGTTCGTACCTGGGCGAAGTCGATTTTATGGGTAGCGAATCTGCGTTATTCGCTAAAAGGATTGGATAACTTAGAAACTGGACAGCAATATGTGTTTGCCTGTAACCATGAGTCGATAATTGATATACCCCTAACTTTGGCCGGGATTCCACGACCTGTAGTTCCTATAGCAAAAATCGAAATAAAAAAAATCCCCGTTGTTAGTTGGGCGATGCTGGCAGCAGGGCATATTTTCGTGGATCGCAGTGATCATAAAAAAGCCCTAGAATCCATGGAACAGGCAAGAAAGTCCCTAGCAAAAAAGCCTCGTTCCATTCTCATTTTCCCAGAAGGTACTCGCTCATTAGATGGTAACATTCAACCATTCAAAAAGGGCGGAATTATTTTTGCTATAAATTCAGGTCTGCCCATTGTGCCGATGGCATGTTGCGGTACTTTTGATGTGTTAGTCAAAGGATCGAAAAATTTTAATCCGAGACCGCTGGAATTACGTTTTGCAAATCCAATACATACAGAACAGAATGACATGGATCAACGTAACAGGATAACGGAACAGGTCCGCAATGAAGTGGAACGATTAAAAAATGAATGGGCACTAGCAGACTAAAAAGATGCTGTATAATAATCCTAACCTCATCCAAGCTAAATATTTATTCCATATCAGGGAACTAAATGGAAGTGAGTCATTACAAACCTTCAACAGGAGCAAATACCTTGTTTGCCTGTAAAGTGGCCGGTAATTTCGCCCCGTTTAAGATTCTATAAATCGTTAATGATCAAGGAAAAAATAACAAATAAATTCTGGATGCTATTAGTACTGTCGTCTTTCCTGCTTGCTCAGGATTCGCTAAACAATAGTTCTAACATCGTTGAGCAAAATGTACCGGCCGTAAAGAATGGCTCAGGATTTGTTGAAACCACTAATCGGTTACCCCAACTACTCAAAGATGTAAAAATTTTGTTAACCGATGCTATCATCGCGGATGCTCAGGGTGATACGTTAGAGGTTATCTATAATCTGGATCGTATTTATGAATTATTATCAGAAGCGGATCAACTGGGCGAAAAGACTGCTGAAGATAAAGAAGAATTTGACCGCTTTGAAAATGCATTACTGAATGTTGTAACCCAGCGCTTATTCACGCTGGAGCTAACTGGTGCTCCAGTTGCTGCAGCTGAAGCCAGAGAAACTCTCAATGGATTCATGGAACCAATGGAAGTAGAAATGGGTGCCTCGAAATTTATTGTTGTCGATGATCGTGACGGCCATATACCGCTGGTTAGAAATAAGGCTGTTGACCAATTTATAACCTACTTTCAAAACAAAGGTCGCCGGCAATTCGAGATTTGGCTGGATCGCTACCAACAGTATGGTCCCATGTTAATAGAAATATTAAACGAATATGAGTTACCAGAAGAGTTATCCTATCTAGCGATGATTGAATCAGGGTTAAACCCGAAGGCCTATTCACGGGCAAATGCTGCCGGTATGTGGCAATTTATTTATTCTACAGGGAAAAAATATGGTTTGCGTCGCACCTGGTATGTAGATGAGCGCAGGGACCCTGAAAAGTCTACCCATGCTGCAGCAAAATTTTTATTGGACCTTTTCAAAGAATTTGATCACTGGTATCTGGCACTGGCAGCCTATAATGGTGGCCCTGGTAGAGTGCATAGGTCCACCCGATTGCACCAGACATCTGATTTCTGGCAATTACATTCACTGCCCAGAGAAACGCGAAACTATATTCCCTATTATTTAGCGGCTGCGATAATTAGTAGTAATCCTAAAGAATATGGATTTAAGGATCCAAAGACAAAACGGTTACAATACGAATATGTGGATATAGATCAAAGTGCGGATCTTGCGGTACTGGCGCAGTCGGCTGGAGTTACGCTGAAAACATTAAAGAAATATAATCCTGAGCTACGACAGTCAGCGACGCCGGTAGATATAACTTATCGCCTGCGGATTCCTACAGGGACGAAAAAAAACTTTTTGACCGCGTTCAATGCCATACCAACTGACCAGCGTTTTGCACCGCAATACGTAGTTCATAAGGTTCGACGAGGTGAAAGTCTATGGACAATATCCAAGAAATACCGGGTATCGATTCATGATCTGGCAGCGGTGAACAAGATTAAAAATAGACACCGACTCAGTGTAGGGAAAAAACTGACAATTCCGCTGCGTAGAACCAGTAGTGGTAGACTGTTAGCATCAAGTGGTCCTTCCGGCCATAAAAAAATTGTTTATAAAGTAAAACGTGGTGATACGTTAGGCCATATCGCCGAAGATTTTAATACACTAGCAAGAAATATCAGACGTTGGAATAAGTTAGAATACGGACAATATATACTACCAGGACAGAAACTGACTCTTTGGATCAAGGATGATGTAGCGCAAACAGATACGCAGGATAATAGGGGCCGCGTAAAAATTACGCATACGGTAAAGCGGGGCGATACTATTGGACACATTGCAGACAATTACCGCGTGTCTTCAAGAAATATACTGAATTGGAATAAGCTGCGATCTAGGCAGCATATTTACCCAGGACAGAAGTTAATACTGTGGGTAAAAAATGATACAGCACAAAAGGTATACCGAAATTCGAACAGGGGTAAAAAGGTAAACTATACTGTAAAGCGGGGCGATACAATTGGGCATATTGCCGATGATTACAATAGCACTTCTGGCAAGATTAGGGCCTGGAATAATATGAAAAAAGGAGCATATATCCGCCCGGGGCAAAAATTAACGATATGGCTTGAAAGTGAGCAGGCCAAAAATTCAGCTGAAGAAGTTAAAATCTATTATACGGTAAAACGTGGTGACACATTAAGTAAAATAGCAGAAAATCATCGTGTAAGAATAGTCAGTATACTGGAGTGGAATAAATTGAATAAATCCCAAACCATTTTTCCTGGCCAAAAATTAGCTATATGGGTAAAACAGGGATGATGTATTTTCCAATAATCATATTTGCCAAACAATTAATTACTGATTAATAAATAATCAGTTTTATTGAATCGGGAGTAATGCCATGACCAAACAGGAAATCGTTGACGCAGTTTCTGAAGCAACTGGCTTAACAAAGGTCGAGACCGAAACTGTTATGAATGGTGTAATGACCACCATCACAGAATCACTTGCTCGTAACGAACGTGTAGAATTGCGGGGGTTTGGTACGTTTGGTACCAAACATCGCATGCCGAAAAAAGCACGGAATCCGGGAACAGGGGAAGCAATATATCTGCCGGAACGCTATGTGCCTACATTTAAACCTGCAAAATACTTGCGGGGCCGAGTGAATGATTCGATGATGGACAAATGAAAGAAAGAGTATGCCCTGCGGTAAAAAACGCAAGAAGAGGAAGATAAGCACGCACAAACGCAAAAAACGTTTGCGTGCGAATCGCCATAAGAAAAAGATTCGTTAAGTATATATCGACCCACACCATGCGGTGTCGTATTGAATTCTATTATTTTTTAATCATCGTGCTGGTTTTGCCCAAAATTGTTTGTGGCTGGGGCTATGATGCGCACCGAAGGATTAACTGGTCCGCTGCAACTATTATACCGGGAACTTATGGTAAGTATGTTCGCAGTAACCGCCAGGAATTAACCCAGTATGCTGTGGTGGCGGATTATATAAAATCATCTGATAGCAAGGAGGCGCCCCGACACTATATTGACGCAGATCTTTATGATAATTTTCCGTTTGATTCATTGTCTGGATCACTAATTGATCTTGAATCCAAATATGGAAAGGATGTGGTGGATAAATGGGGGTATGGTCCCTGGGCCATCGATGAGACCTGCAGTAGAGTGATTTATATGTTGAAAAACAAGCGCTGGGATGAAGCTATTTTTCACATGAGCACTCTTGGCCACTATATCAGCGATATTCATGTGCCGCTTCATGTTGTGGAAAATTACAATGGACAACTTACTGGCAATGATGGGATTCATTTTCGCTGGGAAAGTCGTATGGTAGATGAACACGTAAAAAGTATTCGCCCCACAGGTCCATTGCCACTGGTTTCTGGCAGCGTAGTTGATTTTTCGATGAATATCGTACAAGAATCCTATGTTACTATGCAGCAGATCCTTAACGCGGATACGAAAGCACGAAAATTGCTTTCATCAAGTGAACAGCAGCAATTAAACAGCTACGACATCCTTCCTTTTGAAGGTCCTTATTTACAATCCTTATATGATCAAACCGCTGATCT
>Ga0315338_1004587_pt1 | contig 10728 bp, 11 predicted proteins | sample ASW8metaG_FD_204518 | JGI IMG/M metagenome (GOLD analysis project Ga0315338, IMG submission 204518) | Ammonia-oxidizing marine archaeal communities from Monterey Bay, California, United States - ASW #8 | ecosystem: Environmental > Aquatic > Marine > Coastal | place: USA: California | collected...
GTGAGTTTGGTGGTGCAAGAAAGGCGATGGAATTTGTTATTGCCGGCGGGGTTGCTTCTAATAAAGCAATCGCAGAAGCACTTCAGTCAGCAGCCTCAGCTGAAAATTTTTGTCTTAGCCTACCTCCAGCCGCCCTTTGCACAGATAATGGTGCGATGGTTGCGTGGGCGGGACTTGAGCGTCTTTCGCTCGGTTTAACAGATTCAATGAACAGTCCACCCCGTGCCCGGTGGCCTTTAGATTCGTTATAAATTATTTCCTAAAAATAGCGGCCGGCGAGCCGTGCCCGCCAGCCGTATTTTGGCCTAGCCCGGGGGGAAGGCTTAGCCGAGGATAACTCCAAAAGTGAGTAAGGTCAGTGCAGCCCCACCGGCAACAGCCAGCCTCGATAGAATCCAAAGGTCACGATGAGTGCTTTTGGGTTTGTGGTGGTCTTTAAAAAAACCATTTCTAATAATTTTGTACTCTCCTTTTTAGTGCTGAATCACCCGTTGTATTGCAACTTAACACGCTCAAGAACAAAAAACAATGAATATATTGCAATACCTTCATTATTTTATATTTATGATATTTAGGCCCGTGTGGCTAAAAAAACATTTAGTTTCCTTATGTTCTGGCTGTTTTTAGGATTAAGACAGGTTAGGCAGTGGGTATGCTTTCTATCCGTTTTGCTACCTGGAATATTAATTCAGTCCGCTTAAGGGCCCCATTGGCGCTCCGGCTTTTGAAAGAGGCTAAGCTGGATGTTTTGTGCTTGCAGGAAACGAAATGCCCTAATGATCTTTTTCCGGGCGAGGCCTTTAAGGAGATGGGCTATGCCCATCAGGCCATCAATGGCCAAAAGGGCTATCACGGGGTTGCTATTCTCTCAAAGCTTCCATTTAGGAAAACCCGCGCTGATGAATATTGCGGTAAGGCCGACACCCGCCATGTCTGCGCCACCCTAGAATGTGGTCTCGAAATCCATAGTGTTTATGTCCCGGCAGGCGGCGACATTCCTGACCCCAAAGCCAATGATAAATTTGCTCACAAACTTGCTTTCCTGCGTGAAATGAATACGCGATTTAGAAAAGCCCGCCGTAGGCGTTCCTCGCCGATCATATTAGTTGGCGATCTGAATGTCGCGCCGCTTGAGAACGATGTGTGGTCGCACAAACAATTGTTAGATGTAGTTAGCCATACACCTATTGAAACTGATTTATTCAGGGAAGCCAAAGACGCGTTTGATTGGATCGACGTCACCCGCGAATTTGTATCGAGTAAAAAGAAAATTTATTCCTGGTGGAGCTACAGAGCGCGCGATTGGCGCCAATCCGACCGCGGCCGTAGACTGGACCATATTTGGGTCAGTCCGGGATTGAAGGGCGCGGTCACCAAACATTCTATCCTAAAGGATGTACGTGACTGGCCTCGGCCTTCGGATCACGTTCCGGTTGTAGCGAGCGTTAAAGTATAAATGCTAAAATTATAGGCTTCTTCAGTTAATCAAAACTAAACTTGCCTATTGAGGAAGGTTTTCGATTGCCTCGACAATAGCACGTGATGATGGCCGCTCCCAGGGTTCGCCATTAGCATCGAACAAAATAATAAGAGCTTGGTTTTCGATACGTATAGCTGATTCATCGGATACAACGATGCGTACCAATCTAATATCTTCCACGTGCGCGCTTCGGGTCTCTGCCTTATTTGCCAATTCAGCAAGCGCATTAGAGGCATTACGCATCGATTCGATTGTCAGATTGCGCACGCGATTACTACGTGTGACACTTTCCCAATTAGCGATAAAGTCTACGTCAAGACCAGCACGCCCTTCGAGTGCCTGTGTAGCTTCTAATGCGAGCGCTTCTAATTCCCTAGCCGGTAAAGGCGTGGGATCAAGATCAGGTGCTTCGCCTATGCGTTGTGCTGGAATGCCGTTTGGTGTCTCTCGTGTATAGAGCGTAACGCCGCCCCAACTGCTGACGGCTAGCGCTATATCACCACTGTCATATTTTAGAACTCGTCCACCAAGCGTTGCCGGGTCGGTCGTGAGGTAGAAAATCTCGTCGTCTCCAACAAAGCGCAGGCGTGCATTGCCAGTAACTCCCTTGTGATCCACCCAAAATTCAATTTCGTCACCGGCAAAATAGTGACCATCCTGGGGCGCCGGAACGGTTGGGGTAATGGGAAGGCGCTGAGCGGACACATCATTAACCTGCGCCTCCGCAATTGGCGTGCTGAAAAGCAACACCAAACAGACCGCCAAAATAAGATTTTGATAAAAAACCTTCAATTTCTTGAATTTCTATTCAGAGTTCTGGCCCAATCTACCGCCTAGTTGGATATTCGTACCCATCCTCCATGTCGAATATCTGGGGAACATGGCAACAATGTGGAGTATAGATTAGATCTATTCAAAACTATTTTACTAAATCTTGCGTCCCGTCATGTAGCCCGGCATTTATTTGGTTTCGTATAAAGCTGGATCCCGACCTTGGCTGTCATGGATCAATTTAAACATGGCAGGGAACTAAGTGCCGAAAGCAAAACCAAAGTGCAGGTCAGTATAGTGTAACCAAATGGTTGGACGTTGAATCCTATTTGGGCTTTTTCTGTGCGTGCTTTTCATGCATGACGTTGCCGACAATGTAAAACCAAAGTTCACGCCGATTTCCCGTCAACAGATAGAGCTTCGGCGGGGGTAAGAGAGAGAATCGAATGCCTAGCCTCGATAGTTTCAAGTCACGCCGCAAAATAAAAATCGGTAGTAAAACATTTGTCTATTTTAGTTTGAAAGCAGCCGAGAAGAATGGTCTCAAAGGAATTTCAAAGCTTCCTAATTCGCTAAAGATTCTACTTGAGAATCTGTTGCGCTTTGAGGACGGTAAAACTGTCACCAAGAGTGATATCAAAGCAGTTGCCCAATGGGTCAAGAAACGTTCATCAACTCGTGAAATAGCATTCCGGCCTGCCCGCGTTTTGATGCAGGATTTTACCGGTGTGCCCGCAGTGGTTGATTTGGCTGCGATGCGCGATGCGATGTCAGCACTAAACGGTGATCCCGAAAAAATTAACCCGCAAACTCCAGTTGATCTCGTAATCGACCACTCCGTAATGGTGGATTCATTCGGCACGAAAGATTCATTCAAAAAAAACGTCACACTGGAATATGAGCGTAATGCTGAACGCTATGCGTTTTTACGCTGGGGCGGCGGGGCCTTTAATCGTTTTCGTGTCGTTCCGCCTGGCACCGGCATTTGTCATCAAGTCAATCTAGAACATCTCGGTCAGACTGTCTGGACCGACAAAATAAAAGAGGCAAAAACCACTATTCAATATGCTTATCCTGATACGGTTGTCGGAACAGATTCGCACACAACGATGATTAATGGCCTCTCTGTATTAGGATGGGGCGTTGGCGGAATCGAAGCTGAAGCGGCCATGCTAGGTCAGCCAATTTCGATGCTCATTCCCGAAGTCATTGGGTTCAGGGTCACCGGTAAACTGCCCGCCGGTTGTACGGCAACCGATCTTGTTCTCACGGTGACTGAGATGTTGCGCAGACGCGGTGTTGTAGGAAAATTCGTCGAGTTCTTTGGCTCTGGACTTGCCGACATGCCGCTTGAGGACCGCGCGACAATTGCCAATATGGCGCCAGAATATGGCGCGACGTGCGGTTTTTTCCCGGTCGATGGTGAGACAATAAGGTATTTAAAAGCGACGGGGCGTAAGCCATCCAGTATTGCACTAGTCGAAAAATATTCTAGAGCCCAAGGCTTGTTCCTTACCGCACGTGCTGAAGAGGCGGTCTATACTGACACGCTTCATCTTGATCTTTCTGATGTTGTGCCCAGTTTGGCCGGCCCAAGGCGACCGCAAGATCGCGTCGCGCTGGACGCTGTTGGAACCGAATTCACCGCTGCGATGAAAGACCTTTTCAAGAAAGAGGGAGACGAGAAAAACAAAGTAGCCGTCAAGGGGGCGGGTTTTTCGCTTTCCCATGGTGATGTCGCAATCGCGGCGATTACCTCTTGTACCAATACGTCTAATCCATATGTCATGTTAGGTGCAGGTTTGATTGCACAAAAGGCGGTCAAGCTTGGGCTCAAAGTAAAACCTTGGGTGAAGACCTCTTTAGCGCCTGGAAGTCAGGTGGTGACCGATTATCTCGCCAAATCAGGGCTCAACAAACCGCTCAACAGGCTCGGTTTCAATCTTGTTGGCTATGGTTGTACATCGTGCATCGGTAATTCTGGTCCGCTTCCAAATCCGATCGCCAAAGCTGTCGTCGACGGCGATCTGGTTGTCTCCTCGGTGCTGTCTGGAAACCGCAATTTTGAAGGCCGCGTTCATGCTCAAGTAAGGGCCAATTATTTAGCCTCACCCATGCTAGTTGTGGCCTATGCGCTCGCGGGCAATATTAAAATCGATTTGACCAAAGAACCCCTGGGTTATGATTCAAAAAAACGTCCAATCTATTTGAAGAATTTGTGGCCGAGCTCAAAAGAGATCGCCGATACTGTCCGTAAATGTGTAACCCCGTCTATGTTCCGCAAACGATATGCCAACGTATTTAGTGGGACGGCTGCATGGAAGAAGGTAAAGATCAATAAGGGGAAGAATTACAAATGGGCTCCCAATTCTACCTATGTGAAGAGTCCACCCTATTTTCATGGCATGACAATGGATCCAGCAACCCTTCGTGACATTAAGGCTGCGCGTATTCTTGGGTTGTTTGGTGATTCAATCACGACCGATCACATTAGTCCGGCTGGCTCGATTAAGAAGGATAGCCCTGCAGGGAAATATTTGGTTACGAATGGTGTAGCGCTGGCGAATTTTAACTCTTATGGCGCGCGCAGAGGTAATCACGAAGTGATGATGCGTGGCACATTCGCTAATATACGTATTCGCAATGAAATGATGGGTGGTGCCGAGGGCGGCAACACAATTTACTATTCCTCTTCGTCTGCTAAAGGCGATGAGATGTCGATCTATGACGCCGCAATGAAGTATCAGTCCAATAATGTCCCAACAATTATTGTTGCAGGTAAGGAATATGGCACAGGCTCATCAAGAGATTGGGCCGCGAAGGGGCCACGCCTTCTCGGTGTAGGCGCGGTTATTGCGGAAAGTTACGAGCGCATCCACCGCTCGAACCTCATCGGTATGGGTGTGTTGCCGCTTGAATTTACCGGCGGAAAAACACGTGCCAACTATGCCATTACCGGACGAGAGACAATTGACATCACTGGTATTGCCAGCGGAATTAAGCCGCGTCAGGAAATTATCGCACGAATTACCTATTCAGATGGCAAGACCGCAACACTGCCTTTGATCACCCGGATCGACACGCTTGACGAGGTCGCCTATTTCGAAAATGGCGGTATTTTACACTATGTTCTACGCAATCTGTTGGCGGCGTAAATTAGGCGATGTTCGCGTATGAGTGCTCGGGTTGTTCTCTTTGGACTTTTCACTTTGCGTCAGACCTCACTACGTCGTGAAGACTTTTGGGAGCATAGCTAATCCTTATTTGCCAGCTGCGCGATCTGTTCGCGCATGGCGGCGAGCTGGTCTTTCAATTCAGCGATTTCTTCATCGCGCGGGCCATTGTCTGAGGGTGGCGTCTTGGGGTTGGCTCCGGCGCGCGCATTTGTCGGCGCGTCTGTACCGCCAAAGGGCGTGAACATCCGTATCGCTTGTTCGAACATCTGTATATTTTTTTGGGTCATGTTTTCGAAGTCTTTGATACCTATGTCTTTGAAATTGAGTTGACCGCCAAGGGCATCGGTGAATTTCTGCCGCATATACTCTTGATTGCGGGTGAAGTTTTCCATCGACATTTCGAGATAGCTCGGCAGGAAAGACTGAAGGGAGTCGCCATAAAAACGGATAAGCTGGCGCAAAAACTTGATCGGCAGAAGATGTGGCCCGTTGTTTTCCTCGTCGAAGATGATTTGCGCCAATACCGAGCGTGTTATGTCTTCGCCGCTGCGCGCATCGTGCACTTCAAATTCCGTTCCTGCTCTGACCATCTTCGCCAGATGCTCGAGGGTTACATAGCTAGAGCTCTGCGTATTATAGAGCCGCCGGTTCGCGTATTTTTTGATAATAATCGGGCCGCTGGCCCCGGCTTTTGCGTCACTCAAGAATCTTACCTTCAAAAATTGGAGACGTTCTAAGTCTTTTTGCGCCCAAGCAGGCACTTAGCGGCCACGCCTTTATTTCCTCGACCCCATAACACACTGGAGATATGGGCAAAGTCCAGCATCTTTTCTGCGGTGCAGCAATTCATTTGACGGCGGATGAGCCGAAGCCTAAACGCAGGCCTTAGAAGCACAAATGGTTAGTATTATGACAGATGTGGTGATTGTAGCGGGTGCGAGGACACCAGTAGGTAGTTTCAACGGTGCATTTGCCAAGATTCCTGCGCATGATTTGGGCTCGGTGGCGATAAAAGCCGCATTGGAGCAGGTAAAATTGGACCCTGATGAGGTAACGGAGGTGATACTGGGCCAGGTGCTGACTACAGGACAAGGGCAAAATCCGGCTCGCCAGGCGGCCCTCAATGCCGGCATTACGAAGGAATCGTCAGCCTGGCTGGTCAACCAGATTTGTGGCTCTGGCTTGCGTGCAATTGGGCTGGGCTATCAGGCCATTCGCAATGGCGATGCCGAGATCATCGTCGCCGGTGGACAGGAATCGATGAGCATGTCGCAACATGCCGCATATCTTCGTGGCGGAACCAAATTCGACTCCTTGTGCTTTGCCGACACTATGATCAGCGATGGTCTCACCGATGCCTTTTACAATATTCACATGGGCATCACCGCTGAAAATGTTGCGCGTGAGTTTCAGATCACTCGTGAAGAACAAGACCGTCTCGCCGTCGCTTCACAAAACAAAGCAGAAGCGGCACAGATGACAGGAAAATTTAAAGACGAAATAGCGCCCGTCACGATTAAGGAAAGACAGGGTGAGCGCATTGTGGATACCGATGAATATATTCGCGCGGGCGCCACTTATGAAAACGTCTCCGGGCTCCGTCCTGCTTTTACAAAGGATGGTACGGTCACGGCCGGCAACGCCTCGGGTTTGAACGACGGCGCGGCTGCTCTTGTATTGATGGCGGCGGTAGACGCAAAGAAGCGAGGCCTTACCCCGTTGGCACGCATTGTCTCATTTGCCAGTGCGGGTGTCGATCCAAAGATTATGGGGACTGGGCCTATTCCTGCTTCGCGCGCGGCCCTGAAGAAAGCCGGTTGGTTTGTCAATGAACCTGATCTGATCGAGGTCAATGAAGCTTTTGCGGCGCAGGCCTGCGCGGTCAACAAAGATTTGGGTTGGGACACTGACAAGGTAAATGTTAATGGCGGCGCCATTGCAATTGGGCATCCTATCGGCGCTTCGGGTGGCCGTATTCTTGTTACCTTGCTGCATGAGATGGTGCGCCGCGACGCCAAAAAGGGACTAGCAACCATGTGCATCGGCGGCGGTATGGGCGTGGCAATTTGCATCGAACGTTAAGCAGAATTTTTTTGAAAGGAAGTATTATGGCACGTGTTGTCATGGTTGCCGGTGGAGCCCTTGGCATCGGTAGATACGATTTCCATTGCACTAATGTGCCTGCCCGAAACTGTTAGGCCGTAACATTTGAAAAAATCACTAAATAAAATCAAAGCCATAGACCTCGCATGTGAGCGGGGCGGGCGAGCTATTTTTCGTGATTTGAACTTTTCATTATCGCGTGGCGCTACGCTTTCGCTTGAAGGTGCGAATGGTGCAGGAAAAACCTCAGCCCTTCGCATCATGGCCGGCCTTCTAAGCCCTAGCGCTGGAGAGATATCTTTCCAGGGTGTCGATTGTGAAGTAACCGACGGTGAAGAACGCGGACGTTTTGTCGGCTGGCTTGGGCATCTTGACGGTATCAAAAATCAGATGACGGTGTTGGAGAACGCACAATTTTTCGCAGCGCTCTATGCATCGTTGGGTAATGTAGGACGAACGCTGGAGCGTATCGGTCTTTCGCGGGCCCTTAATCTTCCCGTGCAGTATCTCTCTGCAGGTCAGCGCCGCCGGCTTGCACTGGCACGCCTTATTCTTTCAAACCGTCAGCTGTGGCTATTGGACGAACCCTTAGCCGCATTAGATGGTGCGGGCAAAGGACTGATGGCTGCACTCATTAAAGAGCATTGCGAAGCAGGCGGCATAACCATTGCTGCGACGCATGATCCTTTGGGTATTGATGCCGAATGTCTTGTCATGGGTGCTCCATGAGTCCGGCGCGCGCACTTCTTCGTCGTGATATCATGCTGGCTTTTCGCGCTGGTGGCGGCGCAATGCTCGCAGTTGCCTTTTTCGGAACCATCGCTGCATTAGTGCCGCTTGGTGTCGGTGCTGATCTACCACTTTTGAGTCGTATTGCCGGAGGCATTCTCTGGGTGGCGGCAGCACTCTCTGCGCTTCTCTCGCTTGACCGATTGTTCCAGGCTGATTTTGAAGATGGCGGTCTCGATCTTATCGCGCTCTCACCACTTTCGCTGGAGGCGGCAGCCGGGCTAAAAATTCTTGCGCATTGGCTCACAACGGGCTTGCCTCTCACTTTGGTTTCTCCACTCTTGGCCCTTTTCTTCAATTTACCTGCAGAAGGTTATGTAGCGCTCATCGGAGGGCTTGCCATTGGCACGCCTGCTTTGAGCGCAGTGGGTGCGATTGGAGCGGCGCTGACACTCTCGGTACGCCGTGGAGGGCTGATCCTTGCGCTTATCGTGCTACCCCTGGTGACGCCGGCAGTGATTTTTGGCTCTGGCGCGGTGCTGACTGCGTTGGAAGGCGGTGGAACAGCGGCAATCCTCTTTTTAGGTGCATTTTCGCTCGGTGCGGTGGCACTTTCGCCTTTCTCAGCTGCTGCGGCAGTCCGTCTCAATCTTGCAGGATAGGCCTTGTCGAGCCGTATCACATCATGCTCTGGATCAACCCATGACTGCGCTTTCGTTCTCCGCTCGCCTCACGGCGCTGGCTAACCCAAAACGGTTTCTGGATATTTCCGGCGTCTTGTTGCCATGGACAGCCATCGCGGCCCTGCTTTTTCTTTCCGCGGGCTTCTATATGGCGCTGTTCACTACGCCGCCTGACTATCAGCAAGGTGAGACGGTCAAGATTATGTTTGTCCATGTCCCGGCCGCGTGGATGGGCATGTTTGTGTATGGCGTTATGGCAGCAGCAGCCTTTACCGGGCTGGTTTTCAAGCATCCTTTGGCTGATATGTCCGCTAAAGCGGCCGCGCCTCTCGGTGCTGCTTTTACCGCCCTAGCTCTTTTTACCGGTGCGTTATGGGGCAAGCCGATGTGGGGAACTTATTGGGTTTGGGACGCCCGGCTGACGTCTGAACTTATCTTGCTCTTTATTTATCTCGGCTATATCGCGCTTTGGGATTCTATCGAAGATCCAGTACGCGCTGCAAAGGCAACCGCCGTTCTGGCGCTGGTTGGCGCAGTCAATTTGCCGATCATTCACTTCTCAGTAGATTGGTGGAATACGCTACATCAACCGGCGTCCCTTTTACGAGAAGGCGGTCCGGCCATTCATCCCGCCTTTTTGTGGCCGCTCCTGACCATGGCAGTTGGTTATAATATTCTTTTTGTTTGGCTGTTGTTACTCCGTATACGAACAGAAATTTATCACCGCCGTGCCCGTTCACTTATGCTTGTCCAAGGAGCGGGCCCATGAGTGCGTTTTTTGATATGGGTGGTTATGGCGCGTTTATTTGGCCTAGCTACGCCGCAACTGTGTTAGTTCTTGGCCTCACAATCGCGTTCAGTGTCTCGGCACATGCGCGCGCGAAAGCTGAAATCCGGCGCCTGGAAGACCAGACAAAGGGAGGGCCATCGTGAATAAATTTGTATTTCTTGTTCCTATTACGGTGTTTATTGGAATAACTGCCTTCTTCTATGCTGGCCTTCAAGGCGGCCCACCCACTATCCTGCCCTCTCCTTTGGTTGGAAAGCAGGCGCCAAGTTTTGAGATGGAGGCTTTGGCTCCAGAGTTCACAAGCTTTACGTCCGAAGATCTTGCCAGTGGAAAACCAGTGTTGGTGAATTTCTGGGCTTCCTGGTGCGCGCCTTGCCGCATCGAAGCGCCGATACTCGAGGAGTTGGCGTCACGCGAAGGCATGATTCTTTACGGTGTTGATTATAAGGACGAGGTGGAATTCGCACGTAATTTTCTCGATGAATTTGGTAACCCATTCGTGCATATCGCAGCTGATAAGGACGGGCGCGGCGCAATCGAGTGGGGCGTAACCGGTTTTCCGGAGACTTTTGTCGTCGATGGCGATGGTGTCATTCGCGCCCATTATGTCGGTCCGCTAACCGATCAAGTGGTCGAAGATATCATCCTACCCGCCGCCGGAAGGTAAGCCTGCCAAAAAGGCCCATCCAAGATTCCTTGAGAGCTTACCCCTAGCTGACTATCCAGAGGCAATGCCTGTCATTGCTGCAGATTAAGATGCCGAATGGGATTTTTCCTACGGCTCGGGTAGGCCAGGAAATGCAAGGCCCGATATATCAGAACGTGCTCAGGCTTGCAGTTTGCAGCTAGCGCTGGCGCCGCCCCGAGGCCCTGCGGGACGGCGGCGAAAATGTATCGCCAGCCTCGGCAGCAGCCACAATGGACGAAAGCATGCGGGAAAATTTGGCCCGATCGCTGGCCGGAATTGCAGACAAAAGAGCTCGTTCTACACGGTCA
>Ga0315338_1004589_pt1 | contig 10724 bp, 9 predicted proteins | sample ASW8metaG_FD_204518 | JGI IMG/M metagenome (GOLD analysis project Ga0315338, IMG submission 204518) | Ammonia-oxidizing marine archaeal communities from Monterey Bay, California, United States - ASW #8 | ecosystem: Environmental > Aquatic > Marine > Coastal | place: USA: California | collected...
ATTCTAAGAGTAGTAGGGGCGGCATTGAGTACATCGATAGTGATACCGATTGGAGCGGGAGTCCTCACGGGCATCTTCGCTTTCGTTCTTGGAGACGCAGGGGGTTACCGGCAATACCTTGCGGTTACTGCTCACTCGTTTTTCATTCCGGCCCTTGTGGGGCTCTTTATCATGCCTCTCAAGATCGCGACTCAAGACCTTCAGTTAACGCTTAACCTTGGAAGTTTCTTTTTCTTTCTTCCCTCTGGGTACTGGCTTAGTGTGCTCACAGCTATGGACCTGACTCAGATATGGTCGTCACTAGTTATTGCCCAAGGAGCCCACTGTATCGACAGGAGAAGGAGTTTCACGAGTGCCGCTGTAATCCTTTTGAGCCTGATGTTAGCTATGGCGCTTATAATTGGGCGCTTGATGCCAAGCTAAGTACTGACGCATGAATACTCCTCGCCCGAAAGTGATCGGATGGGTAATCGTTGGTACATCGCTGACAGCAGCTGTATTCCACTTGTATGCTGCGGGCGTATCACCATTTACAGCACTTGTCCAGCGACCGGTCCATCTCGCATTGATGGCAACTCTAGGTTTCTTGGGCGTGGGTGTGCAGTTTCACCAGCGCTCAAGAAAAGAAGGGGAGCTTGATCAAGAATCCGGGTCACCTCGCATCGGCCCGCTCAATTGGGTGCTTGCTGGCCTATCGGTACTGGCATGTCTCTATCTTGCCTCTGAGAACCAGGAACTTGTAAGTCGTTCTGGTAATCCCACGGCCCTGGACTTGGTCGCTGGCGGCATGATGGTGGTCTTAGTACTGGAACTTGCTCGTCGAGCAACGGGGTGGGGTCTGGTTACTGTATGCATCATGGCGCTGGTCTATGCAGTCAGTGGCCCATACCTCCCTGGCTTTCTTGCTCATCGCGGGTACGGAGTCACTCGGATTGTGGAGCAGCTCTTTCTCTCAACCGAGGGAATATGGGGTGTGCCTCTCGGTGTCTCTGCGGATTTCGTCTATCTCTTTGTTCTTTTTGGTGTCGTCCTGGATACCGCAGGTGGGGGCGCCCTACTTATTGCGTTAGCAAATAAGGTGGCGGGGAGGACTCGAGGTGGCCCCGCTAAGACGGCGGCAGTAGCGAGTGCGTTTATGGGCTCACTGTCGGGTAGCGCAGTCGCAAATGTCGTAACGACAGGCACATTCACTATTCCCCTGATGAAGCGTGCAGGCTTCCGACCGTTTTTTGCTGGGGCGATTGAAGCAGCCGCAAGCACGGGTGGCCAATTAATGCCACCTGTGATGGGAGCCGGAGCCTTCATTCTCGCTACCTGGACGAATATCCCGTACTTGGAGGTTGCTGCTGCAGCTGTCATTCCGGCAATCCTATACTACGCAGCCCTTTTGGCCGCCATCCACTTCCGAGCTTCTGCAATGGGTATCGAGCCGGTCAGGGAAGTAGCCCCAGAGAAGATAAGAGATAAACTGCATTTATTATTACCCCTGGGGGCCATAGTGCTGCTGCTGGCCATGGGGCGCTCACCGATGAGGGCAGCTTTTTGGGGAGTGACATCCGCTTTAGTCATGGCATGTCTTCGACCCACCACACGGCCCTCATTGCCTGAATTGGGCGAGGTGATGGAACGTGGGGGTCGTGGTGCTGTTCAGGTCGCTGCGGCATGTGCTGCAGCCGGGATTGTGGTAGGCGTGGCGTCACTGACGGGTATTGGCCTCCGGATGTCGGAACTAATAGTGACGATTTCGGGCGGTAATCTTTTAGCAGCTCTCATGCTCACAGCGATAGGCTCAATTATTCTTGGTATGGGGCTCCCGACAACTGCCGCATACGTTGTCCTTGCAGCTTTGGGTGCTCCTGCGCTGGTGCAACTCGGCGTTCCGCTGCTTGCAGCCCATCTATTTATTTTCTACTTCGGCTGTATTTCCAATGTGACACCTCCGGTTTCTTTGGCGGCGTTTGCAGCCGCAGGTATTTCCGGGTCGCCGGCGCTCAAGACGGCTGTATCTGCCGCGCTCCTTGCAGGGGCGGGATTCCTGGTGCCGTTTATGTTTGTATACGGGCCGGAACTACTTCTAATAGGCAGCCCTGTCGAAATTATGCTGGCTTTTGTGACGGCGCTATTAGGCGTCATTGCACTCGCATCTGCAGGTATGGGATATGCCCGCCGCGCGCTCAGGGTTTGGGAACGAGCGATCGCTATATGCGCTGCCCTATTCTTAGTTTATCCCGGACTCCCAACAGATGCCGTCGGCTTGCTTCTATTAGCGTTCATCTTTACTTCCCGTCGTTGACCTACAGTCAAACCATTGTTTGTTAATTAGAATGGACGTCACTTCCATAGCTTGATTCAAATGCGAGTTGGTCGAGTGAAAATACTGTGTAATAAACCCGTCACTTCTCTGTTGGCATGCCTCTTTTTATTGGCTGGCTGTGGAGATGGGCAGCAATTCTTGTCATTGGGGACTGCTGGGACCGGAGGGATCTATTATCCCCTTGGTGGTGCGTTGGCGAGTCGTATGTCGCTGGCTGATCCTATAAGGCAGTACACTGCAGAGGTTAGCGGTGGTTCAGTAGAGAACATCAATCGACTTGCTGATGGCCAGATGGACCTTGGGATGGTTCTGGCAGTTACTGCGTACCAAGCGCAATTCGGTTCCGGAGACATGGAACCCGTACCCGGACTCAGGATTGTTGCTCCACTGTATCCGAACCTCACCCACGTTATGGTTCCGCGAAATTCCACAGATGTGGGGATTGGTGATCTCGGAGGCAAGAGAGTTTCTGTGGGTCCTCCAGGAAGTGGCACAGAACAGATGGCTCGCCACCTGTTGGCAGCACACGGTTTAACTTACGAGGACCTGGAACCCCGCTACCTATCTTTCAGCGAATCTTCGTCAGCACTCCGGGATGGAGCTATTGATGCAGCGGTGATTTCTGTGGGTTACCCCGCTGCTGCCGTGCTTGAAGCGACAACCATCGCAGGTGTCCGACTGCTACCGGTCGATCCTGAAATTGTGACGTCGATGAGAGAAGAGCATCCTTACTATTCGGTTGCTGAGATTCCAGCCGGAGCCTATCCGGGAGTGGACGAAACCCTCACAACAGCGGCAGTACATAATTGGATTGTTGCTATGGATACATTGGATGATGAGGTGGTTGACATCCTGCTGAACATTCTCGCGAATGACAGGGCATCACTGGAACAAGTACACGACATGGCTGCTCAGATTGACCTTGCTCGACTTTCAAGTGCACCGATCACGCTCCATGCTGCCACCGAGCGCTGGGTAATAGCGAGATAAATGTTGGTAGCTAGCGGATGTTCTAAGTCTTCCTTCTTGGTGGCTATGGCCTTGGCCGTCCTCGTTCCACAGGAGTCACTGACACAGGGTGTTCCGGATCCCCAGTTGTTGGACCGAATAACACCTGCAGATGCTGAATCAGATAATAAATCTGATAAGCTTGCTGAGGAGTTTTCGAATGAGGCCCTTGATGCTACCCGAAAACTCGGACCGATTGAAATCGACGGGCGTATCGATGAGCCAGACTGGCGAACGGCGAAAGTCTTCACCGGGTTCACAGCGAAGGAACCGGTAGAGGGAGAGCCAGCAAAAGATGATACCGAGGTGAGAGTTCTTCTCGGCGACGGGGCCATCTGGATTGGTGCTCGGATGTGGGATTCTGAGCCAGGGGAGATTGTGTCACGACTTACTCGGCGTGACTCCGATGGTATCTTCGACAAATTCTCTGTACATCTTGATCCAAATCATGATCATCTAACCGGTTATATCTTCTCGGTGAGTGTCGCGAATGTTCAGCGAGACCACTACCTGTATGATGACGACAAGCTAGATGGTGCATGGGATGCGGTTTGGTCCTCTGCAGTCCAGCAAGATGAGGAGGGCTGGTCAGCGGAGATCCGCATTCCGCTCTCCCAGATTCGTTATGAGGCGAGCGATGACCTCCAAACGTGGGGGATTAACTTCTTCCGCCGGCGTGTCGCTAGCGCGGAAGAGTCCTACTACGCTTTGCTCTCAAAACTCGAGAAAGGCATCGCGAGTCGGATGGCAGAAATGGAAGGCGTGCTCGTAGATAACCCGTCTCGACGCTTTGAGCTTCTGCCCTACGCCGTCAGTAGTCACCACAGTGCACCCGCTACCCCGGGCGACCCGTTTTTTGATGGCACTGCTACAAATGGGAGAATTGGTCTTGATCTAAGCTATGGCCTAGGGGCCTCGTTTACCCTAGATGCCACAATTAACCCTGATTTCGGTCAAGTAGAAGCCGACCCCGCAGTGATTAATCTCAGCGCATTCGAGACATTTCAAGGTGAGCGGCGCCCGTTCTTCGTTGAAGACGCACGGATCTTCGACTTCACACTGTCGGGCAAGAACAATCAACTCTTTTACAGCCGCCGGGTTGGCCGTGCGCCCCACGGTCGTGCGCCTTACGAAGCTGAGCACAGCCAGGTTCCTGAGAATGCGACAATTCTAGGTGCCGCAAAGCTGTCTGGAAGAACTACTAAGGGCCTTTCGATTGGCGTTCTTGGTGCGGTTACCGGAGATGAGTTCGGCCAGGGAGTTTTTGCTGACGGATCAGAAGATAAGTTCCTTGTCGAACCTCGGTCTGAGGTAGGGGTGCTGAGTCTCGCAAAAGACTTCGGCGATGGGGCTTCACAGGTTCGGGCCCTTGTGAGCGGCTTACGTCGTGCTCTCCCCAGCGATGAATCCTATAACTGGCTTGCATCATCAGCTTTTAACGGGGGCCTCCGACTCGACCATCGGTGGCGGAGTGGGAAGTATGGAATGTTCGCTTTTGTGACGGGCAGTCACGTGCGAGGGGCAGAAGAAGCGATTACAAGGATTCAAAAGGCAAGTAATCACTACTTCCAGCGGCCAGATGTGACTCGGGCATCCTTAGATGAGACCGCCACTACAATTAGCGGACTAGCCTGGCGTTTGAATCTCGAAAAACGGGAAGGTGAGCACTGGACGGGATCAGTCTGGACTTCTCAGATCACAAACGGCTTCGAGATCAATGAATTGGGTTTTTATCCTACTGGAGAGCGCCTCGACGCTGGTGCAAGGATCAATTACAAGGAGATCGTGCCGGGACGATTATTTCGGGGCTATAGCTTTGGTGGTTGGACTTATCACAACTGGAGCCACGAAGTACTCGATGACTTCTGGTCTAGTGGATCATGGCGCGATGCCCGGGTCCGGGGTGCCTTTACTGCAAATGCTAACGGTCAATTCCTGAACTACTGGAATCTCCGAACTAGTGGGACGTATACACCTCGGGCGATGAGCCGGTCTGCCACTCGCGGCGGTCCAATGATGGTGCGTCCGGGTTCTACGAAGTGGTCGGTTAACCTAAGTAGTGATCGGCGGAAGGCGGTAAGCTTCGGCTCTCATTTTGAGATGGAGGATGACCGCCAGGGTGTCGGCGGTGGTTGGACGGTTCGGAGTGATGTGAAAGTTCAACCCTCCGAAAGACTTCAAGTTGTAGTAACTCCGAGGTATAACGAAGACAATTCAGGGCACCAGTATGTTGCTGCGACAGAAACCATGCCGTATGGCCCAACATTCGGAGTTCGTTACCTCTTTGCTGACCTTAGTCGGCGCACGGTATCAATGGAGACCCGATTAGATTGGACTTTCACTCCCCGGCTATCTCTGCAGCTTTTTGCACAGCCCCTGCTGTCTTCGGGTGACTACGTTCAGTACAAGCAACTGGCCACATCGAAGTCCTATGATTTTTTGGAATTCAATCCGGGAGCAGGCTCTAATACAGCAGGAGGGGTAGCTTGTCCAGGAATCTGCGACTTGGAAGGCAGGCAGTACGTCGACTTCGATGGTGATGGCACGGCGGATTATTCTTTCCGTGATAGAGACTTTAATGTACGCTCCCTTCTGGGCAACGCTGTCCTGCGTTGGGAATACAGGCCGGGTTCGACACTTTTCCTAGTATGGCAACGCAGGCAGTCTGATTATGCGTTCGCGGGGAACTTGGATTTCCAGAGAGACGTCACTGCACTGTTTGAGGCGCCGGCAGACAACAGATTCATTATCAAGATGAACTACTGGCTCGGCCTCTAAACAACCCTGAAACCCCAGTTGTTATTGACTCTTATCCAACTGGATAAGGTGGATATTTGAGGGTCATCCGGAGGGTGAAACTGGTCCTTCTCAGAAGGTCAACGTAATCTGAGAAGGTGGATTGTTTCAGGAGGTACAGTATGAAACGGATTCTATCGTTGATCGGTGTGGTTCTGGTGGTGGGGTGTGGATTGATAGACGGACCGTACGAGACTTACCACGACAACGGTCAGTTGAGGGAGAAGGGGACCATGAAGGATGGGAAGTGGGACGGACCGGTTGAGTGGTACCACGACAACGGTCAGTTATTCCAGAAGGGGACCTACAAGGATGGGAAACCAGACGGACCGTCTGAGACTTACCACGACAACGGTCAGTTGTCGGTGAAGGGGACCTACAAGAACGGGGATTTGGACGGACCATTTGAGAGTTACCACGAGAGTGGTCAATTGGAATCGAAGGGGACCTACAAGGACTACAAAAGGTGTGGTGAGTGGTTGGAAGAGGGTGAGACGGTCACCTACGACCTCCCCTGTTGAGAAGTCTGAAGGAGTAGTGAGATGAAACGGATTCTGTAGTTACCACCTTCAAGAGATCAATTATCAACCGTTATCAACGAGTTTGAAATACTAAAGTGTTATCAACGAACAACTTACCCGATAATGAACTACTGAGAGGGTCTTTAAGATGTCCGAGACCCATTGGTATCATTAACTTTCTTGAGGGTCATCAACGGTTATCAACAGTTATCAACGGGTTCTAAAATATAAAATGTTGTCAGACAACGACTTACCCGATAGTAAACTACTGGATCGGACTGTGAGGATTCCTATAGGCTCTGCTGTTTTTGGTTGCTATACGACGCATCACCGAGTTTCTGCCGATGACCAGGAGTATTTCGGGTGAGAATCAACCCTGGGTGGATAGTCGGTTTTGTAATGCTAATGGCTCTCTTGCCGATGATGTACAAGCTGGTGGTGGGACTCATAGCGGTTGGGTTTGTGGTTAACCGCTTTCTAACCAAGATCATAGGATGGGTGGATACGGGAAGTCGTGTTAAGGCAATGGTTGATGACCTGAACGAAAAGAACGAAAACGAAATCATAATTGAGGATTCCGAGTAGATTTACTCAGATCAAGTCCCTCAACAGATTTTTTGCCAGTTGTGTCTAGTTTTCGCCTGAAAACCCGTTTTTCGGCATGTCTGGGATAATGCGCAGAGCATTCTCGTAGTAGATCTTTCGGAGCACGTCATCGGGTAGTCCCATTCCATAGAGTTTCCAGAAGGCGTGGTAATCCCTGTAGTAGTCGAAGTACTCGTCTTCTGTCTCAAATACCCGCCAATAGTAGGGGTATTCATCGGGTTGGAATGAGTCCTTACCAAATAGGATGCGGTCCTGATACTTGATGAAGAAGTCGCGTGCAAAACGGGGTTGTCTCCCTAGGTCATAAAGCACTGCACCGACTTCTGCATAGACATTTGGAAAGCGGTCGAAAAGTTCGCCCAGCCTACCCAGGTCTTGTGTGTACCAACTCATATGAGCCAGCACCCACGTTGTAGTTGGATGTCTTTCAAGCATGCGGTCACGTTCCTCCATTAGTTCATTAAATTCTGGGAAACGTGAACGATCATTAAAGCGACGGTTGGGAAAGAGTGCCATCTCAAGCCAACGCTCATTCTCAAAGTCGAGGGGTTCGAAGAACTCTGCTGGGTCACCCGTATGCACGAATACCGGGATCCCTAAGCGGCCAGCGGTTTGCCACACAACGTCGAGTTCCGGGTCATCCATTTGTAAGCGGCTACCATCAGCCTTCCGCGTAAGAAGTCCGAACCCCTTGTTAATTTCACCAATACCAACTGCTCCAGCAGTGACGTCTTCTTCCAACTGAGATGCGATCCGAGCGCCAGATCCTGGGCCAACACTTCGGAGGTCAACCGTGGTGAAAAAAACGAATCGGTCTTGCATTCCTGCAGCCCGGACTGCCTGAATTTGCCGTGTTAATGAGGTTCCAGAACTTCCTCGAGCCTGGACCATGACCTGAAGGTTCAGTTCGTCCATTGCTGTGACGACACTCTGGATGGTGCCGGGACTATTGAGTGCAGGAGGGTGGCCGTGGAAATCCACAACTGGGAACTTGGCTTGGGGGACCTCGTGTTCTGGTACCACTAGGGTTGATTGAGGTTTGTACTCCAGGATTGTTGGTGGCGGAATCTGTGGAGTACGGCTCCGTCTGTTGATCTGGGCCTGGCTTTGTGCATTTGGAATGCAAAGTGAAAGGAAGAAAAAGAGGAAGGCCAGGCGGATCGTCATAGTTCTATTCGCATGAATTTGGAGAAGGCGTGAACGGATACTGTAGGTGAAAAGCTAAGGCAACCTCAGTGGTCTACTGCGATTCCCATTACTTCAAAGCGCGCCTCCCGTAGTAAGGTGCCAGATCCGAGAAAGGCTCGTGCTGGGAATTCAGCTGAGAAGTAAGTCCGGTACACTTCATTAAACGTGTCATAGAAAGCCACGTCTGAGCAATAAACTTGAACTAACACAAGGTCGTCCATGGTCATACCGGCAGCCTGAAGTTGAGCCCGTATGTTATTCAAGACATTTCTGGCTTCCACATCTGCTGCTGCAGGCACCTCACCATCTGCATCCAACCCTAACGTGCCTGAGATATAGAGTGTGTTCCCTGCTAGTACCGCACCGCTGAATGGCCCCCCGCTTTCGTTCACTGTGCGAGGATTGATGTAAGTGACCTCTTCTTGTGCAGCGAGCTTAGCTGAAGAGAGTCCAAGAAACACAGCAACGAATGTGAAGAAATATAGTTGGGTTCTCATGGCGCTAGACCTGAGGAGAGGAAGGTTTGGTTGCATTGACATAGGATGCTAGAAGCTGGAGCCCCTAGATGGCAACGCTACTCGAGACGAGAAACGGTGTTTGCTTATCCTAAGATCTTAAGTGCGGGGAAGGTGGTATCAGTGCAACTCTTGCCCAGGTGCGCGATGCTTGCTAGGCATCCCGACCCTGGTTTTCGTCCAGCTAGTCAACATGTACAGATTTTTGGTCTGGCAAGAACAAAGTTCGGGCGATCTACTGACTAAGTGTCCGCTGCTGAACATTCAAAGAGTAACTGGAGATTAATAGAGATGTGCCCTCTAATAAATCATGAGAACCTAGCGTGAGTAGCCGCACCGCTGTTGTGCTGCTGGGGTTCGGGGAGCCGGAGAGTGTGGACCAAGAGGAAGTCACCGGTTTCTTGGAGCGGATTTTTCTAGCAAACGCCAGTTTAGAGGATGAAAGTCCCGGAGGTGCGGAAGCTAGGGCACGGTTCTTAGCCGATGCACGTGCGCCAGCGCTGACAGAAATATATCGGACGATAGGTGGCTCCCCTCTAATGCCTCAACTTCAAGCCAAGCGCGAAGGCTTGGAGAAAGAGTTGGCCCGGCGTAATCTGGCAATACCGGTCACGTTGGGCACTCAGTTTCTGACTCCGTCAATCAGTGATGCTGTGTTATGGTGTCAGGAGAATGAGGTTGAACGAATAGTTGGCCTTACCACGTATCCAGTGTGTGGCCGGTCAACGACGGTAGCTTCTCTCGACGAGCTTTCGAGAGAGGTGGACGCCCGGCAGGGCTTTGCCCAAGTCGTTGCTGTTGGCGGTTGGCATGCGCATCCAGATTTTGCTGCGATTTGGGAGATAGCAATCAGAGAGTATGCTCAAAGCGCGGGAGTGGATTTACTCGAACCGGGCTCACTCCTCTACTTCAGCGCACATGGCACCCCTCTCAAGTATCTGGAAAGGCTGCCGTACACACACTATGTAGAAGCTCTGTGCTATGCTATCGCCAATTCCCTTGGGGATGTGAAGTACGTCCTCGGGTACCAAAACCACGGCAACCGGCCCATCCCCTGGGTAGAGCCCGATAATGAGACACTCATGTCTAGCTTGGATGCGGATCGGGTTGTGGTTGTCCCGATTAGCTTCATACAAGAGCAATCCGAAACACTCTCGGAGCTGGACCACGACCTATCTGATCTCGCGGGATCTCAGGGGTTAGATTTTTATCGGGTTCCAGTACCTCATGATTCACCTGCACTGCTGGAGCTTATGGCAGATTTAGTGGAAGCAGCATTGGCATCCCCCGGGGCCGAGCTCTTACGGGGTTGCAATTGTAACCCCGGAGCCTGGTGCACAAATGGGGGTGTGAATGAATCCTGAATCCAAGGGGGTCTTGAAGTGGACGCTCTGGAGTGCTTTACTGTCGTTCGCTGCTTTCGCTGGTGTAACGGCCACACAGGCCGTAGCTGAAGGGGGAAGCCCCATAGAACATTGGGGTGTGATCGTTGCACTGGGCGTTATCGGCGGTACGGTCGGCGGACTCGTCGGCCCCATGATTCGCGGCATAAGCTTGCGCTTCAGGAAGCGTTGAGCGGATCTGTCGCCCAGTCACGGGAATCTTTACCCTACCGACCATGCCAAAACCGACACCCGCCAGCGAAACCAGTGCTACGCTTCTAGTACTGGGTGCGAGTCATCATACATCCAGCGTGGATCGCCTCGGATCTTTCGCACGTGGTGCGGAACGATTACGTCGACGATTTGAAGACTCCTGGGAGGGCGGCTCAGAGCC
>Ga0315338_1004590_pt1 | contig 10721 bp, 5 predicted proteins | sample ASW8metaG_FD_204518 | JGI IMG/M metagenome (GOLD analysis project Ga0315338, IMG submission 204518) | Ammonia-oxidizing marine archaeal communities from Monterey Bay, California, United States - ASW #8 | ecosystem: Environmental > Aquatic > Marine > Coastal | place: USA: California | collected...
GCTTTCCCACCGCCGGCGACGGCGCGGTATGCGTCTCCAAAGTGACACCATCTTTCTGCCGTCCCCTAAAGCCCTAATAAAAGTATAGCTTACGAAGGGTTGGAAACATGCGTTAGAAACATGTGTTTCGATGCACGACCCGTAGGGCTAGTCCATCGAGCCGCCGGGCTGGAGGAACGGAACAGGGCCACCGCGCTGTCCGATATTCTTCGTCACGACAATGCAACCCCTGCTAGATGTTGTCTAGGGGTTGGAATGCCCTTATCCTAAGTTCCGAACAAGAAGCTACAACAAGAAGGTAGGGCCATGACGACCAGCAAAATTAGAATCAAAATGGGACCAATTGAAGTTGAGTACGAGGGCTCCGAGAATTTCCTCAAGGAGGAACTGTCTGAAATCCTAGCCTCTGTCTCGAAACTCTATCGAGAGAGCAGTGACACCACTGCCGCGCAGAACACAGGGTCGAATGCAGCATCCGCCGACGGTGAAACCGGCCGCGTAGTTGGAACCACGGCAACGATAGCTGCGCGACTAAAAGTCAAATCCGCGCCGGAACTCCTGATGGCCGCAGCGGCTCATCTTAGCTTGGTCGTCGGCAAATCCGAGTTCACCCGCCAAGAGCTTCTCGAGCAGATGAAGGGGGCCACCGGCTACTTCAAGGAGAGCCACACCAGGAACCTAACTCAGAGCATTTCGAGTCAGGTGAGAGCAGGCTCCCTCCTTGAGCCAAGCACAGGTAAGTTTGCTCTCAGCGCGAAGAAAAGAGCAGAACTAGAGACAAACCTTGTTTCCTGAAGCCGCTCTGAAGGATCTCCTCTCTCAGGATGAACTTAGTCGGACTGACAAGCTCTTGATAGTTCTTGCTGTCGAGGTAGATAACGCAAAAGCGGTCCAAGTTGTGCGGGATCTCGCGGTGAATGCAGGCCTTCGCGATGCGCGGAAGTGGAACGTTTCCGAACAGCTTCGGCGGGCAACCGGGTTATCCGTACTCACCAGCAACGGGTGGGAGCTGACGGCGAAGGGCCGTGAGCACGTTGCGAAAATCGCCGGCCCGCTAATGAATTCGCCAATCACGAAAACCGCATCATCACTTCGGACACATCTAGTGAAGATAGGGAATCCGGATAGCCAGGAATTTGTGGAGGAGGCCATTTCATGCTTTGAGGCTCGCCAGTACCGTGCGGCTGTCGTGCTTAGTTGGGTTGGTGCTATCGCGGTCCTCTATGACCACGTCCTTCACAATGATCTACCCGGATTCAACGCAGAGGCAGTCTCGCGAACGGCGAATAGCAAATATCCGTGGCAACCGGCAAAGACGGCGGACGAGCTTGCCCGAATGAAAGAAAGCGAGTTCCTGGTGGTTTTGGAAAAGCGTTCCATCATCGGAAAGAACGTGCGTCAGCAGTTGGAACACTGCCTCAAGTTACGCAACGGTTGTGGGCACCCCAACACGTTAAAGCTCGCCGAGCACGCTGTCTCGTCACACATAGAGATCCTTGTGCTCAACGTGTTCGCGAATTTTTGATTTTTTGAAGACCGGCTGGTCGCAACGCAAGCGATCTTGTTGGCTGCGTCTAACGCTCGCCACCCAGAAGAGCGCTCATCGATCCCGGAGAGAGCTTTGGCCCTTACGGACTTTATCACCGGCGTAACCGCGTGCTTCGTGTATGCACGGCGCCTCTTCTTCTTCGGGATGTGCGGTCCCGCCATGTTGGGTGGCGGGTCAGTTCGGGGCCAGTTATGAAGCTATGCTAGCGCAATCAATGGTTTACAGGCGAAAAGGGGATTCGAAATCCTTCGGTCAGCTCTTGAGCCTAGCCGTGTAGAATGGCGGCGGAAACGATTCTAAGTATGGTCTCAGGATCCGATCAGGGCATTATCGGCAGCTCAGTTTCGCACTACCGGATCAAAGGCTCGCTTGGCGCCGGTGCGATGGGCGATGTCTTCGAGGGCGAAGACGAGACGTTGCAGCGACGGGTCGCGCTCAAGACGATCCGCGCCGAGCACCGGTTGAAGGCTCGGTCCCGCGCCCGGTTCTTGCGGGAGGCACGGGTTCTCTCTCAGTTGGATCATCCTCATATCTGCCGGATCTTCGACTACGTCACCGGTGAGGATCGCGACTATCTCGTCTTGGAGTTCATCGAGGGCACCCGCCTGAGGGAGGCGCTCGAAGAAGAGCGTGCCGCGGGCGACAAGCTGCGGATCGCGGAGCAGATTGCGGACGTGCTCGTCGCGGCCCACGCGGCCGATGTCGTCCACCGCGACCTCAAACCCGAGAACATCATGCTCACCCCTGACGGTGAAGTGAAAGTGCTGGACTTCGGTCTTGCGCGCTCGGACGAGAATCTTCTCGACCCCATGAACCTGCTCGATTTCAACGAGGAGATGCCGACGCAATCGAGTGACGGCGGCGACGCTTTGACTGACGGCGATGTCGTTCCTAGCGAGATCGATACGCTCGGCGCGCCGGAAGACAATCGTTTGTGGACCGAGCTCGGTCGCATCGTCGGAACCCCCGCCTACATGAGCCCAGAGCAGGCCGGGGGTGAGCCGGCGACCACGGCGAGCGACATGTACTCGTTCGGTCTTCTGCTCCAAGAGCTCACAACCGGCGAGTCTCCCTACGACAGCGATGCCCCGTACCAGGACTTTCTCACGAGCGTGCGTAAGGGCGGCACTCGGCCAGTGTCGGGTTTGGCTCCGGATTTGATGGAGTTGATCCAACGGCTGAAGTCGCTCCCGCCGTCGCAGCGTCCCACTGCAGTTGACGCCGTTGCTGCGATCCGGCGCATCCAAGACAAGCCGCGACGGCGACTTCGACGACTCCTCGTCGGAGGCGCGGTCGCCGCCGTGCTCTTTGCGGGTGTCAAATACACGGTCGACCTCGGCCGCGAGCGGACGATTGCCGTGGAAGCTCAACGGGAGGCGGATGTCCGCCGCGCCCAAGCCGAAGGCCTCATTGAGTTCATGCTCGGCGACCTCAAGGAGAAGCTGGACGGCGTGGGACGGCTCGACATCCTCGACGATGTCGGGACCGAAGCGAGCGAGTACTTTGCCGCGCTCCCGGCCTCGGATCTGAGCGAGGAGGAGCTATTTCGGCGGATCAGCTCGCTCACGCTCATCGGCGAAGTCCACCACGGCCGCGGCAATTTGCCGGCGGCGCTTTCCGTCTATCGTGAGGCTTTGAGTTTGGCCCGCGACTTGAGCGAACAAGACCCGAACAAGGAGGAGTGGCAGCTCGCGCTGATCGAGGCGCATTTCGGCGTGGGTTGGATGCTGGAGTTGCAGGGCCAGCTAGGCGCGGCGCTTACCCACTTCGAGTCCTACCTCGAGATCGCGCGAGGCCTCGTGGCCCGCGATCCACGCAATCCAGATTGGCAAAAAGAGCTCCGTTACGGGCACAACAACATCGCGACGCTCGTGGAGCTGCAAGGGGAGTTCGAACGCGCGCTTGCGGATCTTCGCAAGGCGCTTGCCATCGTGCAGGCTCTAGCTGCCTCCAAGCCGCAGGACTTGGATCTTCAGCTGGATCTCTCGATTTCCCATGCCCACGTCGGCCGCGTGCTCGCGAGCTTGGGCCGATTTGACGAGGCACGCGAGCACTTCTCGCAGCAGCTGAACATTCGTCAACGCTTGGTCGCGGCAGACAACGCGAACACCATTTGGCAGATGTATCTCGGCACGGCCCACAACTACCTCGGGAACTTGCTGCTGGTCCAGGGTCGCCTCGATGATGCCGCAGCTCGTTTCGAGAACGAGATTGCGATCCGGAAGAAACTCGTCGCAACGGATCCCGCCAATCGGCGTTGGGAGCGCGATCTAGCCGTTGCTCAGCAGCACTACGCTTTGTTGGAGCTCGATCGTGGCGACTCGGAGCGCGCGGTGGATCTCCTCAGCTCCTGCGTCGCGACCCTCGAAGGCGTCGTCGCTTCGGATGAGAGCAACCGCGATTGGAAGCACACCCTCGTATTGGCCTATGTAAGTTTCGCGGACGCCCTGTTGGCCGCGGGCCAGCCGGGCCGAGCGAGCATTCAGGTCGAGCAGGGACTTTCGCTCGCCCACGATCTTCGACGCGAGGCTCCCGAACGCCATCGGTCACGGCGTGATTACGCTTCACTTCAGCTCACCCTGGGTCGAATCCATCGGGCCTATGGGCGTCCCGACGAGGCCGTGGCCGCGTGGCACGAAGCGCGGCGCGAGCTTGAGCCGATTGTCGCTGCGGGTGACACCGCCGTTCTCGCGGTCCAGGCGCAGGTGCTTCTCGAGCTCGACGACCCCTCTGCGTTCGAGCTCGTCGCCGAGTTGAGTCGCCGAGGCTATAGAAAACCCGACTTCGTCTCCGTCGCGAGCGTCGTTCACGATTGACGCCCGACTGGCCCTCTACTGGCCCCGTTCTATCGGACACTATCTGCACAATCAGTGTTCTCGACGTTGGCTAGAAGCCTGTAACGTCCTCAAATCATACCGATTGTGCAGATAGCAACGGATCGAGCAGGGTAGGTAATCGGACTGAAAATCCTCAAGGCACAAATGAAAGCGACGGGAGTCTAAGTGCTTCCGAGCTGGGAAGACAGCGTGTCTCTCGATTCGCTTCGCGGAAACCCGTCCCCAGATTGTCCCCAAATCCAGCGATTCAAGAATTAGCGAACGCTGCAACCTGTTGAAACGATTGGTGCCGGGGCCCAGAATCGAACTGGGGACGCAAGGATTTTCAGTCCGTTCACATACCCTGCTCGATCCGTCGCTACCTGCACAATCGGTATGATTTGAGTATGTTGCAGGGTCTTGCGCAATGTCGAAAACACCGATTGTGCAGATAGTGTTACATAAAACGGGGCCAGTAAAGGGCCAGTCGGCGGTTACTCGCGGACGACGTCCATAACCCAGATGTCCCCCTCCGTTTGGCTCCAGGCGAAGTAGACGTAGCTACGATCTGCGTCGAGGGGGAACCGACCGAGGCGGCCTCTTTTGTCCTCGAGATCAGCGAGGACACGTTCCTCTCCCGTTTCGATGTGGATCGCGCAAATCTTCTTCTGTGAAGAGCACCCGTAGAACAACTCGGTACCGTCTTGGGACCAGGCTGCCTTTCCCTCGCCGCTTTCGTTCACGGGCTCGGCCTCACCGCCTTCCGCCGGGATGCGCCAGTGGCGGCGGACCTCACCTCGTAGGGAATGAAAGGCCACCCACTTGCCGTCCGGTGACCACGAAGGGAGTTGGGCCACGACGGGATCCGTTGTGAGTCGTCGCGGCTCTCCACCTGTAGCCGGGACGACCCAGATGTTGGTGCCTTCTCGACGGGAGACGAACGCGATCTCCCGTCCGTCGGGAGACCAGTCGGACTGATAGTCCGACGCGCGATGGGTGGTCAGCGTACGGGCAGGGCCTCCCGCAGAGGGCATCGTCCAAATATCGTTATTGCCGGAACGTCGGCACCGGGCGTGGTCAGGTCCGAAGGACCTGATGTCTGTTAGGCTTGAGCCGCGAAAATGTCCCTCCCCACCGGTCACAAACTCGCCCACTTCGAAATCGTAGAACCGATCGGTAAAGGCGGTATGGGTGAGGTCTACCGCGCTCGGGACACCAAACTCGATCGTGACGTTGCGATCAAGGTGCTTCCGGAAGAGTTCGCGCACGACGACGAACGCTTGGCCCGGTTCGAGCGGGAAGCAAAGCTCCTCGCGTCGCTGAACCATCCGAACATCGCGAGCATTCACGGATTCGAAGACAGCGACGGGGTGAAATCGCTCGTCCTGGAACTCGTTGAGGGACCGACGCTAGCGGAGCGTATCGCCCAAGGTCCCATTCCCGTCGATGAAGCCAACGCCATCGCGAAGCAGATAGCGGAAGCGCTCGAAGCGGGTCACGAGGCAGGTGTCATCCATCGCGACCTGAAGCCCGCGAACGTGAAGGTCAAAGAAGACGGCACGGTGAAGGTGCTGGACTATGGGCTCGCGAAAGCGCTCGAAGTTGACGCGCCGAGCGGGACCGCCTCGGAGCTTTCGGAGTCGCCGACTCTCACACGGCAGGGGACGCAGATCGGAGTGATTCTCGGCACGGCTGCGTACATGAGTCCGGAGCAGGCGAAGGGCAAGCGCGTGGATCGACGCACGGACATATGGGCGTTCGGCGCGGTGGTCTACGAGATGCTCACCGGCAAGAGAGCATTCGCTCGCGAAGATGTGTCCGACACACTTGCTGCCGTACTCCGTGCCGAGCCGGACTTGGACTCGCTCCCCGCCGAGACACCCGAGTCGCTTCGCCTCGTGTTACGCCTTTGCTTGAGCAAAGACGTGACAGAAAGGTTTCAATCCATTGGTGACGTGCGGCTTGCGTTGGAAGGAGCGTTCGAGACCACCGCTACTCAGCAAGGCGCTGTCTCCCAGCCGTCCATCTTGCGTCCCGCGATGGCGGTCGCTGGCGCGTTGGCACTCGCGGTCATCGCTGGAATCGCGAGTTGGAGTCTCAAGCCGTCGTCGTCGCGACCCGTCGCAAAGTTTTCGCTACCGCTGCCGCCCGGTATCTCCCTGGTCTATACGGGTCGTCGCCTCGTTGCTCTCTCTCGGGACGGTACCCGCCTTGTGTACAGCGCCAACGAGCGGCTCTATCTCCGTGACATGGACCAAACGGAGGCGGCTCCCGTCCCGGGCACTGAAAACGCTCGACTTCCCTTCTTCTCTCCCGACGGTGAGTGGGTAGGATTCTTGGCCAACGGGCAACTCAAGAAGGTCCCTATCCGCGGTGGCGCGCCAACGAGTCTTTGTGACGCGCCCGAACTGTTAGGCGCTCGGTGGGGAACTGATGACACCATTCGCTTCGGTCAACGCGGGGTTGGCATCATGCAAGTGTCCGCCGATGGTGGCACGCCCGAGGTTCTCATCCCACTGGAGGTAACGGAAGAGGTCGGTCATGGACCGCAGCTCTTGCCGGGCGAAAGACACGTGCTCTTTACCCTCGGTGATGGTCGGAACTGGGACGACGCGCAGATCGTGGTGCATTCGTTCGAGACCGGAAAGAGAAAGGTTCTGACCGAACGCGGTAGAGATGCCCGCTACGTGCCCACGGGGCACATCCTCTACGTCTTAAATGGGACGCTACTGGCCGCGCCGTTCGATGTGGATAAGCTCGAGGTGACCGGTGGTTCTATCGCCTTGGCCGAGGGTGTGATGACTTCCTTCGCCAACCTTACGGGAGCTGCGCAATTCAGCGTTTCCGACACCGGCTCGTTGGTCTATGTGTCCGGTGGGGATCCAGTGGACCGCACGCTCGTCTGGGTGGATCGGGACGGAAGAGAAGTGTTGCTCGCGGCTGAGCCCGGTGCGTACACGCATCCGCGGGTCTCTCCCGACGGGAGCCGTGTCGTCCTCAATGTGGAAAACCAAGAAATTTGGATTTGGGAACTTGCGCGGGAGAGACTGACCCGACTCACGTTCGGTCCCGGTCAACAAATGTACCCGGTTTGGACTCCGGACGGGACGCGTGTGGCCTTCGCCTCTACCCGCGACGGTGGACTGAACGTCTACTGGGAAGCGGCTGACGGCACCGGCGCGGTCGAGCAATTGACTGAAAGCGACCATCGGCGACTTCCATACGCGTTCACACCGGACGGGACGCAGTTGTTGTTTGTTGAAATTGATGGGGAAGACCGCGACCTTGGTTTGCTTTCCCTAGACAGTTCAACCGCGCCCGTTCTCGCTACCGAGTTCAGCGAACGGAACGGGGAAATTTCTCCCGACGGCCGGTGGCTAGCCTACCAGTCGAACGCCACGGGCCAAAACGAGATCTACGTGCGGCCGTTTCCGAACGTCGAGGACGGACAGTGGTTGATTTCGTCGGGCGGTGGTGCTCAGCCTCTGTGGGCTCGGGACGGCCGCGAGTTGTTCTATGTGGCCCCAGGCGCAAGACTGATGGCGGTCGCGGTTGAGATCGATCCTAGCTTCGCTCCAGGCCGGGCGGAGGAGCTCTTCGGCGGGTACTTTCAAAGCGCAACGACCCGCGCCTACGACATCTCTCCCGATGGGGAGCGTTTCCTGATGATCAAGGACAGTTCGCGCGGCGAATCGCCGGAGTTTGTTGTTGTCATAAACTGGTTCGATGAGCTGAGGCGGCTCGTTCCCACCAACAACTGACAAAATGTTGGCTGCACGTTGGCTTTTTCGAGGCCAACGCCCCTAAGTAACTGAACCTAAAAGTGCGACTTGGGAATGGTGCCGAAGGGGGGATTTCGCATCACCCTGCGTAGAACCGACCGGACGTCATCTGACTTTGCCACGACTTTGTCCTTCTTGCTGGTGGATGGTGGTGGATGCTGGTCAGTTCGCACGCCGAAAGAGACCAAAAACTAACAAGAATCCACCAGAATCGACCACGAAGGACTCGATCCGCGAGGCCTGAAAATCCTTGCGTCCCCAGTTCGATTCTGGGCCCCGGCACCAATTGCTTCAACAGGTTACAGCGTTCGCTAATTCTTGAATCGCTGAATTTGGCGACAATCTAGCGACGGATTCCGCGGCTCTAAGTGGCATGAGTGACCCTGTGCGCGACAGTTCGGGGTCAGTCGCAGAGTCCGCGCTTCGCATCGAGGACCCGATTTCAATGGGTGGGCCCAGCCGCAACGTGACGAGCGGGTGAGTTAGACTGACATCGAAGCCTCGCACCCGTGCGCTGAAGATTTAGAACGGAGAACCAAATGAACCGAGCGTCTCTACTCGTCACTGTCATCCTTTCTGCGCCTACGGCGACGGTATTCGCCCAGCCCGAGCAGCCGAACATCGTACTCGTCTTCATGGACAATTTCGGCTGGGGCGAATTGGGCTCGTACACTGGAGGCGTTCTTCGTGGCGCTCCCACACCTCGGATCGACTCTATCGCCGAGGAGGGCCTGAAGCTCCTGAACTTCAACGTCGAAGCGCAGTGCACACCGAGCCGCGCCGCGTTAATGACCGGGCGCTATGCGATTCGCACAGGCAACGCAGAGGTACCTCTCGGTGTCGGCGAGTACGGACTGACCCAATGGGAGCACACGCTGGCCGAGATGCTGTCGGACGCGGGCTACGCGACCGGTATGTTCGGTAAGTGGCACCTTGGAGATTCCCCAGGGCGTTACCCGACAGACCAAGGCTTCGACGAGTGGTTTGGCATTCCGAATTCTTCCGATGAGAGCTACTGGCCCGACAACGACCTCTTTCGGCCCGGCGTTCACCCGCAGGTCAAGTACGAGTACGTGATGGAAGCCGAACGCGGCCAGACGCCTGAAGAACTAGAAGTGTATGACAGCGCCATGCGTTTGACCATCGATCGCGAAATTACCGACCGTGCCATGGATTTCATGAAGCGGAAAGCAGCAGGAACGAAGCCTTTTTTTCTCTTCGTGCCCTACACCCAGACTCACCTGCCTGTTGAGCCGCATCCCGACAACAAGGGCAAGACAGGAAACGGCCATTGGGCTGATGTGTTGGCGCAGACAGATTCTTATGTCGGCGAGCTTCTGGACACCGTTGACGAGCTTGGGATCCGGGAAGACACGATCTTCATCTTCACGGCGGACAACGGGCCGGAGGGCGCAATCCCACACCAGGGGTTTTCTGGTCCGTGGCGCGGCACCTACTTCACGGGGCTCGAAGGATCCCTTCGCGTGCCTTTCTTGATTCGGTGGCCTGGAACAATACCGGCCAAGCGAGTCTCGAACGAAATCGTTCACGAGCTGGATTTGTTCGCGACGTTCGCCCACATAGCGGGTGGTGAAGTACTTAGCGACCGAGTGACCGATAGCGTTGATCAAACGGATTTCTTCATGGGCTCGACTGAAAAATCCAATCGAGAGTCGGTCGTTGTCTACGTCGGCAAGGAACTGTACGGCGTGAAATGGCGCGACTGGAAAATGATGGTCAAGGAAATCAGCACGATCTCGGCAGATCCGGTTAGAAGCTTTGGCGTTCCGCTGTTCTACAATCTGCTTCTAGATCCCAAAGAAGAACATCCAGTCCTCAATGCACCGGCAAACTTCTGGGTTCGGTATCCTGCTGGCCAGGTTCTCGTCGATCACGCACGGTCCCTCCAAGAAGAGCCTCCGGTTCCCCCTGGTACGCCGGATCCGTATCGTCCATCCAGATAGACCTCCTTGCCGCCCTCGCCGATGGGCTCGACGATCTCGTAGTGGGCGAGCTTCTGATCAGCTTCGAGGGACAAAGTGTCGATGATGGTATGACGATGCGGGTACTCGGCAACCCGCGTTCGCGTTAGTGGGGGAAGACATCTGACTTTGCCACGACTTTGCCCTTCTTGCTGGTGGGTTCTTGTGGATTCGTGTCAGTTGAACGCCGATTCGCGTCCAAGAACCAACAAGAATCCACCAGAATCGACCACGAACGACGTGATCCGCGAGGCCTGAAAATCCTTGCGTCCCCAGTTCGATTCTGGGCCCCGGCACCAACCGCTGATGGTCCATACCGAAGACATGGGTGACAGTTAATACCGGAGACATAGGTAACACTTTCGCCTTGAATGGGTTTTCGATTGGCTCGAGCCTCGTGGTCTCGTGGTCGAAGTAACCAAGGTCGTAGTCCATGAATGTGACGAGCCAGATTCTGTCGGCGACCTGCTTGATGCCGACGTTTTGACCTGCAAAGACGGTGGAGAGATTGATCTTGAGCCTGTCGAAACAGATGCGTCCGCATCGCGTGACAGTGATGGTTCGGTCATGAAACGGGTAGTTGAGTTCTGCC
>Ga0315338_1004591_pt1 | contig 10719 bp, 4 predicted proteins | sample ASW8metaG_FD_204518 | JGI IMG/M metagenome (GOLD analysis project Ga0315338, IMG submission 204518) | Ammonia-oxidizing marine archaeal communities from Monterey Bay, California, United States - ASW #8 | ecosystem: Environmental > Aquatic > Marine > Coastal | place: USA: California | collected...
GCACTTTCATAGCTTGTATTGTCACATTGTAATGCTCTAAAAATTCTCTTTCCGTAATAATCTCATCCTCAATAATAACGATAGTCCTATCTAACATCTCTTCAGAAAATGCTATGTTTATCGTTGCCGTTGAAACAAAAAAAATAATGAAGCTAAGAACAGTCTTGTGCACGAAGTTTTTCAAAAAAACATAATGGTTTTTAGTATATTTCTTCCTCATATCCGCCTATACTTTTTCTAAATGTTTTACCTAGTTTCGAGCCTACACCCGTTAATCCTTTGAAAATAAATTGCAGCTCAATGTTAGCCTCATACTGAATATCATTTAGTGTGTTTTCATCTTCACCTGCCAGCAACCTTCTTCTTATTAGGCGCGCTGCCCAGCAGCATGTTTCATATTCGAGCCCTGTCAAAACTTCCAAGTCTCTCCCTTTACGCATATCATAATTCCAACGCCAAACAAAGTTAAGCTCATTCGTTAGAGGCATTACTAAGCTGGCATCTGCTTGCATTATTTCCGAACGGCGGTGACGATACGATAAATTAAACAATCTATTATCTTTTCCGTGGAAATATAAACTATACGCGCTTCTTTCTGTTGGGTTTCCTTTTTCATGAGGGTCAATGAGCGTAGATGCTGTAAAAGCCCATGATTTTTGTTTGAAACTAATCTCGGCTGCCAGTTCAGAGTGCCTTCTTGTCTTTTTTATTGCATTTACATCTTTTTGTACTTTTTGATCCCTAAAATAAATAATTTTCCCGATACTCAAATTTAGATTTTCTTGACCATTCTTAGTGTCTATAAGTCTTGTAGTCAAAGCTAAGGATAGCTGGTCGGCATCACCTGTCCTATCAGCTCCTGTGAAGCGATTATCACGAAATAGTTGTGCAAAACTGAATTCGTACTCCCCTGTATCAAATATTGGCATATCATTTTGTTTTTTATGTGGCACGTTTAAATAGAAAAATCTTGGTTCTAGAGTTTGCACCCAGTTTAAATTTGCTACATTGCGTTCAAAAATCAAACCGCCATCGAGGCTGAAAAACGGTAAAGTCTTTGATGGACTGCTGCTAGTACCATCTGATGTGTTAGACACATCTGCTTGATTTAAGCTGTAGTCTGTATGTTGTAGCCTGAATCGAGGGGTAAAAAACCACCCATTTCCACGATAAGGACGTTCTGCGGCCCAGTTGATATCAAATCTTTCACCCTCAACCCATACATCGTGGTCATATTTAGCAAACGTCCCAAATAAATCATAATTCAGGCCATGTTTTTGTCTGTACCAATTAGCATTAAATCCAACTGAAGGTAAAGTCCTGTAAGGGTAGGTGCTTCGAGTCTGACTTTCATCGAGAACTTCAAACCCTTGAAATTGTGTGTAGGCACTCCAGCTACCGCGAGGTTTGCTTTGACTATAAGATAATGTTGCTCTTCTTTCCATATGTGTTGTACTTATGGAGTCAAGTGTATTGCCAAAATCTTCAAAATATTCGTCATCGGATACTTGGTTATAAATGAGATCAAAGTTAGCATTGCCAGTTTTTGATTTCCCCTTATGCTTTACTTGTAATAAATATCTGTCGTCATCTGTAACGTCATCATCAATCCCTTCAACATGTATCGTGCTTTCGCGATATTTATCTAAATAACGGTATTTATTTTTTAACAAAAGACCACGATCTTGTAAGTATCTAGGTGAGAATAAGGCATCTTGATTTGGTGCAATGTTCCAATAGTACGGAACTTCAAGGTCATGCCCATCTTCGTGCGTTGATCCAAGACTTGGCACAAGAAAACCAGACTTTCTTCTATCATCAAGCGGGAACCGAATCCATGGCGTATAAAAAATAGGTATGTTTTTAAATTTAAAAATTGCATGATTTGCTTCTCCAACACCTTCCTTAACATCTAGTTTTACTTTTTTAGATTTTAATACCCACTCTGGTTTTGATGGGTCGCATGTTGTGTAGCTTGCTTTAGTTAGTTTTACAGTTTTATCTGCATAGCGTTTCACCGCTCTTGCTTTTCCATTAATATCTGATTCAGGAAGAAAATATCTTGCTCCAAGGAAATATGTTTCTTTTTTCTTAGTATCGTGCTCAAGATACGGCGCATTAACATTTATGCCTTCACCTGCATAACGAACATCACCAGTAACGCGTAGCCTTTTTTGTTTTTCTAGGTAGTTTGCTATTTCCCCAGAGATTGTTTCTTTTTCTTGTTGAAATCTTGCATCACCTTGCAAGATTACGATCCCTCTTTTTTGATCACTGTATGATCTATTTGCTTGCAACAGAATTCTTTGATCAGGTGATTTTTTGTTTTCAGCCGCGATTTTTTTAACATTATTGACACTACAACTATTCCCAGAAATTCTAGGCGGTGATTCTATTTCAAAATCTGCATTATCTTTATCACCAGGGTTCTCTAAAGGCAATAACTGTACATTTTCACTCTGGATTATCTGAACATTTTCTTCTTTATTGCTTTTTACGGTAATTTTTTTAGCGGAACGCGTTTTTTTGACTGTGCTTACGCCTTCTGCGACAATCTTATCAATGATACTGTCTAAGCTTGCGTCTTCAGCAAAACTTTTTGGAGTAATAAGGACCACGAATATCATGGCTAGCGTCAAACATTTGCTAACTATGTAAAGGCCTTTATACTCAAGCAAAACACTTTTTAGTGAAGGGTATATGCCCATATCTAGTAATTTTGTTCTATAAGTTTGCAAATCATAGCTTTTTTATGGGTAAAATTCGCAATTAAAAATGCAGTATTCATAATAATAAGGAAGTTTATTAAAAGATGGCCTATAAAGTGAGCAAATTGAGCAGCAACAAACCTTTGGCGAGCCTCGCTATATTAGCGTTGCTGTTATTTTTTGCAGTACTTTTGTTTATTATTGAGCCAACAACAGAAGAAAAACTAGAAAAAAGAACACCATTAGCAGTAAATGTTACGGATGTGAAATATAAAACATTTATGCCTACCGCGACATATATGGGGCGCTTAAAACCATTTATGAGCGCACAGCTGAAATTTGAAATTAGCGGCCGGCTTAAGAAAAAAATGGTAGAGCCAGGGTCATTTGTTAAATCAGGTGAGGTGCTCCTAGTATTAGATGAGCATGATCTGTATAAAAAACTTTTTAATATTGCCCATGAAAATTTGGAATTACAAAAGAGAGAAGTTGATAGGGTAGAAGAATTAGGAAAGGAATCTTTATTATCAAAATCTCAATTGGATAATACAAAACAAAAGCTACTAGAAATTGCTTCAACTGTTCATAAAGCAAAAAGAGATCTTGAAAGGACGCAATTGAAATCACGCTTTCAAGGTTATGTTAATGAAGTTTTTGTTGAGGTAGGAGATACAATTTCTCCAAATGAAGTTGTCGTCACATTGGTTGATACTACCAAGTTAGATCTTTATCTAGAAGTTCGAGGTAATGTAATTGATAACCTCCAGCTTGGACAAGAGATACCAATTGACATAAATGGCTCTTTTGAAAAAGGGGCTTTAATTGCTTTTCAAACTGATCCTGATATCAAGACGTTTACGCATGCTGTCAGAGTGCGTGTCGCTTCTAAGAATGCCCGTTCTGGAATGATTGCAACTGCAACACTGCCACTAAAAAAACTCACCGATGTTTTAACTATCCCTGTTACATCAGTTTTAATTGATGAAGGGAAAAAATATGTTTTTTTAGTTAACGAAAGCCAAAGATTATTAAGAAGAGAGATACAAACTGAAATGCGCTATGAAAATATTTTTGTCGTGCTTTCTGGATTAAGTGCAGGGGATAAAATAATAGCAAAAGATGTTGCAGCTTTATCTACAGATCAGGAAGTCATTCCTGTGGATACCCAATAATACAGTCTAGATATTGATACATAATATCTAAAAGATAATATTATGATTGATTTTTCTATAAAGAATCCTTTAGTTGTTAATCTTCTATTACTGCTCGTTGTTATTATAGGGGTTGTATCATGGCAGAGCATGCCAGAAGAAATGTTTCCTGTTGTTGATAAAGATGCAGTAAGGATTTTAACTAAATTTGAAGGTGCATCACCTGAAGAAATTGAGGAGCAAGTTACTTCTCCAATAGAAGAGTCTTTAGATAACTTACAAGATATAGATTTTTTTACATCAGAGAGCGCTGAAAACTTTTCACGAGTTTTTATAAAACTAAAACCTGGTACAAATGTTGATGAATTTATGCGTCGTGTTCGCGACACAGTTGATGCAATTACTGATTTTCCTGAGGAAGTCGAAATACCCGGGATAACAAGAGTAAAAACACGTTTCCCAGTTATCAGTGTTAGTTTGTTTGGCGAAGCTGCCCCAGGTTTTTTATTTGACTTATCAGATAAACTCAAACAACAGTTATTGCGGCTGCCTGGAGTTGCCGGAGTTGGTATTGCTGGAAACAGAGATTGGGAATTATGGGTGACTGTTAATCCAGCTGCTTTATCAGCGAAAGAGGTTTCAATTAATAGTCTCATCAAAGGGTTACAGGAAAATGTAAGAGATCTGCCTGGCGGATCAGTGAAATCACAAGAAGGGGACATTTTACTTCGCGGTGTAGGTGCTACAGATATCATTTCCATTGGAAATATAGTCTTAAGAAGCAATCCTCAAGGCGGCCAATTGCTCCTTAAAGAAGTTGCTGTAATAGAAAAACGACTAGAGGAGGTTAAGACGCTCGGAAGGTTTAATGGTAAAAGAGCCATTAACATGACTATTACTAAAACTGCAGAAGCTTCTGTATTCAATGTATCTGAAAATGTTCGGTATCTCGTTGCTAGTTTTGAAACGCCTCATGGAGTAGAAGTAGGGGTATATAGTGATTTTTCAAAAAATGTGAAGAAACGGCTAGATACGGTCCGTTCATCTGGTGTTATTGGCCTCTTATTGGTATTACTTTCTTTATATATGTTCTTAAATTTAAGAGTTGCAGTGATTACCGCTTTAGGTATACCGGTATCATTTTTGATTGCTGCTGTTGTCATGAATGGCATGGGTTATACAATTAACATGGTTTCATTATTTGCATTTCTCGTGGTTTTAGGAATGATTGTTGATGATGCAATTATTGTTACAGAAAATACTTATCGACATATTGAATCTGGGCTTACCCCTCAACTTGCAGCAATAAGAGGCGCACGAGAAGTATTTTGGCCAGTTGTCGCTTCTACATTAACTACAATTGCTGCGTTTCTGCCGATGTTTGGTATCACAGGTACACTTGGAGTCTTTATTCAAGTGATACCAGTAGTTGTTACCGCAGCACTTATTGGTTCTTTATTTGAGGCATTTTTAATTTTACCTTCTCATTCTGCGCTTCTTCTAAAATTAGAGAAGAATAGGAAGCGATACGCAGTAGATTGGAATTTGTTATTAGAGCGGTATACAAAGCTTTTAAAAAATGTAATCAAGAATCGTTATTTAATTTCAAGCTTAACTATTGGAATCCTTGCAATCGTTGTTGCTTTTGCTATGACTAGAATCCCTTACCATTTGCTTGGAAAGATTGAGACAGGTCAGTTTTTTATTAATATAGAAGCTCCAATTACTTACGGAATTAAAGATACTGAAAATCTAGCTAAAAAAATTGAGGACATTGTTTTTGACGAATTAGATAATACTGAAGTTGAGAGTGTTCTGACAAATGTCGGCATTAGTTTGATTGACTTCAATCGTTTTAAATCTGGGAGTCACTACATACAAATGGTTGTAAGTTTGCATAAATCAAAGTCCGAAGGTTTTATCGATGCTGTAGTAACACCAGTTGTAAATCTTACTTTTGATAATTTTGGGGAAAGAGAAAGAACAGCTGCTTCAATAATCGATGCGTTAAGAAGTAGATTGGAAAGCGTGCCAGGCATACAGCGTCTTTCAATACTTAGGCCACATGCAGGGCCTGCTGGACCAGACATTGAAATTGGAGTAACGGGCCCAGAAACAGTTGATCTACTCAATTATGCGGAAAAAATACAAAGTTATTTACAAAGATTACCTGGTGTACAAGATTCTCGTCATGATCAAGAGCCAGGCAAAATAGAATATCGTTATTCTATTAATGAACGAGGAAAAGAGCTTGGACTAAGCCAGGTAGATATTTCTAAGGCAGTAAGAAGTGGATTTCTTGGTTTGGAAGTTACGCAGGTAAATATGGGAGAGAAACGTATCCCTGTCCGCTTGATTTATCCTGAGAGCTCAAGAACAGATAGTAGTAGTGTTTTTGAGTTGCCAATAGTTTTAGATGACGGGGCAACGGTTTATTTGTCTGAGGTTGCAAATATCGAAGTTGATCGAGGAATAAACACAGTACGAAGACGTGATGGTCAGCGTTTAGCAACAATAACAGCTGAGGTAAATGATTCAATTATTACTCCAGGAGAAGCAATAAAGCTTATAGAGAAGAATTTTAGAATGGAGTTTAGTAATAACAAATATGATCTTATTTATCTGGGTTCTAAAAAAAGAACGCAAGAATCATTTGCCGATATGAAAAGAGTTTTGTTTGTTGCTCTAGCTCTTATATTTTTCATACTTGCTGTCTTATTTAAGTCTATTACTGATCCTCTAGTTGTTATGTTTTCTATACCTTTTGGGGTTGTTGGCGTCATATTGGGACATATTTTGTTTTCTTATAATTTACAATTTTTATCAATTATTGGTTTACTTGCACTTACAGGGATAGTTGTAAATGATTCCTTAATACTTATAGATTTTTTAAAGAAAGAAAGACAACGAGGCATAGATCGTTACGAAGCAACATTAAATGCATGTCGGGTGAGAGCGAGACCTATATTACTGACTTCGGTTACTACAATACTTGCGATTTCACCACTAATATTTTTTGCAACAGGGCAAACACGTTTCTTATCACCAATGGCTGTCAGCCTAGGCTTTGGCCTTTTATTTTCAACAATATTGATATTATTCGTCTTGCCTTGTTTTTACTTAATCACTGATGATTGCAAGAATGGTTTGAAGAGATTTCTCTCAAGTAGAAAATTTTTTTTATAACAAGGGAGCAATCACTAAGCTTACGATCGCCATAACATTAATTAATATATTCATTGATGGACCAGATGTGTCTTTAAATGGATCCCCAAGAGTGTCGCCAACAATAAGGGATTTATGAATCTCAGAGCCTTTCCCCCCTAAGTTTCCTTTTTCAACGTATTTTTTTGCGTTATCCCATGCCCCACCCGAATTAGCCATCATTAGAGCTAGCAACACACACACAAGCAGAGCCCCTGCTAGCATACCACCGAGTGATTCTGGTCCTAGAGTAAAGCCTATGACTATAGGAGAAAAAACGGCAAGCAAGCCAGGAAGAATCATTTTTTTTAAGGCAGCCTGTGTTGCTATATCTATGCATTTTAATGTATCTGGTTTTGAGTTCCCTTCTAATAATCCTGGTATTTCCTTAAATTGACGTCTAATCTCCTTGATCATTTCGTGTGCTGCATCACCCACTGCTGTTAGTGTTAATGAAGTTACAATAAATGGGAATATTCCCCCAATAAACAAACCTATTAAGACATTTGGGTTATTGAGTTGTAGAGCTATAGGGTAACTTTGACCGTGGTTTACTTCGGCAACAAAGGCAGTAATGATTGCAAGCGCCGCAAGCGCCGCCGCCCCTATTGCAAAACCTTTTCCTATCGCAGCTGTAGTATTGCCAACCTCATCTAAACTATCAGTGATTCTTCTAGTTTCTTCGCCAAGCCCAGCCATCTCCGCAATTCCGCCAGCATTATCAGCAACTGGACCATATGCATCGATAGCCATCGTAATTCCGACCGTTGCGAGCATACCGACCGCCGCTATACCTACACCATATAATTGAGCAAAGTGATTTGCCAAAAATATTATTCCAGCTATAGATAAGATAGGCACTAGAACGGATTTCATTCCAACTGCCAAGCCGCTTATGATAACTGTAGCAGGCCCAGTTTCTGCAGATTCGGCAATTTTTTTAACCGTTACTCCTCCTGTAAAGTACTCTGTTGTAAGACCGATAATTATTCCACCAACCGCCCCCGAAAGAACTGCAACCCATATTCCAAAATTCAACTCCATCTCAGTGATGAGGTAGTAAGAAAAAACTATAAAGCTCACTGCAGCAGTTAAGGTGCCATAGCGTAAAGCAGTTTCTGGCGCATTATTTTTTCCTTTTTTTGAAAGAAATTGAACAAGGAAAATACCAATGACTGAACATATAAGGCCAATAGAAGCCATGCTTAATGGAAGAAACATTAGCTTTTGTTGTTCGCCTAATATTTTTATTGATTCTGTTTCTAGTGTTGATGCAATTGCGATGGTAGCAATAATTGCCCCACAGTAAGATTCAAATATATCTGAACCCATCCCAGCGATATCTCCGACATTATCTCCGACATTATCAGCTATGACCCCAGGATTTCTCGGGTCATCTTCTGGAATACCAGCTTCAATTTTGCCAACTAAATCCGCACCTACATCTGCACTCTTCGTGAATATACCGCCACCAACTCTTGCAAAAAGTGCGACAGTAGATGCACCCATCCCGAACCCATGAATTACATAAGAAGTTTCCGGGTCTAACCCAAAGAATAGATAGAGCACACCCAAACCTAATAATCCCAAGGCTGCTACACACAAACCCATAATTGAACCACTAAAAAACGCAATTCTTAATGCAGACGCCGGGTCTGATGCTTGTGCAGCTGTTGTTGTTCGACCATTTGCTTGTGTCGCAGTATACATGCCAATATAACCTGCTAAAGAGGAGCATAATGCTCCAAGCAAGAATGCATACATTGTGTTAATTCCTAAATCTGAAAAAAATATAATTATTGCGAGGAACAGCACGAATATAAAAAGGATTTTATATTCTCTATGCATAAAAGCCATGGCCCCCTCATGTATGGATCTGGCGATCTCAGCAACTTTGTCTGACCCTTTTGGGTATTTGAGGACCAAAATAAAGATATACAAGGCTACCAGAAGCCCAAATATGCTAAGGATAGTTGGGCTATATATAGTATTTAAAGCCATGGATTTTCCTTCTACTTTTAAATCTAAATATGATTCTAAGTATACTGAGTAAAATATATAATTGATATTTTAGCCATAGGCATAAGCAGAGTTAATATGTACCAGAATGAGGCTTTTCGGGACAAATCTAAAGAATCAAGGCTTCTAAGTTCACGTCTTGTTTTTTGTATTTTTATAGCTTTATTGTTATTTTTGTTGTTGCTATTTCAACTTGCTCGTTTGCAGATTATTGGTTTTGAGCATTACTCCACTCTTTCTACCGATAACCGTATCAAGCTAACAGCCCTTCCTCCTCCAAGAGGACTAATCTATGACAGAAACGGAGTGATTCTCGCAGACAACTTTCCAACATATCGTCTTGAAATAATCCCTTCAGATTCTGGGGATGTTGGAAAAACAATAGAAAAGTTAAGAAACATTATTGCCATGAGTGATTATGATATAAAAAAGTTTACACAAGCCTTAAAGCGCAAAAAAGATTTTCAAAGCATCCCTATTAAATTCAACTTAACAAACGAAGAGGTAGCAAAGTTTTCCGTTGATCGACATTTATTCCCTGGTGTCGATATAGTTGCGCAGCTCACTCGAAACTATCCAAAAAGAGATTTTGCCTCACATGCGTTAGGACATGTAGGAAGAATTAATGAATCGGAGTTGCGTACTTTGAATTCTTCTGACTATCAAGGCACAAACTATATTGGCAAGCTCGGTATTGAGAAGGCTTATGAAAAAATATTACACGGAAAAACAGGTTTCCAGCATGTAGAAATAAATGCACAAGGTAGAGTGCTCAGAGTTTTTGATAAGCAAGCCCCTGTACCTGGCTCAGATGTTTATCTTACAATTGATTCTAAATTACAGAGCGTTGCAGAGAATGCCTTGCAAGGATATGAAGGATCTATAGTAGCGATGGATCCACTCACAGGAGATATTCTAGCTTTTGCCAGTATGCCTGGTTATGACCCTAATATTTTTGTACATGGAGTAAGTAGTAAAGTTTTTGGCGGTATGGAGCAAGATCCTCGTCATCCACTTTTTAACCGCGCAGTAGGAGGTCAGTACCCTCCCGGGTCAACAATAAAACCTTTGATTGCTCTTGCAGGATTAGAGTATGGTACAACAACACCTGGAAGGACAATTTTTGCTGGCCCATACTTTAAATTGCCTGATCAAGAAAGAAAATACAAAGATTGGAAAGAAGAGGGGCATGGATGGGTAAATTTATCAAAGGCAATTATTCAATCTTGCGATGTATATTTTTATGATTTAGCACACCGTCTTGGAATAAATCGTATCCATAATTTTTTATCTCAGTTTGGGCTTGGGAAAACGACCTTAATTGACTTTCCTGGGGAAGCCACTGGAATCTTACCTTCGAGAGAATGGAAGAAAAAGACAATAGGTACTATTTGGTTTCCTGGAGAAACAGTAATAACAGGAATTGGACAGGGTTATATGCTTACAACACCTTTGCAATTAGCTGCAGTAACAAGCGTTATTGCTGCAAAAGGACAAAGATTTCGCCCAAGGTTCTTATTGGGAAGTGAGAACCGAATAAATGATATTTTAAAAATCCAAAAACCAATCGAGCTTACTCGCATTTCGTTAGAGTCTGAAAAAAATTGGGATAATGTAATTGAAGCAATGATTGGGGT